>Ga0206127_1002190_pt1 | contig 19758 bp, 21 predicted proteins | sample Helgoland_Spring_6_FD_148646 | JGI IMG/M metagenome (GOLD analysis project Ga0206127, IMG submission 148646) | Pelagic subsurface seawater microbial communities from Kabeltonne, Helgoland, North Sea - Helgoland_Spring_Bloom_20160419_1 | ecosystem: Environmental > Aquatic > Marine > Epipelagic ...
GTTCGCCAAGGGGTCCGCACTGCAAGAGTTAAACGCGGTCACAACCGTTGCCTTTGATAAGACCGGAACCCTCACTGAAGGGCGGCCAAGCGTGACTTCGATTGCGCTTTACTCAGACCTTTCGGAGAATACGGCTTTAAAACTCGCCGCGAGCGTCGAAAGCCTATCAGAGCACCCAATTGCACGTGCTTTGGTGGCGCATGCTAAAGCGCGAAATATTGAACTGCTCGACATTAAAAGCTTTGAAAGCCTAACGGGTGGTGGCGTCAAAGCAACGATCGACGCACAAAGTATCTTGATAGGGAATCGCAAATTATTAGGCGATTCAAAGGTAGATTTGTCCGCACTGCCCGCTGACGGGATCGGAACAGAGGTTATCTTGGCGGTAGACCAAATCTTGGTCGCCCAGTTTGAAATCACGGATCCTTTGAAACCAAATGCGAAAACCGTGATTGATCGTTTGCGCGCTGCAGGGCTCAAAACTGTGATGCTTACTGGCGACACTGAGCAAGCAGGACAGAGCATCGCAGACGAACTCGGAATGGACTATTGTATCGGTGGCATTTTGCCCAGTGCGAAAGCTGATACCATCAAAACACTGCAAGCAAACGGCGCTGTCGCTTTCGTCGGTGACGGTATCAACGACGCGCCCGCATTGGCACAATCCAACGTTGGCATCGCGATCGGCACAGGAACAGACGTTGCGATTGAAGCTGCAGACGTCGTGCTTCTGTCGGGTGATCCAAATGCGCTCTTGTCTGCCTTTGCGATCAGCAAAGCAACGTTGCGAAATATCAAACAAAACCTGATCTGGGCGTTCGCCTATAACGTGCTGTTGATCCCGATTGCAGCGGGAGTGCTCTACCCTAGCCTTGGTCTATTGCTGTCCCCTGCGCTTGCTGCTGGGGCGATGGCCTTGTCGAGCGTTTTTGTCGTCAGCAATGCATTACGCTTGCGACGCGCAGGTTAGTTTGACCAACTTTAATAGAGTTCCACAAGATCATCATCGAACGTAGCACAGGCACGCCCTTTGCTTTTGGACGCATAAAGTGCGCGATCAGAACATTGCATTAAAGCGTCCATCCCGCGAGGGTCGCCCACAAGGCGGCGCGCAATACCGATGCTTGAAGAAATATGGCAGGTCTCGTCTTCAAATTTAATAGGCTGTTCGATTCCGCGGATAAGCCGCGACGCGATTTCTTTCAGACGATCTTTCTCAGCACTTCCCTCGATCAGAATTATAAATTCATCGCCACCAACGCGCGCGATCACATCGCCCTTTCGCGTCTCTGCGCGCATGATTTTTGCAACTTCTTGCAACACGCGGTCGCCCGCGGCGTGGCCTTTACTGTCATTCACAGCTTTAAAAAAATCTAGATCCAGTTGCATCAACGTAAATGGGCGATCCTCTTCAATCGCCGTTTCTAAGATCCGATCTGCAGCGCGACGATTTTTCAAACCGGTAAGCGTATCTGTTGCGGCTTGTTCTTCTGCTGCGAGTTTCGCACCTTGTAATCGCTGGTTCAAATTCCTCGAGGCATCCATAGCGGCGGACTTCGCCTCCACCAAGTAGAGCATTTCTATTGCAAGGTCGGTCGCTGCAAAATCTGCGCTACTGAGGCCGAAATCTTGCACACCTTCGACAACCGAAATGCCAAAGGACAGATTTACCAATGCGCCTTGCCCTTTTGGTAAACGCACCAATACGCCCTTTAGCGACGTGCACGGTGCTTCGCGCAATTCCAGATGCAACTTGCTTCGCGCGCGCGACATCAGTTCTGACATGGTCGTAATTGAACGTGGGCGATCTAAACGAAACACCTCCAAAAATCGCATCCCTGTCAAATCGGCATCCGGGCGTAGCTTTTTCAAGGTTGGTGCTACGTGAACAATATGACCTGTCTCTGTCAGACGCAGGTGCATTGGGCACAGGATATCAAAAGCCGCTTCAAGTGCAGGCCAATCCAGAGTTGGCATTTTCGCAAGCCTTCTATCGACAATCACACGCGCACGCCCAGTTCAAAACGATTGCCCGCCGCAAAAGCCGTCTCTAGCAAGGCGATAGCGATTGTTTCGACCTCCCCTTGCCGACCGCCGTATTCCAACATGACCAAAGCACCGTAGTCATCAGCCATAGCGGTTAAAAGACCGATCAAGACATGGCCAAACCCATCAATGTCCGAGCGCACTGTTAAGCTGAATTGGTTTACCGTGTGTTCCCGAAGCTCTAACCTTGGCAAGAACAAGTCAGCGACGGCCAAGCGCGCCCGATCATACAAGTCATCGAGGGAGTAGAGAAAATCAACAAAATCGACTCCCCCGAACCGCAGCAGCCGCCGCACCGCTTGTTGAGACGGTTGCGACACCAGATAAGTTCCCAAATTCTGAAGAAAGTCGCCGCGCTCAACGCCCAAAGCTTCCGTCGCGCAATCAACAACACGCGGTGTTACACTATTATCATACACCATCATCGCTTCAAAAGACGGATCTTCAAGATCTGCCCTGTGCGCGATGACGCGCCAAGCATCGACGCCGTATGTGTCCTTCACAAACGCTTCAACGGCTTTGTTAATTAGCCCATGCATACCAAGAACCCTGCATTACTTTGAACGGAGTTTTGCAGTGCAGATCTTAACAAACACCTAATTTATGCAAGGCTAATTACCCTAAATCAAAGGAACTTTATCCAATTTGTAAGTAATTCATTTACGAATTTAGTAATCGGTTGGCGCGCCACCCTCTTTTTTACGACGGGCAACAAACTCTGAAAGCTCTTCGCGAATGGCGATATCCATCGGCGGTTCTTCGAACTCTTCTAGGATCTGCAAGAACAGATTATGCGCACGCTCTGGCGTCCAGATACCGCCCGCGACTTCCCAGCCCTCGTAGTTTTTCCAATCACTCAGGAAAGGTTGATAGAAGGCCGTCGTGTAGCGATCCTGCGTATGTTGGATACCAAAGAAGTGACCATCGTTTCCGACTGATTTTATCGCATCCAGAGCAATATCATCAGGCGTTGTCGCAAAGGTCGCAGGTTCCATATAGCGTTGAATTTGCTGCAAAACCTCGCAGTCCATGATGAATTTTTCAGGCGACGCGATCAAGCCACCCTCAAGCCAGCCCGCCGCATGATAGACCATATGTGTGCCCGATTGCACCGCAGCCCAAAGACTGTTCGACGTCTCCCACATCGCTTGTCCATCTGGCACATTGGCCGCACAGACACCGGAGGAGCGCATCGGCAGATCATAGAATCGCGCCATCTGACCCGTCATCTGCGTCGCGCGCATATATTCAGGTGTACCAAACGCAGGCGCGCCGCTTTTCATGTCGACGTTCGAGGTGAACGTGCCAATCACGCAAGGACAACCAGGGTTAATGACCTGCGCGAGAACCACAGCACAGAGCGCTTCTGCCAAGGATTGCGCCACAGCACCGGACATCGTCACAGGGGCCATTGCGCCCGCCAAAGTGAACGGCGTCACCACAAGCGCCTGACCACGACGCGCAAGGCGCATCCAGCCGTCGATCATCGGGTAGTCGTGTTTCAGCGGCGAAGTAGAATTGATATTCGTATACATGCGTGGCTTGGCGTCGAACTCTTCATGGCTCAACCCACCTGCGATGCGCACCATTTCCATGACATCTTCAACGCGCTCTTTGCCCAGACTGTAGGCGTGCATCACTTTGTCGGTGATCGTCAGCTTATCGAACAAGACATCAAGGTGACGTACAGAAGCGTGCACATCCACAGGTTCCACAGGATAGCCGCCCGAGAAGTGGATGCAGTTGAAGTATTGCGTCAACTTCAGAAGGTTCTGACACATCTCACGAGTGCCCGGCACCTTCTTGCCAAGCGCCATATCCCAATAGTTAGGCGGCGATGAAACGTTACCAAAGAGCAGATGCTTGCCACCGACCGTGATTTTATGATTCGGGTTGCGCGGCGTGATATCAAACTGGCTAGGCGCAAGGGCAACTTTTTCCATAACAAAATCACGGCCCATGCGCACGATCTCGCCGTCAATCTCACAACCACCGCTTTTGCGCAGGATTTCAATCGCTTCCGGGTTCAAAAAGGCGATGCCGATCTCTTCCAAAATACGCATGGCACCATCATGGATTGCAGCGATACCGTCTTCGTCCAAAGGTTCCGTCGGGCGATCAACATTTATCGGCAGACGCCAGGGGCTTTGTTCAATCGCAGCACTGCCCCGCCGTGTCGCAGCACCTGCACGTCCGCCACTTCTTTTCCGACGATTATCTGATCCAGCCATAATACCCTCCGCTACTTTAAGAGTATCAAACGCAAGGAAGTGGCAAAGTGACGTTCCAAGAGCGACACAAGCTGTCGTTATTGGTCAGCCTCGAACGGACGCGCGCTTGAGCCATGCGGGCAATTCACCGATATCGTTCAAAACGGCATCCGCTAGCGGCGCGAGATCCGGCGCGCGGGCAACACCAGTGAGAACACCGACCCCTGCCATTCCAGCAGCGCGGGCGGCCTGTAGGTCATGAGTGGAATCCCCGAGCATGACCGTATGAAACGGATCAACATGAACATGGGCGCAAAAGGCGAGCAAAGGTTCTGGATCAGGCTTGGCCCCAAAGCCACTGTCAGAGCCACAGACAAAATCAAACAGATCACTCACACCAGCATTGCCCAGATGCGCCTGAGCAACTGAGTGCGCGTCATTGGTCATAACACCAAGCTTATAACCTGCATCCTTTAATCCTTGCAGGAACGGCGCAAGCTCGACCGCGGGGGCAAGCGGCGCTTTTGCAGCGCTCGCCGCTAACTCTTGTTCGACCACATCAAAGTCTTTGCGCTTCAAAACTTTCGCGATCACGCGCGATATCTCGCGGTTACTGCCCGCGATCACCAATGAATTTGGCAAGAACGCTTGCGCTTGCAGATCAAAACTGAGCGCCTGCGCCAGTTCGTTCAAAACGTCCGCGTCACCACCGCTCAATTTGGGCAAAAATCCAGCAGCCCACACATCCCAAGTTCCACGAAAATCGAAAAGCGTGCCGTCTTTGTCAAACAAGACCGCTTTGATCGTGTCAGAGACGTTGGTCATGTCCAGCTCATTTCTGCGCCACCGGGCATGGCTTGGCGGGCCTCTGCGACACGCTCATAGGGGACCCGCAAAGCGTCGCAGCACGAGATAATCCATTGATCATCCATCATCAAGAAATCAAGCACACAAAGCTGGAATTCTGGGTCCGCAGCGCGTTCGCGAATATCGGATTCACTTGATCCCGTTGCCCCGAGAAACGCGGGCAAGACGTCTTCCGCCTGCCCAACGATCCATCCTAACGCATTCAGCGCAAAAACTTCTGCAGATTCGCGTGACATCGTCATGCTGCTAACTCCCCCAATTGCTTGGGGGAACATTGAGCTAATTCGCGGCTGGCTTCAACGCTCTTTGCGCTTACCGTGCTTTCTGGGGTTATCCAGACGATACTCCAAACGATCGGCATAGGCAGCGCGCTTTTCAACGCTCATTTCGCTAATACGTTCGATAGAAACTTCACGTCCCACCTTCTGGAATTGACCAGCGCGTTCGAACTGCTCTTCCATGATTTTGGCTGCTTTTGCTGCATCGAATGGCTCGGCGCGCACGACTTCAACGAATTCACGATATCCTTTGTCCAACGCTGCGCGTATGTCTTTACGCTTTGGTAAACGCGCGCGCATCTGTTGTTGCATTGCACGCTTGTCATCGCGCTCGAACGCACCGACATACGGCAATGCAGCGTCGCGCATGCCCGATGGTCCCCTGTTAGAAGAACCGCCTTTTGCAATGGCGCCAACAACGGCACCAACCACCAGTAGGTTCAGCGCAAGTGACACACCCAGCAAGATGCGAAACCGCTTAGACGGCTTTGCAGGCTTACTCGCTTCAATCTTTGGATCGCTCATCTCGCTCACCCCTCAAACAATGTAAAATCAAAGCCTTCGCCGTACTCGAGCGCATCAGATAGCGCGCTCGTATCACTGCCAAGCACAGTTCCGAACGGTTCGATCAAACCAGCGGGCGGACTAACCCCGATCCAAAGACCCGTCACTGCGGCCGTTGCAAGCCCTGCAAATGCTGGCCAGCCACCGATGGCGTCACTGAGGCCCATAAAGAAATCCTTGAAGGCATTTTGCTTTGGCATCTCAGTGTGCATGACGCCAAGGGCTGCGGGCTGCATCACCTGTGCATCATCCAAGACGCGCGCCATGAAATCGCTTGAAGGTTCGGGGGACGCATTTTTTGCGGCCTCGAACAGCATCGCGAGATCATCTTTGTCGCTCATATTCTTACTCATGGCGCGTCTCCTTCAAATCCGAGGGCGGACTTGCGCCCCTTTAATATCTGCGTCAGCGCGCGTTTGCCACGCGATGTAAGGCTCTCTACCGCCTCAACACTGATCTCCATCCGCTCTGCGATCTGCGGGTTGGGCAATTCTTCTATATGGCGCAACACAACGGCTTCGCGTTGGCGCGCTGGTAGTTCCATCAATGCGCCTTGCAACGCGTCATGGCGCGCGTTGGTCTGCATATCATCCGCAGCGCTGGGGCTGGGATCAACGGGTTCGTCAATCGCATCAAGCGAGGTACCGCGCGCTTTGCGCAAACGATCGGTGCACAGGTTCGCCACAACCCGGTAGAGCCACGTCGTCACTTTCGCCTCGCCCATGCGCCATTCAGGTGCAATTTTCCAGACGCGCATCATCGCGTCTTGGGCCACGTCTTCTGCATCCGCCTGAACACCCAGCATTCGATAGGCCTGATTGTAGGCACGCGGGGCAAGGCGCAGGGTCAAAGCACGCGCAGCGCTCTGATCGCCATTTGCATAAAGCTGCAACAGCGTATCATCGGCTACATCCGAGAGATCATCCAAAGCCATGCTCATGCGGGTCTTTATCGTTCCATTTCGTCAACTTGGGTTTGCCCGCCCCTTTCGGCGCGAGCAACTTGTTTAGCGCAAAGGCTTATTCGCCAGACTTTTGACGCTTGTGCTTGCCGCCACGATGCTCACCGAGTTTGGCAAACTCTTCTTCGGAAAGCGAGCCATTGCCGTCCGCATCAATACGGTCGAACATCTTTGTTTGGCGTTTGCCCATCTTACCAGAGGACATTTCCTCAAAGCTGATCATGCCGTCGTCATTAGCATCGACACGTTTCATCATCTTCGCCGCACGCTTTTCGGCGCGTTTCTTGCCCATCTTACCGAGCTCGTCAGCACTGAGCTGTCCGTCGCCATTGGCATCCATCTGGTCAAAGCGCACGCGCTCGTGGGCTGCCATTTCTTCGCGGGTCAACTCACCGTTGCCGTCTGTGTCAAGTGCGCTGAAAGCCGGACGTTCATGGCGCATCTTGCCACCTTTGCCTTCGCCATCTGTCGCTGCGTACGCTGCAAAACCTGTCGCAATGACCAAACCAGTCAAAGCAATGCGCGCTGTCATATGTGAGATCGTTGTCATTTGGTTAACTCCATTTATGTCTTGGCCGTTCGGCCTTTTTCCACAAGCAGTTCTTGCTTGCTTCAGGGGGTCAAACGGGTCAGCCTGAAACTTCCGTCGCATATTTTCAAACTTTTTTCATTTTTCTTTTGCGCGCACTCACGAGGATAGACCTGCGACGTTAGGAAACACTGTGCGGATGCGCTATATTCATGTCATACAAAGCATCAACACGATGACAGTAACTGAGGTCTTACATGACTACTCAAACCTTCTCGCAAGATGAAGAACGTGCGCTCTGGCCTGCAGTGCGCCGTGGTTGGAAACGTAAATGTCCCAATTGCGGGGAAGGTCCGGTGCTGCACAGCTATCTCAAGATGAACGATACCTGCACGCATTGCACACAGGATTTCACGGCCGCACGCGCGGACGACGGACCGGCCTATCTGACTATTTTGATCGTTGGTCACGTTGCAATTGCTTTGATGCACATCGTGTTTGTGCATTTTCGTCCGGAGCCGATGGTGCTCTTCTCGCTTTTCGCGACAATCGCTATTGTGCTGTCGCTCTATTTGCTCCCTCGGTTCAAAGGGGCCATCGTTGGCTATCAATGGGCCAAACGGATGTTCGGCTTTTCACACGAAGAGCGCGTATGAGCGACCCTGCGCCCATCGACAAAACCGCCATTCGCCATGCTGCGACTGTGATTGTTCTGCGCGACCGTCAAACGGAACCACGCGTTCTTATGGGCCAACGCGGCGCAAAAGCGGCGTTTATGCCAAACAAGTTTGTATTTCCCGGCGGTGCTGTAGATGCGGGTGATGCGCATGTCCCGCTCGCGGGCACGATTAATGACAGTTGCTTGGCAAACCTCACTGAAAAGACCGACGCAGATCGCTCTCACGCGCTTGGTGTCGCGGCTATTCGTGAACTTTGGGAAGAAACGGGTCTTATCCTAGGGTCCAAAGGCAAATGGAACATTGATCCCACCGAGGATTGGAAAGCCTACGCTAAGACGGGTCATGTTCCTGATGCCTCAGCTTTGCAATTTGTGTTTCGCGCCGTCACCCCCCCTGGCCGTCCGCGCCGCTTTGATGCGCGTTTCTTTATGATTGATGCGGATGCGCTCACGGGGGATATCGATGATTTTTCTGGTGCGTCTGACGAGTTGTCCCACTTGCAGTGGATCGCTTTGAAAGACGTGCGGGAATTTGATTTGCCGTTCATCACCGAAGTTGTGCTTGCAGAAATTTCAGGTCGCAGCGCCGATGCCGCGCCGCCCGAAAGCGTGCCGATGTTCTTGAATACCGAGGAAGAAAGCTTGTTCCTGCGCCTGCGTGGCTATGCACAAGACGGCTGATCGCGCTTAACGCGTGACCAGTATCAGCAGCAAAACGCTTGCACTGAGAAAGCCAATGCCAATGCCCTCGCGCGCACTTAAGCGTTCTTTAAACACCAGCACTGAGACCAAAAGCGAAAACAGCAATTCGATTTGTCCAAGTGCGTTTACGTAAGCTGCGGTTTGTAACGTAAACGCGACGAACCAGCCTAAAGAGCCACACAGGCTCATCAAACCGATCCAAACAGCTTTGCGACGTGCAGCCCACACAGCGGTGATTTGGCCCTTTTCGAAGAGACGCAGCCAAAGACCCATAGCAGTAAATTGCATCAAAGTTACCGCCGACAACGTCACCGCAGCGCGCAAAAACGGAGCATCAGCGCCAACGTCGAGGGTGGCGGCGCGGTAGGTGACGCCAGAAATCGCGAACATCAACCCCGACGCCAAGCCAAGCCCCGCCGCGCGCGTAAAGATGCGCTCTTTCAAGCTGCCTTGCGCCTCTGGCGTCGACGAGAGCAGCAAAACACCGGTCAAACCCACCAAGATCGCCACAAATCCAAGGCTCGAAACCCCCTCGCCCAGCACGATGAAACCAACCAGCGCGGACAAGATGACTTCGGTTTTCTTGAACGTAATCCCAACAGCAAAGTTGCGCGCGCGAAACAGCGCGACAACGCAGACAGTCGCCAATATTTGTGCCAACCCACCAATCGCGCCCATAATCCAAAAGCGCGCCGTGATGTTGGGAAACTCTGTGCCGCTCATCATGAACCAAGCCACGACAAGCACGGCCAACAAAGGTGCCGAATAAGCAAACCGCGCAAATGTCGCACCGCCTGTGCTCAGCGCCCCCATGCTCAACTGCTTTTGCAGCATAAAACGCAAGGTCTGAAAAATAGTGGCGGTTATTGTGGCAAAGATCCAAAGTTCCATAGGCTTGCCAATGTCCTAGCTTTGATCCAAAGACCAGAGCGGATGCGCGACAGGCTCTTTGGATTTGAAAAAATACTGGCGGATCACCTCTGCATAAGAGCGATAGCGATACCCTTCATTCACAGCCAGATAGCGCTCTTTCGCGCTCTCGTAGAGTGCGGGCAATTCGTACCAAGCCACATCTGGATGCATATGGTGCACAGAGTGGAAGTTGTTGTTCAGAAACAAAAACGCAAGGATGCCTCGGTCTTCGATAATCACCGTACGGCCCCGGCTCACCTCATGGGCGCGATGCTCCAAGTAGGTTCGGATCTTAAGGATCGACAGGCCGAAATACACAGCTATCAAGTAAGCCCATACGGGCATACTGCTCACAGACATGATCCACCAAATTGGCAAAGCAGCCGCAGGCAAATGCCAGAGCCAACTCACCAAAACGCGCAGGTCACCTTTTTTAATCAGCCGCCAATCTGCACGCATAAAGAAATACTGCCCGATCAATGGGCCAAGCGTGACGCGCCCGAACATCGTGTTGTTGAAGCGTAGCAAAGTCTGCTCGATGCCTTCCAGCGTCTCCCAGACTTTCGGATCCAGATAGCAACTTTCAGGATCATCATAAGGATCGGTCAGACGACTATCGACGTGATGCGCAAGGTGCGTGTCGCGAAAACGCATGTAGGGGATGGTAAAACTGAGTGCGGGGAAAACCAATGCAGCGTTCAAGTGTTTGTTTTTGAACGGATGTCCATGCATCATTTCATGGGTTAGCGACGAATGCAGGGCATTGGCGAGCGTCATCAACACAATCGCTAGAAGCAAAGATATTGGCGCAATCCAAACTGTTGCAAGCACGAAAAGCCCATAACACAGGAACAGCGTCGCCCAAGTGGGCCACTGAAAACGCCTGTGTCTTGCATCGTTACTCACACATAGTCCCCTCACATAGCCATGGTTTGATAAACGGCCGACACTTCCGCGCGAATGATCCGTGCGATCATAGCGCAATCGGCGACGCTAAAGGTCAAAGGCAAACGCATATCAACAATGCCGCGCAGTATTTCGTCTGTCGCAGGCATCGCTTCGCTTGGAGCATACCGCCAGCTGTCATAGCGCGAGGTAAAGGCTACAGGTTCCGCGCCGCCAAACCACTTCAGTTCTACACCGCGCGCTGCGCAACGTGCAATCGCATCGTTCACGGCCACACCGCTCCACCCCTCCAGCAAAAACTGGATTGAGGACCCCACATAAGTTTCTTTCTCGTGCCGCTGAACGACTGTCAGACCCGGCGTGTCTTTCAACCCGTCCTCGACAGCAACATAGCGATCATTCCAGCGCTGCACTTGAGTATCCAAGTCTGCCAGCTGCGGCCGCAGGATTGCCGCGCGCAAATGATCCATTCGCCCTGATATATTAGGCGTTTCGTACTTAATCTGCGCAAACGCCTCTTTCGGCGGTCCTGCCAGATGACGCTCAAACAGCATGTAGCTGCCAGACAGCATGATCGCGCGTGCCATCAGTTCATCATCGTCGCTGACCAGCAAACCGCCCTCGCCCGAGTTCACATGCTTATAGGTCTGGCACGAATAACAGCCCATGACACCGTGACGACCAGAATACATATCGCCCCATTTCGCACCCATCGTATGCGCACAATCTTCGATCACTGTAATATTTGCAGCGTTACAAATCGCCATCAGACGATCCATATCGCACATATGGCCGCGCATGTGGCTGAGCATCAGAACGTCGGCTTGATCGGCTTTCGCCTCCAGATCATCAAGATCAATCGTTAAATCACGAGAAACGCCAACGAAAATGGGTACGCCACCGACAGACGCAATCGCCCCAGGCACGGGGGCCAATGTGAAGGCGTTGGTCAGCACTTTGTCGCCCGCTTTAATGCCAACCGAGCGCAAAGCCGTCGCCATCGCATAGCCGCCGGACGCAACCGCAAGACAATACTTCGATCCAACTGAGGCTGCGAATTCTTGTTCTAGCAGTGCGGTCTCGCCGTGCTCACCTTCAGCGACGTTATAGCGGTGAAGTCGCCCCGATTGCAGAACGCGCATTGCGGCTTGGATCCCTGCGTCAGGGATCGGTTCTTGCTGGGTAAAGCTTCCTGTAAAGACCTCATTCATCTTAATGTCCTAGCAACTGCGCCGCGATAGCAGGCAAATCTTCATAACGATCAAGCAGCGCATCCGGCTGCAATGCGCGAACATCCGCTTGTCCAGCACCTGCACCGGGGCCAAATGTGACCAGCACACTTGGGACACATGCGGCGCGCGCAGTGTTGTGATCCGTGATCGTATCCCCGATCAAGCAAGAGCGTTTGCTATCGCCACCCGCACGGCGCACCGCCTCAAAAAACGGTTCGGGATCGGGCTTGCGCACAGGCAAGGTATCCGCGCCAATCAGCGACGCAAATGCATCGCGCACACCAAGTTTCGTCATCAACAACTCTGCGAGATATTCGGGTTTGTTGGTACAAATGCCCACCGCAAACCCGTCGCTGCGCAATTGTTCAATCGCGTCCATAGTGCCGGGATAAAGCTGCGTATGCACATCAATCGCTTGCTCATAGGCGCGCAGCAACGGTTGGTACTGCGCATCCAAGACTGCTTTATCCGCGGCTTGCCCCGTTTCACGTTCAATCCCCAGCGAAAGCATCGCACGCCCACCGCGCAAAGCCACTCCAGCATCCGTTTCAGGGCGCAAACGCACTGCCATGCCCATATCAGCAAAGCAGCAATTCGCCGCCGCGAGCAAATCGCCACTGGTGTCGGCAAGCGTTCCATCGAGATCAAAAATGACTGTGCGCATGAAAATCCTTAGCAATCATAACGCGCTGACATGAGCGAAGCGCGTGTTATACACCGCAATCTAGTGTGAACGAACACGGCTTGCGGAGTTTCAAAGTTTAGGTAGAACGGGCGTTAATAAATTGCAAAGAGATTTACCCAAAATGAGCATTGCTCTAATTATCCTTGCCGCTGGCAAGGGCACGCGAATGAAATCTGATTTACCAAAGGTTTTGCACGAAATCGCAGGCGCTCCGATGTTGGTGCACGCCATGAAAAGTGGTGCGACCTTGCAGCCTGAAAAAACTATTGTCGTCGCAGGCCACGGTGCGGAACATGTGAGCAAAGCTACAGAAGCGTATGACGAGACGGCTGAGGTCGTATTACAGACCGAACAGCTCGGAACGGCACACGCCGTTGGGCAGGCCAAGGCGACGCTCGCTGGCTTTGCAGGCGACGCATTGGTACTTTACGGTGATACGCCGTTCATCAGCCCCGACACGCTCGAGCGGATAATCGCTGCGCGCGAAGGTCATGACGTTATTGTGCTCGGGTTTGAGGCCGCTGATCCGGGTCGATATGGACGCCTTGTGATGGACGGCGATAGCCTCTCCAAGATTGTGGAATTCAAAGATGCAACCGATGCAGAACGTGCGATAACGCTTTGCAATAGCGGTGTAATTTGCGCGAAATCTGATGTGTTGTTCGATCTGATCGATGCGGTTGGCAACGACAACGTCTCAGGTGAATACTACCTTACCGATATCGTCGAGATCGCCCAGAGCAAAGGCCTCAGCGCCACCTCGGTAACTTGTGACGAGAGCGAAACACTTGGCGTGAACTCGCGCGTGCAGCTTGCCGAAGCAGATGCGATTTTCCAAGCCAAAACCCGCCTCGCGCTTATGGAGGCCGGCGTCACACTACACGCCCCTGAAACGGTATATCTGTCGCACGACACCCACATTGGTCCAGACACCATCGTAGAGCCAAACGTTGTTTTCGGCCCCGCTGTTACGGTCGAAAACGGCGCACATATACGCGCATTCAGTCACTTAGAGGGCTGTCATGTCAGTCGCGGCGCTGTTGTGGGGCCCTACGCCCGTCTACGTCCGGGAACGGAACTCGCCGAGTTCACCAAAGTGGGTAATTTCGTAGAGCTTAAGAATGCGGTTGTCGATGAAGGTGCAAAAGTGAATCACCTGTCCTACGTCGGTGATGCACATGTTGGCGCACGCGCAAATATCGGCGCGGGCACGATCACCTGTAATTATGATGGCGTGATGAAACATCACACCGAGATTGGTGCAGATAGCTTTATCGGCTCGAACACATTGCTCGTGGCACCCGTCTCAGTCGGGGCAAATGCGATGACAGGTAGCGGTACTGTACTGACGCAAGACGTTCCGGACGACGCCCTTGCAATCGCGCGTGCGCGCCAAGTGAACAAACCGGGCCTCGCGGTCAAATTGTTCGATATGTTGAAGAAAAAGAAAGCTAACAAGCAAAAAGGAGAGGCATAATGTGCGGAATTATAGGGGTCCTTGGCCAGCACGAAGTTGCGCCAACACTCGTTGAAGCGCTGAAACGCCTCGAATATCGCGGTTATGATAGCGCCGGTATTGCGACTGTGAACAACGGCGTTCTTGAGCGTCGTCGCGCAGTTGGAAAACTGGTGAACCTTTCTGATTTGTTGGTCCATCAGCCGCTCGCGGGCAAGTCTGGCATCGGCCACACCCGCTGGGCGACCCACGGTGCGCCGACAACCGATAATGCCCATCCGCATCAGGCGGGCCCTGTTGCAGTTGTGCACAATGGCATCATCGAGAACTTTCGCGAATTGCGTAAAGAACTTGCAGATCACGGCATTAACTTCGTGACCGAGACCGATACAGAAACCGTCGCCTTGCTCACACAGCACTACATGCTGCAAGGAATGAGCCCGACCGAAGCCGCTGAGAAAACCATCTCTCGCCTTGATGGCGCGTTCGCTTTAGCGTTCTTGTTTGAAGGCGAAACAGACCTGATGATCGCAGCGCGCAAGGGTTCGCCCCTTGCGATCGGGCATGGTGCTGATGAGATGTATATTGGCTCGGACGCCATCGCCCTCGCCCCTTTAACCAATCGGATCACATACTTGGAAGAAGGCGACCGCGCAGTTCTGACCCGCAATAGCCTAAACATTTGGGACGCTGAAGGTCACCAAGTCGGACGTGAGATGCGCGTGATCGAGATTGATACCGCGAAAGTCGATAAGGCTGGTTTTGATCACTACATGGCCAAAGAAATCGCAGAGCAGCCCGGCGTTGTTGGTGCGGCTGTGAACAGCTACCTGCCCGCTGGCGGTGATCTGGTTGAGTTGCCTGGTGGCAACATAGACTTCACCAAAATCGAGCGCATGACAATGGTTGCATGCGGCACTGCCTTTTATGCCTGCCTTACTGCCAAGTATTGGTTTGAAAAGCTCGCGCGCATTCCTGTCGAGGTCGATGTGGCATCCGAGTTCCGCTACCGCGAACCGCCGATCCCTGCACAAACAGCGGCCCTTTTCGTGAGCCAATCTGGCGAGACGGCAGACACGCTCGCGGCACTACGCTATTGCGCGGGAAAAGCTGACAAGATCCTGTCAGTCACCAACGTTGCTGAAAGTTCTATCGCGCGCGAAAGCGACCAAACCTACCCGATTTTTGCAGGTGTAGAGATTGGCGTTGCCTCCACCAAAGCCTTCACATGTCAGCTTACGGTCTTGCTTTCGTTAGCGCTTAAAGCGGCACGTGATCGTGGCACAATGTCGGAGCAAGAGCTGACAGACGCAGCCGCTGCAATGCGCTCGGTTCCAGGCCTTCTTAACGTTGCACTCGAGCAAACGGACGTGATCAAGGCCCATGCGCGCAAGCTCTCTGAAGCGCGCGACATCCTGTTTTTGGGTCGTGGCTTGATGTACCCTCTCGCTCATGAAGGTGCACTTAAACTAAAAGAAATCAGCTACATACACGCCGAAGGTTATGCGTCAGGTGAACTTAAGCACGGACCCATCGCTCTGATTGACAAAAAGGTGCCCGTTGTCATTTTGGCGCCTTCAGATGATCTTTATGACAAGTCGATCTCTAACATGCAGGAAGTTATGGCGCGCTCGGGCAAAGTGCTTTTAATCTCTGATCGCAAAGGCTTGGACCACGCAGGTGATGTGTGGGGGCAGATCGCGATGCCAGAGTGCCATCCGCTCGTCAGCCCGATTATCTACTCGATCCCAGCACAACTTCTCGCGTATCACACAGCGGTCGCAAAAGGCACGGATGTCGATCAACCACGTAACCTTGCAAAGTCTGTTACGGTCGAATGACCCTCGACGATGCAATGGCAGCTTTGCGCGAGCGGATTGAGCCCGGTCGCGCTGAGGATATGGCGAAATACCATAAAGCGTCGCGCGAATATTTAGGAATTTCAAACCCTGATTTGAACGAGCTGACAAAAGAGTGGCGCGTCGAATGTGATGTCGATACGCGGGTTCGCCTTGCGTCCGAGCTTTGGGAAACCGATATTTTTGAAGCACGTTTGGCAGCATCAAAACTTCTCACTCAAGCCCGCCTTCGCCCGGACGATACGGCATGGGAGCTGATCAAAAGTTGGGCCCCTGATTTCGACAGTTGGGCGATTGCTGATCATGTTTGTATGGCAGGTCAAAAGCGCCTAATTGCAGATCCGTCCCGTCTTGATGAGATTGAAGCTTGGACCACCTCTGATCATATGTGGACGCGGCGGGCGGCTTTGGTCATCACATTGCCTTGGACCAAGCAGAACAATCCTAAGCCCGCTGAGCTAGAAGCGCGCGACCGGATATTGGGTTGGGCCGCATCCTACGTGAGCGATCCTCAATGGTTCATCCAGAAATCAATCTCGTGGTGGCTGCGCGATCTTAGCAAACATGATGCACCGCGCGTTCGGGCATTTTTGGCTGAACATGGCGATGCAATGAAACCTTTCGCGCGCAAAGATGCTGCGCGCAAATTGCCCGCGCTTGAGAGTTAGGCGCTTTTAACCGCCTGAAAAGACTTCAACCTCGGGAAGTTCCGTCAGCGGTGCCTCAATAATGCGGAACGCTGCAAGCGACAGACGGCTGCCCGCCGAGCTCTCCCCTTCGATAGGGATCAGATCGACTTGAACAGATTTTCCGCTACCAGGATAGACGACGCGCCCTTTGCCCGCAGACTTGACCAAAGGCGTCTTGATCCAGAATCCCGCCTGCGTCGGATCGCCGAGTGAGGCAACAGTCAAACCCAGCTTTGCCTCTACGGCTGCTGCTGGCACTGCCGCAGCTTCTTGGCGTTCTTCGGCGGTCGTAACGTCGAATTCCTCGACAGTCCGCGCCGCTTTCGGCACGACGCGCCCCAGACCTGCAGGGCGCAGTTTTGGACGAATAAGATCAGAGTTCGGGACAACAGCGTCCACCACAGGAGCCTCTTGAGGCGTTTGTGGGGCCTGTGCGCAAGCTGCCAGCGCCAAAAGCGCTGCGCAAAGGGATATACGAGTCATACTGCCATGATTAAGCCCTGTACCGCGGAACGCAACATCGTGTTCGTCCTTGCGCGAAAGTCCTCTTGCAGGCGTACCCCGTGCGCACTAACTCTAATGCATGAACGCACCTTTGATTGACCCTTTCGCCCGCGCTATCACATATTTGCGCGTCTCAGTGACAGATCGCTGCGATTTCCGCTGTGTTTATTGCATGAGCGAGAATATGCAGTTTCTTCCTAAGAAAGAGTTACTGACGCTCGAAGAATTAGATCGCATGTGTTCGACTTTTGTCGATCTGGGTGTGAAAAAGCTACGAATTACCGGTGGTGAACCGCTGGTGCGTCGCGACATCATGACATTCTTTCAAAGCATGAGCCGCCATCTGGAAAGCGGAGCGTTGGAAGAGTTAACGCTGACGACAAACGGCAGCCAGCTCGCGCGGTTTGCGCAACCGCTTTATGATGCAGGCGTACGGCGCGTGAACATTTCGCTTGATACGCTGGATGAAGAGAAATTCGCGCGCGTGACCCGTTGGGGGCGTTTGGCACAGGTTCTCAAAGGTGTTGATGCGGCCCAAGCAGCGGGTTTGAAAGTGAAAATCAATGCAGTCGCTTTGAAAGACTTCAATGAAGACGAGCTGATCACGATGACCCAGTGGTGTGCGAGCCGCGACATTGCGCTGACCTGGATTGAAGTCATGCCGATGGGGGATCTCGGGAATGAGGACCGCGTGGGGCAGTATTGGTCGCTCAAAGATCTCCGTCACCAATTGGCACAGCATTACACCCTAACAGAGCTAAGCGAGCGTACAGGCGGCCCTGCGCGCTACGTACGTTTAGAAGAAACGGGCCAAAAGATCGGCTTTATCACGCCCCTTACCCATAATTTCTGTGAAAGCTGCAATCGTGTGCGTTTGACTTGCACGGGTGAGTTGTATCTCTGCCTCGGCCAAGAGGATATGGCCGATCTGCGCGCTCCTTTGCGCAATAACCCGAAAGATGACGCGCCCCTGCAAGAGGCTATTCACAAAGCGATTGGCCTCAAACCCAAAGGGCATGACTTTGACTATTCGCGCCAAAAAGCGGATGGCCAAGTGACACGGCACATGAGTCACACGGGCGGCTAAACTGGCTACTGCGCGCTTGCGCACAAAGTCTGACCGTTTGTGCAGTATTGTGCGACAGCATTGCCAGCACTATTTCTCTGTCAAACAACGACAGGAGGGCATCATGTCCGTCAGTTCAAAATTCGAAACGTCCAACGCCACGCCAACACTCGAAGGCGCAGGCGTTCATCTGCACCGCGCCTTTGGCTTTCAGGATCCTACAGAGCTTGATCCTTTCTTGCTCTTCGATGACTTCCGTGGCGAAAGCCCTGATAAATTTGAAAAAGGGTTCCCGTGGCATCCTCATCGCGGCATTGAGACGATCACATATGTCTTGAACGGCACCGTCGATCATGGTGATAGCCTTGGCAACACAGGTTCGCTTGGCGCAGGCGACGTGCAATGGATGACCGCAGGCTCGGGCATCATGCATCAAGAAATGCCGCATGGAAACGCGCACGGGCAAATGCACGGCTTCCAGCTTTGGGCGAACTTGCCGTCTGCCTTGAAAATGACCGCGCCCCGTTACCAAGATGTTGAAGCGAAAGAGATTCCTGAAATCGTTGATGACGACGGAACCCATGTCAAAGTCATCGTCGGCGATTTTTGGGGCAAAACCGGGCCTGTAGATGGGATCGCCGCGGATCCGCAGTATTTGGACGTTTATGTCCCTGCTGGCGTGAAAAAAACCTTCAAACTCAGCCATCACCGCCGCGCATTCGCTTATGTCTTTGAAGGCAGCGCGGCTTTTGTCGACGGCTCTACGCCAACGGGCGTGCTTTTGGAAAAGGAAGTCGGCGGCGAAGAGGTCAACATTCGCGACATGTCCGGCAATCGCACGCTTGTTCGTTTTGGGGCATCCGAAGAGGTCGCGGTTCAAGCTGGTGAGGAAGGCGTGCGGTTTTTGTTAATCTCAGGACAACCTTTGCAGGAACCTGTCGCATGGCACGGACCCATCGTAATGAATACACGCGAAGAACTGATGCAGGCTGTCAAAGATCTGCGCAACGGTACATTCATCAAACCTGCGCACTAGCTTTTAGCGGGCGACGGATTTTCGCACCATGTGCCAATACACATCCTCAACTTCGGCGCGGCTTAATGCGCCGGAGTCGCGATACCAGGTGGTCACCCCTGTGAGCATTGCAATCACCGCGCGCGTCGCCACGCCTAAATCGGCGATAACAAAATCCCCAGCATCCACCCCTGCGTTTAAAATATCTTTGAGTTCTTGCTCATAGGCGCGTCGCAATGCTTCAATTTGCTCGAAATGCGGCTCGGTCAGATTGCGCAATTCCATATACGCAATGAATACAGCGTCAGGACGGTCCAAGTGAAAGCGGATGTGAAACCGCGCAAACTCTTCCAAGGCATGAACCGCGCTTTCGGCTTCATTCGGCCCAACCTGTGCGCGCCGCGCGTTCAAAAGATCCTCCATATGCTGCCGCATCAAATCAAACAGGAGAGTTTGTTTGTCAGGTGTATAATTATAGAGTGCCCCCGCTTGCACGCCGACCTGAGCCGCAATTTGGCGCATGGAAACAGCAGCATAGCCATGCTGCGCAAACAAAGACTGCGCTGCTGCGCGAATTTTTGGCCCTGTCGAGCTTGAG
>Ga0206127_1002193_pt1 | contig 19744 bp, 19 predicted proteins | sample Helgoland_Spring_6_FD_148646 | JGI IMG/M metagenome (GOLD analysis project Ga0206127, IMG submission 148646) | Pelagic subsurface seawater microbial communities from Kabeltonne, Helgoland, North Sea - Helgoland_Spring_Bloom_20160419_1 | ecosystem: Environmental > Aquatic > Marine > Epipelagic ...
ATGTGTTTGTTAATCATTTCAGATTCTTGAGCGGGCAATACTCCATTCCAAAAACTTTGTTCTCTCACTAAAAAAGTAACTGGAATATTTCTACTTCTAAGCATTTCGGCCAATTCTATTCCAATTAAACCACCCCCCACAATGACTGCCCTTTTACATACTTTGTTGTTGGGGGCATATTTTTCTAATTGTTCTAAATCTTGTTTGTGATATAGGCCCATGACTCCCTTTAAATCTTGACCAGGCCATCCAAATTTATGGGGTTTAGAGCCCGTTGCAATAATTAGCTTGTCATAATTTATGGAGGTGCTGTCCGTAAATTGTAGTGTTTTATTTGTCGTGTTTATTGAAATGACTAAGCCTTCTTTTAGCTCGATCATGTTTTTTTTCCAAAACCAATCTTCATAAGGTTGTGTATGCTTAAAAGTAAGATGTCCCATGTACACATACATGAGTGCTGTTCTCGAAAAAAAGTATTTATTTTCTGCAGAAATAATGGTGATTTTCACATCCGAATTTTTTCGAATGTGTCTTGCAGCAGTAACACCCGCAATTCCGTTTCCAATAATAACAATATGGTCCATATGTAGATGATTGTAATGTTTTTGTTGAAATTTAAAAACAGCCTGATCAAAGAGGGAAATTACAATTTTAAAATTACTTTTTGGTGCTTGCGCTAAGAATAAGACAAAGTTCTTTTTAAAAAAGCAATCCGTGCTTTTGAAAAATACTCAGAATAAATTTTTAACAATGCCCTGCATGGGTACTCTGGATAAAAAGTTTATTTTTGATCTATATATGCAACAAATTTACTCTTTTTTTTTACTCTTGATACTCTGCCTATCTTGTCAAAATCAGACAAAAAAAATGAATGGGGTCAGTTTTGTAGCATCAAGAGATTCCATAAACAGTTCCCATATAAAACCTGTGCAAAACATACGAAGCAATTTTGTTGCGTTAATGCCTTTTGGCTTTATAAAAGATGTGTCTTCCCCTAAAATAATACACAATACCAATCGGCAATGGTTTGGTGAAACAGAAAAAGGTGTGTTGCAATATGCGAAAAGTTTTCAAAAAGAAAACATTGGCATTATGGTAAAACCTCAAATTTGGGTGTCAAAGGGTATATTCACTGGCAAAATAAAAATGAATTCTGAAGCGAATTGGATCGCATTAGAAGCTTCTTATCGAGCATTTATGCTAACTTACGCTGCGGCCGCCGAAGAGGGAAATGCTGAACTGCTTTGTATTGGAACAGAATTGGAAGAGTTTGTAAAAAAAAGACCGCAATATTGGCGAAAACTGATTCAAGAAATTCGAGGGGTTTACAAGGGGAAGCTTACGTATGCGGCCAATTGGGATGAATATCAACAGGTACCCTTTTGGGATGCTTTGGATTATATAGGAATTGACGCCTATTTTCCTTTGAGTACTATTAAAACGCCAACCGTTGCCAATTACGAGCAAGGCTGGGAACCTCATAAAAAACAGATAGTAAGACTTCAAAAACGAGTTCAGAAACCTGTTTTGTTTACAGAGTTTGGATATCGAAGCGTAGATTTTTCAGGAAAAAAACCTTGGGACTCCAAAAGAGTCGAAGCGGGAGTGAATTTAGAAGCACAAACAAATGCATTGCAAGCGATTTACAATCAATTTTGGGATGAAGACTGGTTTGCTGGAGGCTTTGTCTGGAAATGGTTTCACACACATGATCGTGCTGGTGGAGAGCAAAATAATCGATTTACACCTCAAAATAAACCTGCAGCGCAATTGCTAAAAGAGCTGTATGCGCAATAAAAATCAGTTTTTAGTTCTGGGTTTTTAAACCTTGAGTACTTACTTAGTCTAAAAGGTTAAAATGATTTTGTTTAGAGCTACACCTATAAGTAAAAGGTCTTTCAGAAGTTGAAGTTAACTTTTTAATCTCAGGCCATCTTTTAATAAGTTGTAAAACCATTTCCCAGAATGAAAATCCTTTTTTAGAGGGGGCTGAAATAAAAAAAACACCAAGACCAAATTGATTATATAAATCTCTCTGATGTCTTGTTGTTTGTATTCTTAAATCTTGAGTTATTACAACTGCGTTTTCATTGCCTGCCATGGGAATCCAATCTTCGTCCTTAGCACCTCTTTCAAATCTTTCTCCAATTGAAATTACTTGAAACTTGATCTTCTCTTTTAAATTAAGATGACTTTGAATTAAGTTTAAACTTTTTGCTAATTGGGGCGCAAAGTTTTCATCGATATAGATAGTCGTCATTAAGCTGCTTTTTTACAAAATTCAATTGCATCATCAACTTCGTTTTCAGTTATTGAAAAACTTGAAGCGATAAAATTGATAGGCTCGTTTGCTAAATAAAGTTGATAAATTGTTTCAGGGTAAATGTTTGATCCTTTAATTATGGGCCTTCCAAATTTGTGATTTGGATCAACAACAATACTTTTTTCTTTTCCCAAAGGCCATAATCTCACCGCTAAACTTTCTTGGTCGAAATCTAATTTACTCGCAAAGTGTTTTATGAACTTTAAATTTAATTGTTTTGAGGAGTCAAGATTTATTATGTCTTCATTATTCACTTCAAAAAGAACTTTCTTTCCAACGCAATTAATTCCATTTATAACAGAAGAATTGGCAAATGGAAAAGGAGTTGAAAACATTTCAGACAATTCTGAGTGAGCTTTTAGAATATTAGTTGTTGAAACCCCAATTTCTTTAAGTTGGAAGAATATGTAAAATTCTACAAGTGTGTGGAAACTAACCGCCTTAGATTTCCCATCAGACCAAGAATAATTAATTCCTAATTGATCAGCAAATCTCTTATCCCAATATTCACTCAAAAGTCTTTGAACTTTATAATATTTGAGGTTTAAAATTTCTGCTAAATCGGGTATCGTATAGATACAGTTCCTATTGTAGATTTAGTTTCGAAAATCAATTTTTTTTGTAAAAGTAATAAAAATTTCAGTTAGTTACTTTTTCCCTAAAGGATAAATGCCTTGTTTGAAGAAACTTTTTGGAAATTTTTCATCATCCTCAAACCCGATTTCAATATTTTTTCCAGAATATGGAATGTAATTTGTTTTAAACAAATAGTCCCAGATACTCAAGGTCAAAGCAAAATTCACACCATATTTTCGGTCTTCTGGTAATTCTTTTGCATGATGCCAAATATGCATTTTTGGATTGTTTAAAATGTATTTTAAAAAACCATAATTCAAATTAATATTGGCATGGTTTAGGTGACCAATTGTAATGGCGAAGAAATGCACAAATGCTACGTCTTGTGCAGAAAATCCGCCAATAATTGCCAATGGAATGTAGCGTAAGGAATTATAAATGATGGGTTCCATCCAGTGATACCTGAGGTGTGCGGCAAATCCCATTTGTTTTACAGAATGGTGAACTTTGTGAAAATTCCATAAAAATTCAAATCGATGTAACAATCTGTGTGTCCACCATTGCGTAAAGTCGACTACAATAAAAAAGAGGAGTATTCTGGTAGCAAAAGGAAGTTTGTTAATGTCTAGTAACTGAAAATTTGAAATGGACATTCCAACAAGTCCCAAAAGATCATTGAAAACCTCAGCTGCTGAATTTGACAATGCTATTAAAACAATAAGATTTAGTATAAAGAAATTAAAAAACATGTAAAAAACATCCAACCAAAAACCTTTTCGAAAGCGTGGTTGGTTTTTTCTCCAAGGGAAAGCCATTTCTAGTCCCCAAACAACGATAGAAATGAGAAGCAATCCATAGAAATAATTCTCCCAATTTAAATCCATCAAAACAGATTTTTTGAGGTAACTCCAGTAACTGGAATACGAATTTTTGATAATTTCTAAGTATTTTTCCATTTTCTTACGACTTTAATTTTTTTTGCACACGTTGAGAGATTGCAGTTAATGTTTCGTAGGGAATGGTTGCAGTTGCATCTGCCATTTCTTGAATCATGTCTTGGCTGTTAAAAATAATAACTTCATCACCTTCAGCGCAATCATTTGATGTAATATCGACCATAATCATGTCCATACAAACATTTCCAATAATGCTTGCTTTTTGCCCATTAATGAGAACATGTCCGATACCGTTTCCTAATTTTCTTGAAATTCCATCTGCATGGCCAATAGGAATGGTTGCCGTTATGGTTTTTTTCTTTGCAATAAAAGCTCTATTGTATCCTACCGATTCTTTAGGTTCAATGCTGTGGATTTGAGAAATAATCGATTTTAAATTATGCGTATTTTTTAACTGATTTGTTTCTTTTTCATCATTGCCAAAACCATAGAGTCCAATACCAATTCGTACCATGTCAAACTGTGCTTTTGGATAATTAATAACTCCAGAGGTGTTTAAAATATGTAAGATCGGTTTGTACCCAAGTCCTGTCTGAAATTGCTGAACGCTCTCTGAGAATTTTGTTATTTGTTGGCTTGTAAAAGCTTGTTCTTTTAGTTCTTCACTCACTGCCAAATGAGAAAATAGCGATTGTACTTTTATTAGCTTCGTTTCTTTTAGTTTCGCTAATAGCGTTGGAACATCATTCGGAGAAAATCCTAATCGATTTAAACCAGTATTCAATTTTATATGAATTGGATATGCTTGCAAGGCAATTTGGGATGCTACTTTTAAAAAGGCATTAAAAATTTTAAAATTATAAAGATTGGGTTCTAAACAGTAGTTTACGATTGCGACGAGGTTTGGTATTTGAGGATGCAAGACTAAAATGGGTGCTTTTATTCCTGCTTCTCGCAGTGCGATTCCTTCGTGAACATAGGCAACTGCAAAGTAGTCCACTTTATCTGCTAGAAATCTTGCAATTTGAACTCCATCACTCCCATAACCAAATGCTTTTACAACGGCTAATATTTTAGTTGTTGGATGTAGTTGCTCTTTGAAATGGTGAAGATTGTGCGTTAGTGCACTTCCATCAATTTCTAAAACAGTCACATGGTTGTTCATCTTTAATCGGCGTTTGTTTGCGTATCTTCAGGAAGCGACGCAGCGTCTTTTGAAGAATTAGTTGCCTCTTGTTGTTTTTGGAGAGCTTTATAATAGGCTGCTCTACTTAATGGTTCATATTCTTGTGTTTCACCCAGCATTACGATATCCTCATTCTTAGCTTTTCTAAAACTATAATGCGCTAAATTCCCGGTATGTGTGCAGACTGCATGTACTTTTGTAACATATTCAGCCGTAGCCATTAAGGCGGGCATAGGTCCAAAAGGATTTCCTTTGAAGTCCATGTCTAATCCAGCTACAATAACGCGAATTCCACGATTTGCTAGGTCGTTACAAACAGCAACAATTTCATTGTCAAAAAACTGTGCTTCATCAATCCCAACCACATCTACATCATTTGCTAGTAATCGAATGTTTGACGCAATTGGAACAGGTGTTGAACGAATTCGACTGTCATTATGAGAAACAACTTCTTCCTCGTCGTAACGAGTGTCTAGAGCAGGTTTAAATATTTCAATTCGTTGTTTTGCAAACTGTGCTCGCTTCAACCGTCGGATTAATTCTTCGGTTTTGCCAGAAAACATAGAACCACAAATTACTTCGATCCAGCCAAATTGTTCTGTATGATTTACTGTATTTTCGAGAAACATTTTGTAGCTTTAGGCATTCGTTTTTTTAAATTTTGCATTATTTTTACAAATAACAAATTTAAGAATATTTATAAGTAAAAAATAAATTCAAGACACAACTTATGCACAAAAAATTAGAAGCCGATTTAATGAGTTTAGCGCATAGCATTTTGCAGATGAAAAACAGAGATGATGTCTTTGCTTTAGAAGAAAAGGCAAAAATCATTTCGAGTAAATTATCTATGTTGGCTTTTGTTGAAACCTACATAAATACAACGCCAAATTTAAAAGAAACCAAAGAAGAATTAATTGCTTCGGTAGAAAAGGCTTTTGAAAACAAAGAATTACAAACAGTTATTGAAGCCACCGTAGAAGTTGTTGAAGAGCAAGAAACTCCAAAAGAAACTCTAAAAGAAGCACCCATCGAAGCTGAAGTAGAACCAGAAGTATTGGACAAAGGGTTAGATACAGGAGAAATTGATGATAATTTATCGATAGAAGCGGAAGAAAATATAGTTTCAGACCAACCTTTAGACGCATTGGAAGAAACCTTATTCTCTTCAGAAGTGTTAGAAGAAACACCACAAGAGGAAGCAGCAGACGTTGAACAAATAAAAATCCATACACTAGAAGAAGAATTAAAAGACACAATTCCTGTTGATGTGATGGCAAATTTATTTGAAATGGCTCAGCCAGTTTCCTTAAATGACACACTCACGAATAATATTCAAATCGGTTTAAATGACCGAATTGCATTTGTTAAAAATTTATTTGATGGGAGTCAAGAAGATTTTAACAGAGTGGTTTCACAATTAAACTCTTTTAAAACAGAAAAGGAAGCCATTAAATTTATCAATAAAATGGTGAAACCAGATTACAAATGGGGCGAGCAAGAAGAATTGGAAACTCGTTTCATGGAAATCATTCAAAGAAAATTTGTTTAAGAAATCATTGACAATGGCACAGAAAGAAATACCCACCAAATATATCTTTTGCATGAAGTGGGGAACGCTCTACGGAGCGGAATATGTAAATCGATTGTTTTCAATGGTTCAGCAGCACTTAACTAGCAATTTTAAAATGGTTTGTTTTACAGACGACCCAACAGGTATTAACGAAGCTGTTGCCTGTTATGACATTCCTGAAATGGGGATTCGAACTGATATTCCAGAACGAATGTGGAAGAAGTTGACTACCCTCAAGAAAGAATTATATGGTTTAAAAGGAACAGCCTTGTTTTTAGACTTGGACATTGTTATTGTAGACAATATCGATTGTTTCTTTGAAGTTGACGGTTCTTTTCGAATTATTAAAGATCATGGATGGAGAAGCTGGAGAATTACGGGGAATTCCTCAGTATATCGATTTGAAATCGGAAAACATGGCTATGTTTTTGATGATTTCTTATCTAATTTTGATGAAATAAGAAAGCTACATAGAAACGAGCAAGAATATCTTACCCATGCCATTAATGACAACGATAATCTTCAATATTGGGACAAAGCCTGGTGCCCAAGTTTTAAGTATGATTGTGTTTCAAGGTTCCCATTGGCTTTTTGGAAAAAACCAACCATACCAAAAGGAGCTAAAATAATTATTTTTCATGGAGAAATAAATCCACATAAAGCCGTTGAAGGCGGAAGAGGAAAATGGTATCGCTATGTAAGAGCAGCGCCCTGGGTTGCAGACTATTGGAAATAATTTTAAAAGATAAAAAATGAAGAAAGTTATTTTCTCAATAGTAGCAGTATGTTTTTTGATGAGTTGTAAATCCGCCTACAAAACCCAGAAATTTGTTGCGGAAGAAATTCCCTTAGCGCCCAATTACAATGAAGAAAAAAATTGGGCAGTTTTACCGTCCACTTATACAAAAGAATTAGCCGCCTTTTCATCTCAAGAAAGAGATACTTTACAAGCCGATGTATTTTATGTGTACCCAACTTTAAATACCGAAAAAGAAGATGTTCGTTGGAATGTGCCCATTGAAGATATCATTCAACAAAATAAGGTTGTTCATAAAGCCGTACTCTTTCAAGCATCCGCTTTTACAACTGCAGGTAAATTATATGTGCCCTTCTATAGACAAGCACACATACGATCTTATCAAATGCTAGATAGTGGTGGAGAAAAAGCATTGTTATTAGCCTATTCAGATGTGAAAAGAGCTTTTGAAACCTATTTAAAAAAATACAATAATGGTCGGCCAATCATTATAGCAAGTCACAGTCAAGGTTCAACACACACCAAGTTTTTATTGCGCGATTTTTTTGATAATAAACCATTGCAAAAACAACTGATTGCTGCCTATATAGTAGGTACTGTTTTAAAACCAGACTTATTTCGGTCGATTCAACCGATGACAGTGCCCAATGAAGTTGGTGGTCTTGTGGGATGGAATACTTTTAAAAGAGGTCATTACCCGAAAGGGAAAAATATTTATATTGGAAGTGTAACTACAAATCCGATCACCTGGAATGCCGAAAAAACAACAGAATTGAACCAACATAAAGGCTTTCTGTATTCCAATAAAAAAATCTACAAAAAAGCATTAAAAATTGAAGTAACAGATGGGCTCATCTGGTCTACAAATCCTAAATTTCCAATGCGCTTTTTCATGTCTTTTATGAAAAACTATCATGTAGGAGATCTCAATCTTTTTTGGCAAGATATAAGAGATAATGCAGTTTTAAGAACTCAAACCTTTTCAGAGAATTCTAATTGATTTTTGCTTTGAGTCCTGCAATAACATTTTTGCTATTTCCAATAAAAATAGTGTCTTCGACCATAAATACAGGGCGTTTTAAAAAAGTGTATTCCTCCAGAATGAATTTTCGATAATCAGCTTCAGAAAGTGTTTTATTTTTCAAATCTAAGGACTTGTATAATTTTGCACGTTTGTTAAATAATGCTTCATAACTTCCAGAGAGTTGGTGCATTTCCTCTAATTGCGAGACATTTATCGGATTCGATTTTATTTCTTGGTGTTCAAAATTGGGGGTATTTACTTCTTTTAAAATTCTTCTACACGTATCACAAGTTTGTAAAAAATAGGCTTTCCTCATTCATTTATAGTATTATATTTACATTTCAAAATTAAACATAAAAATGAAAATACAATTCGATGTTTTAAGAAAATCACGAGCATTAGTTTTAAAAGAATTAGACGGATTAACATTAGCGCAAATCCATACCATTCCAGCAGGGTTTAAAAACAATATTGCTTGGAATGTTGCACATTTAGTGGTGACACAACAATTGTTGCATTACAAATTATCGGGTTTAAATTGCTTGTGCCCGGATGATTTAATTGAGGCCCATACCAAAGGAACACTCCCAACAAAAACGTTTTCTGAAGAAGCATTTGAAGAGGTAAAAGAATTGTTAGTGGGCTTGCCAGATACTTTAGAAGAAGATTTTGAAGCTGGTATTTTTGTCAATTTTCATGAATACCCAACCAGTACCGGTTTTGTTTTGAATTCTTTTGAAACAGCATTGATATTTAATAATTTCCACGAAGGCGTCCATTATGGAATCATTAGATCGATTAAGAGATTTGTGTAATTATTGTTCTTAATTTATAAAAATTTGCAAGTGGCATCAGGACCACTAACATAAAGAAGGCATATTTTGCCTGCTTTATTTATTGGTTTACTTTAAATACTGGATTTAGATAATAGTTGGGTCTTACACTTAAATCTTCATCCTTAAAATAGATAATTTTTTCTGGGAGTCTTTTTTCCAAGTAGTTTCCAGTATCCCAAACATTGTTTTGATTCCAATCTTCAATAGCTCTTACTGTATATGCTTTTGGGATTAATAAATCATAGACAATCGTAGTTGTTTTTTGTACGAAGTTTCGTTGCACTAATTCTAACTTTGAATCTAACAACTCGATAATGTAATTTTTTGAAGCCGGATTTTCTACTTTTAAGGTTATTCGACCATAGTCTTCAATTTCTTGTGTTCGTACCTGATAGGCTAGCGAGTCATTTTTAAACGCATAAATGTCTGATATGGCTTCTGGTAAAATAGAAATTCGATACAGTTGCACTGGGTCTTTTTCAAAAACAATCGCTAGTTTATTTTCTCTTTCATCAATAATACTCTTAAAGCCTACCGCTAGCGAATCCTTGTTCATAATTGCTATTTTTGTAGTATCTATGTCTATAACAGGGTTGTTTGTGCGTATGAAGAAGGTGTCTCTGAAATGAATGATACCTGAAGTCCCAGTAATGCTTAAGCTATCTAATTTCTTTTTACGAAGCTTTACGGTTACAGTATCTTTTAATGTTGCATTTGAGATGATAAAGTTTAATGAATCTGCCTCAAAAGGAGTAAACCAGTAGTTTAAAGTATCTTTTTCTTGTTCAAATTTTGCAATGCTTTTAAAATCTTGTGGTGTATCTGAAAGCAATGTCACTTTTAGGTCTTCTTTTTTCCCATAAAAAGGAAAAATTAATTGTCCCTTTTTAAGTTCTTTTGCTCTTCCAAATTTAAAAGGTTGTCTTTCTTTAAAAACGACAATATCATTTTGAAGAATACTGTCTCTAGGCAACTGAATGGTATCGGTATAAAAACCAATATGATCTGTTTTGGGATCAAATAGGTAATCGTTAGTTGTTTCTTGTAAGGCAACCATTAAATAGTTTCCATTTTTTAAGTTCGAGAAATTAAAGTGAATAGAATCTGTCGTTGTAGTTACATAATTCGGTTTTTCTCGATAGACTAAAGAGTCTGTAAAAGCACTGTCTATTTTATAGAGCAAAACATTAAAATCTCTGTTGGGTTTGTTGACTAAAACATCTTTTACAGTTCCTTTAGATTTAAGAGAATCAATATAATTACCTGTTGAGAAAACATATTTAAAACGTTCTAAAGGATTACTTTCGTTATTATCTTCTATGGCGTTTCCGAAATTGAAAATATAAGTGGTATTCTTAATCAAGGTGTCGATAATTTCTATTTCCAAATATTTACTAGCAAACCCCTGTGGAGTAATTAATGGTGGGTATTTCATTGGTGGAGAAATCACCAATTGCTTATTCAGGTTTTTTAGTTTTATAAACTCGTTGAATGATAATTTAATTTTTGAAGCCTCAAAATTTATGTTTTCGTAGGGCGGAGTAGCGGTCACCATTAATGGTGCAGCCTCATCTCTTGGACCACCATCGGGCCTACTTGTTCTTGCACAGTTTGCTAAAACGAGTGAAATGACTGTGAAAAATAAAACTTTAAGCGTGTTTTTCAAGAGGTATAATTTTATTACAAATAAACAATTTATTTTTCAGTTTTTAATGTTAAAATTATCTTGTAAATGACATTGTTAAAACACTTATTTTTAATGTTGGGACTCTTTAGTAATTCCTTACTACAAGCCTCTAAAGTGGCTCCAGTTGTAAGTACATCGTCTATCAATAGAATGTGTTTGTTCGCCAAAATAGAAGCGTCTTGTAGAGCGAATTTCAATTCATTGTTATCAAACCTTTCAAAACTTTGTTTGAAAGTCTGTGTTTTTGTTGCATCTATTTTTAAAAGAATATTTTGTTTTAGCGGTTTATTCAAGTAAAAACTCACGCGCTCTCCAAACTTTGTTAGTTGATTGCATCCTCTTTTCTTTAATTTTTTAGGATGTAATGGAACAGGTACAATAAAATCGACTTCGGTAAATTGTTTGTTTTCTATGAGAAGTTCGCCAATCCAATTCCCTAGAAAAGTTCCGATATCTTCATTCCCATTATATTTTAATTCATGAATCAGTTTTTTTGTTTTTCCTTCTTTACTGAAAGACAATAAGGTATTTGTTTCTTCTAAAGGGATTCTGCCATAAAATTTTCTCGAAATTTCGTTATTAGTAGCATCTTTGAAAAATAATACGGGCAAATCATGCCGGCAAATTGTGCAAGCAAAAACCTCATTTTCAAAAAGTTGATACTCACAAATTAAACATAATTTTGGATAAAAAATTTGGAGTAGGTCTTCTATAATTTGTATTTTCACTGAGCTTTTTTATCCAAGATATAAAAAAGTTAAAAATTAAATCATTTGACAGATAAAATAAAGTTTTTTAAAGAAGCCATAAGAACATTAAAAACTTCTGGAACAGTAATGCCCAGTTCTTCTTTTTTAGCAAAAAAAATGTTGCGAAATATTCATTTTGCTTCGGCAGATATTATTGTAGAATTCGGCCCTGGAAACGGCGCCATCACAAAATTTATTTTAAGAAAACTAAATCCAACAGCACTATTAATCTGTTTTGAAATTAATGAGAATTTTTACAAAACTTTAACTGAAATTAAGCATTCGCAGCTGATTGTTTTAAAATCCTCTGCAGAAAACCTTGAAGAAGAGCTGCACAAGTTAGGCGTTTCTGAAGTGAATTATATCATTTCTAGTCTGCCCTTGTCGATGCTTCCTGAAAAGATTACGGATGTGATTTTAACCCAATCTTATCAAGTTTTGAGATCCAATGGAACCTTCACGCAATATCAATATAGTTTGTCCAATCGTAAGAAACTTAAACTATTTTTTAGAAATGCGATTTCTTTAAAATTTGAATTTTTAAATTTCCCTCCAGCTTTCATTTATTTATGTAAGAAAGTAGGCTGATTTTTCTTGATAACTTTTTAGATTCGTTTATATTTGCCCTAATTATGGCAAAACAAGAAGATCAATTTAAAAAAGTACTATCGCACGCAAAAGAATATGGTTATGTATTTCAATCAAGTGAAATTTATGACGGATTAAGTGCAGTGTACGATTATGCTCAAAATGGTGTTGAGTTAAAGAAGAATATTAGAGATTATTGGTGGAAAGCAATGGTGCAAATGCACGAAAATATTGTTGGGATCGATGCCTCCATTTTAATGCATCCTACAACCTGGAAAGCTTCGGGTCACGTAGATGCTTTTAATGATCCATTAATCGACAACAAAGATTCAAAAAAACGCTACAGAGCCGATGTTTTAATAGAAGATTACTGTGCGAAAATTGAAGCAAAAATCAACAAAGAAGTAGACAAAGCGGCTAAACGTTTTGGAGAAGCTTTTAACAAAGAAGAATTTTTAGCAACCAACGGGCGCGTTGTTGGCTATCAAGAAAAAATAAACACTATTCTTTCTAGAATGGGTGCTTCCCTAGAAAAAGAAGATTTACCGGATGTAAAAGCATTAATTGAAGAATTAGAAATTGCAGACCCATTAACAGGATCCAGAAATTGGACAGAGGTAAAACAGTTCAATTTAATGTTTGGTACCAAGTTAGGCGCTTCTGCTGAAACCGCTATGGATTTGTATTTGCGTCCAGAAACCGCACAAGGTATTTTTGTGAATTTTCTCAATGTTCAAAAAACAGGTAGAATGAAAATTCCGTTTGGAATTGCACAAACTGGAAAAGCCTTTAGAAATGAAATCGTTGCACGACAATTTATTTTTAGAATGCGTGAGTTTGAACAAATGGAAATGCAATTTTTTGTAAAACCAGGGACCCAAAAAGAATGGTATGATCAATGGAAAGCAACCCGATTAAAATGGCACCTCTCTCTAGGAATGGGTGCAGAGAACTATCGTTTTCATGACCATGATAAATTAGCACATTATGCAGACGCAGCAGCAGATATTGAGTTTAAATTCCCATTTGGTTTTAAAGAATTAGAAGGAATTCATTCTCGGACTGATTTTGATTTAAAAGCACATGAAGAATTTTCTGGAAAAAAATTGCAATACTTTGATCACGAAGACAATAAAAGTTACACTCCTTATGTAGTAGAAACTTCTATTGGTTTAGATCGAATGTTCTTAGCCGTTTTTTCAAATTCATTACAAGAAGAAGCTTTAGAAAATGGTACTTCACGTACAGTTTTAAAATTACCCGCAATTTTAGCACCTTATAAAGCAGCGATTCTTCCATTGGTAAAAAAAGATGGATTGCCAGAAGTTGCACGTAAAATTATGGACGATTTAAAATGGGATTTCAACGTTTTTTATGACGAAAAAGATGCCGTTGGAAAACGTTATAGAAGACAAGATGCAGCAGGAACTCCTTTTTGCATTACAGTAGATCACCAGACCCTTGAAGACAAATCTGTTACCATTCGTCATCGAGATACGATGGAACAAAAAAGAATAAAAATTACAGAATTGAAAGAATTGATACACGCAGAAGTTGCCGTAAAAAATTGGCTTCAAAGAATGTAGTTTTGCAAGACTTGTAAAGTTAAAAAACCTCACGAATTTCGTGAGGTTTTTTTATGAACTTCTTTATAAAATTAAAATTTCCATCCAACATTTACACCCACTCTTGGTACTAAAATTGGTGAGTTAGCACTAAATAAATTTCGAGCAATACCTACATAAGCATCTACAAGAAAGCCACTTTCTGAAACGTATTTTGCTCCAAATGAGATCCCCAAAGCACTGTCAGAATATTTTTCATAAATATTAGGTTCCCCTACTATTTCAATTTTTTTATACCCTTTTCCAATTCCGAAGAACCCTTCTCCAAAAAGATTCCAAACCCTGTCAGCGGTGAAATAATGTCGCAAGTAAGGAGTTATCATACTTACTTCATTGTATCTGAAGTCTGCAGATTTTTGTTCAAAGTTATACAAACCAGAAATTCCAATCGAAGTGTCTCCACTGAGATAGTATTCGTAGGAAACATCAATCGTTTTGAAGATCAATGCGTTTGCAATATTTAATTTTACTTCTTGTTGTGCAAGCGTTATTGTAGCTATTAAAAGCGTAAAAATTAATAGTATTTTTTTCATATAATCTTATTTTTCATCAAATTTACAAAAATAAGATGACTTAAAATCGATAGCCAAGTGAGATTCCTCCTCTACCTACTGCCTCAATAGAACTGTTGTTCCCTCCTAAGTTTCTTCCAATTCCTAAATAGATCTCGGCTGTAAATCCTTTTTTGGTTGTAAATTTTCCTCCGATAGAAATTCCAACGGCAAAATCGGTTTGATCTTCTTGCCTGTAGTTACCACTTCCATTAAAATCAAACGTTTCATTCTCATAGGTGTGCAACATGCCAAAACCTTCTACAAAAAAACCTCTTGCATAATAGTTTGAAAAATATCTTCTGTAAAAAGAAGTTAAAGAGGATTTTCTATAATAATTGAGTATTTCACTTCCATTAATAGCTAACAGTCCAGCAATTCCAAAAGAAGATTCTTCATTTATTAGGTACTCATAAGAAACATCTAACCATTCAAAGGCAAGCAAGTTCAATCCATTAATTTTTACTTCATGTTTTTTGTTTACATCCTGAGGAAATTCAGGTGTTTTTTCTGTTGCTGCTTCTTGACCAAGTGCAAGTCCGCTAACGAATAGGCAAATAAATAAGGTGTATTTTTTCATTTTTCTTCATTTTTTTTGTGCATCATTTAGGCATCAACAAATGTACCAAAAAAACTAAAAAAGTGCTTTTAGTTGAATACTTCCTGTGTGAATTGTTTTCGAATTTTCACTTTTTCTTCCCAAGTAGCTTACATTTAAGTTTAGAAAAGCATTTAGTTTCTGACTGTAAAGTAAGTTCCAAGTATAATTTTTTCCTGGCTGTAAGCCTTCTAACATTTGGTAAGCAACAGGCGTATTTATATTTCCAGTAAAGGCGTTTAAAAAAACCGTGGCATTTGCACTTATTTGATTTTTCTTTTTACTGATGTGAAAATAATCCAATCCAAATTTCTGCTGGTTTAAAGACTCAAAATCTTCCAAGGTATTTACTTTGTTTTTAAAATGGTAAAAAGCAGAAAAACGATGATTATTATGATATGAAAATGAGATTTTTGGTTGTATTTCTTTTGCGATAATTTCATAATTTCGGTTGTTGAAATTTTCTGTTTTCAAATTATTTTCAGACCGCTTTACCATCAAATCAAGCAACCAGAAATCCGCAAATTTGTGGTTAAAGTCTACTTGTGTCTGTTGGAGAGTGTTTTCTTGATTTCCTATAAAATATTGTTGCAAGTTCTTCGAATTTCCAACTGTAAAAGTGGTGCTGTATTTTTGTAGGTTTCGATTAAAATAAAGTTGATTTCTAAAATTGTAATTCAGGCCAATTAGTTTGTTTTCATCAAAATCAAAAGGATTGAAATTAAAAGAACTCCCTATGCGTTCCTGTTCGTTATCGGTTACTAAAAAAGTTTGATTACTCCAATGAGAAAGCAACTTTTTAAAACCATTTTTGCCTTTCCATTGTGCAAAATTAATCCCTATCGATTGTTGCCATTTAGCACGTTGTGTTGCAATAAAGCGCAAGTTTGGTAGAGGAATTCTTAAGTAATTGGCTTGGTCTTGAAACTGTGCGATTTCGAATTCATCAAAATCCTGCACACTGTCATTATTGTAATCGATCCAGGTATAAAAACCTTGACCAATTTCTGTTTTCACATAGATGTAATCTTGCCGAGCAACATTACCTGAAGAAGTTTCATAAGAGATCTTTAGGTTTACGAAATCATTCAGTAACTTTTGGTGATATACGATTTTAGAGTTTAAAGATTTTTTATCTGAAGTGAAATTATTTTCTGTAATTCTATAATTCGCATAGACCGACAAGTTTGTCTTTTTGGTGTCGACTAATTTCGAGTTGAGGTAGATTGTTTTTCGGTTATTAATTTCTGTAAACCGATTCGATTTGATACTGTCGTTATTTCTAAAGTTAACTCCAAATTTCCCAAAAACCTTTGCGGTATCTCCAATCCCCAGGTATGCCTCGTATTCTTTAAACCGATGACTGGTGTTAATGTATTCTTGGTTGCTGTTTTTTCTGTCGTTTATTTCTGCGTTTGTAAAAGCACCCACCCAACTGCTCGAAAAGTAGTGGTCTAAAGTCGCTCTCGCTCTGAAAAAGGAATTGTCTTCTATCGAAGAAGTATTTTCTAGTAGACTTATCTCCGTTAAGAAATTCGTTTTATCAAATTTGAGTTTGGATATAATTTCATGTTTATTTCCTTTAAAAGCGTTGTTGTACCTCAAGCTGTTATAGCGATATGCAATAAAATCCGCTTTTTTATTCTGAAGTGTAAATGCGGATTGAAAGTAGTTTTTTGTAGCATTGTTCGTTAAAATATTCCAATCTCTATTAAATTCTACAGGCTCCCATCCTTGTTCTGTATTGAAGTTTTGTTGCACATACTCGTGATTAATGTCACTTTTTAACTGCCACTTTTTATCAATTAATATTTGTTGCCAACCCACTTTTGCTGCAATCGCAGTATTTAGATTGTCGTCGATGCTAGAAAATAAATTCGCATCATTATTACTAACTGCTATTTCTGAATTGAACCTTGTTTTTTCCGAAGGGTTATAGTCTGTTTTTACAACAAAAACCTGAACTTTAGAGGGAGCAATTAGCTTTATAATAGGGCTGTAATTTCCCAATTGAGCACCTACATATTCGAAAATCGGACCTGAAGCTACGGTTCTCAGAAGGTTGTAATCCCCATTATTCATCCCTACATTTGTAAATGTTACCGTATAGAGTTCCTCCGTTGCATCGGTTGAATATTCAAAAACTTCATTTCCACCGTCTACAACTTTTTTGTACAATACTTTGTTTTCATTGTAGGTGTCTATAAAAGCGCTTTCCGAAAACATCAAATCGGTATTGTTTCCCGCATTGGCTAATATTTGTTTTTGTTTTTCTGACAATACCTGTTGTAAGGGTTGGTTCTTTGCGTCATTTTCACTGTAAAAATAACCACTTACATTTAGTTTTTCACTGCTATAGTTGACTTCTTCATAGGTTATAAATCGTGTGTAATTTCGATCGGAATATTGAAATTCAATCCAAATACGCATGTCATTGGTAATGGGAAAGGTGGTGTTAAAGGTAATTTCTGACAAGTTATAATCGATCGTATAGGCTTTGTTTTCGCTCGCTTCAAGAAGCACGCCATTTACATATACACTTTCACTGCCAGCAATCATAACAATAGCAGGCTCGTTGTTGGGGCCCACAATTTTGTATGGCCCTTGGTTTCCCTCAACACCAACGACTGTAAAAGTGTTAAATTTCCCTCTAGAAACTGCTCCCGATGTGGCAATGTTTATATTTTCATTTAGAGTTGCTGCTACTTGTAAACCTGCAATTTGCTTGTTAAAATTTAAGAAGTAGCTCTCCTGATTTTGCAATCGGATGTCTCCTGCTTTTACGCGCCAATTGTCACTATACAATTCAATGAAAATTCGATCGAAGTCCGTAATATTTTGGGAATACCCGTTTTCTTGTAATGGAATGTTGGTATCGAAAATATTGGCTCTGAGGCTTACCGAACTTGATATTTTACCGGATATTTCTAAATCCAATGCTGAGTTGGTTACTGTATTCTGATTGTTTCCAGAAGTAACCCCTCGGGTTAAAAAACCTTTGGTTTTTAACCCTTCAAAAAGTTGAATATCGCTTGTTTTTTTAGTCGTTGTAAAACTGTACAATGGTCCCGTATTTATATTATTAGGGACTATCAATTTTTTATCAAAGGGAGTATACTCTTTAGTGACAAATTCCGGGAATCGAAAATATTCGACTGTAATTTCAGGATATTTTTCAGCATCAATTACTAAAATTGCCTTTAAAAAATCGATCTGATATTCTTGCGAATTGATTCTTTTTTGAAACTTGTTTCGCACTTTAAAACGTTGCGAATTGATGGGGATCGTATCTATTTGAACGCTGTCTTTTTGAATGCGAAATGTCTTTGTTATAAATTCGTTAGATACTTTTTGTCCTTGGATCGTCGATCCAATAAACAGTAGTAGTAAGAACAATAAATTTTTATTCATCTCGTATTTAGAATACTAACGTTGAATTTGCTTTTTTAATATTTAGAAGATTAAAAAAGGGATTGCTGTTTTACGGGGTTTTCGTGATCTAAAAGCCATTTTTTACGCCATACACCTCCAGCATAGCCTGTTAGTGATCCGTCGGAGCCAATTACACGATGACAAGGAATGATGATCCAAATTGGATTTTTGCCATTGGCAGCAGCTATGGCGCGAATGGCTTTTACATCTCCAAGTATTTTGCTCTGTGCTAAATAACTTTTTGTTTCTCCATAGCCAATTTTCAGCAAAGATTTCCATACTTTTATTTGAAAAGGAGTTCCTTTTGGATTCACCGTTAAGTCGAAATGATCTCTAGTTCCTTCAAAATATTCTTGCAATTTGGCAACGCATACTTGTAAACATTCAGGGACACTTGTGGAGGTTTCAATAGCATCATCGATTACTACAATTGATTGAATGCCGTTTTCATCGCCAACAATTTTTGCCGTTCCTATAGGGGTTTTGTAGTATGCTGTTTTAGATTCCAAAGACGTCTTTTGAATTTTGTGTTGTCATTGCTGCAATTTCAATGAAAGACAAACCATAAAGGTCTACCAACTTATCGATGACCTTTGTTATATAACTACTTTCATTTCTTTTTCCTCGGTAAGGTACGGGCGATAAATAAGGCGCATCGGTTTCTAAGACAATGTGTTGGATATCAATTTCATTTATAAAAGTATCGATCTTACCGTTTTTAAAAGTAGCTACTCCACCAATACCTAGCTTCATATTGTAGGAAATAGCTTTTTTTGCCTGTTGCAACGTACCAGAAAAACAATGAAAAACCCCGAATAAATCATCTCCTTTTTCAGTTTCTAAAACTTCAAAAATTTCATCAAAGGCTTCTCTGCAGTGAATTACAATGGGTAGCTTCTTTTCTTTTGCCCATTGTATCTGTGTTCTAAAAGCATCTTTTTGTTGTTCTAGAAAGGTTTTGTCCCAGTACAAATCGATTCCGATTTCACCGATAGCAAAAAAGTTTCGTTGATCAATCCATGTTTTTACCTGTGCCAATTCTTCTTTGTAGTTTTCTTTCACAGAAGTAGGGTGCAAACCCATCATTAGAAACACCTCATTGGGGTATTTTTTCTCTAAGTCGAACATCCTTTTGGTATAGCTACTGTCTATCGCTGGAATAAAAAAACGGGATACACCAGCGGCTTTCGCGCGTTGCATCATAGCAGCTCGGTCTGCATCAAATTGTTCAGAATATAAATGAGTATGTGTATCCGTAATCATTAAAAATGTATTTTTGTCAAACGATCTATCGTGCAAAAATACAGTAAATGGCAAGTTTAAAAAAGATACTTAAGAAAAAG
>Ga0206127_1002197_pt1 | contig 19724 bp, 16 predicted proteins | sample Helgoland_Spring_6_FD_148646 | JGI IMG/M metagenome (GOLD analysis project Ga0206127, IMG submission 148646) | Pelagic subsurface seawater microbial communities from Kabeltonne, Helgoland, North Sea - Helgoland_Spring_Bloom_20160419_1 | ecosystem: Environmental > Aquatic > Marine > Epipelagic ...
CAGCCCAAAGCTGAAGCCACTCTCGCGCCTCATCTTCATATTGATGCAAATCATATGTACCTAGAATGCCTTTTTTAGCATGGCCTAGTATTGCCTCTGCGACATCAGACGGGCAACGTAATTTAGATAACCATGTGCGCGTGGTGCGCCTCAAGTCATGGGCAGACCAATCTGAGATGCCTGAACTATCTTTAGGTGTAATGCCATCACTTTTTTTCTGAACAAGAGCAAGCACAATGGCTGATTGATTTATCGGCTTATTGCCTCGGTTGGATGGAAAGACATAAGGTGAGCCGTTATTTTGTCTAGCTGCAAAAACTTCAGCGGCTTGTCTACTCAATTGCACAGTGCGGCTTGTGCCCGTTTTTGTGGCATCTAGGTGATACGTGCCTTTGGCTAGGTTAATGTTTTTCCACTTGGCGCTAACTATCTCGCCACTGCGGCAACCAGTTAATAAAGTTAGGTGCAAAGCATCACGTGCATTGCCACTGAAGGGCGCTGTAGGCAACCATTTCAATAGTTGCACCAATTCAGTCTCATCTAAAATTCTGCTCCCCTTGTTGTTTGTAGGCGCTTTAACGCCATTAGTGGGATTGGATACAGTCTCAGGTATGCGGCCTGCTGATATTGCATGTTCAAATGCTGCCCGTAATTCTCTGCGAACATCACGTGAAATCACTGGCGCTGTTTTGGCAATATCCTGAATTAAATTGTGAATGATCGCGCGAGTTAAATTTTTAGCAGCATACTTGCCAATGGTAGGTAGTATGTTTTTCTTATTGAGCCGATTAACTTCTGTGATGCCTTTTCTTATTCTGTTTTGTTCAACGTGTTCAACAATATAATCTTCCATCATATCAGCAACGGTATAGGCATCACGTTTAGCTTCAATAACTTTCTGTTTGGTTTCGGCCTTTCCGACTTTTTGCATTGTTGCTGGACACTCGCCTTTATCCCTTTCGGCTTTGCATTTATTGAATTCGACTCTCGCTTCTTTTAAACCAAATGCCTCACTATATGAGCCAAGTTTCATTTGCTTTATTGCACCATCAGATTTGCGTCTGTAGCGATATACCCAAGTTTTCTTTGGTGATTCAGTTTTGCTTTTTGCTTTATATGCTAGTAGACGGAGTCCGGCATGTGCGCCAACATCTGACAAGACACTAGGTTTAGCACCTGAGTCTAAATTGTATTTATGGTTCTTTGCCGCTAGGGCAGTAATTGCGGTATTATTGGTATTAGCCATTGTTGTTAGTCCTATTAACGCTCTGGTTAGAGTTGAGGGGCGTTACAGCGCCTTCTCAGCTTGAAATTACACTATATCAAAAAAGCTACACCAAAAGCTACACTGAATGTGCTTAATTTGCAGATATAGTTTGATACAAGCAGAAACACGATGAAACAAGTGCTAGAATAGCAAAGCCCAATAAAAACAGGGCTTCAAGATAAGAAAAGCAGGCAAAAACCAGTATGAATAAGGCTTACAACGGCATGAATTTATCGTCACATACCCCTATGATGCAGCAATATTTAAAGATAAAGGCTGAACATCCCGACATATTGCTGTTTTATCGCATGGGTGATTTTTATGAACTATTTTTTGATGATGCCAAAAAAGCCTCTGAATTACTTGATATATCTTTAACGGCTAGAGGTAAATCAGGCGGCAATGCCATTCCTATGGCTGGCGTTCCTTACCATGCGGTGGAAAATTACCTTGCTCGATTAGTCAAAATGGGCCAGTCGGTGGCCATAGTCGAACAAGTAGGCGATCCTGCCACCAGCAAAGGACCTGTGGACAGAAAGGTCCAACGTATTATTACCCCGGGTACTGTTTCAGACGAAGCCTTGTTAGAAGATAGACAAGACAACATATTAGCCGCAGTGGTGAGTGTCAAACATCAAAGCAATACATACTTTGGTTATGCCACATTAGATGTCACCACAGGTCGCTTTACACTGTGTGAACCCAAGAATACTGAAGCGCTAGCCGCTGAAATACAGCGCACTGATCCAGTAGAATTATTGTACCCAGAAGACTTTGCTTTTCAGCATATTATTGAACAACGCAAGGGATTGAGACGACGCCCTCAGTGGGAGTTTGATTTTGATACTGCTACCAAGCAGCTAAATCAACAATTTGGCACTAAGGAGTTAACAGGCTTCGGTGTAACCGCTTTCAAAACAGGATTGTGCGCGGCTGGTTGCGTGATGCAATATGTTAAGGACACGCAAAGAAGTGCTCTGCCGCACATTCGCAGTATTGTTCTGGAAACAGAATCTGACACGGTATTAATGGATGCTGCTACTAGGCGCAACTTAGAATTAACCCAAAACTTAGCTGGTGGTAAAGAACACACCCTTGCCAGTGTCTTGGACAATGCGTCAACGCCTATGGGTAGTCGGTTGTTACAGCGCTGGTTGCATCGACCTTTAACCAATAAAACAATACTCAAACAAAGACAGTTAGATATTACATCACTTCTCAACAGTGATTATCCACAGTTGCAGAGCAGCCTCAAACAAATTGGTGACATGCAACGAGTATTAGCCCGCTTAGCGCTGCGCTCGGCCAGACCCAGAGATTTTGTCAGACTAAGACAAGCTTTTTTGCTGCTGCCAGATATTCAAGGGTTTGTTAAAGACCAATCCGCTGAGTCTGCCAACATCGGTTTAATGCAATTGGCAAACGCTATCAATCAGTTTCCTAGCTTTGCAGAACTCCTCAATAACGCCATAGAAGAAGCCCCCCCTGTTTTAATTCGTGATGGTGGCGTGATCAAAGCCGGCTATAATGTAGAACTAGACGAACTGCGCGCTTTGTCCAAAGGGGCAACTGACTATTTAGATGAGCTAGAGCAGCGCGAAAAAGAGCGTACTGGCATTGCTACTTTAAAAGTGGGTTACAACAGAGTGCATGGTTACTTTATTGAAGTCAGCCGCAGTTATGCCGACAAAGTACCCGCAGATTATGTGCGCCGGCAAACCCTAAAAAACAATGAACGTTACATCATTCAAGAATTAAAAGAGCACGAAGATAAAGTGCTCACCAGCCAGAGTAAATCTTTAGCCTTAGAAAAACGCCTTTACGACGAGCTGTTCGATATTTTGATGCCTGAATTAGCGAATTTGATGCAAAGTGCTGATGCAATAGCTGAACTCGACGTACTCACTAATTTAGCTGAACGCGCTGAAACGTTAAATTACCATTGCCCTGAACTCACAGAAAAAAGTGGCATTCACTTTGGCCAAGGCCGCCACCCAGTCGTTGAACATGTCATGAAAACCCCTTTTATCGCGAATCCCATTGCGGTGGATCCACACAGACGTATGTTGGTGATCACCGGCCCAAACATGGGGGGTAAGTCTACCTATATGCGTCAAACAGCATTGATAGTGTTAATGGCTTACATAGGCAGTTTTATCCCCGCCGAAAACGCACAAATAGGCCCCGTCGATCGGGTATTTACCCGTATTGGTGCATCAGATGATTTAGCCTCAGGTCGCTCGACTTTTATGGTGGAAATGACTGAAACGGCTAATATCCTGAATAACGCCACAGCCAATAGTTTGGTGTTAATGGATGAGATAGGTCGTGGTACGAGCACCTATGATGGCTTATCACTGGCATGGGCATGTGTTGAATACCTAGCCACCCACATCCAGTCTTATACGTTATTTGCAACTCACTACTTTGAGCTGACCCAACTAGCCGAAGAGTTGCCTGAACTGGCTAATGTTCACCTTGATGCGGTAGAGCACCAAGAAACGATCCGCTTTATGCATGCGGTACAAGAAGGCGCAGCCAATAAAAGTTACGGTTTACAAGTAGCTCAACTAGCAGGTGTGCCTAGAAGCGTTATACAACAAGCAAAGCGTAAATTAGCAGAGTTAGAAAACCAACCAGTATTGACAAATCCGCCAGCGACTAGGCAAGAGCAGCCACTTAATCTACTGAATACTGTGGATGATTTGCGCCTAAGTCTTCAACAAATCAATCCAGACGATTTAACCCCTAAACAGGCGTTAGAATATTTATATCAACTGAAAACGTTGGCTGCAGACAAGTAAACTCCCATATAATTTAACAAAGGGTACACCATGGAATTACCAGCAATTGTGACACTTATAGCATTACTAGAATATTTATTTTTTGCTTTTAAAGTGGGCTTTAGTCGAGAAAAATATAACGTGATAGCACCTGCTGTATCTGGCAACCCCATATGGGAAAGACTGTACCGTGTTCAACAAAATACACTTGAGCAATTAATCGTGTTTTTACCTGCACTGTGGATTTTTTCCTATTTTGTCAGCCCCACAACAGGCGCCGCAATTGGTATCCTATTTATAATTGGCAGACCCATTTACGCTATCAGTTATGTGAAAGAGCCTCGCAGCAGAGCGCTTGGTTTTATAATGGGATTTTTCGCTAACCTTGTATTACTAGTGGGTGGTCTTGGCGCAGTGATATACAACTTAATGGGATAATCAGAACTTGGCATAAGATATTTATGTCATTTAAATATCTTATGCCTTTTATTTCAGATTAATCTTTGTCTGAGATGGTATTTTTTAGTACAATATCGCTCCGTCCGGTTATGGTTTTTTTCTTGACCTTTTATCAAGAAAATTCAAACCACACTTTACAACGCTGACTCAATTTCAATTCAAACGCCTTTACTAGGGTTATCATGACACATTATATTTTCGTCACAGGTGGTGTCGTTTCATCACTTGGAAAAGGTATTGCGGCAGCCTCGCTTGCCGCAATTTTAGAAGCTAGAGGCTTAAACGTCACTATGCTAAAGCTTGACCCGTATATCAACGTTGACCCAGGCACTATGAGCCCCATTCAGCACGGTGAAGTGTTTGTCACCGATGATGGTGCTGAAACAGACTTAGACTTAGGTCACTACGAACGTTTTATTCGTACCCGTATGACCAAGCGAAATAATTTCACTACAGGACGAGTATACGAAGAAGTGCTCAAGCGAGAACGTCGTGGTGATTATTTAGGCGCCACCATTCAAGTTATACCGCATATCACTAACGAAATTAAGCGCCGTATTATTGCTGGCTCAGAAGGTGTAGATGTAGCCATAGTAGAAATTGGCGGCACGGTTGGGGACATTGAATCACAACCTTTTATCGAAGCAATTCGTCAAATGGGCGTTGAAGTAGGCCGCAACAGAGCGATGTATATGCATCTTACGTTAGTGCCCTATCTCGCCGTGGCAGCTGAAGTCAAAACAAAACCCACTCAACATTCAGTGAAAGAATTGCGATCGGTTGGCGTGCAACCCGATATTCTTGTGTGTCGCTCGGAAGTGCCTTTACCGTCTAGTGAAAAACAAAAAATAGCATTATTTACCAATGTGATAGATAAAGCCGTCATTTCTTTAAGAGACGCTGACAGCATTTACAAAATTCCCGCCATGCTTAAGGCCCAAGGCTTGGATGAGTTAGTCGTTGAACGTTTTGGTTTGGAATGCCCTGAAGCCGATCTGACTGAATGGGAACAAGTACTTTACGCAGAGTCAAACCCAACGGGTGAGGTGACCATAGGTATGGTGGGTAAATATGTTGAACTACCCGATGCGTACAAATCTGTTAATGAAGCCCTTAAACATGCGGGCTTAAAAAATCGATTAACGGTGAAGATTAAATACATAGACTCACAAGATATTGAAAGCAAAGGCGAACAAATATTACAAGGTCTTGATGCCATATTGGTACCCGGTGGTTTCGGTGAGCGTGGTGTTGAAGGCAAAATCACCGCAGCCAAATACGCTCGTGAAAATCTGGTCCCTTATTTGGGTATTTGTTTAGGCATGCAAGTCGCGTTAATTGAGTATGCGCGAAATGTAGCAGGCATGGAAAATGCTAACAGTACAGAGTTTGATCCTGATACGCCCTTCCCCGTGGTAGGCCTTATTACCGAATGGTTAGATGCAGCTGGTACGACAGAGTCTCGTAGCGAAAACTCAAACTTAGGTGGCACAATGCGTTTAGGCAGTCAGTTATGCCACTTACTTCAAGATAGCAAAGTACATGATATGTATGGTGCTAGCGAAATATATGAACGTCATAGACACAGATACGAAGTGAACAATAACTTACGTGACAAAGTCGAAGCGGCCGGATTAAAAGTCTCTGGGCTATCTGCTGACAAACGCTTAGTAGAAGTCATCGAAATTGTTGAGCATCCTTGGTTTGTAGCCGGTCAATTTCACCCAGAGTTCAACTCAACACCTCGCGACGGACATCCTCTTTTTACAGGGTTTGTAAAGGCCGCGGGCGAATATTTTAAAAATCACAATTAATAAAAGGCAAGAATTATGTCAAAGATCAACAAGATCATCGCGCGTGAAATCATGGACTCACGTGGTAATCCAACAGTAGAAGCTGATGTATATTTAGACTCTGGTGCTATGGGTAGAGCTGCTGCACCTTCAGGTGCTTCAACGGGTTCACGTGAAGCCTTAGAATTACGTGATGGTGACAAAAACCGTTATTTAGGTAAAGGGGTTTTAAAAGCCGTTGCTGCCATCAACAACGATATTCAAGCAGCCCTTTTAGGCAAAGACGCAGTTGACCAAGCCTCTATTGATAAAATCATGATTGATTTAGACGGTACTGAAAATAAAGAAAAATTTGGTGCCAATGCCATCCTAGCTGTATCACTGGCAGCCGCTAAAGCCGCCGCTATCCATAAAAACATTCCGTTGTATCAACATATCTCTGAATTAAACGGCACACCTGGCGTATACAGCATGCCTGTGCCTATGATGAACATCATCAATGGTGGTGAACATGCCGATAATAATGTGGATATTCAAGAGTTTATGGTGCAGCCAGTGGGCGCTAAAAGCTTTAAAGAAGCGTTGCGTACTGGTGCTGAAATTTTCCATTCTCTGAAAAAAGTATTGAATGAAAAAGGCCTGAATACAGCTGTAGGTGACGAAGGTGGTTTTGCACCTGACCTCGGCTCTAACGAAGAAGCTTTAACTGTGATCATTGAAGCGGTTGAAAAAGCCGGTTATGTGATGGACAAAGACGTGACCTTAGCGATGGACTGTGCCGCATCAGAATTCTACGTTGATGGTAAGTACGATCTAAAAGGCGAAGGCAAAGTATTTGATTCTGAAGGTTTTGGTGATTTCCTAGCTGACCTTTCTAGAAAATACCCTATCATCTCTATCGAAGATGGCCTAGACGAAAGTGACTGGGATGGCTGGGCAAGTTTAACCAAAAAAATTGGCGATAAGATACAATTAGTGGGAGATGACTTGTTTGTCACCAACACCAAAATTCTAAAACGTGGTATCGACAACGGTATCGGCAACTCAATCTTAATCAAATTTAATCAGATTGGTACATTGACCGAAACTCTTGAAGCCATTCGCATGGCGCAAGCTGCTGGTTTCACGGTTGTTATTTCTCACCGCAGTGGTGAAACTGAAGACGCGACCATTGCTGATTTAGCAGTGGGTACCGCAGCGGGACAAATCAAAACGGGCTCACTGTGTCGTTCAGATCGCGTAGCGAAGTACAACCAACTGTTACGTATTGAACAAGAGTTAAGCGAAAGCGTCAGTTATAACGGCCGTAAAGAAATTAAAGGTCAGTAATCTGTTTCTCAATAGGTAACTGAACGATAATTGATAGTTATTTGAAGTTGCAGAGAATAAAACTGCAAATTCAGTGCAAATTTAGTAATAGTGAGTATAAAATGGTCAGCAAACGCTGGCCATTTTAATATAAGTACTTTCATTAGCTCTTTGTATTAAAAATCGATTAGAACTTCACTCATAATTAAATATGCATATTTCCAATTCACAACAGGTAGACATTTTTTCTGACGACCAAAGTCAGCTGCATTATGCTGAGTTATGTAATGCCTTATATGAACGAGAACTCGCCAGTTTATCCCAACAAAAAATCAGTAATATTAGCCTGTTACAACGTAAAATTGCTGGGCTTAGACATCATGTGAAACGCGCAGCTTACAGCCTATTGCAACACCAGTCCCCGTTACAAGTGGATATACACAATGCAAGTTGGCAAGCTAAACAAGCCGCTAAATGCATGGCTAACAATTATGTTTCGCAGAAAACTCAACAATGGTTTTCTAACAATATCCAGATTGGTTGTAGTATTGCCATTCACGTTAAACACCTAGGCAGTGAACATATTGAGCTCGACTCAATAGACAGAGTAGAGCTGAGCAGCAAACGCATACATGCCAATAAATTTGGCTGGTTCGACATTGATAGAGAACACACCAAAGATAATTACAAGCAAACCGATATACTCCGCCTAAGGTTGCTCAAACCCACAAAAGCCATTTTAACCGCTGCATGTTGTGGTCATAGTTGGGATCACAAAGGCAAAGGTCAACAAAGGGCACTTTCTTTGCGTGAATTATTGTTGTCCCTATCGATAAATTGGAAGACATTTCGTTAACTTACCTTTCCAGCATGCAGGTTTGAAGTAGGAGAGATGCCTTTCAATCTTGGTGGGTTGGCAATTGTCAGAGTGGATGAGTATATTATTTCATTTTATACTTTTAAATTATATGTTTTCTTGTAAACGGTGGTTGACGCGCAGGTGCTATCCGCGATACAAATACATATCAAATGTATAAAAATAAAGTTACGAATTTCATATATGGATAATGCTATTTTTTCTACTTTACACCTGCTGGCAGCAAGACTGCACGGGTAGGTTGTAAGCGAGCGTTAACCAGTTTACAAAACCCGTGCTTAGCACGGGTTTTTTGTATGTGTATTAAAACCACGGTTATATTGTGTAATCGAATAAACAGAGTTTTTAGGAGAAAGGTATGTCAAACGGGGTGACTTCTAACCATGTCAAAATTTTCGACACCACCTTACGGGACGGCGAACAAGCGTTGCCAGCTAGTTTAAGTGTAAAAGAAAAACTGAAAATTGCACTGGCACTGGAACGACTTGGCGTAGACATCATAGAAGCGGGTTTCCCTGTTTCTTCTCCTGGTGATTTTAAATCAGTACAAACCATCGCCCGTGAAATAAAAAATGCCACTGTATGTGGTCTATCCCGAGCACTGGCTAAGGATATTGATGCTTGTGGTGAGTCGTTAAAAGTTGCAGAAAGTTTCCGCATTCATACTTTTATTGCCACATCCGATATTCATGTCAACACTAAATTACGTAAATCTCAGGACGAAGTGGTCGAAATGGCCGTCAATGCTGTGAAACATGCACGTCGTTATACTGATGATGTTGAGTTTTCTTGTGAAGATGCGGGGCGTACACATATAGATTATCTATGTCGCATGGTAGAGGCCGCTATTAACGCAGGTGCAACCACAGTCAATATTCCTGATACAGTTGGCTACACCACACCCACAGAGTTTGGTGGCATTATTCAAAACCTCTTTAATCGTGTTCCCAACATCGATAGAGCGATAATTTCGGTGCATTGCCATAATGATTTAGGTTTGGCTGTAGCCAACTCTTTAGCGGCAGTAGAGCAAGGTGCAAGGCAAGTTGAAGCCACTATCAATGGTTTAGGTGAGCGCGCGGGTAACTGTTCATTAGAAGAAATAGCGATGATTTTGCAAACCCGTCAGGCTAAACTCGGTTTTACAACCAGTATCAAAAGTGAAGAAATTTCTCGTACGTCTAAGCTGGTCAGCAATTTGTGCAATATGCCCGTTCAGGCGAACAAGGCGATAGTCGGCGCAAATGCTTTTAGCCACTCTTCAGGCATTCACCAAGATGGCGTATTAAAAGGCCAAAACACCTACGAAATTATGACACCTGAAAGTGTTGGCATTAATAAGAACAACTTAAATCTAACCTCACGCTCTGGCCGCCATGTCATTAAACATCGCTTGTTTGAGTTGGGTTATAAAGAAACTGATTTTGACTTAGAAACGGTATATGAATCTTTCGTGAAACTAGCCGACAAAAAAGGCCAGGTATTTGATTATGACTTAGAAGCACTATTATTTTTCAGTCAAACTAAACAAGAAGACGAACACTACAAACTCACCTATCTGCAGGCTAATTCAGGAAAAGAAATCATCCCTAGCGCAACAGTAAGTATGTTAGTAGGAGATAAAGAAATTACCGAATCATCCACGGGTAATGGACCTGTTGATGCCGCTTATAACGCCATTACCAAAGTTGTTGGCCATAACCAAGTAGAAATTGTCGACTTCAAACTCGATTCTAAAGGCGAAGGAGCGAATGCATTGGCTCAGGTATCAGTCATTGCACAATATAAAGGTCGCCGTTTTAATGGTATTGGTTTGGCAACAGATATAGTGGAATCAGGCGTAAAAGCGTTAATTTACGTATTGAATAACACACATTTAGCGGATCGGATTGATTTGCAGAAAGAACAACAAGTAAAAATTGCAGGGGTATAAAACAAAATGTCTGACTACAACATAGCGGTATTGGCAGGCGACGGAATTGGCCCAGAGGTCATGGTCGAAGCTAAAAAAGTATTAGCAGCCGTTAGCAAAGAATTTAATATTACGTTTCAATTGAACGACTTCGATGTAGGTGGTTTGGCCATCGACAATCATGGCAAGGCACTCCCCGCTGCCACTTTACAAGGTTGCGAAGACTCTAATGCTATCTTATTTGGCTCTATTGGGGGTCCTAAATGGGATAACTTGCCCTTAGAAGAACGCCCAGAACGTGCCGCTCTTTTAGCATTACGTGGGCATTTTGATTTATTCAGTAATTTACGTCCGGCCAAGATTTATCAAGGTCTGGAAGCATTTTCTCCTCTTCGAGCGGATATTGCCGCCAGCGGTTTTGATGTATTAGTCGTACGCGAACTCACAAGCGGCATTTACTTCGGACAACCCAAAGGACTTGAAGGCGAAGGTGAAGAGCAATTTGCTTATGACACGATGCGTTACAGCAAAAGAGAAATTCGCCGTATTGCTATCAGTGCCTTTGAAGCAGCCCAGAAACGTGGCAAAAAAGTCACTTCAGTAGACAAAGCGAATGTTCTAGTGTGTAGCCGCTTGTGGCGAGAAGTCGTTGAAGAAGTGGCTGTAGACTACCCAGAGGTAGCACTTGAACACATCTATATCGACAATGCGACAATGCAACTTATTCGTTACCCAAGTCAGTTTGACGTGATGTTATGTTCTAATTTGTTTGGTGACATTATTTCTGACGAATGTGCGATGATCACCGGCTCAATGGGTCTACTACCCTCCGCCAGTATCAACCAAGATAACTTTGGTATGTATGAACCGGCTGGCGGTTCAGCACCGGATATCGCAGGTCAAGGCATTGCTAACCCTATCGCACAAATACTCTCAGCATCGATGTTATTGCGTTTCAGCTTAAACGAAACAGCCGCGGCCGATGCGATTGATGCAGCCGTAGTGAAAACCTTGGGTGATAGCATACTAACAGGTGATTTACTTAGCCCTGAGCAGCGTCATTTAGCTAAAAGCACCAGTGAAGTGGGCGACTATATCGCCGCGTTAATTTAACAGATTTAGGAAATAGTCATGGCTACCACCTTATATGACAAAATATGGCAAGCGCATATTGTAGATGCGCAGAAAAACGCTGAAACCGGTGAAGAGGGATTAATGTATATAGACCGACATTTGATCCACGAAGTCACTTCGCCTCAAGCCTTTGCTGGTCTAGACGAAAAAGGCCGCAAGGTACGTTGTCCTCAGCGTATATTTGCCACTATGGATCACAGTATATCAACTCGCTCATTAGCCCTAGATGCCTGTGGCCCAACGAATAAATTACAACTACAAACCTTAGCTGATAATTGCAAAAAGCACGGCATCGAGCTTTTCCCTGTAGGTCATCAAAAACAAGGTATTGTGCATGTAATGGGCCCAGAGTTAGGCCTAATTCAGCCCGGCATGACAGTGGTTTGTGGAGATTCTCACACCGCGACTCATGGCGCATTTGGCGCGTTAGCATTCGGTATCGGTACCTCACAAGTCGAACATGTATTTGCTACCCAAACATTAAAACAAAGCAAAGCCAAAAGCATGAAAGTACAAGTGAACGGTAGTTTACCTATTGGCATTACTGCCAAGGATATTATCTTAGCTATCATTGGTAAAATTGGTCATGCTGGCGCCACTGGACATGTCATTGAGTATTGCGGTGAAGCTATCTCTGCGCTCTCTATGGAAGAGCGTATGACGGTATGCAACATGAGTATTGAAGCGGGTGCAAAAGCCGGTTTAATCGCGCCAGATCAAACCACCTTTGACTACCTTGAGGGACGTGAATACGCACCCAAAGGACAACACTGGGATCAAGCGGTCGCCTACTGGAATACGTTAGTATCTGACGCAGGTGCGAGCTTTGACACGGTAATTGAACTTGATGCAACCGATATTACCCCACAAGTGACTTGGGGCACTAACCCAGGGCAAGTCATAGGAGTCAATCAGCCTGTACCCGCTCCTAGCGATTTTTCAGATCCCATTGATAAAGACTCCGCCAACAAAGCCCTTAAATATATGGACTTAGCGCCTGGTCAAACATTATCTGAGTTAAGCGTTAATAACGTGTTTATTGGCTCATGTACCAATGGCCGTATTGAGGATATGCGTGCCGCTGCGGCGATTGCCAAACAGGGCAAAGTAGCAGCAGGGGTGACTGCTATTGTGGTACCGGGTTCGGTATCAGTCAAAGCACAAGCTGAAGCAGAACAACTAGATAAAATATTTATCGAAGCAGGTTTTGAATGGCGTTTACCCGGTTGTTCAATGTGCTTAGGCATGAATGACGACATCCTAAAACAAGGCGACCGCTGTGCCTCCACCAGCAACCGTAACTTCGAAGGTCGTCAAGGCCGCGGGGCTCGAACGCATTTAGTGAGTCCTGCTATGGCGGCAGCGGCAGCATTAGCTGGTCACTTCGCCGATGTACGCGACTATCAATAGGCCTTAAGGAATTCATTATGACAACAGGAATTAATATCCACACTGGTAGCGCAATGCCCCTTAATCAGGCCAATGTCGATACCGATCAAATTATCCCAAAACAATTTTTAACCGCCGTCACAAAAAGTGGTTATGGCAAACACTTGTTCCACGACTGGCGTTACCTTGATCAACATGAACAAGTGCCCAACCCAGACTTTGTGTTGAACAAGCCTGAATACCAAGGAGCCAGCGTTTTACTGACGCGCGAAAATTTTGGTTGTGGCTCGAGCCGCGAACATGCGCCTTGGTCACTTGACGATTATGGCTTTAAAGTAGTCATTGGGACCAGTTTTGCCGACATCTTTTACGGTAACTGCATCAATAACCAATTGTTACCGGTACAACTTACTAACAGTCAAATGGATCAACTTTTTGATCTGGTTATAAGTGATGCCTCTGCGCAAATCACGGTACACTTGGAACAGCAAAACGTCAGTGTGGGTGAACTAAGTTTTACCTTTGATATTGCCGAACAGCATAAAACCAACTTATTAAAAGGGTTGGATGCTATTGGTCAAACTCTAGAGCTAAACGATAAAATTACTGAGTTTGAGAATAATTTGCCTGAATGGCAGAGGGCTTAATGTTTTAACCCACAACAAAAAATGGCTCTACTTGAGCTGTTTTTTTTGAACATTATTCAAATGTATCTAGGATATGTAGAATAAAAAAATAAGCTCAATGGATGGGTGATATGAATAACGTTAACACCATTACACCAAGGTGGTTTGTAATACTCGCTATTACAATTGCCATATGGAATCTAATGGGCATGATAGCTTTTATGATGCAAATCACTATGACAGTCGAGCAAGTCTTAGCACTGCCAGAAAAAGAGCAGATATTCAAGACATCCCTCTTTGGGTGAATATAGCATTTGGATGTGCAGTAACGGGAGGTGTACTGGGCTGTGTCGCTTTAGCATTTAAAAAAGCCATCGCCTTACCCATTCTAATCATCTCATTGCTTGGCATTTTAGTGCAGATATATTATTCATTTATCACCGTTGATGCATCCGATGTATACGGGCCAGGCGACACTATCATGCCAATGATGGTGTTGATTATTGCGCTATTTCTAGTTTGGCTGGCTAACAGCGCAAAGGCAAAAGGTTGGATTTGTTAAGAATAACCAAGTAACCGAGAGTCATAATGACTAGTGATTAACACATCACATTAAAGCAACTGCCGCCAGTGCACTTTTGCAGATATGCTGTAAATCGGCACTGACATCCAAGCTAATCATGTCAGGCTCAGCTTTAGGTAACTCCATAGCGCTAAATTGACTGACCAACATAGACTCCGGCATAAAATGTCCTTCTCTTTGCGACATTCTGTGACTGATAGTGTCCATCTCAGCAGTCAGGTGAATAAACAAGGTATTAAAACCTAGCTCTCTAAATAACTGGCGATGCAGCCGTCGCAAACCTGAGTAAGCCAAGACCGAATCGACTAACTTTCCTTTAGCTAAGTGTTGAGTTAAACGTTCTAACCAAGGCTCACGCATGCTATCGGTTAAAGGAATGCCATTGGCCATGTGTTGTTTAGCTGCAACTGAATGAAAATCATCTGCTTCAATAAACTCGTAGTCTAGTTCATCAGCAAGCTGTTTGCCTACAGTGGATTTACCGCAGCCACTGACACCCATCACAATAATCAGTTTAGGCTTCTGGGGCTTAGTCTTACTAGAAACAGGTTCTACTGATTGCATCTATTTGTCACCTTTTTCTGGCATAGGAAGCGTTATTTTTAACGCATAAATATTGTTAGGTTGAATGTTATTAATAGCTGACTCGACTGTCCCGCTATCAGCAATACTGATAAAAAGCGCCACAGTCATAATGATGAAAAAACAAAACAAATTGCAGCCATAAATTTACCATCTGGCGTTCATTTTACGCTCGACTTTATGGTGGAAAATTCATTGCAATATCCAGGTTAAGCTTAATAAATGACAACTTTATCAAACTTGTTAACTCATCACCGTCTGGAAGTTTGCTTTCTACAAAGGCAAGTTAAGATTATTTACCAATCAGTCAGAGCAGCCATAGAAAACATTTGCCCAGAATAATTTAAGATAACATGCTGAGGCTCGATACCGACAATTTCAATCATGCCATCAATTTTATCGCCTTCCCCCATCCTCGTGCCGTTTACTCTGACCCACCTTTCAGACTCAATAGATGCATACATATGAGCCGAAAAAGCCATACTGGGTAATCGATTCATTACCCATGCTGGTAACTGATCAATTCTGGGCACGTCATCGATGCTAGATATACTTTGAACAGGCGGCTGAGTCACCGGGGAGTCTGCCACTTCGGTGATGGCTTTTCTGAACCTCGCTAGTACATCAGCAGAAATTTGCGGCTCGGGTACTTGAGTGATTGTTCGTACAACATCATTTAGCTCAGAATTATTCGCAACATCATCTGTTCCAGAGACTTGTTGCATTGGCGCATTTGCAATGCCAATACTGTTGACATCTCGAGGGTTATCAACCTTAACTGATTGTTCGCTTTTATTATCCAGCTGCTCAGGTGCTGAGGCAACGGCCGCTTGAACGGGTTCAGAAGCTATCGTTGTTGGCTGTTCAATCTGAAGGCTCAGTAAGGTCAATATTCCCTGAAAATTAGCTAAACTCCAGCCTAAGCTCAAACCACCGAGCGTAATAAATGCCGCTAACACATAACGCTTAATATAAAACTGCCAAGCCGATGGAATATCTTGTGCAGAAGGTAAAAACAAACTGCGATGAAATTGTTCTGATAATCCATCATCGATTTGGGTATGAGTGACCTTGTTGTTTTCAAGCATTCTAAGGGTCGCTGATTTTTTAATGTTTGGCACGGCTACTTCTGCGTTGAGTTCAACGGTTTGGTCTGGATCTATTTGTACTTGTTGAATACCCATTTCAATCAAGCCTTGCACCATATCTTGACTGGTGACTAAACCTGACTTCTTGATTTTGACAGGCCCGTTTTGCTCTGTGATCCTCACAATCACCATGCCTGGTTTTAGATCATGAATATCAAGTTGCCTAAGCATTAAACTGGCCTATAACAAAGCCAATGGCCGCCGCCGTTACAAAAAGTCCTAGCAGGGTATAAGTCCAGCGTTTGCCTTGGCGCTGTTTTACCACATCATCCCCTAAAATCTGCTGTGCTGCGGCAATAAAAATATGCTGTGACACAACGGACATTTGTTTCGTAAAAGTTAAAGTTAAGGCTCTATCACATAACAAATTGATCACTCTTGGAATACCACCCGTCATATCAAATGCAGCACGAATAGTAGCTTTAGAAAACACACTGATATCACCATTAGCCACACCTAACCTATGTCCAATATAAGCAGCTACTTCAGAAGAGCTTAAAGGCAAAAGATGATAACGAGCGGTGATACGCTGCGCTAATTGACGCAACTCATTCCGTTTTAACAATTGCTGCAATTCAGGTTGACCAATCAATACCACCTTAAGCAACTTTTCACGGTTAGTTTCTAGATTGGTTAATAACCTGAGTTGTTCTAATACTTCAGGTAATAAATGCTGCGCTTCATCAACAATCAGGACTGTGTTAACACCAAACTCATGATTATTAGCTAACTTATCGAGAATTTGATCGGTAAAATATTTAAGGCTGGCATGTTTACGTTTGTACTCAATGCCAAGCTCATTACAAATGGTACCGAGCAGCTCTAATGCAGATAATGTAGGGTTCAAAATCATCGCCACTTGGGTGTTTTCAGGTAATTGTTGCATCAACTTGCGCGATACCGTTGTTTTTCCTGTGCCAACCTCACCAGTTAGCATCACAAACCCACCACTTTCACGCAAACCAAAGGTTAAGTGAGCCAAAGCCTCTTTATGACGAGGGCTCATATACAAATACTCGGGATTAGGCGCAATGGAAAACGGATTATCAGATAATCCAAAATAGCTGAGATACATAATTTAGGCAGAGAAGTCCGTGAAAAATACAGCATGAATATGATGTCTAAACTAACCAGTTAACTAGATATTGTCAAAGAGACAGTTGCTATTTTAGAGTAATTTTATGCCTATGTGACTTCTTCATAGCGTAGGTCTAAGGCATACTAGTATTTCCTGTAATCTGCCGTTGACCGCTAAAAGTGATATTTAACATTTTAATCTATCTAAAAATAAACGTTAATTTGTATTTCACCTCACAGATGAAGGCGCTACAGACATTGAGGTTGGTTAAAAATCGCGGGCTCTACGTTATCAATTTTATAAGTGAAACAACCATTTATCGCAATTCATGTTTTGATCCCATAATGTTTTCCTGCGCCTCCACGCGTATCCAATCCCAGATGCTAGGTTCTATGAAAGATGCTGAGATTTTATGCAAACGTATTTAGTCGGTGGCGCCGTGCGCGACAAGTTGCTAGGCCGCCCTATCAAGGACCGGGATTGGGTAGTGGTGGGCAGCACCCCTAGGCAAATGTTGGCCCAAGGTTATCAAGCAATTGGCGCCGACTTTCCGGTATTCTTGCATCCCAATACCAAAGAAGAATATGCCCTTGCTCGCATTGAACGTAAAGTAGGCGCAGGTTATACCGGTTTTAGTTGTGATGCCTCAAGCGGTGTCACCCTAGAAGAAGATTTATTACGCCGCGACCTGACCATCAACGCGATGGCGATGGATAACCAAGGTAAGATCATCGACCCCTACAACGGTCAGCAGGATCTTAAACACAAACTCTTACGCCATGTGTCTGCAGCCTTTGTTGAAGATCCCTTACGTGTTTTACGTGTTGCCCGATTTGCAGCCCGTTATTACAACTTAGGGTTTTGTATCGCACCAGAAACACTCACTTTGATGCAAACAATCGTCGCCAACGGTGAACTCACCACCCTAAGCGCAGAGCGTGTTTGGCAAGAAACAGCACGCAGCCTGATGGAAACACATCCAGAAATATATTTTGAAAATCTAAGAAACTGTGGAGCACTAGCCGCCTGGTTTCCTGAGTTAGATGTCTTGTGGGGGATCCCAAACTCACCCAGACGGCATCCTGAAATTGACACCGGCATTCATACCATGATGGTGTTGCAACAAGCAGTCAGACTATCAGACAAGCTGCATGTACGTTTTGCAGGATTGGTGCATGATTTAGGTAAAGGACTCACACCCACCAAAACTTGGCCATCACATATCGGTCATGAAAAAACAGGGCTGGAAGCAATTAATACACTCTGTGATCGTTTAAAAGCACCTAATGATTGCCGCGAACTCGGTTTAATGGTCAGTGAATTCCACACTCATATTCATCAAGCCTTCGAATTAGAGGCCACCACCATACTTGGTATGTTGAATCGCTGCGACGTGTGGCGCAAACCACAAAGATTTGCCGACTTTTTACTGAGCTGCAAAGCGGATGCCAGAGGCAGAACCACCTTTGAAAACAGCGAATACAAAAACGCCGAGTATATTTGGCAAGCTTATGAGGCGGCGGCAAAAGTTGATATCAAAGCCATAATCGCCGAAGGTTATCAAGGTAAAGCTATTAAAGAAAAAATTGAAGAACAACGTGTCAGCGTTATTCAAACATTCCAACGTTGTAATGAAAATAACACCAAAAAATAAAGGACAGCCACCACTATGCTCAACTCAACTCAACTTGCCACTATGTTATCGCTGCAAGACGCCATGAACAAAAAGGTTAACCCAGATTGGCTCAACGCCGGTTACGCTTATTTACGCGCTGCCATGATTGAATCAGTAGAAGGCATAGAGCACCATGGATGGAAATGGTGGAAAGCTCAGCAAAAAGATTTGCCTCAATTACAGATGGAACTGGTTGATATATGGCACTTTGCCTTGTCAGACATCATTATTGGTTTTTCGGGTGACATTCAAAAGTCCGCCAACACTATCGCTGAACAACTAGCGTCCAACCGCAGCCAAGTCACTTTTGATGGCAAAGAATATGTGTTTACCGAACAGGACATACTAGATAACTTAGAATTAATGGCCGGCTTATGCGCCGCCAAACGTTTTGATGTGCCGTTGTTTCTAAAAATAGTTGAGCAGGCCGAAATGGACTCAAACGAGCTTTATCGCCAATACGTGGGTAAAAATGTCCTGAATTTCTTCCGCCAAGACCATGGTTATAAGGATGGCACATACCATAAAATCTGGAATGGTCGTGAAGATAATGAACATTTAGTTGATGTGTTAAACACTCTTGATATTAGCCTAAAGGATTATAGTGACAGCGTTTATAATGGCTTAAAGCAGCGATACCCGATGGATTAACAGATGGGGGGAGGTGTATCGAGTATCCTACAATCTCAATATCACAACTTCCCATATTATCTTCGCTTAAATTTCAAAAATGACGGGGTCGTTTTTGACCCGCATAAGGGTTTCACCTATTCCTGTTAGCATTTTATTCATTAACCAGACATTGCTGGCTAAAAATGTACATTGCAGCGAACAGGCATTAATAATAATACCTATCTCTACGAAAGGCGTTTAGCATTGCACTTAACAATAAAATATGTGGCAAGATGTTTCGGTTTTGAGGACGCAAGGCAGTTTCACCGCCTATGGGTTAGATACCACAACAGCCAACCTTTCAGTGTTTCGCCAAGGAGTGTCTACATAATGCGCTATATACTTGTACTGTTAACACTTTTACCCACACTTTCTTTTACTGCTAGCGCACAAACCAAGCCCGTATTGCAAAAGCAACTACTCAACATGGCTCAGCAA
>Ga0206127_1002199_pt1 | contig 19712 bp, 20 predicted proteins | sample Helgoland_Spring_6_FD_148646 | JGI IMG/M metagenome (GOLD analysis project Ga0206127, IMG submission 148646) | Pelagic subsurface seawater microbial communities from Kabeltonne, Helgoland, North Sea - Helgoland_Spring_Bloom_20160419_1 | ecosystem: Environmental > Aquatic > Marine > Epipelagic ...
TACTACTAAATGCTCCTAATTTGTTGTAGGGGATGGCGGCTTCCGTATTTGTAGAATAAACGTCAATCTTCAGTATGTCATTGGGCTGAAGGGTGTACTTGCTTGAAATGATTTTAGTTTTTGGATAATGATTCACATCTTGCAGGTACTGCATTTGTTTGTTTGTGCTGCATGATGTCAAGATCAGAATGAATGCGATAAACGGTAGGAGTCTCTTCATGTTTTGGTTTGAATATACCTTGTAAATATAGGTCAATTTTCTTGATGTAATACTCAATTCAAACTTGAGGTTCTAAACGTAAAAAAGAATTTAAAATCGTGGTTAGCAAATTAGAATTCAGTTCTTGTGAGTAACCAAATAAAAGTTAATAAAACTCTTTGTCTTCTGATTCTAGTAGGTTGTTTAAAGAGTCGATAAGCGCATTCTAAATTATTAGTCACCTACCATTTTTTGGTTCTTTTTTACAGCACCAGAGCAACTGTTTCATAACTTTTTAAAGTTGTAAATTTTAAAATCTTACAGCTTTTTTTAAGTAATGAGAATTACAGGTAAAGTCATCTAAAGCGCTGTATTATCAAAAAAACAATAATAAATAGTAAATTAGCGCTCGGAATGTAGTCTTGAATTAATTATAAGTAATTGACATTTAGGGATTTAATTTTTTAAAACACTTAAATGGCCATGAAACAGCCATTAGATTTTAAAAATTCCATTTTTTTCAGAATTTGAAACATCTTTTACAAAATAAAATATGAAGGTATTAATTACAGGTTCGAACGGTCAATTGGGGTCTGAAATAAAAGAGTTAGCGTCTGACTATGATAAACTGGAATGTATTTTTAGAGACCTTCCTGAATTAGATATTTGTGATACAGAGGTGTTAAATACATTTATTACAGGTTTTAATATTAAAGCAGTCATTAATTGTGCAGCTTTTACTGCGGTAGACAATGCTGAAGAAAACACCGAAATTGCCGAACAAGTAAACTCGATAGGAGTTTCTAATCTTGTTAATGCTCTTGAGAAAAATAATGGAAAACTAATCCATATCTCTACAGATTATGTCTTTGATGGACATAATTCACAACCCTATAAAGAATCAGATCCAGTAAGTCCGATTGGTGTTTATGGAGAAACGAAAAGAGCAGGGGAGTTGGCTGTTATTGATAGCAATATCGATGCGATTGTGATTCGAACCTCTTGGTTGTATTCAGCTTACGGTAATAACTTTGTGAAAACGATGTTGCGTTTAGGGAATGACAAAGAATCTTTAAAGGTTATTTTTGATCAGGAAGGATCCCCAACCTATGCCAGAGATTTGGCTAAAATTTGTTTGGATATTTTATGTGATAGTCCAGCGAATATAAGTAATAATGGAAACCTATATCATTACTCTAATGAAGGAGTTACTTCTTGGTATGATTTTGCAACGACTATCATGGAATTAGGAAATGTTGACTGTAAAGTAACTCCAATTCAAACTAAAGATTATCACACACTAGCCAAAAGGCCTCAGTATTCAGTATTGGATAAGTCTAAGATAAAATGTGATTTTAAAGTAACAATTCCTCATTGGAGAGATTCATTAGCTAATTGCATAAAAAAAATAAAGATAAACTCATGAGAAATATTTTAGTTACTGGAGGCGCAGGATTTATAGGCTCTCATTTAGTGAGATTATTGGTTAATAAATACTCTCAGTACCATATTATAAATATGGACGTTCTTACTTATGCAGGTAATTTGGAGAATTTAAAGGATGTTGAAGATAAAGAAAATCACACCTTTGTAAAATGCAATATTTGTGATGTAGAAAAAGTGCAACAAGTTTTTGAAAAACATCAAGTTGATAGTGTCATTCATTTAGCTGCAGAATCTCACGTTGACCGTTCTATTAAAGACCCGTTCACATTTGCACAAACTAACGTGATGGGAACTTTAAGTTTATTGCAAGTTGCAAAAGAATATTGGAATGGGAATTTTTCTAATAAATTATTTTATCACGTGTCTACTGATGAAGTGTATGGGTCTTTAGGAGAAGAAGGATACTTTACCGAAGAAACAGCCTATGCCCCTCATTCGCCTTATTCAGCCTCCAAAGCTTCTTCAGATCATTTTGTAAGAGCTTTTGCAGACACCTATAAATTGCCAACCGTTATCTCTAATTGCTCCAATAATTACGGTTCGTATCAGTTCCCGGAAAAATTGATTCCGTTATTTATCAATAATATTGTTCACAATAAACCATTACCAGTGTATGGGAAAGGAGAAAATGTTCGTGATTGGTTATTTGTAAATGACCATGCAAGAGCCATTGATGTCATTTTTCATGAAGGTAAATTGGGAGAGACCTACAATATTGGGGGCTTTAATGAGTGGAAAAATATTGATTTGATTAAAGTGCTGATTAAAACAGTAGATCGTTTGCTTGGAAGAAAAGAAGGAATCTCTAACAAACTCATTACCTATGTCACTGATAGGGCTGGTCATGATTTACGTTATGCGATAGACTCCACAAAACTAAAGGATGAATTGGGTTGGGAACCTTCTTTACAATTTGAAGAAGGGATTGAAAAAACAGTAGCGTGGTATTTAGAAAATACGGTTTGGTTAAGTCAAATGACTTCAGGAAAGTATCAAGAATATTATCAAAAAATGAAATTTAAATAATAAGTTTACTTTTTAAGCAACCAACTGCTAGACTGTATTTTATCACCTAATCCATCCACTAAAGTAATTCCCATTTGATCACAAATAGGTCTTTCTGGAATGGTGTTGTTATTTTGATCACCTCCATTGGCAAAACTCAAATCATAGCCAGCACCAAAGTCTAGCGCAATTTTTTCAATAGTTTTACATACGGTTCTGTCTTGATCAATAGATAACACACAATGATCTACAGATTTTATATTAGAGACGATAAAAACACGTTCCGACTCTTGTTGAAATTCTTCGGATCCCTTTAAGGTTCTTTGATGATCGTTGTTGACAATCACAAATAATTCATCTGCCAAGGCTTTTGAATTATTAAAATACTCAATATGCCCTTTGTGTATAGGATTAAAATATCCCGATACAATCATTCCTTTTTTCTTACTCATTTTTTTCTTTTTTTTCTTCCAAAATCATCTTGTACTCTAATGATATCATCTTCATCAGAGGGATGGGTAGCATCGGTGTGCTGCCAGATTTCTGCTACCACCGAAGTTTCATCTAATCCGATTAAACGGTGTCGTTCTCCTTGCTGTAATACAATTTGATCTCCTTCCTTATAGATTTTCATCTTATTCTCAATATCAGAATCACTTCTAATAATCCCAGCAGTGCCTTTATATACTTGCCAAATTTCTGCGCGTCTGTTGTGGTATTGCCAAGACAAGCGAGTGTTGGGTTTTACGATTAGTATTTTAGGACTTAATTTACCTCCGATTTTAAGATTATTCACATCCAAACCTTCGAAAAATTTATTTGAAAATTCTTGGGCTTGTTTTTCGTCGATTACCAAAAAAGCTCCCCAAGGTCTTTCAAAATCATGAGATACAATAGTAAATCCATATGATTCAATTTCATTTTTATATGTATTGTAAATCATGCTTTTTTGATTAAAAACTGGTTGATTTTAGATATATTTTTGAATAATAGAGTTATAATTCCTCCAATATTATTTGAACTAATAGCGCGGTAGTCTTCTCTTGTTTTTTGTATAATATTTTTGAGACTACGATTTGATGCACCACCAACTCTCATTTTAGTAAATACTTTAGGCAGGTAACCATATTCTAAATCGTTATCTTTTAGGATACGTAACATAAAGTCGTAATCTGCAGCAATTTTATAAGATGTATTAAATCCCCCATGCTTATCGTATACCTGTTTTTTTAAAAACAATGTTGGATGAGCAGGCATCCAACCTTGTTTCAATATTGCATATCTAAATTCACAGCTCTTCCAATATCGTATAATCTTATTAGTATCCTCTTTATCTACATATTCTAGATCACCATATATCCCATCCAACTTTTTACTCTTCATTTCTGTCATCAAATCTAAGATGATTGAAGAAGAAGCTAAAAGATCATCTGAATGCAAAAATCCAATTACATCTCCAGTAGCAATGGAAATACCTTTATTAATTGCATCATACAACCCATTATCTTTTTCTGATATGACTACATTTTTTGTTTGTGAATTTAAATTAATAATTTCTACTGTATTGTCACTAGACAATCCATCCACAAAGATGTGTTCAATCTCAGGATAAGATTGACTATTTACAGAATTAATTGTGTCAAGAATTGTTTTTGAACTATTGTAACAAACCGTTACTATCGAAATTTTCAACATTTTTTTCAGCTTTTATCTCTTGTATTTTAGTATCAATCATAATTTCATATACATACCTTAATCTGCAGAAGTTATATCCAGCTTTCCCGTCTAAAAATCCACCTTTAACAAAATAAAAAATAAAGAAAATAATAATTGGCCTAAACGGTAAATGATAAATTAATTGTTTTTGAAACTTCCGTCTTAAAGTAGGGTCTTTTGATAATGAATACTTCCATTGAATTGGATCCAAATACTCTTTGAGCAACACAGAACTCTCCATTGTGCTATACTCATTGTGTCTTTTCAGCCAGCTTTTTATTCCTTTATTAAAAGGATAATGAATTAAATGATTAGTTAAATATTTTTTCTCGCCAGTGGTTGTGTATTCTTCATTAATCTCTCTCTCAACTACTATGTCTCCGTTCTTAAATATTCTCGGAAACCATGTGGGATAACCACTGCTATGTTTTAACCATTTATTTAAAAAAACATCTTTTCTTCTAACTAAACACATCGAAACAGGAGAATTCGTAGTTATTACTTCCCTAATTTCTTTTTGTAAATTCAGAGGTATTCTTTCATCAGCATCAATCATTAGTATCCAATCAAAATCTTCAGGTATTGACTGAATTGCGGCGTTTCTTTGGTTTGAATAGTTATCAAATTTTCTTTCAAGAAAATCTGCTCCAAAACTTAATACTAATTCTTTAGTTTGATCAGTACTCAAAGAATCAAAAACCATAATTTTATTACAAAAACTCAACGATTTCATGCATTCGACAATGTTAATTTCTTCATTAAAAGTCAAAACCAACCCTATTATTTTGGTTTCCGTCATTTCTTCATCAATGTTTCGTAGATATTAAAAGTCTCATTAGCACATTTATCCCAACTAAATTTAGCAGCATTTTTATAGCCCAACTCAATAGATGCTTTTCTTAATTTGGGGTCCAATAAATCAATAAACGATTCGTATGCCTCATCCCAATTAGTAGGAGAAAACTTAAAAGGATAATCATTCCCAATTACCTCACTAACTGAGGAAGAGTTGGTTGACCATACAGGACACCCAGCTTTCATTGCTTCCAGAACAGGAATACCAAAGCCTTCGTAAATTGAAGGAAAAAGCAGACTATAAGCGTGGTTATAAAGAATATTCAAATCACCTGACTCTACTTTATCCAATAAATGAACTTTATGCTCTAATTTGTTTTTTGACAAATAATTCAACTCTTTTTTATTAAATCTACCACCTCCAACGCAGATTAAAACGAAGCCTAAATCATTAACTGTTTTTGTCTTCATCAATTTTAAGACAAAATCAAAGTTTTTACAATACCCTCTATTTCCAACATACAAGAGGTATTTTTCACGCTTAATCTCTAAATTATTTATTTTAATAAGATCCATTTTTTGAACTGGCCTAAACTCATCATCTATTCCATTATATACAACATGAACGATGCCCTCATCAATTCGGGGATAATAATTTAAAAAGTCTTTTTTCGTATGATTGGAAACACATATTATGGCGTCAGCTTGATCAATACTTCTGTTTTTCAAAAACAAATGATTTTTCTTAGCTAGAAATGTTCCATACTTTTCGTACATAAAGTCATGAACAGTTACCACAACTTTAGATCTATTTTTTTGTTTTAACGGTCGAAAATAACTGGAGTGATAGATATCACAATCATTATTCATGACCTTTTTGTATTGTTTATATTTTACAATTCTATTTTCTTCATAAATTAAATGCTCAGGATCTAATTTTATCTTTTTTCTGAAAATATTCTTAGGCTCTGCACTTTCAACATAATTTATATTAAAAGATAATGGAATACGACTTATCAAATTGCACCAAATTTTACTAATCCCACCAGCATATTGCATGTCGAAAATTATATTATCGTATAGGATTTTAATCATTGAAAATTCTTTTTGATATTTTTATTGCTAAATCAAAATCTGCCGATACAAGAAAACATAAAGCTAAAGATAAATCTAACTTGTTCTCTTGTTTAAAAAATTCATTAAACTCAATTATATTATTATCGTTATTATGATTTTTACCTAGCCAAAATGCAACTCGGTCTGTAAGATGTGGACCCATTTTACATGATCTTTCCCAATCAATTATATATAAGTGATCTAGATTATTCTTAAAAATATTTTCACTTCCTAAGTCACCATGAATAAAAGACAAACTAATTTTACTTGCACCTTTATTGCTTACTATATAATTATACAACCCTATCGTTCTATCTTTTCTAACTAAGAAATTTTTCCACCAATTCTGTGTATAGCATATATCTAAATCATGTGTGGCTTTATTACTATTTAAACTATTATACACTCTTTCTGGCAAATCATTCTTTTCAGGGTGGAATAGTTTACAGTCATTGGGGAGAGCATCTACTGCTAAAAACGTGAAGTCATCTACTTCCTTAAAATAAATAACGGAAGGTGTTTGAAATTGAGCATTAACTTTTGGAACCTTATATTTCAATAAAAAATCATATTCATTTCTTAGAAATTCATGATCTATGGTCTTCTTTGATAGTTTCCCAAAATACACTAATTCTACCTTAGAGTCATAAAAATATATATAGCATCTTTTCCTATTTGGTACTAAGGACCAAACTACCATGTATTTATATCTTTTTAATATAGGGTTTTCACTAATGATATTATCTATTTCAAGTAAAGTCTCATTGTTTTTAGTTATTCTCAATATTTTAGATAAAGTGACTACCAAAAAAACATAAATTTTATGCAGCTTCCGTTTAATTGTAAAACTTGGAATAAATTTCAGGACTTTAATTAAGTCAATAATATTTAAGTCTAATGGTATGCCTAAATATAAATTTCCTCCTTTACTGAATATTTTATGCATAGCTGTTACCAATAATTTCTAATATTTTATTTATAGTATGTTCCACTCCATTTTGCCCATCAATAATATGTGCATTTTTTCTCTTTTTAAAATTCTTTATTATTTCATCTTGCTGACGTTCAATTTCATTAACTGTTAATTCCGGTTTTATTTTGTAAATATCTTCAGCAGATCTTGAAATTGTAAAGATAAAATTTGGCTTAGGAACAAAGATTTCAAATACTTTAACAATCCATTTTGGAGTATTTAAATGTCCTAATTGATAGTAGTAATCATAGTAGTATCTTGCAAAAATTAAAACTTCCTTATTTCGTTTTGATTTCAAAACTTTATAACTACCTAAAAAGTAGTCAAATGCATACCATATGACGTAAATAAGGCCTTTAATCCCTGAATTGGGTTTTGTCATACCAACATGATGACCTCCTTCCTCATGACTCGAGTTTATTTTATTTTTCAAGAATGGGTTTATAAAGTTTTTCAACGGAGGTAATATTCCAAAGTGCATGGTTGAATGTGTAGCATAAATATTATCAGCTTTTAATTTCAACACTAATTCATTTGCAATTGTTGTCTTACCTGAGCCATCCGGGCCTATAATAACAATCATTGTTTAAAAATTTTTAATATAATTTTTGGACTTTAATGTTCGTTCAACAGTATTTATCCTTAATTGTGAAAATAATAAAGGCCATAAAATAATAGGTACTATATTACCTGTAGTTAAAAAACCACTATCAAAAAAGCCATAAAATAGCAATGTGAAGAAAATTGCAAAAGAAACCCTTTTAATTGATACATTTTTATTTTTTTTAATCAACTTATAAATAGCAAACAAAATAAATAGTAGTAAAAAAAAGCCGACAAATCCTGCTTGTAAAAGTATTTCAAAGTAATAATTATCAATATGAAATATAGTGTTTTCATCAAAAGATTTATTGAAATCAAGGTGATTTGCATTACCAAAACCTGTACCCCACAATAAACTAAATGAATCATAGTTATAGATGAAATGAGCTAACCATAATTCTAACCTGCCAGAACTAAATATATTTAATAATTCAAAATTTATAAAATTAGCTACAAATGCTATCACAAAAAAACAAGCTACTTTTAAATAGGTATAATTCACAGTTAAATTAGATATTAACAAATACAAAACTAAAGATAGCATGCTATTCCTTGTATTGGTTAGCGCAATAATAATCAAAGAAATAATAATAATTGAATTATGCTTCTTTGATAGAATTTTTTTATTAATAAAAAAATTCGCCAACAAACCCGTTAGTAGGCAATAGGAACTCAAATATCCCGGGTGCAGATAACCGAAATTCCACCTTACTTTAAAGCTTCCGTCTAATACTTGCCATTTTGAGTTTACTGGAAGGTCGTAAATAAAAGAAATACTTATTGTAACAAATAAAATTAATAACATTGAATAATAAGTGGTCTTTAAAAACCTTAAGCCTTCAGGAATCTTGCTGAATGAAAAAGAAAAAAACAGCAGAATTATTATTGACGAAATAAATGAAAAATACTGAAAATTAAAGTTTGACAAAAGTAATAAATTCATCAAACAATAAAGTAGAAACAAAAACAGAAGTAAAATTAATATTCTTTTGTTTTTTCTGTATTTTTTAAAAGGAGATTCTAATAAAACACAAAACAATGTAATAATGAGAATTACAAAGTGTTTAACTAAATACAGTGATTCGTATACATCCTCAAATAGAATATAATTAATCAGAATAAATGGAAATGGTAAGATAAAAAACAATATGTTTAATAATCTGTACAAAATTATATTTTACTTAAAGTTATAAATAATAGTGAAAGTGAAATGTTAACATATGCATTAATTTTTTTCATCAAAAAAACTAATTAAATCTTTTAATTATTCTATTCCTTATTAATTTGATATTATAATTTGAGCCAAAAAAAGGAAAATTAATAATTACAACACCTCCTAAAAGAAGTTTTTTATATAATCTCGGAATTTCTATAAGATTAGAAAATTGAAGTATTCCATAGTCACTTACAATATTACCCTCAATCAAAGTATTCAATTCCTTTTTTATCGATGACATGTTTTTTTCCAAAGATTTTGTTTCTATAAAAATTAAAATACCGGGTACAGCGTAAGTGTATATTTTCAAACGAAATCTTATCCTTTCCAGAAACCTTATTAGAGTCCTAAATGGTTTTTTGAAAAGATGTTTAATAAAATATTTATGTTTAAATTTAACAAATCCATTATGAAATTTTTGATCTTTTAAATAATAAAAATCGTGTGAAATATCAATTGGCAGAGTTTTAAATGCATCCACCACAGTAGTTTCAGCCTCTAATCTTTTTAATATATTCTGAAGTTTTAAAACTCTTTTATATTCATGATCTCTGATTGCACAAGAGAGTTGCATTGACCTTATAACTATTTCATGCTTTGGATTTATTTTATAATAAAAATCTTCGTAAACTCTTTCTTTTAACAAATCTTCTGCAGAAAAAGCTGAAGCTGACCATATTGAATGTCCACCAAAAAAATCAATATGTAAGCATTTATTTTTTTCATAATTGAATAACTTAAATACATGTATTGAAAAATCATTTATATAGCTCTCCCAAAGTTTGATTTGCAAAAAATCATCCCAATAAAACTTATTTTTACATTCATTTAATATTTTTATAATTGTATCAAAATATTTTTTTTCTGCAACTAAATCTAGATCATGTCCAATTTCTGGTAATTTCTCATAATTTCTTAATACTACATATTTTATTCCTTGTTTATTAAACTCATTAAGTATCCATCTAATATTCTGACCTAAATAGCTATCCATTCTATAGAGTCTTAACTTTAAATACATGACTTAAAACCCTGTTATATACATAAATAGGATTAAATAAAATAGCTGGAATTATATAAAGTAAAACCTTAGGATAATTTTTAGACAAATAACTAAGGCCTGCTTTTTTGTAAAAGAATTTAGCATAATTCCTCCATTGCCTTGGAAACCTGTAGCTTAATTTAGACCAGTAATTTTCTAAAAAAAAATTATAATTAACTTCATTCAAATTAAGCCTCCTTCTCTTCATATTCAAATTTGCGAAATGAGTCTTTTTCCTTTGTAACATGAATTTTTTCGTAGAATCAGCATCTTTATGAATTCTATAATAAAAGTAATATTCGGGGATTGAAATAATTAAGTATTCATTTTCAACTATTCTATACCATAGGTCTAAATCCGCAGCGGGTGTATATTCAGACCTATAACCTCCAACTTCGAAAAAGGCTTTTTTGTTAATAATGGCGGAAGGGTCTGTAGTGATAATAGCTTCATTTGAAATTTTCATTTCATTAAACTCTATTATGTTAGTAGGTCTGGATCTTCTATGTCCAATTACTTCACCGTGGTCATTCATATATCTTGCCCAGCTTCCTACACAAGCTATTTTGACATTACCGGCCTCTTTAATAAACTTTAATTGTAGCTCAAATCTGTTTGGCAGAGATTTATCATCTGCATCCATTAAAGCAATCCATTCTGATTTCGCCTCTTTAAACCCTAAAGTTCTAGACTCATAAAGTGTTATAATATTTTTAGTTTCAAGAATTTTAATTCTTTTATCATTAAAACTTAATATTAACTCATTAATTTCTCTGTCAGATCCATTATTTATTATAATAAACTCAAAATCTGAAAAAGTTTGATTTAGTATACTAAGAATACTTTCTCTTACGTAATCCTTTCGTGTCTTGTATATAGACATTACAACACTTATCATAACATATTAAATTTCATTTTTTATATTACCAATATATTCTTTAAGTGCAAACTTCCAATCCTTCATTTGGTTCATACCCAATAAGTCTAACTTATAATTTATTGCAGATTCATTCTTCGATACTGGAGCAACTCTTTTAAACATTCCCTTTGGAGCAACCTCAACTTTTGTACTCAAATTAAATTGTTTTATTATCTCTTTTACATATTCATATCTACTTACTCCATTGGAAACATCAACACAATTGAAAATACCGTTAATGTTTTCCTTGATTAAAATTTCAATTTGATTTGAAAGATTTTTTATGTAAGTAGGGCTACCTTTTTGGGATTGATCACTAAAAATTATACTTGAGTTCAATCCTTCAACATACCTTTTGTATACAAAATTCTTATTATTTAGATGATTTCCTCCGTATAACCAACCGGTTCTAATAATTAAAAATCTTTCAAGGTGGTTTTTAACTATTTCTTCCCCAAATACTTTAGATTTATGATGAATTGAATTTGGCTGAATCAAATTAAATTCAGAGTGAGGCTTATCATCTTCATTATTACCATAAACTCCAGTACTAGATATATAAACAAACAATATCTTTTTTAAGACACAAAAGTCAACTAAATTTTGAGTTCCAATTGTATTTACTTTAAAACATTTATCAGGATTTATTTCACAAGCCTCTACATCTGTAAAAGCAGCAGTATGGATAATAATAGTAGGCTTAATCCGATTTAGAACGTCAAAAACTTGCTTTCTATTTGTAATGTCTAATTCTTGACTACAAAATCCATTTATATTCTTAAATGTCAATTCTTCTAATAAATTAGATCCTAACATTCCATTTGAGCCTGTAATTAATATTTTGGGATTACCAGTCATAAATAATGTCTTGTATATCTATATTAATTGCTTCATCTGGATTATGTTCAATACTAGCAATATTTAATATTAAATTATTTCCTTCACACAGTCCTTTAAAAGCGACCCATAAATTTGGCGCTATTGTTAATCTTTGATAATTTTTCTTTGATAAAGTAGCTGTAAAAAAATGAACTCCATCAAATACTACAAATTGAACTTCACCTACGGGAACAACAAAGTTTAAAACCATTTCTCTGTGTTTTTTCCATCCTTTTATCTCTTTGTAATTAATTGATGAAAAGTAAGCTTCTCCAAATTTATCAAAATCTTTTGAACTTGATTTAACCGCATGAAATATATCCCCCTTGGGGTGTGGAATAGTTCTTAAAGGATTTAATTTTACTCCGACCATTTCAAAGATTTATTTTTTGCCATTTGTTCATACTCTTCAATTTGATCTATTGTTTTATTATAAATAGAATTCTCTTTTTTATAAAAATCATAATACCATTCACTTGTATATCGTATGGTATCTTTGTATTCTAGGTTCGCCTGCCATTTTAGATGAAAAAGAGCCTTATCACAATTCAATTTTAAAAGTCCTGCTTCATGAAAAGGAATATTATCAGTAACAGTAAATGCTTCCTCTACATTTTTAAAATCCCAATACTTACTTAAATCTTCAAGTAACTGTTTTACAGTATGGTTTTGTTCGGCTCTTGGCCCAAAATTAAAAGCTTCTCCATGAAGATTATCATTTTCATATAAGTTAGCCCCAAGATCTAGATAACCACTTAAAGGCTCTAAGACGTGCTGCCAGGGTCTTGTCGCTTTTGGGCTTCTGATCTCGACTTTTTGTCCTTTTGACCAAGCCAACATGCAATCTACTACAATTCTATCTTTTGCCCAATCTCCACCTCCAATTACATTTCCGGCTCTACCTATTGCCAATTTAATGTTGGAAGTATTCGACTTAAAATAAGAATGAAAATAGGATTTTATGATAAGTTCAGCCGCTCCTTTACTTCCGCTGTAAATATCTTTCCCTCCCATTTTATCATCCTCCTTATAACCCCACACCTGTTCTATATTATCATAAGCTTTATCACTTGTAATAATCACTGCAGTGCAAGAAAAATTAAGTGCTTTGAGAGCTTCTAATACATTAGCTGTTCCCATTACATTGGATGAAATCGTTTCAATAGGATCGGTGTATGAAACCGACACAATAGGTTGCGCAGCTAAATGAAATAAAATATCAGGCCTTTCGATATCTATTATTTCTATAATTTTCTTAAGGTCTCTAATATCATCTCTATAATCTGTAATTTTCTCAGACAAAGCTAATTCTTCAAACATCGAAGGTTTTGTAGGAATATCGTTAGAAACCCCTACTACGTTTGCGCCTAATTTTAATAACCAACTAGTTAACCACACACCTTTGAATCCTGTATGACCTGTCACTAAAACTTTTTTATCTTTATAAATATTTTTATACATCTTTTACCATATTTTCCATGGGGCATCATTAGAGTCCCATAGTTTGTTTAATTTTAATTTATCTCTCATAGTGTCCATTGGCATCCAAAAACCGTAATGTCGGTGAGTAAAAAGTTCTCCAGAAGTGGCTAGAGTCTTTAATGGATTCTGCTCAAAAATACAGTTTTCATCATCAGAAATATAATCAAAAACCTTAGGTTCACAAACAAAATATCCAGCATTAATCCAACCCCCATCTCCTTTAGGTTTTTCTTTAAATTCGTTAACTTGATCTTGTTCATTAATATCTAAGGCACCAAATCTGCCATCTGGCTGAACCGATGTCATTGTTATCGATTTGCCATGACTTTTATGAAAACTAGCTAATTTTCCAATGTCGACATTTCCAACCCCATCTCCATAAGTAAGCATGAACGGTTCATCGCCTATAAATTTTTGAGCTTTTTTAATTCTCCCACCTGTCATCGTATTCAAACCAGTATCTAATAGAGTAACTTTCCATGGCTCACTTGAATTATTGTGAATCTCTAAATTATTATTCTTAATATCGATTGTTACATCACTTTGGTGTAAAAAGTAATTAGCAAAATATTCTTTAATGTAATAACCTTTATAACCCAAAAGAATTACAAAGTCATTGTAACCATATTTAGAGTAAGTTTTCATAATATGCCATATGATTGGCTTCCCACCTATTTCTACCATAGGCTTAGGTCTCAAACCTGTTTCCTCACTTAGACGAGTTCCAAATCCTCCTGCTAAAATTAGTACTCTCATAGATTATTTTGTTTTAGAATCATATTTACTTCGAGTTTTATTTGAATACAATATGAGTTGAATAGACGATGTTAAAATCATTACCAAAAGTAATGAAGTTACATTTACATTTTCAGAAAAGTGATATAGATAAAAATATGTTAATGAGGATAACCACAAAACGATGGAAGATTCATGGAATACTATATTTATATTTTGTAAACGATTCTGCACATTTATCAACCTAGATAAACTTTGAATACAAGTTAATGAGAATATGAAAATTAAGATGTTTTCATATTGAATATATGAATCACCAAAAATAATATTGATTAAATTTTCACCAACACAGTACAAAATCAAAATAAAAAATACACAAAAAATAAAATAAAATAATAAAAACTTTTTTGATATTAATTTCTCTTTGTACTCATTAATCAATTTGGAAGCGTAATGAGATTCTATGTACTGTAGAATAAATGGTAAAAAGTTAGTTAGTGATCTAAATGCTTGTAGAACTCCAAAAACAACAAAATCAATTTTAATAAACAAAACAGTAATAGAAATGGAATTTACTAAATTAGAAGTACCTAAATGAAATAATGGCATATCTAATTCGGAATCTTTTCTCGTTTTTCCATTATTAAGTTTAGAGAAATATTGTTTAGAATAATAAAACTGTAAAATTAAACCAGCGATTGACCCTAATAACAAAGCAAGAATTATAATTATATAATCTTTTACATTGGTGCCTATTAAAATGAGAGATAAGAAACCAAAAGCGATAATCCACTTACTAATATTACTATAAAGCGATGCTTTAACTGCTCTATTCCTAACTAAAAAAAAACGAAGTGCATCAAAAAAAACTACACACATTCCTAACAAATAAATAATAAAGACCTCAATCCAATCTATATTCTTGTCCATTAAAAATCTATATACAATTAATAAGAATGGAGTAATTACTGATAAGAATCCAATTTTTTTTAATGTATTTAGTATTATATTTTTATTCCCTAAATCTATTCTTTTAGAAGTTATTGGTAATGAAATCCATGGAATAGATATTGAAATTATAATTTGAGAACCTACCCAAAGAATTGAGAAATTAGCAAACTCTTGAGGGCCAGCAAATCTTGCTGCAATTATAAAAAAAAGAAAATTACCACCATTTAATGAAAGCTGCTCTAGCACCTCCCATGTAAACAATTTATGGAATTTAGGTTGTATCATTTTTTAAATTTATTTATCAGAATAAATAACATAAAACCCACCATCTTTAAATTACTGATTTTTCTGCATCAGTTTTACATCAGATTTCATCATGTCTTTTACCAAGGATGCTAAATCGTGCTCCGGCACCCAGCCTAGTTTGTTTTTTGCTTTTGAAGGATCCCCAATTAATAAATCAACTTCTGTTGGGCGAAAGTATGTTGGGTCAACAGATAACACTTCTTTACCAATTTCTATTAGATAGTCGTCATTACTACAGTTAATCACAAATGCTTTTTCATCAACACCTTCACCTTTAAATTCTAATTCTACACCAACTTCTTTAAATGCTAATCTTACAAAATCTCTTACTGTAGTGGTTCCCCCTGTTGCTATGACCCAATCCTCAGGTTGTTCTGCCTGTAAAATCATCCACATCATACGTACATAATCTTTAGCGTGCCCCCAATCACGTTTAGCCTCTAAATTTCCTAAATAAAATTTATCTTGCAGACCTAACGCTATTTTAGAAACTGCACGAGTAATTTTTCGTGTTACAAAAGTTTCACCTCTTCGAGGGCTTTCGTGGTTAAACAAAATACCATTACAGGCAAACATATTATAGGCTTCACGGTAATTTTTAGTAATCCAAAAACCATAAATCTTAGCAACACCATAAGGAGACCTTGGGTAAAACGGAGAATTCTCATCATAAAAACCGTTTTCATTTTTATTCTCCGGCATACCTCCATAAAGTTCAGATGTAGAAGCTTGATAAATTCTTGTTTTCTTTTCTAATCCTAAAATTCGTACTGCTTCTAATATTCTTAAGGTTCCCAATCCATCAATATTCCCTACATACTCTGGAGTATCAAAAGAAACAGCAACATGAGACATGGCTCCTAAGTTGTATATTTCATCAGGTTGTGTTTCTTGGATAATACGAGTCAGGTTCATTGCATCTGACAAGTCTCCATAATGCAATTTTAAGCGTTGGTCTGGGTGGTGCGGATCTTGGTATAAATGATCAATACGATCGGTATTTAATGAAGAAGCCCTTCTTTTAATCCCATGAACTTCATATCCTTTTTCTAATAATAATTCTGCTAGATAAGAACCATCTTGACCAGTAATACCTGTAATTAGTGCTACTTTCATAACTATAATTTTAATTCTTTAAAATCTTCAATATTATCTAAAAACCATTGATAGGTTTTTTCAATTCCGGCTTCTAACTCAGTTGAGTATTCCCATCCAACTTCTTCCATTTTGGAAACATCCATGAGTTTTCTTGGCGTGCCATCTGGTTTACTCGCATCCCAAAGAATGTTTCCTTGATGCCCTGTTACCTTTTGAATTGTTTCTGCCAGTTCTTTAATCGTAATATCTTTTCCAGTACCTATATTGTATAAGTATTCGGGTAAATTATTTTCTAGAGCATATACCACCGCTTCTGCCATGTCATCTACAAATAAAAACTCTCTCTTGGGAGTTCCGCTGCCCCATAGTGTTACATTTGAATGCTTATTTATTTTAGCTTCATGAAATTTACGCAGCATCGCTGGCAATACATGCGAGGATTGCAGATCGAAATTATCGAAAGATCCGTACAAGTTGGTTGGCATTAAACTCACATAGTCTTTATTATATTGTTTACGTATCGATTGGCAGGCTTTTACTCCTGTGATTTTTGCAATGGCATACCATTCATTGGTTGGCTCTAAAGAATCCGTTAATAAGTATTCTTCTTTTAAAGGCTGTGGCGCAAACTTCGGATAGATACAAGAACTCCCTAAGAAAATAAATTTTTCTATTCCAGTTTTAAAAGCACCATCAATCAAATTGTTTTGAATTTGCATGTTCTCCATTAAAAACTGATAGGGAAAATCATTATTGGCAAGTATGCCCCCAACTTTTGCTGCAGTGTCGATGACTACCTCAGGTTGTTCTTTTTTATAAAAATCATTAACTGCTTGTTGATTCCTTAAATCTAACTCATGGCTTGTTTTGCCAATTAGATGGGTGTAACCTTTTGCTTCTAATGCTCTCCAAACTGCGGAACCAACCATACCCCTATGTCCAGCAATGTATATTTTTGTTGACTTATTCATTTCTTATTTATCTTTGTTTCCCAATCTGATAATACTCAAAGCCTTTTTCTTCAAGTTTCAGCGTTTTGTATTGATTTCTTCCGTCAAAAATTACGGCTTGCTTGAGTTCTTTTTTGATTTCCTCAAAGTCGGGAGAACGGAATTCTTTCCATTCGGTTAATAAGATAAGCGCATCGGCACTTTTTAGTGCCGTATATTTTTGATCCACAAAAGAGATGTTTGCTTGCTCTTTAAAATAATGTTTTTTCGCTTCCTCAACCGCTTTTGGGTCGTAAGCAACAATTTTTGCGCCTCTTTTTGTGAGCTCTTCCACAACGACGAGAGATGGCGCATCGCGCATGTCGTCGGTTTCGGGCTTGAAGGCTAAACCCCATAGCGCAAAGGTTCTGCCCTCTAGGTTTTCTCCAAATCGTTTGATGACTTTATTGGCAATGACTTTTTTCTGTGTTTTATTGACACTCTCCACTGCAGCAATTAAATGGGGCGTGTAATCGTGATCTTGAGCGGTTTTGATGAGCGCATTCACATCTTTAGGGAAGCAAGAACCACCGTAACCACAGCCGGGGTAGATGAAGCTGTAGCCAATTCGCTTGTCGGAACCAATACCTGTCCGAACCTGATTCACATCCGCCCCCACGCGTTCGCAAATGTTAGCCATTTCATTCATGAAGGATATTTTTGTGGCCAGCATAGCGTTGGCTGCGTACTTGGTCATCTCCGCCGAGCGTATGTCCATGCCTATGATGCGCTCATTGGCTCTAAAAAATGGAGCATACAATTCTTTCATTTTTTGAAGCGAGGCCTCTTGGTCGGCTCCAATCACCACACGGTCGGGTTTCATGAAGTCTTCAATGGCTGCGCCTTCTTTCAAAAATTCCGGATTGGAAACCACATCGAATGTAAGCGATGAGTTTCTTTTGTCTAATTCCGCTTGAATGGTCTCACGAACCTTGTCGGCCGTCCCCACGGGTACCGTGGATTTGTCCACCACAACAAGGGGTGCTTGCATTTTTTGTCCGATTTCTTGAGCTACAGAAAGCACGTATTTCAAATCGGCAGAACCGTCTGCCCCCATAGGCGTTCCGACGGCAATGAAAACAAGATCGGTGTCTTTCAATCCATCTTCAAGCTGGCTACTGAAGCTTAGGTTGTTCTTTTTGACATTTTCTGAAATCAGGATCTCCAGCCCCGGTTCGTATATGGGAACGACACCCTTCTTTAAATTCTCAATTTTTTGAGCATCAATATCAATACAAGCCACTCGATTCCCCATCTCGGCAAAGCATGCCCCTGAGACCAAGCCCACATAGCCGGAACCGATTACGGTTAGTTTCATAATTTCTGTTTTGAAATGGTTGGAGCCATAAGTTTTTTTGCAACGTTGGTCGTAGTTAACAACACCTCTTTAAACAAGCAAATCTATGAAAATACAGGTTGTTGAAAAGGAAGTCATGGTTCAGTTGTAAAGATAAATATGCGTGTTAACTTAGGCTTGTATTTGCGATTTTTTTCTTTGAAAATTTAGATGTCTGCCCGGAGGGCGTCCCTAAATTATGGTTTAGCTCAGTAATATGATGTTAAAGTTTCAGTTAGTGAATGCTTCCAATTGGGAATGTTTAATTTAAAGGTATTCTTAATTTTTTGTTTGTCTAGCATAGAAAAAAAAGGCCTTTTTGCCGCCGTTGGGTATTGCGAACTTTCAATAGGAATCACCTTAATTGAAAGCTTTTTAATTTCAAAAATCGCTTTGGCAAACTCATACCAAGAACAAGTGCCCTCATTGGAATAATGAAAAATTTCAAGCGAATCATTATCAATTTTTGGCAGAAGGGTTACAATAGCCTCTGCCAAATCAGCAGCGTTGGTAGGGGAGCCTATCTGATCAGCTACCACAGAAATTTCGTCTCTAGTCTCTGCCAAGCGCAGCATGGTTTTGACAAAATTATTGCCGTATTTCGAATAGACCCAAGAGGTTCTGATGATGATGGCGTTCGTTGGGTTGATTCTTTGCAGGGCAAGTTCTCCATCCAATTTGGTTTGTCCGTAAACGGACTGTGGATTTACGCTGTCCGTTTCTAGATAGGGGTTTTTGTTTGTTCCATCAAAAACATAATCGGTAGATATGTGAATGAGCTTGAGGTCCTTGTCTTTGGCAATTTGCGCCAAATTGCCAACCGCCAAATGATTGATGGCATCTGCTATATTCGGCTCTTCCTCAGCTTTGTCAACTTGGGTATAAGCAGCACAGTTTATGAGGGTG
>Ga0206127_1002202_pt1 | contig 19691 bp, 20 predicted proteins | sample Helgoland_Spring_6_FD_148646 | JGI IMG/M metagenome (GOLD analysis project Ga0206127, IMG submission 148646) | Pelagic subsurface seawater microbial communities from Kabeltonne, Helgoland, North Sea - Helgoland_Spring_Bloom_20160419_1 | ecosystem: Environmental > Aquatic > Marine > Epipelagic ...
TAAATACAACTAGAGAAAATATCAATAAGTTAAGAAATTTATTTCAAGAAGCCGATTTAGTAAAATTTGCGAAATCAAAACCGTTAGCCACCGAGATTCAAGAAGATAGGAAAGATGCAGAGGAAGTTGTACATAATTTAAAACCAAAACCAGTTAGTAAGGATGAAGAATTGGAGTAATTTCGAACTTTTAAATCCAGAGTTTTTATGGTTGCTCATACTAATTCCGTTTTTAGCCACATGGTATTTTCTCATAAGAAAAAAAGATACAGCAATTTTAACTGTGCCTAGTATTAAAGGTTTTCAATCAAAACCTTCTGTTGTAAGTAAGCTAAAACCTGTATTGTACGTTTTAAGATTACTGGCCTTGGTTGCAATTATTTTTGCTTTAGCAAGACCTAGAAATGTATCTGTAAGTAAGAGAACAAAAAGTAATAAAGGAATAGATATTGTTATGGCAATAGATGTTTCTGCAAGTATGCTTGCCAGAGATTTAAGACCAAATAGACTAGAGGCCTTAAAAAAAGTAGCGGTGGCTTTTGTAAATAAAAGGCCAAATGATAGGATAGGTATTGTAGTTTATGCAGGAGAAAGTTTTACACAAACTCCAATTACCAGTGATAAATCTATAGTAAAAAGAACAATAGAACGTTTGCAATGGGGGCAATTAGATGGAGGAACAGCTATAGGAATGGGTCTAGGTTCTGGCGTAAATCGATTAAAAGAAAGTAAGGCAAAAAGTAAGGTTATTATTTTATTGACTGACGGAGTTAATAATTCAGGAAATATAGATCCAAGAACAGCAACAGAACTAGCAAAGGAATTGGGTATTAAAGTATATACTATTGGAATTGGTACAAACGGAATGGCCGATTTTCCTTGGAGTAAAGATCCAAGAACAGGACAATTAAATTTTAGAAAGCAGCAAGTAGAAATAGATGAAAAGCTTTTAAAAGAGATTGCTAAAGAAACCAATGGTAAGTATTTTAGAGCAACAAATAATGATAAGCTAGCTCAAATTTATGCTGAAATTGATAAGCTTGAAAAAACAAAAATTGAAGAATTTAAATACTATAATTATCAGGAAATGTACAGGGTTTTAGTCTTTTTGGCTTTAAGTTTACTCTTGTTAGAATTTTTATTAAAAAATACGGTATTTAAAAGTTTTATTTAACAAATGTATAGATTAGAAGAACCAATTTATTTTTACTTTTTAGCAATCATTCCAATAATGGTTGTAGTTTTTCTGTCAGTTTTGTGGTGGAAAAAAAGAACACAAAAGAGATTTTCTGATATAAAATTGTTGGAAAAAATTGCGCCAAATACTTCGATATTTAAGAATACTTTAAAGTTAATTATGTTAGTTTTAGGGATTTCGTTTTTAGTCATTTCTTTAGTGAATCCTAAAATGGGCTCTAAGCTAAAAACTGTTAAAAGAGAGGGTGTAGATGTCGTTTTTGCATTAGATGTCTCTAAAAGTATGTTGGCAGAAGATATTGCACCAAATAGATTAGAAAAAGCTAAGCAAATTATCTCTAAAATAATTGAAAAGTTAGGTTCAGACAGAGTTGGAGTTATTATATACGCAGGTAATGCTTATCCATTATTGCCAATAACTACAGATCATGCAGCTGCAAATATGTTTTTACAAAACGCGAATCCAGACATGGTTTCTAGTCAAGGAACAGCTATAAATGAAGCATTAGAATTGGCAAAAACATATTATAATAACGATGAACAAACTAATCGTTTTTTAATCATTATGTCAGATGGAGAAGACCATCAACAAGAAACTAAGCAAATGGCCCAAAATTTGTCTAATGATGGTGTAAAAATTTATACAGTAGGTGTTGGTACAGAAAAAGGTGGACCAATTCCTATGCGGTTAAATGGGAAAATGATTGGCTATAAAAAAGATAGAAAGGGTGAGACTGTAATAACAAAACGTCAGCCAGAAGTTTTAGCGGAAATTGCTGATGTTGCTAATGGTAGGTTTATAGATGGTAATTTTACTGAAGAGCCTGTAAAACAACTTTCCGAGATTATTGCAAATGCTCAAAAAAATGAGTTCGAAACAAAGCAATTTTCAGATTATAAAGATCAGTTTCAATGGTTTTTAGGAATAGCAATTGTGTTTTTATTGTTAGATATTTTCTTATTCGATAAAAAAACGATGTGGGTAAGAAAGGCTGATTTATTCAATGAAGAAAAATCAAAAAAATAGTTAAAATGAAAATATATTTAAACATATTACTTATTTACTTAATGCTATTTTCATCAAAAGATATTTTAGCACAAAAAGATTCTATTGCTCAACAACGAAGCGCAAGGAAGATGCTTAGGCAAGGTAATAAATTGTATCAACAGAAACAATATACAGATGCCTCCGTGGCTTATCAAAAAGCATTGGGGAGCAATTCTAATTATGATAAAGCAAGCTATAATTTAGGAAATGCGTTATATCAAAATAAAAATTTTAAAGAAGCTGTTCCTCAATATGAACTAACAGCAAAAACTGCAGAAGATAAGTTCACAAAAGCAGAAGCCTATCATAATATGGGTAATTCAATGATGGAAACTAAAAACTATCAAGGAGCTGTAGATGCATATAAAAATTCTTTGAGAAATAATCCTAATGATGATGAAACGCGTTATAATTTAGCAGTGGCACAAAAGCTTTTAGATAAGCAGAATAAAGAAAATAATAAAGACGACAATAATAAAGATAATAAAGACAAGGATAAAGATAATAAAGACAACAAGAATAAAGATAAGGACAACAAAGAGGGAGATGATGATAAGGATAAAAAGAATAAAGACGAAAAGGACAAAGACGGCAAAGGCGATAAAGATAAAGACAAGGATAAAAAGCAGGATGATAAAAAAGATGAAAAGCAAAAGCCTAAACCACAGCAAGGAAAAATGTCTCCTCAACAAATTAAGCAGTTGTTAGAAAGTTTAAATAATGAGGAGAAAAAGACACAAAAGAAAGTGAATGCAAAAAAAGCAAAGGGTAAAAAGGTAAAACAAGAAAAAGATTGGTAGATTTAATGTTTTAAATAGATGATGAAGTTAAAATTTTACATATCAATATTTATAGCGCTACTAGCATTCGAGGGAGCCGCTCAAAATGCAGAACTAAATGTAAAAGTTAGTAAAAATAAATTAGGCTTAAATCAGCGTTTAAGGATTGAGTTCTCAATCAATAAACAAGGTGCAGATGACTTTTCTCCGCCAAAATTTGACGATTTTAGGGTAATTCAAGGTCCTAGCCAATCTGTAAGTCAATCTTGGGTAAACGGTAAAGTAAGTTTTTCTAAATCCTATACCTATATTATTAAGCCTAAGAGAAAAGGTGAGCTTATTATTGGAGCAGCTAGTATAAAATTAAACGGGGCTACTTTGAATTCTAAAATGATGAAGGTTGTTGTTTTAGATCCTGTCGAAATGCCTAAAAATCCCAATGATCCAGAATATATCGCCCAACAAAATATTCATTTAGTGGCTGAAATCTCTAAAGGAAAACCTTATGTTGGTGAGGGAATATATGTGGAGTATAGATTATATGTTAGTGAAAATATTAGTGTTTATGATACTTCTGTAACAGAAGCTCCGCAATATAATGGTTTTTGGAATCAAGAAATTAAAGTGGGCAGTTTTCCTGTAAAAATGGGTAAATATAATGGTGAAGATTACAGGTATATTGTACTGCAAAAGGCTTTATTAATTCCAACGAGAACAGGAAAACTTACAATAGATCCCATGAAAATGGATATTGTAATAGGGGTTCCAACAGGAAGAGCAGATTTTTTTGGAAATGTAATTACAAAAAATGTGAGGAGAGAATTTGCATCACCTAAAAAGGTAATAAGGCCTAAAGATTTGCCTCTAGATGGTAAGCCAGATAACTTTACTGGAGCCGTGGGGCAGTTTAATTTTGATGTTAGTCTTAGTAAAGGAGTGCTAAAAACTAACGAATCTTCACAAATAAATGTTGCAGTTTCAGGAAAAGGAAATTTAAAATTATTTGAATTACCTGAAGTAAAAACACCTGTTGAATTAGAAAAATATCAACCAGAAAGAAAAGAAAAAGTTAAAATTACAACAGAGGGTCTTCAAGGTTCCTTAGCCGATATTTATACAGTAGTTCCTCAATACAAAGGAAAATACAAAATTCCGAGTATTGGTTTTTCATTTTTTAACCCTAAAACAAAAAAGTATACATCAATAAATACTGAAGATTTATATGTTGATGTAACTGAAGGTAAAGAATTGGAAATAAAAACTTCTGGTGTACAGAAAAAAGTAGTGGTTTTAACAGGTAAAAATTTTAGATATATACAAACAAAAAGTGATTTTGAAACTAATGAAACCAATGATTTTTATAAATCTAATTTATTTTATATTTTATTTTTTTTACCATTAATTTTAATTCCTATTATTATAATAATTGACAAAGTTAACGAGAAGCGTAATAGTGATGTTGCTGGCCTAAAATCACGAAAAGCAGAAAGGTTGGCCAAAAAATATTTATCTGAAGCCGAAGAAAAGTTGGGTAAAAAGGAAGCTTTTTATGTAGCACTAGAACGGGCTTTGCATAACTACTTAAAAGGGAAATTAGATGTAGAAACAGTGGACATTAGTAAGGAGAATATTACTAAAATCCTTGAAAGTAAAAATACAAGAGAGGAATCAATAAAGCGGTTTATAGATGTTCTGAAATCTTCTGATTTTGCGCGATATACGCCTGTAACAAATACAGAAATGAAACAAGAATTAGAACGAGCAAAAAAGATTCTGGTTGAATTAGATAAACAATTATAAGATGAAAAAACTTCTTTTTTTACTGTTGATTACAACCAACCTAACGATTGGGCAAAACATACAAGAACTTTTCAATTCTGCAAATGACTTATACAGGCAAGAAAAAATTGAACAAGCTATTGAAATATATCAAAAAATTGAATCTAAAGGAATGGTTTCTTCAGAACTATTTTACAATCTTGGGAATTCATATTACAAGTTGAACAAAGTAGGACCTTCTATTTTTTATTATAAAAAAGCATTAGAATTGAATCCTTTAAATCAAGATGTTAAGAATAACTTGGTTTTTGCAAAACGCTTGGCATTAGATAATATAGAGGAACTTCCAAAAACAGTTTTTCAGAAAATAAATATTAATTTTTTACAAAAAATATCTTACAATCAATGGGCGATTGTGGTTATTATATTTTCCCTTTTAGGGAGTGTGTTTTTTATTGTGTTTTATTTTGCTAATACGCCATCTAAAAAGCGATTTTACTTTGTGCTGAGCTCTTTAAATTTTGTTTTACTGATACTGTTTTTTTCTATTACGTACCAACAATATACCTTTACAAAGAACAATAAAGCTGCAATTGTGTTTGCCGAGAAAACTGAAATTAGAAATGCACCTACTTTAAATTCCGATCAAGTTTTTACTTTGCACGAGGGCACAATGGTTACCGTTTTGGATGTAATTGATGATTGGAAGAAAATTAAAATTGCGGATGGAAAACAAGGATGGATAATCTCTTCAGAAATTAAAGAGTTGAACTAAACTTTATAAAGAAATGATAGTAAAACCTTATTAACTTTTATTAATTTGCAAACATTAAAAATTATTTTTTGAAGCCTATTTTAGTACATTTTTTTACCTTTATTCTTTTAGGATATCTTGCATTTCCGTCAATTATTTTCTTAATTGATGATACTGCAGAAATCGCTATTTACTTAGATTTTAATGAAGAGGAAGAAAATAAGGAAGAAGCACAAAAAGATTATGAAATAGAGATTAACTATCCTCAAGATAATCATGTTTTCTCTGATAATTTATCGCACAAAAAAGACAAATCAACCTTTTCTATTCACAAATATGCTTCTAAATTTTCAGAGGTGAATACCCCTCCACCAAAAGTATTATTATAATATCCAAAAAAAATCATAGAATTAACTTTTTTACAAATCAATCTAAATAGAAATTTAGAAACAAATTATTATATAATGTTTAAATATTTAAAAAACGATTTACCAGCTAGTATTGTAGTGTTTTTTGTAGCACTTCCTCTTTGTTTAGGAATTGCCTTAGCTAGTGGTGCGCCTCTTTTCTCTGGATTAATTGCTGGAATTATTGGAGGAATTGTTGTAGGGGCCTTATCAGGATCAAAAATCGGAGTTAGTGGTCCAGCAGCGGGTTTGGCTGCAATTGTTTTTACAGCAATACAAACTTTAGGTTATGAAGATTTTTTAGTTGCTGTAGTTTTAGGTGGAATTATTCAATTAATTTTTGGCGCATTAAAAGCAGGAATTATTGGTTACTATTTTCCATCTTCAGTAATTAAAGGGATGCTAACAGGAATTGGTATCATAATTATACTTAAGCAAATACCACACTTTTTTGGAATGGACAAAGATCCTCAAGGAGATTTTGCTTTTCTGCAAATAGATGGTGAAAATACGCTAACCGAACTTTTAAAATCAATAAATGCTTTAATTAGTGGAAATGTAAGTCTAGGTGCAACGGTTATCGCATTGATTTCCATGGGAATTTTATTGTTGTGGTCTAACATCCTTTCTAAAAAAGGTAAAATATTTCAATTGGTTCAAGGTCCATTGGTAGCCGTTGTTGTTGGAATTATATTTTACATTTTTACCCAAGATTCTAATTTAAATATCTCAGTAGAACACCTTGTAGCTGTCCCAGTTCCAGATAATTTTGATAGCTTTTTAGGGCAATTCAATTTTCCTAATTTTAGTGCCATTACAAATCCGGCAATTTGGGTTACGGCATTTACAATAGCATTGGTAGCTAGTTTAGAAACACTTTTGTGTGTGGAAGCAACAGATAAACTAGATCCTCATAAAAATGTTACTCCTACAAATAGAGAATTATTTGCACAAGGAACAGGCAATGTAATTTCTGGATTAATAGGTGGTTTACCAATTACACAAGTAATTGTAAGAAGTTCGGCAAATATTCAGTCTGGAGGTAGAACAAAATTATCAGCAATTATTCATGGTTTTTTCTTATTGATTTCGGTTATTTTAATACCTACACTTTTAAATAAAATACCACTTTCTGTATTAGCAGCAATATTATTTATTGTAGGTTATAAGTTAGCTAAACCAGCTTTATTTAAAAAAATGTATGATTTAGGTTGGAAACAATTTATTCCTTTTACAGTAACAGTTTTAGGAATTGTATTTATAGATTTACTGTACGGAATAGGTTTAGGTTTATTGGTGGGTATTATTGTTATTTTGATAAAAAGCTATCAAAATTCTCACTTTTTACATATTGAGGACAAAAGTGATGGAAAACACAGAATAAAAATGACTTTTGCAGAAGAAGTTACTTTTTTCAATAAAGGGGCTATTTTAAAAGAATTGGATAGCTTACCACAAGATACCAAACTAGAAATTAATTTAGTAAATACAAGGTATTTAGATAACGATATCATAGAAATTTTAGATGACTTCCTTTTCAAAGCAGAAGAAAGAAATATTGATATTAAGTTGGTTTCTGAAAGGGGTATTGTAGAAAAACCAGCAAGTTTCTTTAAGTTTTTTAATGAAGAACCAAAATAAGAGCGTAGTTTAAGTTAAAATTAGAATATCCAATTAATATATAGAAATAATGAGAAATCTAGCCATAAATAAAGAAATACAGGAAAATTTATCACCAAACGATGTTTTAAATGATTTGTTAGAAGGTAATAAAAGATTTACAAGTAACCAATTAGAAGAAGTTGCACATTTAGATTTAGTAGAGCAGACTATAACAGGTCAATATCCTAAAGCAGTTGTGCTATCTTGTATAGATTCAAGAGTACCTGTAGAACAAGTTTTTGATCAAGCAATTGGTGATGTTTTTGTTGCTAGAGTTGCTGGAAACTTTGAAAATGAAGATATTTTAGGGAGTTTAGAGTATTCTTGTGCTGTTGCAGGAAGTAAATTGGTTTTAGTCTTAGGACACGAAAGTTGTGGAGCTGTAAAAGCAGCTTGTGATGACGTAAAATTAGGCAATATTACTCATCTATTGTCTAATATAATGCCAGCAGTAGAAAAATCTTCTAATGAAGTAGATGGGGAAAATAATTCTTCTAATGCTGATTTTGTTGCAAAAACTGTTGAAAACAACGTATTGTTAACAATGGGCAGAATTCGAGAAAGAAGTGAGATTTTAGCAGATTTAGAAAATACGGGTAAAATAAAAATAGTTGGAGGAGTTTATTCTTTACAAACAGGTAAAGTAAATATGCTTTAATAGTATTTATTTTTAAATAAAAAAGCTGAGGAACTTCCTCAGTTTTTTTATGTCTAGAATTTAAAATTCTTCAATAAATTTTAAGGAAGGATTATCTTCATCTATAATAGTAGGAAATAAGGTTGGTATTATAATTCTTACAGAATTGTAGAGTACAGAATCATCCAAAGTTTTCGCATCTACGAAAGGAATAGTTTTATTAAACTTATCAAAAAACAGAAAAATAATACTAAGAATCATTGCAGATTTAAAAACTGTAAAGAGTGCACCTAATACTTTATTTAAAAAACCCAGAGCAGTAATATTTGCTAATTTAGTTAAAACTTTCCCTATAAATATTATAATGAATACTACGACTAAAAATGTAAATGCAAATGCTACAATTTTATTGGTTTGACTCGACCATTTTAAATTAAAATCATTCAAAAAATATTCTAGATGATAAGAGTAGTGAATTGTAAAATAAACACCAGCTAATACGGCTATTAAAGAAGCTACAGCAGAGAGAAGACCCTGGATAAAACCTCTAACAGCCCCAAATAATAAAATCACGGATATAATAATGTCAAAAACATTCATTCTAAATAATTTGTGTAAAACTACATCTTATTTTTACAATTTAAAAATGCACATTGTATCTTTACGTGATTAAATATTTTGTAATGAATAAAGTAATTAACTTAAAACAAAAATGGGATTATTTGGTTAATAAACTAACAATTGATTTTTCTGAAGGTGACGAGTTAAATGTAGATGGAATTTTATACTTAATTGGGGTACAAGAATTAGGGCAAGGACATCGAGACTTTAAAAAAGACGAAAAAATGAATCTCATGCATATTGCAATTTGTAAATTGTTAGAGCCCTATGGCTATTATGAGTTTGATTTTTTTGACGAGGATAGTTGGCCACATTATAAAATTATTACAGAATTACCAAATTTAAAACCAGGAGAGCAAACCGTTTTAATGAAAGAAGCAATAGTTTCTTATTTTGAAGCTTTAGATTTTTTTTCATAAACTAAAACAGATATTCTTTCATTTTAAATCTTAGATTTTGTTAAAGATACAAAGTCATTTTTCTAAAATTCAATAAAACTAAATTAGAAACACAAAAAAAGCTAGTGTTAAATACTAGCTTTTTTTTACCAATTTATAAATTCCCCAACTTATAACTGTCTTATAAATACTAAAGTAATTGATTTATAAGTTTTGATTATGTTTGTTCGTTAAGTGGTGTTTTTTATTAGACCAATAGCAAAAAAATACGGACAAATGAAGATGTTAGTATTTACAGAAGTATTATTTACAGACCGTTTTGAACAGATCTTTTACCTTAATTTTAAATACTTATTTGTCTATCGATATGTTGATCTAATGAAATAAATGTTTCTGTTCTAGAAACTCCTTTAATGTTTTGAATATTTTTATTGAGTAGATGCATTAAATCTTCGTTGTTTTTACATTTGATTTTAATAAATATTGCGTAATTCCCTGTTGTATAATGGCTTTCTATTACTTCAGGAATTTCTTTTAGTCTTTTTATAGCAGATGAATATAAACTCGCTGAATCTAAAAAAACACCTACAAAAGCTGTAGTGCTATACCCAAGGGCTTTAGAATTAATTATCATCTTATATCCATCAATTAAATTTGATTTCTCTAATTTTCTTAAACGTTGATGAATAGCTGCTCCAGAAATACCAACCTCTCGTGCAATGCTTAAAACAGGTGTTCTAGCATCTTTTACTAATCTTTTTATAATAATTTTATCTATACCGTCAATTTTCATAAAGCTATTTTGATATAAAGATAAAAAATAGAGAATACAATACTGCATTCTCTATTCTTAAATTTATAATAATAGCTTAATTTTTAAGATTTCATTTCAAAATCTTCCATAAATTTTGTGGTATAATTACCTCCAATATAGTCTGGATGATCCATTAATTGTCTATGAAAAGGTATAGTAGTTTTAATTCCTTCAATAACAAATTCATCTAAAGCTCGTTTCATTTTGTTAATAGCTTCCTCTCTTGTTTGCGCAGTAACAATTAGTTTAGCTATCATAGAATCGTAATTTGGTGGTATCATATAACCTGCATATACATGAGTATCCATTCTTACCCCATGACCACCTGGAGCGTGAAAAGTTGTTACTTTTCCAGGGGCTGGTCTAAAATTGTTATAAGGATCTTCCGCATTAATTCTACATTCTATTGAGTGCAATTGAGGATAGTAATTTTTTCCAGAAATTGGTACTCCAGCTGCTACTAGAATTTGTTCACGAATTAAGTCATAATTTACAACCTCTTCTGTAATGGGATGCTCAACTTGAATTCTAGTGTTCATTTCCATGAAGTAGAAGTTTCTGTGTTTATCAACTAAAAATTCTACTGTACCAGCACCTTCATATTTGATGAACTCCGCTGCTTTAACGGCCGCATTACCCATATTCTCTCTTAATTCATCAGTCATAAAAGGAGAAGGTGTTTCTTCTGTTAACTTCTGATGGCGTCTTTGAACTGAACAATCTCTTTCTGATAAATGGCATGCTTTACCATAAGAATCTCCTACAATTTGAATTTCGATATGTCTCGGCTCCTCAATAAGCTTTTCCATATACATATCATCATTTCCAAAAGCAGCTTTTGATTCTTGCCTTGCAGAATCCCAGGCATCTTTTAAATCTTCAGGTTTCCAAACTGCACGCATTCCTTTACCACCGCCTCCAGCAGAAGCTTTTAGCATTACAGGATAACCAGTTTCAACAGCTAACTTTTCGCATTCTTTAAAATTTGCAATTACTCCTTCAGAACCTGGTACACAAGGCACACCAGCAGCAATCATTGTGGATTTTGCATTTGCTTTATCTCCCATTTGGTCAATCATTCTCCCAGAAGCACCAATAAACTTAATATTATGTTCTTCACATAAATTAGAAAACTTGGCATTTTCTGATAAAAAACCGTAACCTGGGTGTATAGCGTCTGCATTTGTGATTTCTGCAGCTGCAATTATATTTGACATTTTTAAATAAGACTCACTACTAGCAGCAGGACCAATGCAAACAGCTTCATCTGCAAAACGGACATGTAAACTTTCTTCGTCTGCTTTGGAATAAACAGCTACAGTCTTTATACCCATTTCTCTGCAGGTTCGAATAACACGTAAAGCTATTTCACCTCTATTGGCAATTAATATTTTTTTAAACATCTTTTTAAGTTTAGATTAGTGAAATCATTAGATAGATTTATTTAGAGATATTTTAAAAATCAAAAAATAAATGATCTAAATTCTAAGATGGGTCTACTAAAAATAATGGTTGATCAAATTCTACAGGAGAAGAGTCGTCAACTAAAACTTTAACAATTTTTCCAGATACTTCAGATTCAATTTCATTGAATAGTTTCATTGCTTCAATAACACAAACAGTATCGCCTGCTTTAATGCTTGAGCCAATTTCAACAAAATTCGGTTTATCTGGAGCTGGTTTTCTGTAAAAAGTTCCAATTATTGGAGATTTTACTGTGATATATTTTGAATCATCACTTTCAGCTGGTTTTACAGATTCTGGTGTTTTTTCAACAATTGGTTGCACCGCTATTGGAGCTGGAGCTGCTTGGGGCATACTGGCCATAGGTGCTGCCTGTACAATTGTTGTTTCTGTTTTAGCAGAACCAGTTCTAATAGTAATTTTCACATCTTCCATTTCTAACTTTACCTCGCTTGCACCAGATTTAGCTACAAATTTTATAAGATTTTGAATTTCTTTAATATCCATATTTCTTATTGTTTAGTTGTTAATTTTTTGTGTTATATGCCCATTTTAAGTAGATGCTCCCCCAGGTGAAACCACCACCAAATGCAGCAAAAATTAAATTATCTCCTTTTTTTAATTGGTCTTCGTAATCCGCTAATAAAAGAGGTAAGGTAGCCGATGTAGTATTTCCATATTTATGAATATTCATCATTACTTTATCTGCACTAACACCAACTCTATTTGCTGTTGCTTGTATGATTCTTTTATTTGCCTGATGCGCTACTAACCAATGAATGTCTTTTTCTGTTAAATTATTTCTAGTCAACATTTTTTCTGAAACATCTGCCATATTAGAAACTGCATATTTGAATACGGTTTTTCCCTCTTGATAAACAAAATGTTTTTTAGCATTTACAGTTTCCATGGTTGGAGGCATAATAGAACCACCAGCTTCAATCCTCAAAAAATCTCTTCCAATGCCATCGCTCCTTAAATACTCGTCTTGTAAGCCTAAACCTTCATTGTTGGGTTCAAACAAAGCCGCCCCTGCTCCATCACCAAAAATAATACAAGTTGCTCTATCTTCATAATTTATTATTGAAGACATTTTATCTGCTCCTATAAGTAATATTTTTTTATATCTTCCGGATTCTATGTAGCTTGCCGCGGTTGACATTCCATATAAAAAACTTGAACATGCCGCCTGTAAATCATAACCAAAGGCATTAACAGCACCAATTTTAGTAGCTACATATACAGCAGTAGCAGCTACAGGTAAATCTGGAGTTGCAGTTGCTACGATAACTAAGTCTATTTCTGCTGCATTTGTGCCTGATTTTTGCAATAAATCTTCGGCTGCTTTAATTGCCATGAATGAAGTTCCTAAACCTTCTCCTTTAAGGATTCTTCTTTCTTTTATTCCTGTTCTTGAAGTAATCCACTCGTCATTTGTGTCTACATAGGTTTCTAACTCTTTATTTGTTAGAATATAATCAGGAACATATTTTCCTACTGCTGAAATTGCTGCAGTGATTTTTGTCATAATTAAAGTTTAATTTCTAAATTTTAGAATTATCAAAAGTAGTAAAAATAACTTCACCTTTTTTGGTAAAAATGACCAAAAGAAGTAGTTTTAAACTAATAAACGTAAAAAAACCCTCAAATTTGAGGGTTTTCTTATCTTAATGAATATGTTTTTAAGCTTCTGCTGCTGCAGACTCCATAACTATTTGGCCTCGGTAGTATAATTTACCTTCATGCCAATGAGCTCTGTGATACAAATGTGCCTCTCCAGTAGTTGGGTCAGTAGCTATCTGTTGTGAAGCAGCTTTATAATGTGTTCTCCTTTTATCTCTTCTAGTTTTAGATATTTTTCTTTTAGGATGTGCCATTTTATGTCTTTTTTTCTGTTATTAAATTCTTTAATTTATCCCACCTTGGGTCTGTATTTGCTACAGTTTTTTCTTTTTTAATTTCTAATTCTTTTAACTTGTTTAAGACTTCAGACTTCATAGTGCCATCTAAAATTTTTGGATGCACTCTTTTGTTTGGAACTGCCAAAACAATCATTTCATAAATAAATTGAGCTGTATTAAACTCATAAGCTTCGTGAGGTAAGATTAAAATTTCCTCATTATCATCATTAAATTCAGGACCAAATTTTACCACTAAAGGCATTTCTGAATCAATTTCTTGATGATATAACTCGTTGCTTACATCACAAGGAATTTCTACAAAGCCTTCTGATATAAAGTTAAGCTCGAATAATGTGCTTTTTTTTATAAAATGTAAAGAAACTTTAATAGATGAACTTATAAATTCATCATAATTAAATGCTTCAAAGAACTTATTATCAATTGAATAATTAAATTGGTGTTTTCCTTCTTTTAATCCTACAAATTGGATATTATAATCTTTCAATTCTCTCATAACCAAACATCAATTGAGCGTGCAAAGATACAAAAAAATGTATTTCTGCAATATTTTTATCAAAAAAAGAATAAACTTTACTTTTAAAGTACCTATAGTGGGTTTTTAGTTAATTCTTTGTATTCATTTCTTGTTTTAAAAACTTGAATTGCAGTAAATAAGGCTTCTTTAAAAGAAGATGAATTCGCTAAGTTTTTTCCAGCAATGTCATAACCTGTTCCATGGTCTGGAGAAGTTCTAATATGTCCTAATCCTGCTGTAAAATTAACTCCTTTGCCAAAAGATAACGCCTTAAAAGGCGCTAAACCTTGATCGTGATAAGTTGCTAAAACTCCATCAAATTGTTTGTAAGTTTCAGAGCCAAAGAAACCATCTGCGGCATAAGGCCCAAAAACCAGTTTGCCAGATTCCTTAATTTCAATAATTGTCGGTTTTATAATTTCATCATCTTCTTTGCCAATAACTCCTTTATCTCCACAATGTGGATTTAATCCTAAAATGGCAATTTTTGGTTTATTAATGCCAAAATCTTGTTTTAAGGATTTATGCATTATTTCCACTTTACTTTTAATTAATTCAGGTGTAATAGATTCTGCAACTTTAGCAATTGGAATATGCCCTGTAATTAAACCAATTCGCAATTGATCTGTCATTAAGATCATTAAACTTTTACCTTCTAAATGTGCTTCTAAATATTCTGTATGACCAGGAAAATTAAAATCTTGAGATTGTATGTTTTCTTTGTTTATTGGAGCCGTTACAAGTACATCAATATTGTTTTCTTTTAAGTTTTTCACAGCTGCAGATAATGATTTTACTGCATAATCTCCAGATTCTTTTGTTGCTTTACCTAATTCAATTTTAGCTTCTCCTTTCCAAACATTTAAAATATTAATTTTATTATGATTCACCTGATTTAAGGATGTGATTCCCTGAGTTGGAATTTCTAAACTTAATGCTTTTTTATGAAATGAAATTGCTTTTGTAGCCCCAAATAAAACTGGTGTACAAAAATCTAACATTCGTTTATCTTGCAATGTTTTTAAAACTACTTCAATACCAATACCATTTAAATCTCCAATTGAAATTCCAACAATTATTTTATCAGTTTTTTCCATCCTTGTATTGTATTATACGTATTTTTGTTGGTGCAAAAGTAATTAATTTTTAACGATATGTTTACAGGAATTATAGAAACACTTGGAGTAGTTACGAAACTTGAAAAAGAGAAAGAAAATGTACATTTAACTATTAAAAGTGATATTACAAACGAACTTAAAATAGACCAAAGTGTATCTCATAATGGGGTCTGCTTAACAGTTGTGGCTATAAATAATGATGAATATACAGTAACGGCTATAAAAGAAACGTTAGATAAAACTAGTATTGGAAAATTAAGTAAAGATGCATTTGTAAATTTAGAACGTGCCATGAAATTAGGGGACAGACTTGACGGACATATCGTTCAAGGACATGTGGATGAAACAGGAGTTTGCACACAAGTTAAAGATGAAAATGGCAGTACGGTATATACTTTTGAATATAGTTCTGATAAAAATAATGTAACTATAGAAAAAGGTTCTATTACTATAAATGGTGTAAGTTTAACTGTTGTAAATTCTACTAAAATTGGTTTTTCAGTTGCAATAATTCCTTATACATGGGAGAACACTACTTTTAAATCGTTGCAAGTTGGAGATGCTGTGAATCTTGAATTTGATGTGATTGGAAAGTATGTAGCTCGCTTGACTTCATTGAAAGATTAGTGAAATCTATTTTTAAAAATTAGGGTATAACTAATTTTTGTGATTACAATTACATATCAAAACAATAGAATTATTTTAGTTATTCCTCTAAGTCAAATATTGTTTAGCTCTTTCTAATGCCTTAGGGATACCTCCAGGATTTCTACCACCTGCAGTAGCAAAGAAAGGTTGGCCACCTCCACCACCGTGAATCAATTTCCCTAATTCACGAACAACCGTTCCTGCGTTATACCCGCGCTCGTTAGCCAATTCTTTTGAGATGTAACAAGTCAAGATTGCTTTTTCTTTTGTTGGAGCTGACGCAAGTAACAAAAATAAGTTTTGATGTTCTTTACCTAAATTAAAAACAAGATTTTTAATACTATTAGCATCTAAATCTATTTTTGTAGCTACAAACTGAACACCATTAATTTCCTCTAGCTGTTCTTTAATTTCACGTGTTAAATTTTTAGCCTTACCTTTTAATAATTGCTCTACTTGTTTTTGTAAAGCCGAATTATCATCTTGAAGTTTTTGTATAGCTTTTAAAGGGCTTTTGGTATTATTAAGTAGATCTTTAATTTCAAATAATATTCTATTATTCTCAAAATAAAAGTCTTTTACCGCATCATTTGTAATCGCTTCTATTCTCCGAATTCCCGCAGCAACAGCACTTTCAGACTTAATTTTAAAGTGCCAGATATCACCAGTATTTTTTACGTGAGTTCCTCCACAAAGTTCAATAGAGTTTCCAAATTTAATGGCTCTAACAGTATCTCCATACTTTTCTCCAAACAAGGCCATTGCACCTTCGTTAATTGCTTGTTGCATTGGGATGTTTCTTTTTTCTTCTAAAGGAATTTTTCCAGAGATTCTTGCATTTACAAAGTTCTCTATATCTCGCAATTGTTCAATAGTTAGTTTTGAAAAATGAGAAAAATCAAATCTTAAATATTTAGAGTGGACAGCAGAACCTTTTTGAGTTACGTGCTCTCCTAGTACTTCTCTTAACGCTTGATGAAGTAAATGCGTAGCAGTATGATTACACTCTGTTCTGAATCTTTGTTTAGGGTCTACAAAAGCTGTAAAGCTATGTTCTAAGTGGTTTGGTAAATTTTTGGTAAGATGAATAATGATATTATTTTCCTTTTTTGTGTCAAGGATATATACAACATCTCCATTGGCATCTTCTAGGTATCCCTTATCTCCAACTTGCCCACCACCTTCAGGATAAAAAGGAGTTAAGTTGAAAATTAATTGATACATTTCGCCATCTTTTTTAGAGGTAACTTTTCTATATTTTGTTATTTTCACATTGCTTTCTAAAGCATCATAACCAATAAACTCTTCATCATCATCTTCTCGCAAAACAGTCCAATCTTCTGTACTCATTTCACTAGCAGCTCTAGAACGATTTTTCTGTTTCTCCAGTTCAGTTTGGAATCCTTTTTCATCCAAAGTATATCCTTTTTCAGAAAGAATTAAAGCTGTTAAGTCAATTGGAAAACCAAAAGTATCATACAATTCAAAAGCTTTACTTCCAGAAATTTCTTTTGTTTTTGATGATGAAATAATACTGTCTAGCAGAACCAATCCTTGGTCTAGAGTTCTTAAAAAAGAAGTTTCTTCTTCTTTTATTACATTTTCAATCAATTGTTTTTGTGCTTTCAATTCAGGGAAAGCTGTACCCATTTTATCGCTTAAAACTGAAACCAACCTGTAAATAAAAGGTTCTTTTTTATTTAAAAAAGTAAAACCATATCTTACAGCACGTCTTAAAATTCTACGAATTACATAGCCTGCTCCTGTGTTACTTGGCAATTGTCCATCAGCAATTGAAAAAGCAACCGCTCTAACATGATCAGATATTACACGGGTGGCAATATCTTGTTTTTCGTTATTACCATATTTTGCATTTGTAATGGTTTCAATTTCTCTAATAATTGGTGTAAAAATATCAGTATCATAATTGGATTGAACATTTTGCAGAACCATACACAAACGCTCAAACCCCATACCTGTGTCAATATGTTTATTTGGTAGGTCTTCTAAAGAACCATTTGCTTTCCTGTTAAATTGCATAAAAACCAAGTTCCAAATTTCCACAACTTGAGGATGGTCCTCATTAATCAATGTTTTACCATCAACTTTTTCTTTTTCTTCTAAGGAACGAATATCCACATGAATTTCAGAGCAAGGTCCACAAGGTCCTTGTTCACCCATTTCCCAAAAATTATCCTTTTTATTTCCTTTTAAAATTCTGTCTTCGCTAATGAATTCTTTCCATAAATCATAGGCTTCAGTATCCATTTTTAAATTATCAGCGTCTTCAGAGCCTTCAAAAACAGTTACGTATATAATATCTTTATCAATTTTATAAACTTCAGTTAACAACTCCCAAGCCCAAGCGATTGCTTCTTTCTTAAAATAATCTCCAAAAGACCAGTTTCCTAACATTTCGAACAAGGTGTGGTGATATGTATCATAACCAACTTCTTCTAAATCATTGTGCTTGCCAGAAACACGCAAGCATTTTTGAGAGTCTGTAATTCTATTTTTTTTTGGAACACCGTTGCCTAAAAAGTATTCTTTAAAAGGTGCCATTCCAGAATTCACAAACATTAAAGTTGGATCATCTTTAGTAACCATTGGCGCAGAAGGCACAACTAGATGTTTTTTATCTTGAAAAAAGTTTAAAAAAGTAGAACGGATGTCTTGAGATTTCATAAGAAAGAAGTTTCAAAAAGGGCAAAATTTTGTTAATATATCATTAAAATAAACTGCCCAAATCAGCAGTTGTAAAACATTTTGTAGATTTGTTAATTGTTTAAAAAATCTGAATCTGATAAAAGAACTTTAAACCAACAAAAATAGTACATTTAAAATCATGGCAAAAGTAAAATATTATTATGACGAGGATACACTTTCTTACAGGAAAATTTCTGTGAAGAAGAGTGATTATTATCGGAAGATATTATTCAGTTTTTTAGGTGTTATTTTAATAGCTTTTATTGGTTTTATTGGTTTTAGTCAAATCATCAAGTCACCAACAGAAAGAGCTCAGGAAAGAGAATTAGAAAATTTAAAATTCCATTATGACTTGATAGACAGAAGAGTAGCGGAAACTTCTGAAATATTAAATCAACTTCAGGAAAGGGATAACAATATTTACAGGAGTTATTTTGAAGCAAATCCTATTCCAGAAGAACAAAGAAAAGCAGGTTTTGGTGGTGTAAATAGATATAAAAGTTTGGAAGGTTTCGATAACTCTGGTTTGATAAAACAACTTACTAAAGAGGTGGATATTTTATCTAAACAGATGGTTGTTCAGTCAAAATCTTTAGATGAAATTGTAACTTTAGCTAAAGAAAAGAAAGTTATGTTGGCATCTATCCCTGCAATTTTGCCAATTAAAAAGGGGGATTTTTATGTTGCCTCTGGCTATAAAATGAGAATGCATCCAATTTTGAAAATTAATAAATTTCATAAAGGAATGGATTTTACAGCACCAAAAGGTACTCCTGTTTATGCATCTGGAGATGGTGTTGTAAGTTTAGCGCAAAGAAGTAGTACATTTGGAAAAGTTATTTTTATAGAACATGGTTTTGGTTATAAAACTGTTTATGCACACTTAAGTAAAATGGCTGTAAGAAAGCGTAAAAAGGTAAAAAGAGGTGATTTAATTGGTTACGTTGGTAATACAGGTTTGTCAGTAGCACCGCATTTGCATTATGAAGTTCATAAAAATGGTAGAGCTGTAAATCCAATTAATTTTTATTATGGTAATCTTTCATTGGGTGAATTTGCTACCCTACAAAAATCTTCAGAAGAAAGTCAATCTTATGATTAATTTAAATACAAGTTTGTAATATATTTTTCTTTAAATTTGACTATTGATTCTACAGTATGCATATTAATTTACCAGAAAAAAGATATTATAAAATTGGCGAAGTCGCTAAAGCTTTCAATGTA
>Ga0206127_1002203_pt1 | contig 19688 bp, 17 predicted proteins | sample Helgoland_Spring_6_FD_148646 | JGI IMG/M metagenome (GOLD analysis project Ga0206127, IMG submission 148646) | Pelagic subsurface seawater microbial communities from Kabeltonne, Helgoland, North Sea - Helgoland_Spring_Bloom_20160419_1 | ecosystem: Environmental > Aquatic > Marine > Epipelagic ...
GCCCATTAAGCCTAACAGCTTCAACAGCGTCGTTTTCAGCCTGGGTGTTAATAGCATCAACCAATTGGATCTCGCCACCAGCTCCAGCAGGCTGATTACGCAAAACATAGAAGATATCAGGGGTCAATACATAACGCACAATACTCGCCAAGCTTGAAGGTGCCCGTTCCGCATCTGGCTTCTCAACAAGGCCAGCCACCAACCCTGGTTCACTACCACAAATAACAACACCATATTTGGAATGTCCCCGGGCCATCCACTGCCATAACACTAAGCTGTGTTTCGTCAGACACTTCAAAAGAATTCACAAGGTCTGCCGTTACGCCTCTATCATCATAGGTAAGGAAGTCGTCCGCAAGGAAAACTGCGAAAAGTTTATTATCCACTACGCGCTAGGCCCAGAGAACTTCATGGCCCACTCCAAACTGATCAGGCTGGCGGCCAAAAATTCATTCCACACCTTTTGGCAAGATGTTTTCAACCACCTCTGCCTGAACATCTTTGTCCAAAGTGCGCAGTGCCATTTCAGACTCTTGATTATTATCAAAGTAGTCTTCAATAGTGCGTTTGTTTCAGCCAGTCACAAAAATCAGTGTATCAATACCTGCAGCGATTGACTCTTCAGCAGCATATTTGAATGAGATATTTATCAACAATTGGAGGCCTTTCCTTGGGAATTGCTTTAGTTGTCGGTAAAAAACGTGTTCCAAAACCGGCCACTGGAAATACAGCTTTAGTAACTTTGTTTAAAATATTATTATTTTTAATCTATCAAATAACCATTTGGGTTTGCGCTTTGCCAGCGCCATGTATCCCGGCACATTTCCTCAACTCCACGTTTAGCTTGGAAATTAAGCTTTAATGCGGCCTTAGATACATCTGCCCAAACAGCTGGAGCGTCACCCTGTCTACGAGAAGCAATTTGATACTTCACTATTTTACCAGATTTTTCTTCAAACTCATTAACCATTTGCAGGACGGAGAGGCCATTTCCTGTCCCAATATTGATAGCTTCGAAGGAGCCAAGTGCTATAATCTGTTCCACTGCGGCTAGATGAGCAAGCGCCAAGTCAGTGACATGAATATAATCTCGCACTCCTGTTCCGTCAATTGTATCAAAATCGTTACCAAACACCTGCAAATATTCCCTGCGCCCAACAGCAACCTGTGCAATAAATGGCATTAGGTTGTTGGGTATGCCGTCGGGGTCTTCGCCAATATTCCCTGAGGGATCAGCACCTACAGGATTGAAATATCGCAATGCTATGACGTGCCGGCTTTCTTTTGCACTGGACCAATCTCGAAGAAGGTTTTCTCCCATCAGCTTGGTTCGTCCATATGGATTGATTGGTTCAAGTGGATGGTTTTCGTCACAGGGCAAATATTGGGGTTTACCATATACCGTTGCAGAAGATGAAAATACGATATTGTCGCAGCCACTTCGTTCCATTGCCCCCAATAACACAGCAGTACCACCAACGTTTACGTCGTAATAGCGCTCGGGCTCCAAAACACTTTCACCAACGGCTTTTAGACCAGCAAAATGGATAACAGCATCTGGCTTAAATTCTAAAAAAACACCCTCGATCGCTTGAGTGTCTCGTATGTCGCTCTGCTGAAACGCTAAATTTCCATTTGAGAGGCGCTTGACCCGTTTCAGAGCTTCGATACTACCATTGTACAGGGAGTCTATGACCTGTACTTGATGGCCGCTACGCAACAGCTCGAGACAGGTATGGCTTCCAATGTATCCCGCGCCACCAGTGACTAATATTTTCATAAATTTATCCCTTAGCATCCTGTCCGCACGCATAAACATCTTGGTACCTTACGATATCATCCTTACCGAAATAACTACCCGTTAGCATTTCAATTAGTGTCAGAGGCAGTTTGCCAGGATTTTCCATACGGTGGACTGCTCCAAGCGGTATATAAACTGACTGGTTTTCGGTAACTATAATCACGTCATCATCATTCGTGACTTTTGCAGTTCCCTCAACCAAGATCCAGTGCTCAGAGCGATGGTTATGAGACTGAAGCGAAAGAGCAGCGCCCGGGTTCACGACATTTTTTAACCTGGAATCGAGGCCCAACTGCAATACTTTCATACCATCCCCAAGGACGATAATCTCTGGGCAGGGTCTCAGCTTGAACTACGCCCTGCGCCTTTAATTTAGTCACAACATCTTTAACACCTTGAACGCGATCTTTGTGCGCCACTAATACGGATTCAGGCATAGCCACAACACTGATATCTTCCAGACCCATAGCAAGGAGTTCTTTGGTCCCACTAGTCGCGTGAAGGAGAGTGTTCTTACAGTCCAGAGCTGTGGATGGGCCGCTTGTAACCACACCTTCACTATCAGCTTCGACTTCTCTCCATATGGCCTGCCAATCCCCTAGGTCAGACCATGATCCTCCGTATGGCATAACAGAGAGGTTAGGGGTGCTCTCCATCACGGCATCGTCGATAAAGATGTCATTGAGGCGAGACCAGGGTTCAGATGCTAGCCTGGTGAATTCAAGATCGGACACAGCGGCGTCAAACGCATTACTTTCTTCAAAAAGAGTTTGTGGAGCGAATTTCTCAAATGCACCTAAAATGCTCGACGTTGAGAAAAGAAAGATACCGGCATTCCAAAGGTGCATACCGCCCTTAAGTAAGTCTTCGGCAACTTCGGCATTAGACTTTTTCAACAAAAGAGGATAGTACCTGCGCAACAGGAGCAAAGTTATCTGAAGGCTTCGCTTTGAGTTCTAACCAACCGTATCCCGTTTCAGCACGATCGGGACGAATTCCAAAAGTAACAATTTGACCATTATTTGCAGTGGATGCAGCTGCCTCAACAGTGTTAATGAATTTATCATCGTCAGGGACAACACGATCCGATGGCGCAACAAGCATCAGGCTTGCGCCATGTTTGGCATCAAGAGCCACTGCTGCGGCACATATAGCAGCAGCCGTATTGCGGGGGACAGCTCAATTAAAATGTCTTGAGCTACTATATCAATGGCAGATAGTTGTTCGACCACCAGAAAGCGAAAATCAGACCCAGTTACGACAATAGGTGAGGTAAAGTCTGGTCGGGAAAAGCGGCGCGCAGAAGCTTGAAAGAGAATTTCTTCACCAATAAAATTTGGAAATTACTTTGGATGAGACTTTCGGGATAATGGCAAAAGTCGCGAACCAGAGCCACCACATAGCAGTACAGGGTATATGGAGTGGTTCATAAATAAATGTCCCTCTTATTAAAAATCATCGTGGGTTTTCCTGATCCTGATGGCGAGAAATAGTCACAAGCCATCACGATCCTGAACAATTTCGAAACGATAACACAATCGTGACAAATTTTTCAAAATCCAACGCTTTAAATTTAACCTCAAAAGTCTGAAAAAAAGAAAATTAAGACTAATCAAAAGTAGGTGATATGAAGACTATACTGGAAGATAGACGAAGAATTTAATTGAAGCGCACTCTGCTGATCGAGAGTTTGCTCGCCAACAAAATTAGAAAACTACTTTGGAAAGCTCTTTTGTAGCGAGAACTATAGAAGCGCGCCTGCGCCTCCTAACAACAAAACCGGGGTAATTATACAATTCGTCGCGTACTTCTTTTATATTTCTACACGCTTGCGAGCCGCATCTCAATAGACTGCGCGAAAATCGGCGAGTGACAACCAGAGGCTTTATATTATCTACCAATTTACGAGTCTTAATGCTCTGAGGAGTGAACTTGCTTGAAAGAATATGTTTAAGAAACGATACTCTATTTATTGGCGAGAAAGTCATGAAGTTTCGCAATGCACAACTTTGACACGTGCTCAACCGCTTCTCTTGTGTTCGATCCATTATGACTGCCTACGGTAAGCCTATCTGAAAATCGCGCTAAACCAGTATGAGTTGTAGGGCTGTACGGCTCAATTTCGAACACATCTAAAGCCGCGGCTGCAATATAGTTTTCTTGTAAACCCTTAAGCAATGCAATTTCTGAGATAAGAGGGCCTCGCCCAACGTTTACTAACTTTATTCCTCTTTTAACAAGCCCAACATTCTCTTCGTTCAACATGTGATGTGTCTTGTCATTAAGTGGAGCGGTAAAGATCACATAATCTACATGCGAAAGTGCGTGCGGCCAAGTGACCTTGGAGCAACCAGGGGCAATTTCAGATTTCTCGACATGCGGATCATAGAACCAAACCTCCATGTCATGAGCCAAAAGCCTTTTTGCTAAATTCTGGCCGATATCACCGAAACCGACAATCAAAGCTTTCGCATTCCAAAGTGACTGTCCAATGGGCTTGAACCATTCGCCCTGCTTCACTTTACGGTCTATTGTAAAGGTATCTCGGGCCAGACCAATTACATAGTGACACGCAAGATCTGCCACCTCGCGACCAAATACCCCTGGAGTGTTTTCGATTGGAATATTGAATTCCTTAAACGCAGCGAAATCCACATTGTTAGTACCAACGCCCCATCGCATACAGGCCTTTAAACTACCTTTTAAACCGGCTTCAAGCACACGACGACCTGCAGGATCATCCCCAATAATCCAGCCATCATAGTCACCGATTATGTCACACAATGCATCTTCTGACATTTCCTGCGAAAACTCTGGAACCGTTACATCAAAGTTTGCATTTTCAAAATCTGTGGAAAATGCGTCTACCATTCCGATCATCGGTGGACATGTTAACAATATCTTATGCATGGTTCGTCTCCTCACCTAAACTCTCGGCTAAAGCATTTGCAAGGAACCAGTCCTCTTTTTCATCAATATCGATGGCTTCCAATTTTGGAATTTCGAACAAGATAGGGTTTTCGCCAATACGCGCGTTTGTTGCAGCGAAAGACGACTTATCAAATACATAAATACATGAGTTTTCTTCATACCAAGGTTCCAAATCCTGTGTCCTAATAAGGTTATTCGGATCATGGTTTATCGGAGACCCGTCGCCCGTGTAAAACCGAGTCTGAAACTTTGTTACACCGAATAAGCTATCGGCTAAACCTTTTGATTTGGCGTCTTTATATTGGGCAAGTGCCTTTGCTATCGATGCGCTAGAGAGCAGTGGATTTGTCGTATGCGTCATAATATATTGATCAGCACTAGTCACTGCCAAATCGTCTTCAAGAATTGAATTCATTGACACAAAATCACCACAGATTTCAGGACGGCGATCCCGTATCAACACACGATCACTATCTAGCAAGCCATTATCTGCCAATATATCCCGTGCGTCAGTGTTGATAACCACTTGATCGATTTCGTCAACCGCAAGCAAAGAATCAAGGATCCATCGGAATAGTGGCTTCCTAGCTAAATTTTTGAAATTCTTGCCAGACACACGCTCACTATGAGCCTTCATCGGAAGCAACGCTATTGTGCTCATTTCCATCTCCTATGATAATGGTTTCAACTTTTCGCTTAGGATAAAAGTACTCATCCTGCATTCGTTCAATCTTTTTTCTACTTGCGCTACTCCCAACATAAGAGCCCCAATACTGGCAAGCGCGATAACGTATAATTTCGCTTAAGGAACTCAAATCTGTATTTTTCAGATCACGCACGTCGGAAATTACCCCGTTAAAGAGCATTTTAGACGCCTTCCAAAAATTCAAATTTAGATTGGGTTCAATGTCTGCCATTGCGACGGCTTCGCGCTCGTATCTAATCTTGATCCTTGCCCAGTTTTCGCGATGTATGTGCTCGACCGTACTTTCTGCTATATAAGAAATTGAGCCGCCCTCGAAAACTAAACGCCGTGCTAATTCCAGGTCTTCAAGCCCTGTCACCTCCTCATTAAAGCGTAGCGTGTCCCATGTTGTCCGCTTGATTGCAGAATTCGCATTGTTACAAAAATAGCCAACCTGCGGCGAGGACGATTTTTCAGGGTAGTATTTCTTGAACACCATTCCTTCTGAAAACTTACTGATACCGAGTCTTGCAATTTGTCGGCCATATGAATATTCACACACACCGTCAGCAATCGGCTGAACCAAATTCTTCAACCAATATCTATCGCATGGGATACAGTGAGCGGATAACAAAACTAGTACATCCCCATGCGCATTCAAACAGCCGGTATTCAAAGAACGCCCAAACGAAAAGTCACTTTTCTTGATATGTACGATCTTACAATCATAAGACTGGGCAATTTCAATTGTACGGTCGGTTGATCCGCTATCCACTAAAACGATTTCAATATGCCCCTGATAGTCTTGATCCAAGACACTAGATAAACATTCTGGTAAAAACTCAGCCTCATTCAAAGCACGTATCACGACAGTCACAGATGGGTTTCTTAAAAATGACAACTAAAATTACCCTTTATTGTAAATTTTTTGTAGACGCCTGTGAAACTAAAACTCGATTATTATCGTGCACAACTGCCACCTCCATCCAGAACCGTAGCTCGTACTAATTGTTTCTCGTATTCATTCAAGACAATATTCTCATCGAAATTTTTTTGTATGTGACTAAACGAATTGCGGGCCAAGGCAGTTCTATCCGCAAAAGGAAGTTCGACAAAATTTATCAACGCTTCGGTCAATTTTTCAACATTTTTGGATTGTACCAAGTACCCCGACACTCCGTGCATTACAGTATCTTTGCATCCCGGAGTTTCGGTTGTGATGATTGGCCGACCAAATGATCCAGCCTCTAACAACGAACGAGGGGTTCCTTCAGGATAATATGACGGCAAAACTACGCAATCACTATTAATTACATATTCAGATACATCTTCTGTGGCACCCATATAATTAATCAGTGACTTGCTCTGCCATTCGTCCAGATCTGATTTTTCAACTGAGTCTGGATCATCGACATCATGGAAACCTAACAACTGAAATTCCACATTTACACAAGCGGCCTTGACACGGTCCGCAGCTAGCACATACTCGTGAACTCCTTTGCTCTTCAACAATCTGCAAAACATCAAAAATACCGTCACATCTCTCTTCCGAAGCGGAGCAGGTGTTAAAGGAATTTCGACTCCAGAACCGGGTAGAACACTAACAGACATCAGTCTAGAATTTTGCGACTTAACAAATTTACTCTTATCATCTTCGTTTTGAAAAAAAATGTGAAATACATTACGTAAGACATACCAATAAACACTTTGCAAAACTCTGGCAAACAAACGGTTATCATCAAATACACGACCTAAACCCGCAACATTTGCTATCTGCTTGAACTTAAAAAAAGGACTAAGCAATGCGGTATACATGTTTGGCTTTATAGTGAAAGTCAGACAATACTGTGGACGTAAATTTCTAAGTACCCAAAACAGGCTCAATATAGCGGTAAATTCAGAAAACGGCTTCCTAGATTGAGGCTTAACTTTCCATTCATGGTAAATAAATCCGAGTGCGACTAAATCATCAACATAACTGCCTCTGGGTGCAACAATATGAACTTCCGAACCCAAAGACTGTAAATGTTTAAGTAAATTACAACGAAAATTTATTACATTCCACGTTGAATTTATTACTATACAAGTTATTGCTTTGCGCGTCATGAATTACGTCTCCTCATTTACATAAAAAACTAGACATTTTTGGTTAAAAAATAAAAATTCATTATAAAAGTATATAATACTAAAAACTGTAAGAATATAAATCTAAGTTCTAGGTTAAAAATATATCCACTTATGAATATTAGTGCGCTGACAATAAAGTTAAACATTAAAATGATTGATGGTCCCGAATCAAATAGGATATTTTGTTTGGCCCAAGCTGCAGAGGTTGTGATCAATGGTAATAAGGCGATATAAAATTCATCCTCGATAGCACCAAGCTCGATATATAAATGAGTAAAATAACATATAATTATAACGCATAAAGCATAAGACAGGATGAAGAGTGTTTGGTGTCGATCGTTCAATTTCCTACCACGCGATTTTAAAAAACTAAAGCTACTTATAAACACAATAGAAAAAATAGCATTAATACGGAGAAAAAATTCAGCATAAGGTGGCGTTTCAGTATTAACGATAAAGTAAAGTTCTGTCACTAAAATCATAGGCAATACCGCTAAGCTATTGGAAATGGCACCTGCGATAATCTCCGTCTTTTCTATGGTTTTTGCTGTTGCATCGGTATGGAACAGATCATTTCGTACCATAAAAATTAAAAAAACTTTTGAAATTATTAAAAAAACTACGATAGTATCAACAAAGGGTTTGCCATTGAAAAATATCAACCCTAAATAACAAATTGCTAGTGTACTTACATCAAAAAAAATTAAAAAAAAGTGTCGACCCTTGTAATACGTTGAAGCAGAAAATAATATTAAAGAAAAAAGGTGCAACACAGATAACTGCAAAAGATAACTTATATTTGAAGGTATTAAAGTGTATTTTGCATAAGTTGCAAATATAAGCGTACTAACAAGCATAATAGTGTATGAGGCTAACGACTGTCTATAATCATTAATGAAGATTTTACTTCTTCTAAAGTGGATTGGCATTCCAAAAGATAATAAATTAGCCCAAAATTGCGCACTCGCCATTGCTTCAACAAAGTCGTAGCTCTTTGTGTACATAGCTACCATTAACATAGCCAAACTTATAACGGCGATAAGCGATCTATGAAGAAAAAATGGATTGAATATTAATTGTTTCAATTCTGAAATCTACTCTGCTGAGCTATCTGGCGGGTGTAATACGCAGCGAAGGGGCCAAAAACACTTAACAATCCCTCATTTGAAAGACCAAGAGCAACACAAACAACAATAAAAAGCGCTAAATTATCGATGTAACGATATAGTGCATAAAGCAATAAAGTGCCTACAATTAAACCAAATTCCAGATAAACTCGCAAAATAGCTGAATCAACTGTCTTCGGTTTGGACGCTACAAACCAAACTGCATCCTCAACATACACCGAAAAATCAAGGTAAGCTCGTGGTCCCGCACCTAGTAACCACTGTGTATAATTTAAGTCTAATAAATTCAAAATATGATTAACTAGTAGCTGCGAGCGAGCTTTGGTTGCTGGGTCATCTGCCATTGAAAATAGTATAGTTAAATACAACACAAGATATGAAAAGGCGAGTATGTAGATCAAAAATTGTTTATTCGGTACGGTGATCAATAGCGACAATACAGCCCTACTCCGAGTAAAATAACTTAGAATGAATAATTGTATTATTTTACCAATAGCTGTTTTAGATCCGAGGCCTAAGAGAAGAGCTAAAAACAAGAACAACACGTTGAGATCAACCCCAAAGTCTTTCATAGTTCTTGAGCCGACCATGTAAGCAATAGCAGCGACAAAAAATATGATAAAATATGTAAATAGTGTTATACTTATTTCTTTTTGAGATTTGGGTGCCAAAATCACTATTGACCATAAAAAGATTAAATATAGCCAATAAAGTATTTCTATCCCATAACTATTAAACCAAATGGCACACCAAAACCCGATCGGAATGAAAAACCATAGCCTTTTTTTACTTATCTTAAAATTAAATACGAATATGAAAACAAAAAATGCAATTATAATATCATCAAGTTTGTTAAAATTAAATTTTAAAATGCCTATGCAGCAGTAAGTAATAAACATCAAAACCAGCAAAATATTAAACTTTTTGATGGCTAACATTACAATTTTAGCATTTTCTTAATACTATTATGCACCAACTCAAAATCAGGATAATCGATATGTAGTGATTTATTTATAATTTTTTTGTATTTTTGTAAAAAATATAATTGCTTGACAATATACCACCCACTAAACAGAGATACGAAAGAGCCGTTACGGCGCACCTGTTTTTCTATGATCCCTTTATTATTAATTTTGTGCGCATCATTAATCTTTAATTTGACCCTTGCAGACGATCTGGCGCAATCAATCACATTCCTGTTGAAGAAAATTAATTTGACATCTGGCGTTTCCTCTAAAAATAAAACGATTTCTGGTGTTATTTGGTCAAGCATCAGCTTAAACACAATCACGTTCTCTCCCAGTGAGATATTATACAGATACTCTCTTACATCTTCGTCCTGCTCACAAAAGCGTTTTGATGGCAATAAATCTTGTAATTCAGGGTATTGATTTAACGTTTTCGAAACAGAATACTTTAAAAAAAGTTCTTCAAATACTAGAGTATTAGGTAACTTACGGCCTCGCAAGTGCTGCATCAATGCCGTACTACCGCTACGTTGAATCGTAAGAATGATTATTATTTTTGCCATTATATCATCCCTTAAAACAGTTATGTACGATCTTCTCAAATATATCGTCTGCCTGGAAAACGTGTTCTTTTCCACTTAGCACTATCTCATGCTGAAACCTGTAATCAGTCAAAGCTTTCTCAATATCATTGATGTCTACAACGTATTTTTCTAAATCTAGCGGCAAATTTACAATTTTTGATGGATCTTCTGCACATATCAATACATTCTTGTTCATTAAAATTGCTTCATAAAAAACGTTACTAATCCTATCATTATACCCGACTGGGAATATAAGGATTTCACAAGATGGTAAATACTCAGATATAGGCATATTATCCATCTTATTATTGATGAATTTTTGTTTTTTAATCAATTTTTTTAGTTCTTGGTTTCGGGGATGTACCCTGACATGACATAGCTCATAATATTGTTCACAAATTTCTGCTAACTTGGATATAAATTTGGCTTCAACTTCGCGAGAATGTGTAGTGCAAATACTGCATACTTCACCTTGAAAAACACCGCACGAAGTCAGTTTTCTATTCTCGATCATTCCTAATTTATGAACTGTACCACTGTAACTTTGTTCAGGCCACGTGCTCGTACCTGTTATGATATTATCTGCTGATAAGTAAAATTTGTTTTCTGGTGGGGGTTGAAAGTAAAGCCCATGAGGTATTATGGTACTGATCGCATGTTTTAAATGTTTTTTGACGAGAGCAATATTAGGTAAATTGTTGCCCCGAAATACAACATGTATTTTGTTATTTTTTTTATGGCACTTGTAAATGTGATAGATTTGTGAAAACTGTAAAGAGTAAATAATACGTTTTTTAAGCTGTATATTTTTTGCTGTAATGCAAAATATCAAAGCTTGCCAAATTGTGATCTGATTAATACGGCGAAAAAATGTATACAGAAATTTTAATATTAAAATTAAATTATTAGAGTTAGCTGGGGAGTTAATACTTACGTCATGAACTTCAAATCCACTATTTCTTAGATAATTTTGAAAAGGTAAATCGTGTAGATCCGGATTGTGAGCTACAGACGCCCAAATAATAATTTTATTATTATTCATATTTTATTTCCTTCTACAAGGTATCGCACAATTTCCTCTGCGGCATCGTCGATGGACATCTGTGTTGTGTCGATGTGGATTTCTGGGATTTCCGGGGCCTCGTATGGGCTGTCGATCCCTGTGAAATTCTTGAGCTGACCAGAGCGCGCCTTGGCGTAAAGGCCTTTGACGTCCCGCTCTTCTACGACGGACAGGGGTGTATCCACGAACACCTCAACAAATTCACCCGGTGCCATCGTATTCCGCACCATTTTCCGTTCGGAACGGAAGGGCGAGATAAAGGCCGTGATTACAATCAGACCTGCGTCCGTCATCAGTTTTGCCACCTCCCCCACACGACGGATATTTTCAATCCGATCTGCATCGGTAAAGCCCAGATCCTTGGTCAAGCCATGGCGCACATTGTCCCCATCCAGTAGGAAGGTGTGACGGTTCATGCGTTCAAGCTTTTTTTCAACCGCATTCGCAATAGTGGATTTCCCCGATCCCGATAGCCCGGTCATCCACAGGACAGCAGGTTTCTGATTTTTCAGGTTCGCGTGGTGGTCACGCGTGATGTCCGTTGCCTGCCAATGGATGTTTTGCGCGCGGCGCAAAGCAAAGTTGATCAGGCCAGCACCCACCGTGGCGTTGGTCATTTTATCAATCAGGATAAAACCACCCAGCGTACGGTTTTCCGCATATGGCGCAAATGGGATGTCACGGTCTGTTGTGACGTTGGCCACACCGATTGCATTTAGCGCAAATGTTTTGGCCGCCGCATGTTCCATCGTGTTGACGTTAATCTGATACTTGGGTTCTGCCACCGTTGCAGAAACCGTTTGCGCCCCGATCTTGAGATAATAGGAACGGCCTGGGATCAGCGCCTCTTCATCCATCCAAATCAGCGTTGTTTCAAATTGATCTGCCACTTCAAGCGGGCCAGACGCGGCTGTGATCACCTGACCGCGGGAACAATCCACCTCATCCCTTAGTGTCAGTGTGATTGACTGACCTGCAGCGGCATTATCCAAATCACCATCGTATGTGACGATGCGATCAACATGGCTGGTCTTGCCAAAAGGGAGAATGCGCACTTCGTCTCCGGGTTTGATGGAGCCTGCGGCGATCTTGCCGCTGAACCCGCGGAAGTCCAAATTGGGTCGGTTCACCCACTGAACGGGCATGCGGAACTCTTTGGCCGCACCTGTGTTTTGATCCAGATCAACTTCTTCTAAATGCGCCATCAACGTTGGACCGCTGTACCAGTTGGTCACATCAGAATGGACCGCGATGTTATCCCCTTTGAACCCAGAGATCGGAATGGCGGCAAATGCCGTAATACCGATGTTGTTTGCAAATTCTGCATAATCTGCGACAATCGCATCAAACGCGGTCTGATCATAATCGATCAAGTCCATTTTATTGACAGCCAGAACGATGTTTTTAATGCCCAGCAGATGACACAAATAACTATGGCGGCGCGTTTGTGTTAAAACACCCTTGCGCGCATCAATCAGGATTACGGCCAATTCAGCCGTGGATGCACCTGTTACCATGTTGCGCGTGTACTGTTCATGTCCCGGTGTATCCGCCACAATGAACTTACGCTTTTCCGTGGCAAAGAGACGGTAGGCCACATCAATTGTAATGCCCTGTTCTCGCTCTGCGGCCAATCCATCGACTAGGAGCGCAAAATCAATCTCTTGGCCCTGTGTGCCAACTTTTTTGCTATCTACTTCAAGCTGAGCAAGTTGATCTTCAAAAATCATTTTGCTGTCATAAAGCAGGCGACCAATCAGCGTTGATTTCCCGTCATCTACGGACCCACAGGTGATAAAGCGCAACAGCGATTTATTTTGATGGCTTTCTAAGTAGGCATCAATATCCTGCGCAATCAGCGCGTCGCTTTTATAAATTTGATCTGTCATATCCTGCACCCACCTAAAAATAGCCTTGCTGCTTTTTAACTTCCATCGAGGCACCTTGATCCTTATCAATAGCGCGGCCTTGGCGTTCGGATGTCGTTGCCAAAAGCATTTCTTGGATGACTTCGGTTAGGGTCGCCGCCTCAGATTTTACAGCGCCCGTAAGGGGGTAACATCCCAATGTTCTAAATCGGATCGAACGCATGACAAGCTCTTCGCTAGGCTCCAATGGAAAGCGATCATCATCCACCATCAGGATCAAACCATCCCGTTCCACAGTCGGACGTGGCGCCGCAAAATACAGCGGTACGATTTCAATCCCTTCTAAATGGATATACTGCCAGATGTCCAATTCCGTCCAGTTTGACAATGGAAAAACACGCATACTTTCGCCCTTAGCCTTGCGCGCATTATAAAGCGACCAAAGCTCTGGACGCTGTGCCTTCGGCTCCCATCTGTGCTGGGCAGTGCGGAAGGAAAATACACGTTCCTTGGCGCGTGATTTTTCTTCATCCCGACGGGCACCACCAAAGGCCACATCGAACCCGTGTTTATCCAGCGCCTGTTTCAAACCTTCTGTTTTCCACATGTCCGTATGCAATGCGCCATGATCAAAGGGGTTGATCCCCTTTTCCTTGGCCTTGGGGTTTTGATGCACAATCAATTCCATCCCCGCGTCATTGGCTGCCTTATCGCGCAATTTATACATCTCTTGGAATTTCCAAGTCGTATCCACATGCATCAGTGGAAACGGAGGGGGGGAGGGATAAAACGCCTTTTTCGCCAAATGCAGCATTACCGCGCTGTCCTTGCCAGCAGAATACAGCATAACTGGATTCTCAGCCTCTGACACGACCTCGCGCATAATCTCAATCGCCTCAGCCTCAAGCCGGGATAAATGCGTTTGAACGTCTTTCATGGTACCTCTTTCAATCGTGACTAAAGGGCTGCACTTATAGATGAATTAGGTCAAAGCTATGGTGTTTGATAGGATAACTCATGCTCTACCAAAGCCTCATAACCTTTTATTTAAAGTTAGTGATTTCAAGTAAAAATTTATCACTAATCTTATCCCAATTCAGGTTGAAATTGCGCATATCAGGCACAGAAAATTTCTGTGCCATTATTTTTTCTACAATTTCATCTGCAGTGTTTGAGAAATTAAATGTGCACTCATAATCCAAATTCATATATTGCAAAACTTCTTGGTGGGCAGGGATATCGCTGATCATCAATTGGCACCCTGAGACGTAAGCTTCAATTAAAGGCATACCAAAACCTTCAAAATTTGAGGTAGATACATAACATCTTGCTGATCGATACAAATCAGCTATTTGAATGTCACTCAACTGACTTACAAGTGTACAACCTTCTGGCAGCACACCAGCGTGATCAGAAACTAAATAACTCTTTTCGCCGGTTGAGCTGTAATATTTATCACAGACTTCAAGATATCTTTTTATATTCTTCCGTTCTTCTGATTTTGCAACATAAATCAACCCTCGTTTTTTAATTTTTGGATCAAAGTATAATTGTTTAGACACTCCATTGGGTACTGCAGAAATTAACCCATTATAGAACTCGTTCAATTCAACTTTTGTAAATTGTGATACAGTGATTATTTTGCTAGCCTGCTTCAAGATCAACCTATATATCCACTTTGATGATTTCAAACCTGACTTTTCAAAACCAGACTTCAGTCGTACATCATGAATAATATAAATAAGTTTACTCTTTCGTAAAAATATTGTGGGTAAGAAGTCTGAAACTACAATTTCTGGTTTACAAGCTATTAAGTAATTCCATATCTGTATAATTTTTAGCAGCCTATAATTATCTTTCAATGGCAATACGCTGAAACGCTTATCAATATAATTTGGGGCAATTATAATATGTTGATTTTCTTTATCATTAGCAAGCTCATCCATCAGATTTTTAAATCTAGTACTGGCGCCATAATTATTTTCGAGTGAGTAAAAAGCTGAAATGTGTACTATTTTCATGATATATTTCGTTTAATAAGACTTTAATTTTACTTTATTTAATGAAAATGTGATATGAATCGAAGAAATCTTCTGTAGCACGCTTATTTCGACCAGTAACAAAAATAAGGGGTCCGTACTCACGGCAATTGACACTTCCGCAGTATATTGAATCTCAGATTTATCCACGATTGGTAAAAACGCTTTTTGCATTGCCATTCTTGAGTGCTGAAATTGCATCCCGAAACTAGCAATAGAAAAAATAGCTTTCTAATATTATTTCTTTCTAAACGCATTTCACACATTGTAATATTCTCTGTACCAGTGAACAAAGTTTTGAACTCCAGTGTTTAATGTCATTTCTGGTTTATAGTTGGTCAACTTCTCTAATAACGAAGTATCTGCCCAAGTGGCTGGCACATCTCCAGCTTGCATTGGCATTAGGTTCTTCACCGCTTCAATTCCAATAGAGTTTTCAATGGCTGTAATAAAATCCAATAACTTTAATGGTTGCGAGTTACCGATATTGACGACCCTATACGGTGCAACCTTCGATTTGCTATCCACATTATAGGCATCTTGTGAGCAATCTCCGTCTCCCGTTCCCGGTATAGCATCAATTAACAAACGCATTCCGTGCGCGAGATCATCTATATAAGTAAAATCTCGGCTCATATCCCCATGATTGTAAACATCGATCGGCTCGCCATCAAGGATAGCTTTCGTGAACTTAAACAAAGCCATGTCTGGTCTTCCCCACGGACCATACACCGTAAAGAATCGAAACATTGTAATCGGTAGATCAAACAGGTGTGCATAACTATGCGCCATATTCTCTGTGGACTTTTTGGTAGCGGCATAAAAAGACATTTGGTGATCGGCCTTAACTATCTCCCGATACGGCATATCCTCATTCGCGCCGTAAGCCGACGAGGTGGAGGCAAGCAGCATATGTTCGGGCGGATATGCTCGCGCCGCCTCCAAGAGCTCGAATGTTCCATTAATGTTACTCTCAAGATAAGCGCGCGGATTTTCTAAGGAATATCTGACTCCCGCTTGGGCCGCCAAATGAATGACGACATGAGGTCGCTCTTCTTCCAACAAACTCATGAGAACATTGGGTGTTTCAACTTTTTCATGAACGGACCTGTAAAGTGCGCTCTGCAAAAGCATACTCTCACGTCGATCCTTAAGTGAGACGTCATAGTAGTCCGACATACAGTCCAAGCCAACTACCCGCCAGCCTTCATCAAGTAATTTCCTTGATATATGATAGCCGATGAAGCCCGCTGCACCAGTCACAAGCGCTATTTTATTTTTATTAGCTTTCAATTCTAATCCGCTCCAAATAGGTCTCGAGTAAATACTTTTTCAGAAACGCTCTCTAATTCACGCACCATGCGATTTGTTAAAATGATATCAACGTCGCCTTTGAACTTACCGAAGTCCTTTTCCACGCGTGAGTTGAAAAATTGGCTCTCATTTAGCTCGGGCTCATAAACGATCACGTCGATGCCTTTGGCCTTTATCCGCTTCATAATACCTTGAATGGAACTCTGGCGAAAATTGTCACTACCTTTTTTCATGGCTAGACGGTAGATCCCAACGGTCTTCGGCTTTATTTTGACAATCATATCCGCCAAGAAGTCCTTGCGGGTTGAATTGGCATCGACAATCGCCTGTATAATATTCTGAGGAATGGCATTATAGTTTGCCAACAACTGTTTAGTGTCTTTCGGCAGGCAATAGCCTCCGTAGCCAAAAGATGGGTTGTTATAGTGGCTCCCAATCCGTGGATCAAGCGAAACCCCTTTAATAATCTCACGGCTATTCATATCACCAGCCAATGCGTAACTATCTAACTCATTAAAAAATGCGACACGCATGGCGAGGTACGTATTCGAAAACAATTTAATTGCCTCGGCCTCGCGTGCACTAGTAAACAACAGATCTACGTCAGATTTTATTGCACCTTGAGCGAGCAAATTTGCGAATATATCTGCACGATGTGATTTTTCGCCCACTATGATCCGACTTGGATGTAAGTTGTCATAGAGCGCCTTGCCCTCTCGCAAAAACTCCGGTGAAAACATAACTGCATCAGTATCTAATTGCTCTCTTATATCCTCGGTAAAGCCAACTGGTATGGTTGATTTCACGACAATACATGCTTCTGGCTCACTCTCAACAACCTGAGCAATCACTGTCTTAACAGACGACGTATCAAAAAAATTTTTCTTTTCATCGTAATTGGTTGGTGTCGCCACAATCACATAGTCAGCACCCTCTAATGACGACCGCAATTCAGTACTCGCGGACAGGTTCAAATCCTTCTCAGCCAAATACTCGGAAAGCTCGGCGTCAATAATTGGGGACTTCTGTGCATTCAGCGCATTCACACGCTCTTGCGAAATATCTACACCAATAACTTCATTATGCTGCGCCAATAGCACCGCATTCGACAGCCCTACATATCCCAAACCCACAACAACAATTTTCATAAAATAAATCTCAACTCATTTCTTTTACGACCTAAAGAACGCTCACGGAGCTACTCATAACGACCCAAAGTCCGATCCCATAAGTGCCTGTCTTAAAGCGTTTAATCCACGGAGTATGCCGCGATTGAACACCTTTGGGTTAGCGCTGGAAACAGTTAGCCCCATCACCCCTTGGCGCCTTGTCCGCGAGCGTAGACATCGTCGTACCTGATGATGTCGTCCTCACCAAAGTAGCTGCCTGTTTGGACTTCAATGAGTGTCAGTGGTAATTTCCCTGGGTTCTCCATTCGGTGAACAGCACCAAGGGGAATGTAGACCGACTGGTTTTCGGTAACCGTTTGGGTATCATCGTTAATTGTAACTTTGGCAGTGCCTTCGACTACGATCCAGTGCTCAGAGCGGTGGTTATGGGACTGCAGCGAAAGGGCTGCACCAGGGTTAACAACAATGCGCTTCACTTGGAAGCGCGGGCCGAGGGCAATACCCTCGTACCAGCCCCACGGGCGGTAGTCACGGGGAAGTGTTTCCGCCTGAGCTGCGCCCTTGGCCATTAATTTAGCCACAGCATTCTTAACGTCCTGGGTGCGGTCTTTATGGGCCACAAGTACTGCGTCTGGCATGGCGACTGCAATGATGTCTTCGAGGCCGATCGCTACAAGTTCTTGGGCCTCAGTGGTGGCATACAGGAGCGTGTTCTTGCAGTCGAGCGCCGTTGAAGGTCCACTTGTCACGATCCCCGCAGTGTCAGCTTCACCCTCGCGCCAAATTGCCTGCCAATCGCCGAGGTCTGACCACGCCCCACTATAGGGCATCACAGACAGGTTGGGCGCGCGCTCCATGACCGCGTAGTCGATTGAGATGTCCTCGAGCTCAGACCAAGGCGTTGGGGCGAGGCGCATGAACCCGAGGTCAGATTCCGCTGCACCGTGGGCGCTGCGCACCCCCGCAAGAGTTTTGGGTGCGTATTCTGCAAAGGCCTCCAGAATGGTTGATGTTGAGAAGAGGAAGATGCCTGCATTCCACAAGTGCATGCCGCCCGCCAATAGGGCCTCAGCAGTTTCCGCGTCTGGCTTCTCTACAAAGGAGCCCAGGGATTGTGGGTTAGTGCGGGAGCCCTCGGGGGCTCGTGTCGTGAGTTCCAGCCAGCCGTATCCAGTCTCGGCGCGGTCTGGGCGAATGCCAAAGGTAACGATCTGCCCCGCGAGTGCTGTGGGCACAGCTGCCTCAATGGTGCCCCTGAAGCCCTCTGCGTCGGGAATTACGTGGTCAGATGGGGCTACCAGTATGAGGCTGTCACCGTTATTGGCATCTAGTGCCACTGCAGCGGCGCAAATGGCGGCGGCAGTGTTGCGCGCTGAGGGCTCAATTAGGATCTGCTGTGGGGCAATCTCAACGGCGGCTAGCTGTTCGACCACCATAAACCGGAAGTCGGAGCCGGTCACAACGGAAGGGGCGGCAAAGTTTGCGCCCGTCAGGCGGCGTGCTGACGACTGGAAGAGGCTCTCCTCGCCAAACAGTTTCACGAACTGCTTTGGGTGCGACTTGCGTGAGAGTGGCCAGAGCCGCGTGCCGGAGCCGCCACAGAGTAGGACGGGATGAATGAGATTGGTCATCGTGTTTGTCTCCTTGCTACTTTCATCTCAGTCAGCAGCTTCCTGCCCGAGAGCTTTAAGCTTCTTTCCCGACCTGATAGGCGAAGAAAGTATTTCTACCAATCTGGTCAGTTATTCGATTTTTGTTAAGTCTTGCACCAAACGTTCCAAGTGCTGCCCTTTTTTACAACGCCGGAAAAGCCCTGCTGGCTGCCCATAACCCTAAATTATCGGTACACTTACGCGACTGTGCCACCAAGCAACTTTGATATGTCCGCAACCCTCAATTTAAGGCTTTCAGACCTACCACGTGCTTCAATATTAAGGCGCACCAGCGGTTCGGTGTTTGAACGGCGCAAGTTAAAGCGCCAATCCCTGAATGCGAGGCTCACACCGTCAGTTTCATCCAAGGACAATGCATCTGCACTGAAAGTGGACAAC
>Ga0206127_1002205_pt1 | contig 19678 bp, 14 predicted proteins | sample Helgoland_Spring_6_FD_148646 | JGI IMG/M metagenome (GOLD analysis project Ga0206127, IMG submission 148646) | Pelagic subsurface seawater microbial communities from Kabeltonne, Helgoland, North Sea - Helgoland_Spring_Bloom_20160419_1 | ecosystem: Environmental > Aquatic > Marine > Epipelagic ...
AAGCACCCGGCGCATACGGACAGCCGCCCAAACCACCAATTGACGTATCAAAGACCCGCACACCCTCTTGTAAAGATGCCTCGACATTGGCAAGCGCACGACCAGAGGTGTCATGATAGTGCCCCGCTAGGACAGCGTCGGGCACAACGTCCTTCACGGCGCACAGCATTTTGGTAATTTCTTCAGGATAAGCATGACCCGTGGTGTCGCCCACAGAAAGCTCATAGCAGCCCATCTGATGTAACTCCCATGCCACGTTGGCAACTGCGACTGGATCGGTCGGCCCATCATAGGGGCAGTTGATCACACAAGAAATGTAGCCGCGCACGGGAACCCCCCGCTCGATCGCGGTCTTGGCGACGGGGCTAAACCGCTCCAGACTTTCAGCAATGCTGGCGTTGATATTGGCCTTGGAAAACCCTTCACTCGCGGAACCAAAGATCGCCACCTCATCCGCGCGTGCTGCAATCGCGCCTTCAAGTCCACGCATATTCGGGGCTAACGCTGCGTAAGAAATACCTTCACTTCGTGTGATCCCTGCCAAGACATCTGCGCTAGTCGCCATTTGCGGCACCCATTTGGGGCTGACAAAGCTCGCCACTTCGATCCTGCGAAACCCTGCAGTGCTAAGCAAATTCACCAGCGCAATCTTATCTTGCGCCGAAATAAGCGACGCTTCGTTTTGCAAGCCATCGCGCGGACCGACCTCAAATAATTCAACCCACTCGCTCATTCTGGCATATTCCATGGCGCGTAGAAGTTCTGCGTGTAAAGCAGACTATCTGCATCGGGCAGGCTCTTTTGAAACGCATCGCGCGCCTGCAAGCGTTTGAACCACGCGGCAGTCTTTGGATGTTGCTCAAGCGTGCAGAATTTCAACGCCAAATACACCGCCTGACCGACACTGATATCGGCTGCTGAAAACCCAGCATCCAACAGAGTGTCGCGCTGTTCGTTTAGGCGCGCTTCAATAGCATCATAACATTTAGACAATCGCGCCGCTTCCAACTTCATGACCGCGGGCGAGCGCATGATATCATCGCGCAACACAATGTGTTGCTGGGTCAATGCCGCGACATGCTGACTGATGGTTTCGGCAAAATGCACCCAAACCAACCACTCCATGCGTTCCGCATGGCCTGCTTCACGCCCAAGTCCTGCGTCTGGAAATCGCTCGCAAAGATATTCGGTGATCGCTCCCGTCTCGAACATGCGCGCGCCCTCAATCTCTAGTGCAGGGACGCGGCCAGCGGGCGACACCACTAGATACGCAGGTGCACGCAAGCTTTTGTCGAACCGGTGCTCGACGAGCTCAAACGGCACATTCAATTCATAAAGCAACCAAAGCGATCGCATCGACCGCGTTTGAGGACAGTGGTGCAAAACAATGCGGTTCATGATGCGGCTTCCTCGACGGGTACCAAGCGCACAAGCGCGGCACCTGCCTCCACTTGATCCCCTTCTTGCGCAAGCACCTCAGCTACGACCCCATTGCGCGGCGCAAGTAAAGAATGTTCCATTTTCATAGCCTCTAGAACCGATATTCGATCCCTAGCGTGTAATTTTTGTCCGCTTTTCACAAGCATTGCTTTGACCAAACCGTGCATAGGAGCGTTCACAACGTCCGTGTCAACAGCAAGATCGGAGCTACGATAAAGCGGATCAACAACCTCGAAAGTGGTGCTGTTTGGTCCGAACATAACGACCTTATTCTCGAAGCGTTTCGCTGGTTTAAAGCCAGTTTTATCAATCTGCCACCCTGTCTTGTGTCGTTTCGCACCACAGGTTCCAAGAGGCGTTTCAATCTCGACATTATCCGCGCCGGAAAAGCGCAAGACGCATAAAAAGTCCTCGTCGTTGCGTCGCAGAGTAATCGTGCGAGCGAGCGGTGCCCAAAGGGTAAAGCCAGCGGATGCAGGGAGATCATCCACACCGGCAACCATCACTGCGGCTTGCGCAAGGTTCGCAGCCCTCAACGGCGGTTTTGCGATCAACGCCTCATAGTCCCGTGCGATTAGGCCCGTATCCACATCCCCAGCTGCGAACCCTTCATGGCTGGCAAGCGCGTGGAGGAATCCAAGGTTGGTCACAGTGCCCGCGACCTGTGTTTCCGCTAAGGCTTTGCGCAATTTGGCCAACGCAACCGAACGAGTTGACCCGTGCACCGTTAATTTTGCGATCATCGGATCGTAAAACGGGCTGATGTCGTCCCCCCCACGCACCCCAGTGTCCGCACGCGCGTTCTGCGCAAATTTTAGATGCGCCAAACGCCCCGTTGCAGGCAAAAAATCCTGTTCAGCGTCCTCCGCGTAAATGCGCGCCTCGAAAGAATGGCCTGTAAGGCTCAACTCCTCCTGTTTAAGCGGTAAGGCCTCTCCCGAAGCCACGCGCAATTGCCACTCGACCAGATCAACACCTGTCACAGCCTCTGTTACGGGATGTTCCACCTGCAAGCGCGTGTTCATTTCCATAAACCAGAACCCGTCCTCACGCAGCCCGTCCGAACCGTCGACGATGAATTCAATCGTGCCCGCCCCGGCATAGCCAATCGCCTCAGCTGCGCGCACTGCCGCGTCGCCCATTGCGCGGCGCACAGCATAAGTCATGCCCGGCGCAGGCGCTTCTTCAATCACCTTTTGATGACGCCGTTGCAGCGAGCAGTCACGTTCAAATAGATGCACCGCAGTCTCGCCATCACCGAACACCTGAACTTCTATATGACGCGGTTTGGTTACGAATTTCTCAACGAGAACGTCGGAATTTCCAAATGCTGCTTTCGCTTCTGATCGTGCGCTATTCAGTGCATCCACGAATTCCTGCGGAGTTTCGACAAGGCGCATGCCCTTGCCACCACCCCCAGCAACCGCTTTGATCAGGACAGGGTAGCCGATCTTTTCAGCTTCTCGCGATAGTAAATCATCGCTTTGATCAGCGCCATGATAACCTGGTACAACCGGCACACCCGCCTTTTCCATCAATACTTTAGCAGCATCTTTTAATCCCATTGCACGAATTGCATTGCTGCTTGGTCCGATAAAGGTTAGCCCCGCCGCTTCGACCTGCTCAACGAAGTCAGGGTTCTCGGACAGAAAGCCATAGCCGGGGTGAATTGCTTCGGCACCCGCCGCACACGCTGCTTTAATAATAACCTCGCCACGTAAGTAGCTATGAACAGGCGATGATTCTCCGATATAGACAGCATCATCCGCCATTTCGACGTGGCGCGCATTGGCGTCAGCATCGGAATATACCGCTACACAGCGCACTCCCATCGCTTGCGCGGTTTGCATAATGCGGCAAGCAATCTCGCCGCGATTGGCAATCAGGATGGTCTTAAACATCTTCACTATCCTTTAATTCAGATACTTGCGTAAGCACTCTAGAGTTAAACCTCACTTAACTCTCTACATCCGAAACACGCCAAAGCGAGTATCTTCAATCGGCGCGTTCAACGCAGCTGACAAGCTGAGCGCCAGTACATCACGGGTCTTTCGCGGGTCAATAACACCGTCATCCCAGAGCCGCGCTGACGCATAAAGCGGATGGCTTTGTTCTTCGAACATATCAATTGTCGGCTGTTTGAATTGCGCCTCTTCATTTGCGGACCATGTTCCACCCTTACGCTCAATTGCATCGCGTTTCACCGTCGCAAGCACGCCCGCCGCCTGCGGGCCGCCCATCACAGAAATTCGACTGTTCGGCCAAGTCCAAAGGAAACGAGGCTGATAGGCACGCCCTGCCATACCATAATTTCCAGCCCCGAAAGAACCGCCAACAAGCATGGTAATCTTGGGCACCGAGGTGGTTGCGACCGCCGTCACCAACTTCGCACCGTGACGTGCAATACCCTCGTTTTCATACTTCCGTCCGACCATAAAGCCCGTGATATTTTGCAAAAACACCAGCGGAATTTTACGCTGCGAACACAACTCAACGAAGTGCGCACCCTTCTGTGCAGCTTCCGAAAACAGCACGCCATTGTTGGCGATAATTCCGATAGGACAGCCTTTGAGGTGAGCAAACCCTGTCACCAAAGTCTCGCCATAGCGTGGCTTAAATTCGTCAAATCGCGAGCCATCAACAACCCGCGCAATCACCTCGCGGATGTCGTAAGGCGTGCGCAAGTCAGCGGGCACAACGCCAAACAATTCGCTAGGATCATAGACCGGCTCTTCTGAGCTTTGCCATTGAACGGTCTGCGGTTTAGCGCGGTTCAAGTGACTTACAGCACGGCGCACGAGGGCAAGCGCATGCGCGTCATCTTCCGCCAGATAATCCGCCACGCCAGACAGCCGCGTGTGCACATCGCCGCCACCAAGATCTTCTGAGGACACGATTTCCCCCGTCGCGGCCTTCACCAAGGGTGGCCCTGCCAGGAATATTGTTCCCTGTTCACGCACAATAATTGTCACATCGCTCATCGCAGGCACATAGGCACCACCCGCCGTGCAGGAGCCCATAACGGCAGCGATTTGCGGTATGCCCTTCGCGCTCATCCGTGCTTGATTGTAGAAAATGCGCCCGAAATGATCACGGTCGGGAAAGACTTCATCCTGATTGGGCAGGTTCGCGCCACCGCTATCCACAAGATAGATGCAGGGCAGGTTATTCTCTTCCGCTATCTCCTGCGCGCGAAGGTGCTTTTTGACGGACATCGGGAAATAGGTGCCACCCTTCACGGTTGCATCGTTGCACACGATCATGCACTCTTGGCCCTCTACGGTGCCAATACCCGTGATCACGCCTGCACTTGGAGCCGCGCCGTCATACAGCCCGTACGCCGCAGTTGCGCCTATTTCAAGAAAGGGCGAACCCGCATCAAGAAGGTTGGCAACACGGTCGCGCGGAAGCATTTTACCGCGCTTGATGTGACGCGCGCGCGATGTTTCACCCCCACCCAAAGCCGCCTCGACAGCAGCCTCTGCGATCTGCGCGAGAGCCGCTTCATGAGCCGCAACATTGGCCTGAAACTCGGCGGAGCTTGGCAACGCTGTGCTGGATAATTTCATTGTGCAGCCTCCTGTTCAGCGCAGGCACGCGCTTTGAGTTCTTTACGGATCACCTTGCCTGTGACGGTCATTGGTAATTCTGAAAGAAATTCTATTTCTCTTGGATATGAATAAGATGCGAGTCGTTGTTTAACAAACACCTGAAGTCTATTTGCTAAAGCGGCGCTTGCTGTGACACCCTCTTTTAGCACAACATAGGCCTTTACTATCTCTGTGCGCAAAGCATCGGGTTTGCCGATCACGCCAACAGTCGCCACACTGTCATGGGTGAGCAAACAATCCTCAATTTCAGCAGGGCCAATGCGGTAACCAGATGACGTGATCACATCGTCTTCTCGTGCAATGAAGCGCAGATAATCCACCTCCCAAATCCCGCGATCCCCTGTCAGCATCCATTCGTCTTTGAACTTCTCGGCACTCTCTTCGGGCCTGTTCCAGTATTCAAGCATCATCGAGGCAGTGCCCTTTCGGATCGCCACGTCGCCCTCGCCCAATGTTTTGCGGCCAAACCTGTCCAGCACTGCAATCTCAAAACCGGGCGCGGCTTTTCCGATGCATCCGGGGCGCGGCGCAAACAAGGATGCGGCAGAGCTTGCCACCATGTTGCATTCGGTCTGGCCATAAAATTCGTTAATATCGAGGCCGAATGCGCGTTTGCCCCAGGCTAACATTTCAGCCCCCAAAGGCTCCCCGCCTGACGCGACAGAGCGCAGGCCGTCTATCCGAATGTCAGCTGCTTTGAGCATCCGCAGCGCAGTCGGTGGGAAGAACACATTGCGGATTGGCGCACGTGACATGACGTCCAAACACGCCTCAGGCGTGAACTTTGGCAAACGCGCAGCAACGACAGGTACACCAAGTGCGAGCGCGGGCATCAACACATCGAAAAGGCCACCGATCCATGCCCAATCCGCTGGGGTCCACAGGCAATCATCTTTTTGGCCAAGGAAATCATGGCTCATTTCGACACCGGGCAAGTGGCCAGTCAGCATGCAGTGACCGTGTAGCGCGCCTTTGGGTGCGCCCGTGGTGCCAGACGTGTAGATCAGGCAAGCGGGTGTGTCGGGTGTTGTCGTTTCGATGTTTAGGTTCTGGTTGGTGAGTTGGGCAAAATCCTCAGGAACCAACGCTGGTGCGGTCATAGCGCGCACCGCGTTTTTGGCATCTGTAATAATCAAAGACACGCCAGCATCCGAAGTACGCGTATCCAGTGCTTGCGCCTGAAACAAAGTAAAAAGCGGAACCGAAATCGCCCCAAGGGACCAAATCGCAAGATGAGCGGCGGCGGTCCATGCGTCTTGCGAACGCAACACACCCACGCGATCACCGCGTTCTATCCCGCCCGCTTTCAAGGCATTGGCTAGCGTTGCGCTCATCCACTCAAGCTGCGCGTAAGTGACCGCGCCATGTTCCAAGTCAATAATCGCGACCTGTTCTTTTGGCTGTGATAAACATTGGCGCGCCATGTTCAGCTGTTTTGGCAAGTCCCACTGGAACGCCGCACGCATCTCTTCATAACTGTTGGTTGCGCTCAACATATCAGGTTTCAGGCTTGTCCAAAGGCACAGCGCCGAGCTGAACTTTACCGTAACGGCTTGCTTCATACACTTCTGAAGCACCATCTCGCGAAGTGCAGGTCACAATCAGCCAAACACCATGTTGATCCGATGGTTTTGCGGCACAATCAGTGGCTTGGCGTCCGTCCCCCCCTAGGAGATAGTCGGTAGCCGCACGGTTGATCACATCACTTTCGCTCAGATCGGAGACATGCCAGCCAGCCCGCAACCCAAACAAAGCTGTCGCCACTGTGAGCGCCGCTATCGGCATCCAAAGTAGCCAGCGGGGCATCAGCCCATCGCTCCCATCAATTCGCGTCCGATCAACATGCGGCGGATTTCCGACGTGCCTGCACCAATTTCCATCAGTTTGGCATCGCGGAAGATCCGCGCAACAGGGCTATCATTCAGGAACCCCGCTCCGCCCATCGCTTGCACCGCTTGATGCGCGACAACCATCGCCTCCTCCGAGGCATAGAGCACGCAAGCGGCTGCGTCTTGACGTGTGACTTGGCCTTTGTCGCAGGCCTTTGCGACCTCGTACACGTAAGCGCGCGCTGTGTTCATTTTAGTGTACATATCGGCGATTTTGCCCTGCATCAGTTGGAAATTACCAATACTTTGGCCAAATTGCTTACGCTCAACCATATAGGGCATGATTTCATCCAGACAGGCGGCCATGATCCCTGTGCCAATGCCGGAGAGCACCACGCGTTCGTAATCGAGACCAGACATGAGCACGCGTACGCCCTTACCCTCCTCACCGAGTACGTTCTCAAACGGAACCTGAACGTCCTCAAAGATCAGCTCCGCCGTGTTGGAGCCGCGCATCCCAAGCTTGTCGAAATGATTAGAGGTGGAGAAGCCCGTCATCGATTTTTCGATAAGGAACGCTGTCATACCTTTCGACCCCGCATCCGGATCAGTTTTTGCATAAACCACCAAGGTGTCCGCGTCCGGGCCATTGGTGATCCAGTATTTATTACCGTTCAAGCGGTAGTGATCATTGCGCTTTTTCGCGTGCAACTTCATCGAAACCACGTCACTGCCCGCATTCGGCTCCGACATCGCGAGTGCGCCCACATGCTCGCCAGACACGAGCTTTGGTAGATATCGCGCCTTTTGTTCTGGTGTACCATTAAGGCTGATTTGGTTCACACAAAGATTGGAATGCGCACCATAACTGAGCGACACGGAGGCCGAGGCCCGCGCGATTTCCTCAACCGCGATCACATGCGCGAGGTAGCCCATATTGGAGCCGTCGAACTCTTCATCCACAGTAATGCCATGCAGGCCCAGCGCGCCCATTTCAGCCCAAAGCTCTGGTGGAAACGTGTTATCAGCGTCGATCTGCCCCGCCATCGGCTTCACGCGCTCTTGCGCCCACCGATGCACCATATCACGCAGCGCGTTGATGTCTTCGCCCAGATCGAAACTCATTGAATGGGTGAACATGGCGTTGGCTCCCGGATTTATTGAACGCTTGTTCAGATAATGGCTCAGGCGTGCGATTCCGTCAAGCAGGGCGCGCAAATGAATAGCACAGCCCATTTTGGCGGATGGCGGTGCCTCCGGTGGGGATGCTAACAGAGATATAAAGCCGCGGGTTATGCGTAATCTGGTCCAAGGTCTGCTTTGGCGCGGTCGATCCAGTGATCTTGCAACCACGTACAGGGTTTGGCGTAGCGGATGATTTGGCCTGTATAGCCGGTGAGTGCGTCAGACATCTTCGGGCGGCCATGAAAGCAAACCACGCGCGCGTCTTGGGGGAGTGTTGAGGGGCGCAAGTAGTTCATTGGGAATGGGTTGGTGTCATATTTGAAGGATACGACCCATTCTGGTGGGATGTATGCAAAGCAATCGTTGTCCATGGCTTTGTGCGAGGTGTAGCGCTGCTCAGATCCACGTGCTTTTTCGACCTCCGCATAAGGATTTGCGGCAAGGTCATTGTAGAGAAATGTGTGCGCCTCAGGGTCATATCGAAAGACCGATCCATGGCCCGTGGGGCGGCCTTTGCGTTTTTCGGTCCAATCGTGGCGCATCGCAATTTTGCCCGGGGCCATGTCGTAGATGTCATCCAATCGGCCGGTGATCACCACATCCAGATCAAAGCCCAAGACAGGCCCTTCAAGATTGGGGATCAGGCCCGGTTTGAATAGGGACACTTTGCGCATTGCGCCTTGGCGGTTTGCCACAGCCAACGCGTCATTCATCGGACCTAGGAACGGCTCCACGAGCAGGTCGAGCGTTTCTATGTCAGGATGAAAGCCACGCGTGTCTTCTGTCATACATATAAATCGGATCGGACGGCTCATGTTACGGCGCACACCGGAATAGAGGCGGTTCACGTATTCAGGGCCGAAAAGCGTGCCCCATTTGATGCAGACGATTGTAGCAGGTGTATTCATGAGCGCGGTCTACGCGGGACATCTGTGTGGGGCAAGACAAAGGTTGCCTTACGTGCTCAGCACGTGATGTAACTAGCGCTTAGGCCGCAGGCATGCGTTGCTCAACAATTTCGGCCCACCAGCTCGCGCCTGACGGAGAAGTCTCATCGTTGAAGTTGTATGCAGGGTGATGCACCATCGCCGTGTCCCCATTGCCGACAACGATATAAGCACCGGGGCGCTCTTCCAGCATGAACGCGAAGTCCTCGCCTCCCATGACAAGCGGCGCTTCTTCAGTTGGCTTGCCTGACACGCTTTCAGCCACTTTCGCTGCGAAATCAGTCTGTTCCTCGGAATTCACCATCACCGGATAGTTGCGCGTGTAATCCAGATCAATCCGCCCGCCATAGGTCGCAGCGACACCTGCACAAATTTCGCCCATCCGCGTTTCAGCCAAATCGCGCGTGGCGTTGCTTAGGCTGCGCACAGTACCTTTGATGTGAACCTTTTGAGGGATCACATTGTGTGCCTTGGAGGATGTTTCAAACGACGTTACAGACACAACAAGCTGCTCTACCGGGTCCACATTACGCGACGCAATCGTTTGCAAAGACAGCACCAGCTGGCTCGCCATGACAGTCGTATCCACGGTGTCATGAGGTTTCGCCGCGTGACCGCCCCTGCCCTCCAGCTCGATCTCGAAAAGATCCGCCGCCGCAAAGAATGGACCAGAACGGATTGCGAATTCCCCAACAGGCAGGCCCGGCCAATTGTGCATGCCATAGACTTCTTGGATGCCAAACTTCTCCATCATGCCATCTTCGCACATCTCGCGACCGCCACCGCCGCCTTCTTCCGCGGGTTGGAAAATCACCACAACTGTGCCGTCGAAATTGCGTGTCTCGCTTAGATACTTCGCGGCACCCAAAAGCATCGCCGTGTGCCCATCATGACCACATGCATGCATCGCGTTGGGCGTCTTGGAGGCGTAGTCCAGACCCGTTTCCTCATGGATCGGTAACGCATCCATATCCGCGCGCAGGCCGATCACTTTGCCAGAGCCGTTTTGCTTTCCCTTAATCACACCAACAACACCCGTGCGGCCAATCTTGCCCACAACCTCATCGCAACCGAACGCTTTTAGCTTTTCTTCAACAATCGCTGAAGTGCGATGGGTTTCAAACAGGACTTCAGGATGCTCGTGCAGATCACGGCGCCATTCGGTGATCTCGGGCAGCATTTCGGCAAGGCGATTTTTGATAGGCATCTCAGTGGCTCCTTAAGCAGCAGGCATGCGGGTTTCGATCATGCCCGCAAACCAGGAACAGCCCGCAGGGATCGCATCATCGTTAAAGACATAGTCGGGGTGATGCACATTCGCACCCTCTTCCCCGTTTCCTAGGAAAATATAGGCCCCGGGACGCGCTTCCAACATGTAGGAAAAATCTTCCCCCGCCATGATCGGCGGCGTGTCATCATCCACAGCACTTCCGCCTGCAACCGCGCGCGCAACGTCGGCGGCGAAAACGGTGTTTTCTTCCGTGTTCACGGTTACAGGATAGCCGCGGTCATAGTTGATCTCGACGACGCACTCATACGCCTCCGCTGTCGCGGTGACGATCTTTTGGAAGCGCCCCTCCACAAGATCGCGCACTTTAGGATCAAGCGTGCGCACAGTGCCACCGAGTTTTACCATCTGCGGTATCACATTAAACGCAGCACTGTCGTTGCTCATCATGCAGACCGAGACAACAACATTGCCCAAAGGATCAACATTGCGACTTGCGATGCTTTGCAACGCCAAAAGGATATGCGCAGAGGCGACATTTGGATCAATCGCCTCGTGCGGAGCAGCGCCGTGCCCGCCTTTGCCAGTGATGGTGATCGCGAACTCATCCGTTGCCGCGAGCAATCCGCCCGCACGAATCGCAAATTCACCCACGGCACCGCCGGGCATATTGTGCAGGCCATAGACCTCTTGCACGCCGTATGTATCCATCACGCCCTCATCGACCATGACTTTGCCACCGCCACCGCCCTCTTCTGCGGGTTGGAACAACAGCACTGCAGTGCCATCAAAATTACGCGTCTCCACTAGATATTTAGCGGCTCCGAGTAGCATCGCCGTGTGACCATCATGGCCACAAGCGTGCATTTTTCCGGCGTGCGTGGATTTATAATCAACTTCAGCGGTTTCATGGATCGGCAGCGCATCCATATCCGCACGCAACCCAATGACGCGGCCACAGGTGTCGGTCTTGCCTTTGATCACCGCGACCATTCCTGTCTGTGCGACACCCGTCTCAAGGCTATCGACACCAATCTCGCGCAGGCGTTCTTCGACGTAAGCGGCGGTTTTAGGCAGGTCGAAATTCAACTCAGGGATCGTATGCAGATGTCTGCGCCACTCGATGATTTCAGCGTGTAAATCTGCGAAACGATTGTGAATTGGCATACGCGCTCTCCCCCTGTTTGGCAGCAGCCTGTCCTATCTCGCCGCATTGGGCAAGCACTATAGGTTCGGACCCAACTCCAACGTGCTGCCATCAGAAAACCGACTGAGGCGAAATCGGCTCAAGTGATGCCCAGGCTCTTTGCCCTGCATCAGCTTAGCAGTGATCCGCCCAAACGCAGGCCCAATCCCAAAGCCGTGTCCGCACATACCTGTGCAAATCGTAAGGTTGGGTAGGGCCGCACAGGCATCCACCACAGGCACAACATCAGGCATAACGTCGATCATGCCGGCCCATGCGTCTTTGATCGTCACCGCACCAAGGCTGGGGAAAGTACCCGCAAACTCGCGTGCGAGTTTTTCAACCTTTCGCGCATTGGGCTTGGGATTGAGGATGCGCATCTTCTCGAACGGGCTTTGCTTATCCGCGCTCCACCGTCGCTTTGTCCCCCAGGCATCAGGAAACCCCATAGGGGCAGCTGGCAAATAGCGCGTGCCAATCGGGTCTTGGAGCAACTGCGGCAAAAATCCCATTGCCGCGCGAAACGCATCAGGGCCAATGAACAATTCGTGAAATCCTGAGGGTGCCAGCGAATAGCCCCCATCCGCGCGCCGCCGCCACGCAAGGCGATCATCCACGCCACTATCGCTGACCACCTCGGGCAAAGCATCGGTCGCGGCCACAGTCGCGCGCACGGACAATTGTGGGATCGACACGCCATGGCGACGAAGCAAAAGAGAGGACCACGACCCGCCCGCCAGCGCCACGCGCTCCGACTTAATACGGCCCTTTTCGGTGATCACCCCTGTGACAGCGCCGCCTTCGATATCAAGCATCCGCACCGCGCAATCCTCGATGATTGTGACGCCATCCTCTACCGCCGCACGCGCCAATGCGGGCACAGCCACCCAAGGTTCCGCTCGCAGATCGTTCGGCGTGTAAAGCGCCCCCGCCCAGCGCGCGTTTGCATGCGGAATGTGATCTGTCAGTTCATGCGCGTTGAGTAGTTTCGAGCTGAGCTGATACGGGGCGGCGAGATCCAGCCACTCCTGAAAACCCGCCATATCGTCATCCTTAGCGGCCATGAAAAGCGTGCCCGTCTTTGCCAAGCCTAACCCACCAACACGCGCGTCCAAGTCGCGCCACATGGATTGCGCCTCAAGCATGATGGGGATTTCTGCAAGGTCGCGCCCTTGCGCACGGATCCAGCCCCAATTGCGCGAAGATTGCTCCCCCGCAATGCGGCCTTTCTCCAAAAGCACAGGTTTCAGACCCACTTTGGCCAATTCCCAAGCGGTCATGACCCCAATAATCCCGCCACCAATCACCACAGCATCCGCGTCACTTGGCAGTGGCGCGTCATGCTCGATCGGGCTTTGATCAGTGATCGGAAACGCCATTACATCAGGCGCTCAAGCAGCTTCTCCATAAAGGCGTGTCCTGCATTGAACTGCGCAACGGTGCAAAACTCATTCGGTTGATGCGCTTGCGCTATATCACCAGGACCACAGATCACAGCGGAATAGCCGCGCTCTTGGAACTGGCCTGCTTCGGTGCCGTAACTCACCTTGTGGCTCGCATTGTCGCCCGTAATCTGGCGCACCAGTGTTTCTGCTTCGCCGTTTTCTTCGGGCACCAAAGGGGGCACGTTAAACCGCTCGGTCAGCTCAATCGACGTCTCGGGCACCACAGCTTGCATCATCGCTTCGACATCGCGGACTTTCGCGAAATAGCGGTCGCGCCAATCAAGGGGATCTTCGCCAGGGACAACGCGAAAATCTAGGCCGAAGTGGCAGTCCTTGGCCGTAATATTATGTGCAGTGCCACCCTCGATAACGCCGACATGTGCGCTGGTGAACGGCGGATCAAATTGTGCGGCGACGTCTGTTGGCTCTTGCGCCATATTCGCGGCGTTCACATCATTGGCCCAATCGATCAACTTTGATCCATACATGATCGCGTTGACGCCCGTGTGCAGTAAGGATGAGTGCACCTCGCAGCCCTTCACATGCGTCATGTAACCGCGCCCGCCTTTGTGACCCGTAACCGCTTGCATCATGCTGGGCTCACCCACGATCACCGCGCTCGCCTTGGGCAGGACGTCAAGCATGCGATTGATCATAGGCGGCGCACCTCTGCAGCCGATTTCCTCGTCAAAGCTAAGCGCAATCTGCAAAGGCCGCTTTACACCACGCTTGTGCGCCTCAACCAAGGCCCAGATCGCGAGGGCGTCAAAACCCTTCATGTCGCAGGTCCCACGCCCGTAGTATTTGCCGTCTTTTTCGGTGACGAACCAAGGATCCGTGTCCCAAGCTTGGCCATCAATCGGCACCACGTCGGTGTGACCAGACAGTACGATAGCGCCCTCTTGATCAGGTCCCACATGAGCAAACAACGCGGCCTTTTCGACGGTGCGGTTCTCATCGTCATCGTAGTAGCGGTGGCAAGTGATACCGTGCGACGTGAGATATTCCTCCACCCAATCAATCAATGGCAGGTTGCTATCGCGCGAGACGGTCGTAAAGCTGATGAGCTTGGTCATCAACTCTAAAGGCGTAAGCGTTTCAACCATCTCAATACCCACTATCGGTCAACAACACGAAATGCTCTGGCGACACCTCTTCATACATCGACGGCTCAGGCGAGTAACCAACTGGGTGCATCGGCGACGGGATCGGTTTGAAACTCAAATCTTTCTCATCCTTGCGTTTGCGCGGATCAGCGATTGGCACCGCCTTCATCAAAGCCTGCGTATAAGCATGGCGTGGGCCTTCGAACACCGCCGCACGTGGGCCCATTTCAACAATACGACCCAAATACATAACCCCGACATAATGGCTGACACGTTCCACCACAGCCATATCGTGACTAATAAACAAATAGCTCAGACCCATTTCTGCCTGAAGCTCCATCATCAAATTGACCACCTGCGCCTGCACCGACACGTCTAACGCAGAGACCGCTTCATCAGCGACAATCAACTTGGGGTTCAGCGCTAGAGCACGCGCAATCGCGACACGCTGGCGTTGACCGCCCGATAGCTCATGCGGGAAGCGGCGCAAGAAAGAGCGCGGCAGTTCCACACGATCAAACAGCATTTCAACGCGATCCGTCAGCGCTTGGCCAATTTCCGTTCCATAGTTGCGCATGGGTTCGGCGACTTGATCAATCAATTGCATCTGCGGGTTCAGCGATGCGAAGGGATCCTGGAAAATCATCTGCATATCCAAACGGCTTTCTCGTAGCTCGGATTGGTTCATCTCCATAATTCCTTTGCCATCGAGCGTGATCTGCCCGCTCAAAGGCTCAACTAAACGCAGTAATGACCGCCCGACTGTAGACTTGCCACAGCCCGACTCGCCCACCAAAGACAGCGTTTGACCCTTGTTGACGGTGAACGAAATATCCTCCGAGGCATGCACATTCGCGACGACACGGCGCAGCAAACCGCCCGTTACAGGAAACCGTGTCGTGAGGCCCTTTACGGTCAAAAGCGGCTCATCCGTGCCAAGGATGGGCTTGATCTCGCCCTGATCGCTGCCCAGCAATTTCATCGGTTCCGGCGCAGCTTTGCCGCGCATTTCGCCGAGCTTCGGGACCGCTGCCAAGAGCGCCTTGGTGTAGGGATGCTGCGGATTTTCGAAAATCTCTTCGACGGTGCCCTCTTCGACCTTATTGCCCCGGAACATCACCACAACACGATCCGCCATCTGCGCGACGACGGCCATATCATGGGTGATGAACATCACGGCCGTGCCAGTCTCGCGCTTGAGTCGATCCATCAGCGCTAATATTTCCGCTTGAATGGTCACATCCAAAGCCGTCGTTGGCTCGTCCGCGATCAGCAAACGCGGCTCGCACGCCAGTGCAATCGCAATCACCACGCGCTGGCGCATACCGCCGGACAATTCATGTGGATATTGGTCAAGACGTGTTTCAGGTTCAGGAATTCGCACTTGGCGCATCAGCTCTAACGCGCGTTCTTCTGCTTGTTTCTTGCTCATGCCACGATGCACCCGCAGGCCTTCGGTCAACTGACGACCCACTGTGAACACTGGGTTCAATGCGGTCATCGGCTCTTGAAAGATCATTCCGATTTCATTGCCACGAATGGTGCGCATCAGATCGGGGTCCGCGTCGCGCAGATCCATCACGCCACTGTCTTTGCGATCAAAGATCATGCGCCCACCCGCAATTTCGCCGCCGCCGTATTCCACAAGGCGCATCAACGACAGCGAAGACACCGATTTGCCAGACCCTGATTCTCCAACCACGCAGACCGTTTCGCCAGGATTTATCGAGAAGGAGACATCCTCTACCCCGACCACGGGTCCGTCTTTAGTTTGAAATTCAACCCTTAGGTTTTCAATCTGTGCAATTGGTTGGTCGAGCATATGAGGTTCCCCAGCCGGCAACATCCGACGTGTCTTTCGACACGCTAGAGGCACATCGCGCGCGATGTCAAACAGCTTAGACACTTCGCGGTGCCCCACCGCAAGACGGGGACCAACAAATTGTTAAGCAATACGAAATCAGTCCCGCAAGTTGCTTGCAATTTTCTTAAACTCTGTTTCGATAGCTCTATTGGCTGGGGGACTTCTGCGTGCACTTTGCGTCTTTTGACGCATTAACGCTGCGTTATCTTCCCGAGCTGTGAGGACGAGATCGGCCGAAACCGATCCGCAATGAACGCAAGGTGGTGCTGCTGATATAGCGCTGTTTTTGCACAACAAGGAGAGACTTTTATGAAGCTTCATACACTCATGTTGGGTGCTGCGGCGAGTTTTGCGATGGCCCCAATGGCCATGGCTGAGCGCGGTTCAGACGGCACTGTGAACATCATTTATTGGCAGGCGCCTTCCATCCTGAACCCGTTCCTATCTGGCGGCACAAAGGACGTCGAATCAGCATCCCTCGTGATTGAGCCGCTGGCGCGTTACAATGAAACCGGTGAAATGGTTCCGTTCCTTGCGTCACAAATCCCGACGGTTGCCAATGGCGGCGTATCAGGGGATTTGACAACGATTACTTGGAAAATCGCGCCGGGTTTGCTCTGGTCTGACGGTACGGCCCTGACCTCCGCGGACGTGAAATTCACTGCTGAATATTGCATGCACCCAGAAGGCGGCTGTGCACAATTGGCGTTCTTTGATGGTGTTGAAAACGTGGAAGCGGTTGATGATCTGACTGTCAAAATCACCTTCAGCGAGCCTAAGCCAAACCCATATGGCCCCTTCGTTGGCGGTCAGTCCCCGATCATCCAAGCGGCACAATTCGCGGATTGCCTTGGAGCAAAAGCACCAGAATGCACAGAGGCAAACTTTGGCCCAATCGGCACAGGTCCCTTCGTGGTTGACGATTTCCGTCCAAACGACGTGATCCAAATGTCCGCGAACCCGAACTACCGTGACCCTGCAAAGCCTGCGTTCGCGAAAGTGAACTTCAAAGGTGGCGGCGACGCGAATGGTGCGGGTCGTTCTGTTCTTGAGACAGGCGAATTCGATTACGCTTGGAACCTTCAGTTGGCGCCAGACGTCATCGCGAAGATGGAAGAAGCAGGCAAAGGCAAAGCAATCGCAGGTTTCGGCCCGTTGGTTGAGCGTCTTGAGATGAACATGACCAACCCAAGCCCTGATCTGCCTGCAGAGACGCGCTCCACGGTTGCGGAACCTCACCCGTTCCTCAGCGATCCTGCGGTACGCGAAGCTCTGTCTATCTCCATCGACCGCGCACTTCTGACAGAAGTTGGCTACGGCAAAGCGGGTACACCAACCTGTAACCTCGTGCCTGCTCCTGCGATCTATGCATCCGACAACACTGCCTGCTTGACGCAAGATCTCGATGGCGCAAAAGCGCTGCTCGATGGTGCTGGCTGGGTTGATAGCGACGGCGACGGTGTGCGTGAGAAGGACGGCGTAAAGCTTTCCATCCTCTACCAGACATCCACAAACGCGGTTCGTCAGGACTTCCAAGCGTTGATCAAAGACTGGTGGAGCCAGATCGGTGTCGAAACAGAACTTCGTAACCTCGACGCGTCTGTCTTCTTCGGTGGTGACCCAGGCTCGCCTGACACGTACCAAAAGTTCTACGCTGACGTAGAAATGTATGCGAATACTTTCAACGGCACAGATCCGCAGCAGTACCTTGCAGCGTATCGTTGTGGCGCAGAGCCAAAGCCATCCAGCCAGTGGCAGGGTGAAAACATCAACCGTTTCTGCGATCCCGCATATGACGAGATGATTGATGAGCTTGGCCGTACAGGTGACATCGACAAGCGTGGTGAAATCGCGCGCAAGATGAACGATATGGTGACGAAAGACACAAACACGATCATCCCATTGGTGAACCGTGCACGCGTTTCCGCGCATGCAAACTCTCTTGGTGGCGTTGTTCTGAATGTTTGGGACAGCGAACTGTGGAACATCGCAGATTGGCACCGTGTAAAATAAGCTAAACCGTTCGCTTTCGCGCCCCGCTGGTTATTCACTGGCGGGGCGTATTTCCCCCAACACACTGGTTTGTTTGCCGCTTCGCCCGACGCCATACTCTCAAGGCGCAGTCGCTAATAAACCCGATCTCAAGTCTGGATCCTCATGCTGACATTCACGATTAGACGTCTGATCCTGTCCATTCCGACGTTGCTCTTTATCAGCCTCGTGATTTTCCTGCTGATGGAACTCGCCCCCGGTGATCCGATGGCGCAGGTGCCCTTAACGGTACCACCCGAGGTCAAAGAGAAAATGCGCGAAGCACTTGGTCTCGGTCAACCCGGCTATATTCGCTATCTCAAGTGGCTCTATCAGTTCTTCGTTATCGAGCCGATGGTGTTTTGGGACTATTTGTGGGGTACCGCCCACACAGAAGGCGTGCAGCGCGTCATTTCATGGCAGACCCGCAGCCCAGTAATGGACATCGTGATCCAGCGTATGCCGCAAACGCTTTGGGTGGTTGGAATGGCGTATATTGTGGGCATCCTGATTGCGCTACCGATTGGCGTTTACTCTGCCTATCGCCAGTATTCAGTGTTTGACCAAGCGGGCACATTCGTGTCGATGATCGGTTTCTCTATTCCTCCGTTTTTTACGGGGCCTTTGCTGATCGTACTCTTCTCGGTGCAGCTTGGCTGGTTCCCCTCGATCTATGACACCACACATGTTGTGACAGACTGGGCCAGCTTCAAAGTACAGTTCTTGCAAATGATCATGCCGGTCATGGTGCTTGCGCTGCAAACCACTGCGCAAATCAGCCGTTATATGCGTGCGTCGATGCTCGAGAATCTCAACCAAGATTATGTGCGTACGGCCCGTGCTAAAGGCCTTTCCGAGGCGGTGGTTGTCATGGTGCATGTCCTCCGGAATTCGATGATCCCCGTGATCACTGTCATTGCGCTGGGTATGCCTGCGATCTTTGGTGGCGCGATCATTACTGAGAACGTTTTCAAAGTGAACGGCATTGGCCAGCTCTTGCTGACCGCGCTATTTGCCAATGACATCCCGATGGTTCTCACGCTCACCTTCATCTTCGCGATCCTGATCGTGGTCTTTAACCTGATTGCCGATATCCTCTACGGCGTCCTTGATCCGAGGATCCGCTATGACTGATACAGCCCAGCTTGACCCGATTGCCGCCCTCAAGGACAAGGAACCGTCCAAGCCACCGCGTAGCCAGTGGAAAGATGTGTGGGACCAGTTCCGCAAACACAAAGGTGCGCTCTTTGGTGGTGGTTTTTTGGTGTTCATCACCCTATTTGTGCTCTTTGGCCCCTACGTTTGGCAACTTGATCCGCAAAAACTGGACATACGCAACAAAGATATTCGCCCGATCTACACATGGCTGTGGGACAGCGATGCAAAAGTGTCGTGGGCCCGCCCCTTTGGTACAGACAATCTAGGGCGTGATATGCTGGCCAATATGATCAAAGGTGGGCGCACATCGCTCGCGGTGGGTTGGGCCGCGATGGTGCTGGCGTTGTTCGTCGGCACGCTAATCGGCGTGCTCTCGGGCTACTTCAAACGCCTCGATGGCATTTTGATGCGCTTCACGGATCTCGTACTGTCTTTGCCGCTGTTGCCCTTGTTGTTAGTTGCTGTAACTCTTTTCCGCCAACCCCTGCGCGCGGCCTTTGGGCCAGAGCAAGGCATGTTCGTGCTGATTGTTGGCATCATCGCGATCACCTCATGGATGCAAACCGCACGCATCGTGCGTGGTGAAATTCTCGCACTGAAAGAGCGCGAATTCATCCTCGCGGCCCGCTCGATCGGCACGACTCCTTA
>Ga0206127_1002208_pt1 | contig 19662 bp, 17 predicted proteins | sample Helgoland_Spring_6_FD_148646 | JGI IMG/M metagenome (GOLD analysis project Ga0206127, IMG submission 148646) | Pelagic subsurface seawater microbial communities from Kabeltonne, Helgoland, North Sea - Helgoland_Spring_Bloom_20160419_1 | ecosystem: Environmental > Aquatic > Marine > Epipelagic ...
TAGCGCAGCCTTCCAGAGTGCCTCTTTATTGTCGAAGTGGTAATTGACCAGGCCTCGGTTTACACCGGCAACATTTTCTACTTCTCGGATGCTTGTGCCATCGTATCCCCGCTCGGCAAAAAGTCGTGTCGCGGCCGCGCGGATTTTCTCAATAGTGATTTCTGCGCGTTCCTGAACAGCGCGCTGGCGGGGCCTGGCCGCGGCTTTGATCTTCGACTCTGTCTGGGCATTCGCGCTAGCCCTAGTTTTGGTTGGTTTCTGTGCCATCGAATACCTACATATTGGTTGCGAAAAACTTGTGCGCCATGACAACTGACTTTTACTGTCACGCCGAAGGAAGACAAAACATTATACTTGACATAAAGCAAGTATAGTTAAATACTACTTTTAATCTAATTGTTTCAATTGGTTAAGCTTAAATAAGTGCCATTCGGGTCAGAGTAAAAGCTAATCATCACCATCCTGCAAGCCCTGCATCAGCCGCGTGGCCGCATCACTGGCAGTCAGTATTTTCTGGCAGTGCTGGTATAGCAGCTTGCCTTGTTTTGTGAGTTTGAGCGCGCGTGTAGTGCGCTGGATAAGGCGGACGCCCTGTTGCTCTTCAAGCTAGCGGAGTCTCAGGCTGACGGTAGACTTTGGCAGCTCCGGCTGCCTTCTAGCCCCGGTGATACTTCCTTCGCGGGTAATGCAAAAAAATTGCTATAGGGTTGTAAAAAAAACAGTGTCCACCCTCGTGTACAAACTGTCCATATTAACGATATTAGCCAATTAGCAGGATTGGAGTAAGTTCCAATTCTAGAAGTTTGAGAGGCAAAGATTGATGGCAATGGAATTATGGACTTGGGGTACACCCAATGGCTGGAAGGTCAGCATCATGTTGGAAGAGTTAAAGGAGGCCGGCGTCGCTTTACCACCGGTTGAGGTTCGACATGTGAACTTGATGGATCGCGAGCAGTTTTCCGAAGCATTCACTGCGATCAACCCTAACCAGAAGATACCTGGCCTCGTTGACGGGGACAGCAAACTGATGGAGAGCTGCGCTATCCTGCTTTACCTAGCAGAGAAATACCCGACGTTCCTGCTACCCTCAGATGAATCCCGCTGGGAAGTTATCCAGTGGCTGTTCTGGCAGGCAGCCGGTCTTGGACCCACCTTCGGCAACAAGCTTTCCTATACCCGCTATATGGACGATATTCCGGCAGAACAGAAGGCGCATCCTCTAGAGCGCTTCAGCACAGAGGCCCAGCGCTTGCTACGCGTGCTGGATAAACAACTAGAAGGGCGGGACTACATTTGTGGCGAGACGTTCACAGTCGCTGATATCGCTTGTTACCCCTGGGTTCGCGGTTGGAAATGGAGCAAGGTTGATATTACCGGCCACGCCAGCGTAGTTGCCTGGGTGGAAAGGGTGAGAGCCCGTCCCGCTGTTGAACGCGGGCTTGCCTATGGAACCCCCAAAGATGAAATCGATGGGTGGAGCGAAGAAACCAAGGCGCGCTATGCCGCACTAGGCACCTCGATTGCCTCAAACGATAGCATTGCCTCGAATAACTGAACACTTATTCCACAGGAGCTGGACTGATGTTTGCTTACATAATGATAGGAACAAATGACCGCGAACGCGCGCTAGAGTTTTATGACGGCCTGATGGCGGAGATGGGGATTGAGCGTTTCATGGACTTTAGGCATATTTCTTTCTATGGCAAGGATATTAATCATGTGTTTTTGGGAGTTTGCACACCTGTGGACAGAAAGGACGCAACAGTCGGCAATGGCAGTATGATCGCTCTTGCGGGTGGTTCGAAAGAGAATGTCGACAGAATCTATAACAAGGGAATTGAACTGGGAGCCACCTGTGAGGGTAAGCCGGGAGTTCGACCGGCGGGTTTGTATTGCGCCTACTTTCGCGACCTGGACGGCAACAAGTTCAACGTTTGCTGCCCTGGAGAAGAACAATAGTTATGTTGGAAATTGAGGTTCAAACATATTTTTTCCCTATGCTAAGGCGTAATGATTCGGGTAAGTTATTTTCTATTGTCTTTGTCCTTCGAGAGACGCTGTAAACGCTGGATTATTTCGCTTGTGAGATTTGAGCCTCTGTATGGCAGCATCCATCACCGTTGACTGAAATTCCAGGATACCAATCTTATACCCCGGGGTTTGCTGAAGATGTTGCCAGTAACGTTGGACGTTGGGACGTTGGTCGCCGCGCAGAAAAAACCCCATCCAATCGGCTTCCACCAATCGTTCCAAGATGACCAGCCAACTGACGTCGGCGAGCGTGAGTTGGTTGCCGATAATATGGGGTCCATTGCCCTGGAGATGTGCATCCAGCGCGTCCAAATGCAATTCCATATTATTGCGTGCTTCCCCGAGTACGTTCATGAGTGGCTTTACCTTGGTGAAGCCACTCAAACCTCTGAGTTTCATTAGCATGAAAATGGCTGCACGGGATCGAATCCTGTGGAACAGCAGTCCTTCTAAAATGAGTCGTAGCGGGATGTCTTGCAGAGCGGAGGCCATTACCGGTGTCGTCAATAAACCAGCGCAGTTGGCTGCACTGCGTTTGATGTTAGTGGTTGGGTCATCGCCAGTGAGGGAGGCCTTATCTATCCAGGTTTGCATTGCTGCTCTGTCTGCTTCATCGGCTGGAACCAGAGTATTGCCGCTAGCCCCTTCTTTTTGTTTGGCTAAATAGGCGATGATCGCATGTGATTCGTAGACGGGGTGCCCATTGTGAACAAGTGTGGGCACCAGCCCACCCGGGTTGACTGCCAGGTAGTCCCGGCCAATATTCTCGTAGCTGCCAGTTTCAATCAGCTCAATAGGGTGGGACTTATAGTCAATGTCCAGCTCTGCCATACAGGCGCGCACTTTCTTGGAGCACAGTGAAAGATTGTTATGGTAGAGCTCATATTCCTGCGTGAAAGGCAGAGAAATATCCTTATGAATACCGGCGGGCATATCACGGGTTTTTCGGTGGCTCTTTTCCCAGAGAAACCAGCTCACAAGTCCGACCAGTAGGGTTGTTGAAAAAATCATTGGAATCATTTCAGTTCTCAGCATCCTTCATTTGGGTTCGAAGCCGGCAACGTCACACAGGGTCTCTTTTCTCAGGCGATGCTTCAGATGCAGCGCTGCGGTTATTAGCTTTAGTGGCGGCGGTGATTGCACTTCGTTGGCGAACTCCGGTTTAGCCAGTAAACCCTGATACCATGTGGTGACTCGCGGATGCTGCTGTGCAAACGGATAGCCAGCTTCCTTTAGCCTGTGTGTGTAAATAAACCATGCGATGTCCAGCAAGGTTATTTCAGAACCGCACAGGTAAGGCTGGCTGGCGAGGTGTTGCTCAAATCTTTGGTAAACAGCATGAAACTTTCTGGCACTTTCCCGGGCGCCGGTATCAGTAATTCCTTGCTTTGCGTAGTCGTGCCAGAACTTGAGCTCGATTGCTTTTTGTGCATCTTGTTGCCCTTCGATGGTGCCCGCCTTGCTTTCTATTGCCGCCAGCGATTGGGGCTTCTTCTGTGCCAAAAATTTTGGTACGACAAAGCGTATCGTCAGTGCGCGTAAATCCAGGTGCAAATTGTCTTCTTCTTGCAGGCTGGCAATTATCTCGTCGCGCAAAGCTGCGGGAATCAAGTTTGGCTCGGGAAAACGCTCGTCCAGGTACTGCAAAATGTCGTTGCTTTCAATGTGCACAACACCATCGTGTACTAACACTGGCACCAGACCGCGTGGATTTATGCCCAGAAACCAGGGTTTAAAGTTTTCCTGTGTTGCCAGGTTCAGCGGATGCGGCTCCCAGTCGATACCCTTGAGGTTCAAAAAAATACGCGTTTTCTGCGAGCAGGCGGAGCCCTGGAAATGAATCAGGTGAACACCTCGCCACTTTAGAGCCTCTTTGGTTGCTATGTCCGATTCCAGCAATTGCACCATTGTTTTTTACGTCCTCTTAAAACCAGGGGCGAGCAGGGAGTTCCATTGCTTTCTTCAGCATGCCTAGTGTTTTCGGTTCGATCTTCCCTGACTTAATTGCGCGAAAAGCCGCGATCATACGTTTCAGGCTAAAGTGCGGACGCATGGCAGGCGGTACATCATCGCCCCAGGCCCACAGACTACCCATATCAAGTGGGTGATAACGCGTTTCGAATTCGGCGTCGAACACATCGCCGTCCGCGTAGTGCTCCAGCTCATCACCGGTAGGGTCAAGCCAGTAGTCAAACACCTGACTGCCGAGAATATGCCGGCCGATACCCCAAAAATGGTTCCAGCCGTTGAGCTTCAAGTGTTGCTGCCCCTGGCCAACGCTGTCGATGTCCAGGGTTTCGTATGCGCTGTGCATGTATTCTGCGGCCGCATTCTGCACTAAGACAACAGTGTGGTGATCAGCCGGTGTGGCACCCTTGTCAAGGCGATTGAACGCTAGCGCGGGTGTGCCATCTTCCAGGCACTGCACATCTGTTGGGATAATGCCGATATGGCGCATATACCACTGGATAGATTCTTCGAAGTTGGACACCGACAGTACATAGTGGCCCAGGCGATGTACCGGGGAAGGCCCAGTCTTTGTTCTAATCCCCGTGTTGACCCGGACTTTCTCCGTGGGCGTGTTGACGGCAGGGAGTTGGCGCTGCGGCAATTCGTCGACCAGCTCGCGACCCCAAACCAAATCTACAATGAAGCCGTCCGGATCGTGCAGGCGGACTCTTTGGCCACCGCCGGGTCCATCAATGGGGCTGATGGGCTGCGCACAAATTTCGCTCACGCGGTGCAGTTCTGCTTCGCTGTTGACGCTGTAGCCCGCGCCGAAAAAACCGTTGATTTTGGCATTTTTATGCGCAACGTAAAAATAGGGAAGGGCTCCTGTGCCGCGCATATAGAGCGCGTCAGGTGTCTCTTCTGCTACCTGAAAACCGAAATCGACAAGGAACGCTTTTTGTAACTGCAGGTCGGTTTTGTTAAATAGTATGTACGCTATATCACTGGCCTTAACTATAGGCTCAGCCTTGTTAATTGAAATGCTGCTGGCTTTTTCGCGCGCTTGCTGTGAGTGGAGTTCAGCGCCTGGGTAGTTGAAGTCGTTATAAAGATCACTCATGGCGCTGCCATATCAGTTGATCCTGTATGTCTCCCGTAGTCGCAGTTAGCGCGAGTCTATCTCCGGCAAACTGATACTTGCGAGTAAGGGTTGTATCAATCATTTGTGGCATGAGCGCCTCACGAACCCGATGGTGCACCTCACCATCAGCAACATCAAAGGGGCCGCAGTAGGCGACATAACCTGTGCAGGCCAGGTAGAACTGTCTCATCAGGTCCATTTGGTCGCTATCCAATGGGCCAGCGAGATGCTCGAGTATGTCTCGTTTAAGCGTCTGAATGGCAACGCGGTCATCTGAAACGGCTTTGCGTCCAGTTTCCATCAATGTGGCTGATACCCAGCCATCGGCGGTATACATAATGTGGCCGACAGCATTTCCGGCGTAGGCGTGACGCTTCTTTCCTGAGCTTACGTTCACTACGCTCCATTCTAGGAGTTCCCAGGTGCCGACAAATTGTCTTGTTTCTTCGTTCATTTCTGGGATTTTTCGAGTACTCTTTGGGTGAAATAAACTAGCATATAACAAGTATAATCAAAAATAACTTGCATTATGTCAAATATTAAATTACCGTTGGCCACGGCTACACCCAAACTAAAAGATCAATATGGCTGCTCGCTCAATGTTTCAGGACGATACGATTACACGGCACAGGGAACACTCGATAATGTGGGTAATCGTTTTATTACCTAGGTAAGAGAACACGTTTCGGGATAATCGATCACTCACATTTTTTGTGTGTATGGGACTCCAAACACGACCCTGTCCGCTATGCCACTCCCGAGCAATCGCTTCAAAGGTATTGGTGCTATCCGATAGCGCCGTCGCCTTCATAAGCTTTTTGTAATCGCTGGGATCAGTGCCTGCGGCGAGTTGTGCTCTCGCTGCATCGCGAGCAGCACGCGCATCCTTCAATGAGATTTCGGGGTAGGGGCCGATGGCTAGTCGTTTCTCTTTTCCGCCGAATCGATACTTCAATCGCCAGAGTTTGCCACCCGCTTTGGTGACCTCGAGGTAGAGTCCTTTCTCGTCGTAGAGCCGGTAAGTCTTGCCCTTGGGCTTGGCGTGATTAATGGTAACGATGGTGAGCGACATGTGGGGGCATTTTCATGAGTTTAATTGGATATGCCCCCAATTATGCCCTCAGATGTCACGAGACAGCATTGGATTTAGTCGGATCATTGAAGTATAAAAAGCCCCGTAGATACGGGGCTTTAGAGATGTAGCTGGACGCCACGAGATTTTAATTTGGTGGAGGCAGCGGGAGTTTGAGTCTTCGCTGTCGCTCGACAGACCTTCGCTTTGCTTCGGCCACCCCCGCCGTACCGGCGCGTGTTCAGCTGTCACAGCCACTAAAAACAAAAAAGGGCCACCTAGCGGCGACCCTTTTCTGTTTTTGGTGGAGGCGGCGGGAACTGTATTTAGACTATAAGTTACTGATTAGTAATGGCATATTTATATAATCTATCCTTCTGTGTTACTTCCTGTGTTACTTTAGCCGTCTTGAATGTAATACATGAGCTTGCCAACACAGCATTCAGTAAAAGTTTAGGGGCCACTGAATAAGTGGCGGGTGATTTTTAGGGTTGGTGACTGTCCTATTTGTTGTGATTATTCGCTCACCGGCTGATGCGCTTTTCTCCACTGGCTGGCTGATATTCCATATTTCTTTTTAAAGGTTTTTGAAAACGTGCTTAAGTCCTGAAAACAGAGACGCTGGGCGATATAGGTAAGTGGGTTATCGCTATTAATCAGTAGATTCTCCGCTAGTTCAAAGCGAGTCTCGTTAAGTATTTCGCTATAACTTGATCCCACTTTCTGGAGTTTGCGTTGAATGGTGCGTGTTGTATGGGGAAGACGTAGGGCCAAAGCTTCAATGTCAGACCTCCCCAATAAGAGATTTTTCTGAATCATCGTTTTAACCATTTCTCGGAAATCGGGTTTATCTTCGAGGTGTAAACTTGTGAGGTATTCCGACAGTAGCGCATGAGCGTTGTCGTCCCGGGCGGGCAGTTCGAAGTTAAGAAATTGGCTGGGGAAAAAAATCGCATCCTGTTCTGCGTTAAATTGAATCGAGCATCCAAAGTAATTTCTCAAAGACACATTATTGTCGGCGTCCTTAAATGTAAATGAGAGGCTTGAAGGCTGCCATTTATTATCGGTCACTTCCTTTAGCATATTGTGCAGCGATGCAAAAAAAAGAATATTTCCCTGAGGGTAGCGGGTGCTCTCTTGTCCATCCAGCAACCGCGAGAAGGAAGATACATTAGGCCAGGTTTCCAGTGAATAATAGACTCCAAGAGAACGTCCTCGTAAGTGATTTTGTATCCCCTTAATCGCCTGTTCAAAGGTTTTTGCCACACGACCGTAAAGAACGGCTTCACGTGCGTAACCAATTTCCCTGCGCTTCTCGGCAAGACGAAGGGCAAAATCAGCACGGCCTAGCTGTCGTGCTGCGACCTCTAAAAGGTAGCCACCATAGCTGTAGGGGATGAGCTCTGAAGTACCATAAAGTATTTGCCCTGGGCACCCGGTTTCTGCAAGTAACTGATTGACATCTCCACCTAGCTCTTCATAGAGTTCGGCTGTACCAGCCAAATATTTTCCCCACATGCGTGCTCTCAAATTGGTCACCTTAGTTCATGTTCCACGAAGCCTAACCGCCTAGCTTATTGACGCAATTAAACTATTAGGTGTCGTATAATACCAAATAGAATATGGTCTTTCTAGCTACTCTTTCAGTGGCAGTATGGGTATGTTACATACCCAAATAGTTATTCACTCACTGGGGCTCCACTAGGTTAACCCTGTAACGATAGGTAGTATTAATGTCCAAGTTGCTTGACGGTATAAAAGTAGTCGATCTGACCCATGTGTTGGCTGGACCCTATTGTGCCTATCAGTTGGGTTTACTAGGGGCAGATATTACTCGCATCGAAAACCCGGCTTCAGTTGACTTGCCACGAATAATTGACCCGGATCCTGAGCGTCTGGCCAAAGGTATGGGGGCGGGTTTTATAACTTCCAATGCCAATAAGCGCTCCGTTGCAATAGATCTGAGCAGTAAAGAAGGCCAGGATCTTGCCCGCAAGCTCATCGCAGATGCTGATGTGGTGATCGAGAACTTCCGTCCCGGCGTTCTAGAAAAGTATGGCCTAGATGCAAAGACATTAACCCAGAAAAATCCACGCCTTATTTATTGCTCGATCAGCGGCTTCGGCCAGGAAAGTAGCTGGAAGGATCGACCTGCCTATGACGACATTATTCAGGCGATGTCAGGCCTTATGGCTATCACGGGTACTTTGGAAAGTGGGCCGGTCATGGCCGGATTCCCGATCATCGACTATATAACAGGATTGATGGCTGCCTTTGCTATCTCAGCCGCCGTTGCCAAACAGGCTCGTACCGGAGAAGGCGAGGTGCTGGATGTTGCGATGCTGGATTCGGCTATGTCCATAATGGGGCCGGTATTTGCCTTGCAGCACATTGCTGACATGCCCATCGCGCTACGTGGCAACACCTCTTTCTCGGGAAGTCCATTTTCGGGCACGTACACTACTGCAGAAGGGGCAATTGTCGTCACGGCCAATACCCCGGCGCAGGCAAAACAACTTTTGAGCGCTCTCCAGTTAGACGGTCTTTGGGAGAACCCTAAAGTACGCAATTGGCGAGAGAATCCTGATGTGTCGGAATTGATTTCCGGCCCCATCAAAGCGGCGTTCGCGGCGAAGTCAGCTGACGAGTGGGAGGTGTTACTAAACCAGGCTCATGTGCCGTCTGCCAAGCTTCGGAGTATGCCAGAGATGCTTGAGCTGCCTTATTCCAACGAAAGAGGTTTTGTTCACAAAGTGGATATTCCGGAACTAGGTCGAGAATACCCAGTTCCCGGAGTTGGTTTTCTTGCCGGTGGAAAAAACGGTTATGTTGCGTCACCCCCGCCTGTGTTGGGAGAACACACACTAGAGGTCCTCCGGGAAGCGGGCTTGCCCGATCAGGAAATTACGGATCTCCAGGATGCGGGAATAGTCAGAATCTATGAGAAAACTGGCCAGAGTGACAAATAATGACTGCGGTCCTTCATTCGTCACACATTTTTATTCGCTAATCCGGGAGAGATATAATGTCAGATCCAAAATATGTCACGCTAGAAATGTCCGAAAATGTTGGAGTGGTGACCTTCAGCAATCCGCCTAACAATTTTATTACGCTGCAGGCGTTAGAGGAATTCCAGCGGGCCTTCAGGACGTTGGACGCCGATGAAAACTGCCGCGCAATTGTTTTAGCAACTGAAGGAAAGGCGTTCTGCGCGGGTGCGGATTTTACTACGGGTCTGGCAGAAGGCATTGATTTCAATGAGGGTATAGCGAAATTCTATAGTCGTGCCATGACATTTTTCGATATCAAAAAGCCAATGGTGGCAGCAGTTCAAGGCGCGGCAATCGGCGCTGGTTTTGGCTTGAGCCTGGTTGCAGATTTTCGCATCGGCTGCCCTGGAACAACTTTCAGTGCAAACTTTACCCGTCTCGGAATTCATCCTGGGTTTGGTATGTCATTTACTCTCCCTCGTATCATCGGGGCCAGTAATGCTGAATTGCTGTTTTACACAGGCCGGCGTATTAAAGGCAGTGAGGCTTTAAATTTGGGTCTTCTCACCGAGCTAGTCGAGCGGGATGATGTCATGCCGTCGGCAATGAAGTTGGCCAAGGAGGTTGCTACTTGTGCGCCGCTGGCCGTGCAGGATACCAAAGCCACGATGAGAATGGGTTTGGCAGAGCAGGTTCGAGCGGCCAATAAACGTGAACAAGCGCTGCAGATGGCGCAGATGGCAACCAAGGATTTTCGTGAAGGGATAAAAGCAACTCACGAAAGGCGAGAGCCAGAATTTACAGGAAACTGATAGAAGGTTAGGAACTAGAGTTGACGATCAACCCGAGGAAAACATGAATAACATGCCTGTATCTGAATCAGTCAATGATACTAGAAACAACGTCCGAACCGATGAATACCCGAGCTCCTGGGAAGCGAATTATGTTCTGGGTTTGCTGTTTTTGGCTTACGTCTTTTCATTTATTGATCGGAATGTTCTTGGGGTGATGGTAGGCCCAATTAAGGCAGATCTTGAGTTGAGCGACTTTCAATTCAGTTTACTTCAGGGCGCTGCATTCGCAATTCTTTATAGCGTAATGTCTATCCCTTTTGGACGGTTGGCAGATGCCAAGAGCCGAAAACTCATCATGGCATTAGGGCTCTTTAGCTGGAGTCTGATGACAATCGGTTGCGGCTTGGCGAAGAATTTTTGGCAGCTGTTTGTAATGAGAATGGGGGTTGGTGTAGGCGAAGCCACGCTATCTCCAGCAGCATATTCAACGATTAGCGATAGCTTTACCAGAGAAAAACTGACCAGAGCCCTGGCAATTTATAAAGCTGGCATGTATGTGGGCGGAGGGCTGGCATTAGCGCTGGGTGGCTTCTTGTACGACTACTATGCGTCGATACCCGATTTGTCTTTTCCGGTATTGGGCGCCATAAATGCCTGGCAGGCAACCTTCGTTACAGTGGGGCTGCCCGGTTTTTTACTGGCCTTAATGATTTTCTTTACCAAAGAGCCCACGCGTAAAGGTATGCTGCGATCCAATGACGCTAATTCTCCAGCATCACTGAAAATCGGAGAGGTTTTTTCCTTTATGTTTGTTCAACACCGCCGCCTATATTTCAGTCTATTTATGGGGTGTTCGATACTTGCCATTGTGAGCTATGGCTATTCGTCGTGGTTCACAGAAATGCTGATTCGCAATTTTTCACTGGATCGCTCCCATGCCGGTTCGCTTGTGGGGACTGTCATAATTGTCGGAGGACTTCTGGGTATCCTTTCAGGGCCACTGATTGTTGGGTTTTTACAGAAACGTGGCTTCGCGGACTCGCATATGCGCGCCTTAATGCTTTTAAGCATTGCCCTTATTCCAGCGGCAGTTAGCGCACCACAAATGCCAAATCATATTCTGGCATTGGCTCTAGTGAGTGTAACGTTTTTTTTCCAGGCGGCCTATATAGGTGTTGCCGCCGCTGGGGTTCAATTGGTGACGCCCAACCAGATGCGCGGTCAAGCTACTGCGATCTATCTCTTTGCTACCAACATGCTTGGACTGGCATTGGGATCAACTCTGGTGGCTGGGTTCACCGATTTTGTTTTTGCTGATGAAGGCGCGCTTATGCATTCCCTGTCGCTGAATTCGGCTGTCCTATTGCCTATCGCCGCATGGATTTTTTGGAAGGGGCTGGATTCATTTTCTACTGCAATTAAACAATCTGAAGAATGGTGTTAAAAGTAGAAAGCTGTCAACGATGGCAGTCAAAGTGTGCGACAAGCAAAGATGGTGCAGCGACGTCGTGTTTCATTTGGAAAGGCTTAAGGAGAGAAGTATGAGTGATTTAGTGCAATTACTACCGCCCAAAGATGGGGTTCAAATTGTGCAACTCAATAGCCCGGAAACAAAAAATGCTCTTACGCTCGAAATGCGAAAAGCGATTAGTACATGTTTTGAAGAAGCTGCGCTAAACGGTGCTGTAAATTGTGTAGTCATTACTGGCGGGGAAAAGTGCTTTTCCGCAGGGGCTGATGTTAAGGCCGTGGTCGATTACAGTCCCACTGAGGTTATGCGGGAGCAGGTTGAACAGTACTGGCTTCCCCTGAAGAATTTCCCCAAACCTCTTATTGCCGCAGTCAGTGGTTATGCCATGGGAGGGGGTTGTGAATTGGCAATGCATGCGGACATTATTGTCGCTGGCGAAACTGCCACCTTTGCACAGCCTGAAGTTCGTCTGGGTATCATGCCTGGCTCCGGCGGTACGCAGCGACTGCCGAGAGCGGTGGGTAAATTCAAAGCAATGAGATTGCTGCTAACCGGTGCATCATTTTCTGCACGGGAAGCGCTTGAGATGGGTATGGTGTCTGAGGTAGTGGCCGACAGTGAAGTGCAAAGCGTGGCTATCAAAACAGCCGAACTGATAGCCAGGCAACCGCAAGTGGCTATACGAAAAATAAAGGAAGTGGTGCTTGCCGGATTGGATGTTTCACTGGACACGGGCCTCTTGATGGAGAGACAGGCCCTGCATCTGCTGTTCGATACTGAGGATCAAAAAGAGGGAATGCGCTCCTTTATAGAGAAGCGTAAGCCCAACTACACAAGGTCTTGATACTAGCTCGAGGCCCGATAGTGGGTGTCTAGATAAACTCCAATGATCCAGTAGCACTGGCTTTGCAGCCCATTCAATTGTTAGAAACTCTGAGAGAAAGATGAACACATTCCTGGAATTTGACGCAGTTGAGCTACCGGGTTACCTGCAAGATACCCGCATGCGAGTGCGAGAGTTTCTGCAAAGGGAATACCTCTCCAGGAAGCACCTATTCTCTAACTCCTTTAATCCAGAGTTCAGCAGGATCTGTGGCAAGGCAGGTTATATTGGTATGACCTGGCCCAGGCAATACGGCGGTGCTGAGAAAAGCTATCTCGAGCGCTATGTGGTTTGCGAGGAAATGTTGGCAGCAGGTGCGCCGGTCTGGGCACACTGGGTTGCCGATCGGCAGTCCGGCTCGGTGTTGTTGAACTATGCTTCAGAAGAAATCAAACAGAACCTGATTCCCAAAATTGTTGCCGGACAATGCTACTTCTGTATTGGATTAAGTGAACCCGATTCTGGGTCGGATCTGTTCTCCGCCAAAGCCTCGGCGAAAAAAAGTAGTGAAGGTTGGGTATTGAACGGCACCAAGCTGTGGACCAGTGGCGCGCAAATATCCCACTACATCATCGCCCTGATGCGTACAGATAAACCTAGCAAGGACAACCGTCGTCATGGGCTCACCCAGTTTTTGGTGTCTATGGATACGCCGGGAATTAGCACTCGGCCAGTGAAAAGCTTAGCTGGGGGATCCGAATTCAACGAGGTGCATTTCGATAATGTGGTTATCCCCTCGGGCAATGTGTTAGGTGAAATTAATGGTGCCTGGAAGCAGACTAGCGAAGAGCTCGCCTATGAACGCAGTGGGTCGGACCGATTTCTGGAAATATTTAGTTTGTTTCAGGAGTTGGCTAACTATGTACATAGGAATCCCAAGGTTCATTTGCAGGAAGCTTTGGGAACCTTGGTAGCCGACTTGTATAGCTTACGTCAAATGTCCCTGTCAGTAGCACTGATGCTTGAACAGGGTAAAACACCCATGGTAGAGGCAGCACTGGTAAAAGATGTGGGCACCCTCTGGCAGCAGGCACTGCCGGAGCGAGTCAGAAGCATTGTGGGTGGTGAGAATGATTTTGGCGATCAGCATCAGCTTCGCCGTGAAATCGATAGCATGTTGAAGATTGCTCCCAAGCTCACTATTCAAGGCGGCACGACGGAAATCTTACGCGGAATTATCGCCAGAGGACTGGGCTTGCGTTAGCAACTGAATACAGTGGTTGATTGAAGCTCTAAATTATATTGAAAAGGTTCTGCACATCAACGACGTTTGAGATGATTGGTTTAGGAGTAAAAGATGGGACTTTCGGGTACAGATGCCTTACTTGCAGATGCTGTATCAAAATTATTGGGGAACATCTCCACCAATAAATTATGCTTGGACGTTGAGAAAGGTTACTGGCCCTCTTCTGAATGGGCGCAGGTGGTAGAAATGGGACTGCCGATGGCATGGTTGCCAGAGGATTTGGGGGGAGTAGAATTGCCCCCGGAAAAGGGGTTTGCGATCGCCAGACTTGTCGGCCGCTATGCCACGCCGTTACCGATAGCGGACGCCCTGATAGCGTCAGCTATTGCAGCTAGAGCTCAGATTAGACTGCCGGACGCTTTGGTGCTATTAGGCAATACTCCACCGAACGAAACGCTTGTCATGAATAGTGACGGGACAATCAGAGGAAGATGCCGTGCCACCATCTTTGCACAGTATGCTCAGTACCTGCTGATACCAGTAGAAACCTCGACAGGCTCGCGAATTGCGTTGATTGAAAATTCGGGAAATCAGTCAACCGTCGAAAATACAATGGCGGGCGAACCCGGTTGTGAACTTGTTTTTGAAAAGGCCAAATTGGTCGCCATGTCCGCTGAGGATTTTCCTGATGTACAGGATATTATCAACGATATTGGCGCTGTCGTGCGCTGTCAGCAAATCGCTGGAGCGTCTGAAGCGATCCTGGATATTTGTATCAATTACGTCAATGAACGCGAACAGTTTGGTCGTCCAATAGCGAAATTTCAAGCAATCCAGCATCACCTGGCGGCCATGGCTGGGGAGGTGGCGGGTATAGCCTGTTCTGCAGATGTGGCTAGTCGCACATTGATCAAGAACAACTTTAACTCCAGCGGTGTAGATATCGCTATTGCATCAGCAAAGGTGCGAGCCGGTACCTCGGGGGCGAAGGTGATACGAATTGCACATCAGGTACATGGTGCGATCGGTTTCACCGAAGAATACAACCTGCACCGATTTACGCGAAGAATCTGGTCTTGGCGTGAGGAATTTGGCAACGAAATGATTTGGTCTCGTCGCCTTGGGCAGTTGGTCACTAACCGCGAAAACCCCCAGCTTTGGCCTCTTGTTTGTGAGTAAATCACAGGCTCCGTCTCTACCACGCCGCCTGCAAGAGTTTTAGCGCATCCGCCACCTGCTTGTCCGGCGAGCGAGCACCGGCATTGGCGTTGAAGTTCTTAATAGTCTCCCGCGCGATGCCGATCAGGTCATCCTCTGGAATATCCAGCTGACGCACCTGAGTCGGTACGCCCTGGGCCGCATACACTTCCTCCAGCCGGTCCGCGACAGCCATTGCGGCGGCCTCCGCACCCATGCCATTGCTCCAGACCCCCATTGCAGAGGCAACTTGCTGGGCCTGGGCCTCCTCCACTCCAGCCGCGGCGAGTCGCAGAGCAGGGGCGTGCACCACCGATGTGCTCTCCCCCTGGCCTACTCTCGGATAGCGCACATGCAGGGCCGTCGAGATGGCATAGCTGCCACTGAAAGGGCCGGCGGTGAAGCGGCCGCGTCCATCATCCTCCGCTCGGGTGGTCAAGAAAGCTGCCAGCGACAGGTCGATGCGCAGGGCCGGATTATCCAGTTCCTCCATCAGGCGCAGATAGGCATCATGGGCCAGCCGGAAGCTATGCTGTAGATCGCCTGCAACTAGCGGATTGACCCCCATCTGGCTGATCGAAGAGATCGCGCCCGCGAAGACCGTCGTCGCTGTGGAGCGGATCACGTCCGGTGGTGAGGACAACAGGACACCCTCATCCAGAAATATTGAGTGAGGCCGGGTTTTAGGGTCGAAATACTCCATCCGGTGGTCGAGGTCGGGGTTCTTCAGTCCCGTGCCCGCCCGGTTCATGGCGTTGGTCGGCGTGGTCGGTACGTTGACGATAGGTAGCTTTGGCGCCATCAGCCGCGGGCTGTAAGCGGTCTTGCCCTCCGGGTATTGGGTCATCAACTCGAAGGGGCTGGCATCCTCCGCCAAATAGATCGCAATCGCACGCACCGCCACAATGACACTGCCTCCGCCCGCCGCGATAAGCATGTCCGCTCCTGCCTCTCTGGCCGCATTGGTGGCCGCCTGGACCGAGGAATAGGTTGAGTCCTTTTCAATGCCATCATAGACCCCGGCGAATCGCTCCCCCAATGCTACCCGGATGCGCTCGACCGTGTCTGTCCGCCGGTTGATGGAGGGCGAGCAGATGACGAACGCCCTTTGGGCTTTGGCGCGGACAGCGGCTTCGGGCAGGTATCGCTCCAACACCTCTGTCCCACAATACAGCCGCCAGTCATGCCCTGCGGCGCGGAAAGATTGAGTCATTTCTTACCTCCATTGCCAACCGCATCCTGAGTATCCCGAACTTGATGCGGGACAAGTTGGGGGCATGATCGCGCCAGGTTCCAACTCAGTTGAAGTTAAACTCAACCTGAAGGCCAACCACACGGCCCTTTTGCAGCGGGGAAAAGGTACCGCCCAATGGAACCCCACCCAGCTTGCTAGGCATCTGGGAATCACCGCCGAAGTTTACTTCGTCCAACAAATTCCTTCCGTATGCGCTGAGTACCCACTTACCATCGTTGGATGATAAATCAACTCCCGCTGTAACATTGACCCAATCATCAATAAAACCGAGGTTATTGTCAGTTGAATATATCTTGTCACGATAGGCATAGCTGATTCTGGAGGATAGGTTCCAGTCACCCAGCTCCATATCGTGCACAAGGCCAACTGAGTAAGTCAATTCCGGTACAGAGGTGGATTTCAGCGCTTTATCGTCGCCATCAGAGACACCGTCTCCATTTAGATCGCCAGTTAAGGAACTCCATTTTGCATCAATGTAGCCTACGCTAATGTTCAGCAGCAGCGTGTCAATCAATGCGATCTGCGCATCGACTTCGGCACCGAAAACTTCCAAATCGCCCGCGTTACGGAATGTTTGGACAACACCCGAGTTAGGGTCGGACTCAAGTATGGCGCGTTGCGCGTCCCTCAGCTCCGTATAATACACAGCGCCATTGATTCGACCGATGCCATTCAGGTTTTTTTTGAAACCAGTTTCGAAGCTATCCACTTCTTCTTCGTCAGTTGGCCCGGGTCCGAAATTGATCGCGTCTACGTTGGTATTACGCAAGTTGTAAATACCCGAACGATAGCCACGGGACAAGTGTCCGTATATCAATGTGTCGTCTTCCAAGGAGTAGCTTACGCCCAGGCGTGGTGAAACGTTGGTCCAGGTTTTGTCGTCGGCGAAATCAAATGGACAAGCTCCTTCGACAATACTGCACGGGGAGTTAACATTAAAAACCAGAGAGGCCACTTTGGCATCCTTCTCTTCACGGGTGACGTTAATCCCGGCGTTTAAGGTCAGCTGGTCAGTCAGCGCATAGTCGAGCGAGCCGAACCAGGCAATAGAATCAACGTCCTGCACACCACCGCCATGTTGAGTCCGCGCCGGGGCCACGCCACCTGTCGCTACACCCAACAGTTCTCGCGCTTCGCCGTAGGCCAATTCATTAGAAAGTTGTGCCAGGCCGGTCGTTACACGCAGCTGGTCGAAAGTGCCTGAGTAGCGAATCTCATTAGTGAATTGCTCGTACTCAATCTCGGTTGTACTGTGAAAGAGCCAGATTGGTTGCGAATCAACATCTACTAGCAAAGCGGAACTGAATTCTCTCCAACCCATAATGTAGGTGATGGTTCCCTCGCCAAAATCTACGTCCCAGTTAGCTTCGGCAGTAACAAAGTCTAGCTTGGCGTCATCGAACCCCCGTTCATCGATTGAAAACTTGTGGCTGTCCCTGTCCCAACTAAAAGGTGTTCCGGGTACGCCACTGCCAGCGCTGTGGCTCTGGCTCACGGCACCATCACCCTCCGTGTCTTGATATTCGTAGCGGAGAGTCAGGTCGAATTCATCCGTCGGCGCCCACAGCAATGAAGCTTTCAGCATTTGGGTTTCTGATGCGCCAGCATCTTGCCCATCAAATTCGTTGATGAACCAGCCATCATCTTCGTTGCGGTAACCAACCAGTCTTGCAGACAGTGTGTCGGTCAGTGGCCCAGAGACAGCACCCATGACATAAGTATTCAGGCCGCCGTCTCCATTCGGATTGCCGTCTGTGGCAACCCTGAAGTTAGCTTCGAACTCATCACTGGGTGATTTCGAGTTGATCAATACGGCACCACCTGTGGTGTTACGCCCGAACAGAGTGCCCTGGGGCCCTCGCAACACTTCAACACTTTGCAGGTCGAAGGTGTCCAGCATGACGCCATTATTCATTCCCATATAGACACCATCAACAAAAAGGCCGACAGCTGGATCAAAGGAGGGGATCGACCCTCTCATGCCGATACCGCGAACCGAGAAGTTGGCGGTATTTTTCTGAGTGCCAATATCTTCCAGCATCACACCTGGCATGCCGATCGACAAGTCGTGGACATTGCGAATTTTAAGTGCATCGATCTGCTTGGAGTCCATGGCGCTTACGGCCACGGGAATATCCTGCATCGATTCCTCAGTTTTCCGTGCTGTTACTACAACCTCCTCCAAAAGCATTGAGACGTTCGACTGACGCTGCCCCTCCTGTGCACTGGTGCTGGACGCTGCGGCCAACGTCAGGGCAGCAGTCGCTGCGCTGACTGCGAGTGATACTTTTCGATTCTTTAGCATTGTTTAACTCCTCCGTAACCTATTGGTTGGTAGATACATTCGCGATTGAGCACTTCCCTTTGTTTCGGCCGGCTTTGACAAAATGCTTCAGGCCTCCGGTTATTTGAAGTACTGAGAATTGCTGGCGTTTTTTACCCTTCAAAACTGTTCCCTTCAGTGATCAAAAATTATCAGCCTGAACATCTTTGGGTTTAGTGTATTGCGTCGCATGCTTGTCATATCGCGTCTATGCATATTCAAGTATCTAACCCGCGCCCACTGACGACAGAGACCGTCTGCCCAGGCAGGGGTTTTGGAATGTGGGGTTCGACAGGATGAGTAGCGCGCCACCAAAGGTATCCCAGGCCGAACTGAACGATGCGATCAAGAAGCGATACAGCGGCTCCTTGATCGCCTGGGACCCGTTAAAAGGCGAGGCTCGCTGGGTCAGCAAGCCCGGGCGCCCCGACACCGGTGGCACCTTAAGCACGGCGGGAGGATTGGTGTTTAACGGCGGTGGTGGAGGTCATTTGATCGCCAGCGACGCTGCCAGCGGCGAAAAACTCTGGTCCAGGGATACCCAGACCGGCGCTTGGGGGGCTCCGATTACCTATGCCCTGGATGGCGAGCAGTACATCGCCGTCGCTGTTGGTCACATTGGCACGCTCGGCGCCGCGGCCCACGGGTGGAAGATGCCCAATCTATCGCGCGTATTGGTTTATAAGCTCGGCGGCACCCACAGCCTGCCACCGGTTCCCGCCGACAACCGCCAGATGCCAAAGCCAGGCCCCGTGACCGCCGATGCTGAGACCCAGCAACTCGGCCAGGCGCTGTATCAACGGCAGTGCGGCGTTTGCCACGGCGATGGTCTACGCACCGCTGGGATCAACCCGGACTTGCGTTGGTCATCCGAGGGCATACACGCGATCTGGCAGGAGATCGTTCGCGGCGGCATCCTGAAAGCGCGGGGTATGGTGAGCTTCAGCGAGTTTCTCAGTGCGGAGGAAGCCGAGGCCATTCGTCAATATGTGCTGGCTGAGGCTAATCGCTTGCATCTGGAAATTTCCGCAGGGACTAACGACGACGGAGGGTAATGTTCCCGGATGTCCTGTGTGTTTAAAGGGAAAGGCTCGCTCGTCGAAAGCAGGTTTTTACAGCGCAAAAATTACAACGGCAGATTTTTATTTCAAGCGGGTTCTAGCCAAGTCTCGCGGCCATTTGGCTGCCATCGAAGGAGGGGCAGAATCCATGATGGTATTGGATGCGGAGCATTTTGCTTTTTAACTCAATAATACTTTAAAGCCCCTTGCGGGGCTACTGTTTGGTGGAGGCGGCGGGAACTGTACTTAGACTATAAGCAATTGATTAATATAGGTTTAATGGGTTTATAAAACTGCTTTTGTTACAT
>Ga0206127_1002209_pt1 | contig 19657 bp, 17 predicted proteins | sample Helgoland_Spring_6_FD_148646 | JGI IMG/M metagenome (GOLD analysis project Ga0206127, IMG submission 148646) | Pelagic subsurface seawater microbial communities from Kabeltonne, Helgoland, North Sea - Helgoland_Spring_Bloom_20160419_1 | ecosystem: Environmental > Aquatic > Marine > Epipelagic ...
TCAGATTTTTTTACGTCGATGTTTGGCGCAGGTGGGAGTCACTTTCACCAGCAGCAGTCTGTGTTGCGAGGTCAGGATGCAGAAATTGAAATGCCCGTGTTTCTAGAGGAAACCCTGACTGATATTCCTAAGCTGGTCGAGTATGTTATTCCTATGGTTGAAAATGGTCAGCGATATGACCGCAAAAAAAGCCTGAAGGTTAAGATTCCAATGGGTGTGACAGACGGTGAGCGCATCCGTCTAAAGGGCCAAGGCGGCGCAGGGCAGGGTGGTAGCCCCAGTGGTGATCTTTATTTGCATATTCGTCTCGTGCCTCACCCGCTGTTTGATGTTGAAGGTCACAATTTAGTAGTGACTGTACCGCTTGCGCCATGGGAGGCGGCCTTGGGGACCAAGATTGCCATACCTACGCTGGCAGGTGCGATTAATCTGACGATAGCACCAAACAGTCAGTCAGGGAGAAAATTGCGTATCAAGGGTAAGGGTTTGCGGAGTAAGTCTAGTTGTGGTGACCTGTATGCCTTGTTAAAAGTCGTTGTGCCAGCAACGTCCAATGACGATGTTAAAGATTTATGGAAGGCCTTGTCAGAGAAGGCCAGCTTTGATCCAAGGGCTGAGTGGAGTAAGCCATCATGAATGATGTAGTGTTGAAAATTTCTCTGCAAGAATTGTGTCAGTATGAAGGGCTGACCGAACAGTTAATAGTAGACGTGGTTAGTTATGGTATTACCGAACCTACCGAGGGACACAGTGTTGCCGACTGGGTATTTGATACATCGAGTGTCTACTGGCTGCAGAAAGCGGCTCGCTTGTATCATGACTTGGAAATTGACTGGGTCGCGGTCGCCATGGTGATCGATTTGTTACAACAAAAAGAAGCGCTGGAAGAACGAAATCGAATTATCGAGCAACAATTAAATAGGCTGCTTGAATAAAATATTTTCTTTGAAACGGAACCGTCTCTATTTACAGTAACGGTTTGGGTTTGCGAGAAAAAACTGTGCGGATCAGTGGAATATAGTGGTCCAATGGCTGCGTTGTATAGTCAGGGTCAAAGGAAGGTTGATCCCAGCGGGCGCAAAAATCCACGCACGCTTGATAGTGGGGATGATCGCACAGTAGATCTCTGGCATGCCTATCTTGGGCGTAGTGGTGCATCCAGTAATAACCTTGAAACAAACCGTGGTGTAGAACGACCCAGTAGTTTTTTTCGCTGACGTAGGGCCTCAATAATGCGGCACCTATTTGTGAATGATTGGCGGGCGCAAGAATGTCGCCGATATCATGCAGTAGGGCGCAGACAATGGTTTCGTCATCGGCGCCATCGATTTCGGCCCGTGTTGCTGTTTGCAGGCAGTGATCAAGCCGTGATATTTGATAGGGCGAATCTCCTGCCATCATTCCCAGCCATTCGATGACCCTATCAGCCTGACCTTCAATGTTCTTGTCTTCGTGTTGAAAAACGAGGTCATAGTCGCTGCGAGTTGCGTTTTCCATCGCGGTAAATTCGACATGTTTGGTCATATTCAATCCGAGTCGCTGTCGTGCCAAATAGTTAAGACCACAGTATCCAGCTCAACCTAGGCCTCTGCAAGGACTGGCTGCAATTAGACGGTCTCAAATGGCCAGTTAAATAGTATATCCATTTTCGGCAACAGCATAGAATAGGCAATCTGATTCTGCGATGGCCGCGTTAGTGGTGATCATAAATAGTTTTAGTCGTTGAGCAGGGTACAGTTTTCCCTGATCGATACGAACGAGTCTGGAAACAGCGCATCGACCGTTTGCATCGAAGGCCGAAAATAATCGATGCAAGTCATCTTGCGCCCAACCCAATTGGGTATCGGGGCTGATGGTACCAAAATTATGATGTTCTATATCGGGTCTCAAGGTGATGTCGTAACTGCTGGTTTCCCGCTCTGCATAAGTCAGTGTAATACCAGCGTTTAGCTCGAGTCTCGTCGGGTTATGTAACAATTCAAGCTCCCATTCTGCTTCAATGTCCGGAGCTAATACCGTTTCGGCGCTTAGATAGCGTGACAGTCCCTCATAGGCGAGTGAATGCGCTTCTTCGTCCAGCCTACCCCCCACCTCGACGGTGACTGTGGGATAAAAATGCTCGCTGATATCCATCAATGCACCCAAATTGAGGTTGGAAATAATCAGCCGCTGACTAAATAGTGATACCAGTGCATCGTGGTGGCGGTCCATATGCGTACAGACGCCGAAAGAGGGTCCCGAGCCCGAGGTGTTGTGTATGTCTATCACCGCCTCAGGATGATGTAGCCGAAGAATCTCCAGAATTTCCTCGGCCAAATGCCCTTGGGCATCGTTAAACGGTGGACGGAAACATCGATTTAGATCTCTAGCTCTTGGAAGCATGCGATGGCTAAATAATGGGGGGGTGAGTGCCGCTTCGATGGAGGCAATTATGTAGATCGTATTTGTCTTGGGTTGTTGTGCCGATCTGAGCCAGTGAAAAATAGCAGTGATTCCTGATGGTTCATTGCCGTGCAGTAGGGTAACAACTGCACGGGTTCTGCTGCGATCAAAACCTTGCTGAAATAAGCAGGCGGGTCCGTCGAGTAACCTAAGAAACTCGTCGACACTGTTTCCTATGTCGTCGAACATCGGATTTCGAATGAATTTGAAACGTCTCACAATGGCCATTCCGCCACAGGTATGTTGCTGTTACTGTGGTTAATAAATGTTTCTAAAAGTGTGTGTGACGCGTTATCTGTCGACATCGATTGATTGAGTTGGGACAATTTATTTTGCTGCCAAATAGCGCCATTCTGTTTTCGAATCAGGCGTCGCTGAATAACAGAAAGATAGCGTTTTGACTCCTCTAGCGGCACTCCAATAGCATCCAGACCCTGCTGGGCGCAGGGCAATAGTTGATCGATAATATCGGTGATGGTTTGCTCTCGATAACCATGTTGGCCTAAGTGTGGCCAAACAAGTTTTGCATCAAGACCATGCTGTGCTGCTCGATAAAAATTGTATTCAGCTAAATGAAAAGGTAGCGCTGGCAATAGCTCGTTGATCTGCGGTCGAATACCTTCAGCTAAACCGATCAGAAACGCAGCATTTGCTACCATATCAACGGCAGTAGGGCCTGCAGGTAGGGCTCGCATTTCGATTCGCAGATGACCACCTTCAGCGTCATCATAGACCGGCCTATTCCAAAGCCACACGGTACTCAGATGAAGACGGAGCTCGGCGAGGCTTGGCACTTCGCCATCTTCTTGCTGTTGTTTGGACGAATGCTGGGCACAAATGGGCAATAATGCAGGGTAGATACGAACGGTCTCACGAAATAAATCAACGGCATTATGTCGTAGCCACCCTTGGCCAAAGTTAACCCGAGCTGGATTTCTCCAGCGATAAGCATCGGTGTGTCGAGTGTCTATCGATTGTTTGAACAGGGGCACTCGTGTCTCATGCCACAGAGAATGCCCAAAGAGTGTCGGCGAGTTAGCACCAATTGCAACAGCGAGAGGCGTAACCACCTGAATGGCGTTGTAGATATCAGCGAAGTCAATTGGATTGACTCGATAGTGGACTTGAAAAGACGTATTTGCGCCTTCAAAAGTAATGTCCTCCATCGTCAGTTTTAGCGGGTCTTCGCCGTTAACATCAATTCTAAATTGGGTGCCGCTACGTTTTATCAGCTGACTCATTAACGCTTGATAACGTTTACGCTCAGTCACTGAGTGGTCGCCAAAGTCAGACCGTTTTAGTGTCGGTAAAATACCTATAGCCACAATGCGACCATCGTAGATTGCCGCTGCTGCGTTTACCTCCCGCAATTTTTTGACAATTTCTTCTTCAATACTTGAGAAGGCAGATCGGGTCAACCGATAAGGAGTGAGATTATATTCCAGATTGTAGCGGTTCAATTCCACAGTTAATTGTGGGTCTTTCAATTCGTTGATGATTTCTTGATTGGCATAGAGCGGGTTTCCATCGGTGCCTACGATATACAACTCAAGCTCTGCACCTATTGAGCCATTTCCGGTGCCAAAGGCAGGGTCAGCTAACAGCTCCTGTAAAACAGACAAATTCTCTTCCAGTCTGTTTTCAAAGTCCACATAATCCTGAGTCTCAAATTTAGTTTTATCGATATCAATACCCATGACTATAACTGTGAAGATAGTCACTGAAAAATCAATTGACCTGCATCATCAATACGGTAAAAAACATAGATAATAACCCAGGTTATGTTGATTTTTTGATGGCCTATCTGCTTGCGCTGCAACTCCTGGGCATGTCGTCATTAATAAAATACCAGCTATACTTGAATCTACCCCGCAGATAATTCAGGCCAAGTTATGAGCGTCATTCGCAGTAGAGCCAAAAATAACTTTCCGATGGTGTTGCTGACTTTGCTCAGTATTGTCCAGGCACTCGCCTTTGAACTTCTTTGGGATGAGGTTCGCAATCATCGAGAGTTCTATGAAATGAGCTGGACAGCGACGGCTGGCTGGATAAGGATTGTGACTACATTTCTAGGTATTATTTTGATTTGGCATACTTATGCGAGTAATGCGATGCGATTTCGCTGGGTACCATCTACATCAGATTCATTCTTTCCATTCGTGATTGGTGTTGTGCAATTTTTGATGGTTGGAAATCTTGATTCTGATGCAGTGCCGCAGTGGTTGCTAATGTTGGCTATTCTGTTTGTTGCTATTCCTTGGATCAGTCAGCATGATATGCGTCGCGCTCGCGAAGAGGCTGAGAACGCAGAGTTTTTCAATGGGCGGAATAGAGCGTCGCTTAAGGATATTTTTCCGATCGCCGCAATCGTGGCCACACTGTGCAGTTTCAGTGGTCTGGTTTGGTCGATGGATGACAATGTGTGGTTATCGGGACTTGCGTCGCTCATCGCTTTTGTCATTATCGTCGTCCAAATGGCTATAATGAATAACTTTTGGGTGATGTCGATGACTTTGGGAAACACGGATCCAAAGACCAAGAATGCTATGAAAACGGTCGAGTAGAGCGGAAGTCCCCTATATTAGTTTTGCCGAATCGAGGAGCATGAAATGAAAATGAATAGAAGAGAATTACTGGGTGTTGCTGCCGTTGTAGGTGCCAGTTCAATGTCGTCGACGGTTTCAGCAGCGGTAACGAGACCTACAGCAAAAAGAATTTTGGTGCTGGGAGGCTCCGGATTTATTGGGCCACATTTTGTCAGGGCCGCGCAAGCCAGAGGGCACCACGTTACCTTGTTCAACCGTGGTCGGACCAACAAAGACTTGTTTCCCGCGGCTGAAAAACTCGTCGGAGACAGAAACAACGGACTTGAATCTATAACAAAAGGCGAGTGGGACGTCGTTTTGGATAATTCAGGTTATGTACCTAGGCACGTCATGGATTCTGCGGTCTTGCTTAAGGGACGAGTGGGGCGATATATTTTCACTTCTTCTGTGGCAGCTTATGACGTGGCCCCGGATCGGCTGCCTATGGGCGCAACCTCGAAACTATCAACCTTAGCTGATCCCACATCAGAAAACGTCGGAAAGTATTACGGTCCACTAAAGGCCGTTGCTGAAGGTTATGTCAGTGACATCTACGGTGATCGCAGTACCATTGTTCGACCAACCTATGTTGCTGGGCCGGGAGATGGCACCCAGCGCTTTACTTGGTGGGTAGATCGCATTCATCGGGGTGGAGAAATATTGGCGCCGGGTACTCCGGAAACGAGCTACTCGCTGATTGACGTTAGAGATTTGGCGGAGTTTTATTTGACGTTGGCAGAAAATGATACGCCGGGAATATTCAACGCATCCGGCCCTAACGGATTATTTAATTGGGGTGGATTATTACATGGTATTCGGGCCACGACGACCGCAGAAGTAAGATTTCGCTGGGCAGATTCTCAATTTTTGTTATCGCAAAATGTCAATGGTAGTGAAATGCCGATGTGGAATGCGGGCAGTGATGGTATTCATGCCCAATTGTGGGAAAACCAGACCAGTGTTGATGCGGGTTTACGTTACCGCAGTCTTGCTACAACGGCAATCGATACTTTGGCATGGCATCGAACACTTACCCCAGAGCAGCAAAAATTTACCAGGGCAGGGATAGCAAGTCGCAAGGAGAAGAATGTGTTGGCGGCGTTTAGCCAGCGCGGATAGGTTTTCTATTACGTAAACTAATCGGACACCACCGGGTTAAGCAGATAGTATGCAAAGCCGCAGATAATAAGTGACGTTTCCCTATGGCGATAAAGCCTACAATATTTAAATTTAATGTTTCGCTGAGTGACTTAAATCGTGAAATTTATGAGGAGCTCAATTTAACGGTGGCTCAACATCCGTCAGAAACGACGGAGCGTATGGTCACCCGAGTATTGGCTTTTTGTTTGAATACGGGGGATAGATTAGAATTTTGTAAGGGTATCAGTAACACCGAAGAACCGGATCTTTGGCGACAATCACTGACCGGGGAAATAGATTCTTGGATCGAAATCGGTGAGCCGACTTTCGACAGAGTAAAAAAGACAAGCAGGCAGGCGAAAGAAACCCTTGTTTACAGCTTTAATTCAAAGTCATCGACCTGGTGGCAGCTCGAAGGGTCGAAGTTGTCAGCGCTTCCAGCGACTTTTTTTCAGTTTCAATGGAACGAAATCAAAACGTTGGCTGAACTTATCGAAAGAAAAGTTAATGCCTCCGTAACCATTTCCGGCGATTCCATTTATGTCGCCACCGATAAAGGTGAACAAGAAGTTATACTGTGCGAACTTGTTGGCTAGTTCGTGTTTCGCTACTAACGACGAGCAACTATAGGAGATTTTGAATGTCCAGCGAGTCAATAAAGTTTGTCTATGAAAAAGAAACTAAGAACAGTGTGCGCTATAAAGAAGAACCTGAAGCGGGAAAAGCCGCCATCGTCGGTAGTTTGTATGTACAAAAGTGGTTTGCTGGGGATAGCAGGGTCTTAATGGTTACACTCGAAAAGCAAGATGAGCAATGAGTCGGAATAAACTGCTGAGTTTTTTTGAAGAATATAATGATGCAACCACAAGCTGATCCGTTCATTGTACCGGTCTGTCACGATGAAATTACGGTTATTTATCAAGACGACAGTTTTTTACTAATTAATAAGCCGACCGGATTGCTGAGTTTATCGGGAAAGCATCCACGCAATAAAGATTCAGTACACTATCGTTTGGTACAAGATTTCCCAACAGCAACGCTGGTACATCGTCTCGACTTCGGTACATCAGGCATTATGCTGGTGGCACTGAGCAAAGAGGTTAACGGTAATTTGACCAGACAGTTTCAAGCGCGCAGCGTGAAGAAAACGTACAAAGCTTTACTGTATGGTGAAATGGCTGATAACAGCGGCGTTATAGATTTCCCTATCGCCAAAGATAAAGACAATTTTCCTCTGCAAAAAATCTGCTATCGAGATGGGAAAGAGGCGGTAACACGATATAGAGTCATAGAAAAAATAGCAGGTAACTGCACCAAGGTAGAATTCACTCCATTATCGGGACGAACCCATCAACTGCGTATTCACAGCCGTGAAATAGGGCATCCAATTTTAGGTTGTGATCTTTACGGAAGCGATGAAGCTTTTGTAATGGCAGAGCGATTGATGTTACATGCAACGACTTTGGAGTTTTTCCACCCGGCTACCGGTGAGATCATACAGGGTGTCAGCAATTGTCCATTTTAGCGGTTGAGTTCCATTTCTAGTGCGTTATTTCTGCTCATCTGCAGGCAGCAACCCTCGGGATTTCAATACCTCTTCGTACAACCCCATCATTATCGACACCGTCGGGCCCGATACGCGAATAGACAAATCGCGAGCGTCATGGCTTAGGGAATAATATCCCCGAGTCTGCTGGGGCTTAACGTTAAACTGGTGCAGGCGGTATGTGCTGCTGGTAAAAAGCAGGCTAGCGGGCAGGGTATAGATTGCTTCGACTTCACTTTCGCAGGCCGTTAAATCCGTTGTTAAAGAAAATGGCTGCTGCACGATTCCGACAACCGGCGTTATACGGTAGCCAGTTTGTGTAAAATAATCGCCCATACTACCCAGCACGGTTACGCTGTTCGGATTTAGGTCTATTTCCTCGTGAGCTTCCCGCAGCGCCGTTGCCACAGGGTCATGATCGCTATCGTCAACCTTGCCTCCAGGAAAACAAATATGCCCGGCAAAGCGAATGTTAGCGCTGCGCTTGGTCACCAGTACTTTTAACTCATCGTTTTCTTTTACAAATGCGATGAGCACCGCTGAGGCAGATGAAGACGCTTTCATCGCATCGCTGACGGGATTTTCCAGATGAGGGTTACGCAGTGGCGAGCGAGTACGAGCGTAATCGGTTAAAAAGTGCTCGGCGAGAAGATCCTCAGAAATATCAATAGATTGGTGTAAAAACTGCGAGGGTAAAGGTTGCATATGGAATCTTAGCTGTGTTGATGGATGTCGGTTTAAAGTGTTGTGTCGATGAGGTCAACCCGTTGGGTGTGGGCACGTCTCGCCGAGACGTGCCCTGACACCAGTCAAGCCTTACTGGAGTGGCTGTAAATGTTCGAGTTTTAAGCCAACGGCGGTTCCACTGCCAAAGCCTTTCCAATAGGTATGCTTGTCATCCATGATACCGTTTTGTTCTGAATAAACACCGTCTGCACCGTCAGGCACCACATCGAGGTAGCTTTGGCTCTGCTGGTCATCCTTTAGGTAATGATTGAAGTAGGCCGTGGCGAAATGGTCCATAATGTTGTTCATACGCACTGTGTCCCAAACCGGGTCGGTATAATGACTTGCGCCGGTTTTGTCCTCGTTGCTCGAAATTTCATTCGGCAGCGGGTAGGGGGCTCCTGCGTTGTGTCCTGCATTTTTGAAGGTTAGTAAATAACGCTCACTGTTTATCGCCCCTTTGAAAATCGCACGCACGCCGCTCTCATAGCCGGCAATGTCATCGGCATCTCCAGCGAGGTAGAACGTGGGCACTGTGATTCCTGCTAAATCATCGGCTGACCAAAAACCGAAATTCATTCCCCATGGCGCAATCGCAAAGCCGGCCTTAATTCGAGAATCAAGTTTCTTTCGATAGTCTGGATTGCCTGTAGAATGGGCGCTTACGAGTGCGTTTGGTGAGATGGTAGCGGCAGCAGCCACGGCATCACTGTAACCGCCTCCAAGATTGTTCACCAGACCATAGCCACCCATCGAATAGCCTACCACGCCCGTCATATTTGCATTGACCAACCCGTGTAAAAAGCTGTTGGTGTCTTCGCTGAAATTGGCCATGCTGTCGATGACAAAACGCTGATCAAGAGGCCGATTATAGAGGGTGCTTGAAAATGCTTGAAGGTCATCATAAGTGCTGTCAGCATGATCAATCGAGGCGACAACATAACCTTTACTGGCTAAGTTTTCCCCTAGATGACTCATTAGATAGCGATTACCCGGATATCCGTGGGATAAAACGACCAACGGGTAGCGCACGTTATTGGTGGCAGGATCGGCGTTGCGTAAAGCGCTGCCATGGAGGGTCGCTATGACGGCAGGATTGCGAGTGATCGCTTTGTATTCTCCACCTGCATCCTGAGCTGTTGTCGGGTCAGCTGGGTACCATACTTCAATGGTCAGCTTTCTATCATAGACGGCATTAGCGCTGCCATTAGACGTATTAAGTACATCTATCCTATTGGGGTCAATTATTGTGAGGGTGCGAACGCCGATGGTATGTTTACCAAAATTAGCGAGCTCTGGCGCATCATACCTGATGGTGTCAATTCGATTATCTCGTGCGGTAACCACACTCGTGAAGAAAACAAAAAATATTACTGCGAAAATTCTAACCATTTCCCGATTCCTTAAAGACTGTCAAAAATTTCCTGTCGTTCGCCGCTATTAAAATTGAGGAACGGACACGACAAAAACTTGTTGCCTAAACAATCAACAACTAGGTTGTTAATGCTTCGACTGATTACAGAGACGCTGCTGGAAGTGAGATATCACTTCTCTGATAGCTGCCGTTTCCAGCTACCATCGTTTTCTCTGCAAAAAAGATAAGTGCCACTGGATGAGCGACTATTGCTCGCGGTCAAATTGATGGCTACCTCACGGCAACTATTTTTTTCTGTCGTTAGCGTTGTTATCGTTGCCGAGTTACCACTCTTGCCATTGCTCCAGGCCTTGGATTGGTTAAAATCTGTTTGGTTGAGTACCGATACAAGAACGTCTTGAAGCGCTACAACTTCTGCTTTTTCAAACTTTGAAACAGGGGACTGCATGACTTGCCATTCTGCATCGACTTGGCATATATCAAAGCGGTAGTGTGCTTTTCTCTGTCCGTTTTCTGATAATAAAAATAGCGTGCGCCGGCACGGTACGCCGTCATTTGAGTAGCTGAGCTTCGGAAGAATTTTTCCACTAAGCAGGCTGGTATCTGAATGCCAGGTAATCACTTTTTTATCGGGGGCTGTATTCAGAGATTTATTGATGGCGGCTTTGAACGAAACGATTTCTTCAGGGCTGAACTTTGCCAGTATTGAATCATAAAGGAAATCTAAAACGCCAGCGGAAGAGACCTGCGCAAAACCCATCGTTAAGGCAATGGCTACTACATTTAAAATCCGCCTCTTCATGGTTGATGGATCTCTAACAGTTTACTACTCAATTTGCTTGCCCACTTTCTTACAAGTGCCTTAGCGTCTGCGTTATTTCTGGGCTTGGAGGCCCAGGAATGAAAACCATTATCGCGGGTCTGTCTGACGTCGACAACGCGCGCCAAGATCTCACCGCTAACTGCATCGTAAACCTCAAGCAAAAGGGTACCTTGGCCGGCGGTTCGGGTATAGACCCGTGAGCGATTCATACTATTGATATCGGGAGCATTGACGTCAAGATCTAATACTGACGGTCTTAGAATCAGAGCGTTAGGGACTGGCTCTGTGACCAAAGTAAAGCCTTCAATGGATGAAAGTTCGTCAGAGAAAGTTTCATCAAAAAGTTTGGCAACCCGAGATTTTATCCGTGTTACATCACTCTCTCTTACCCGGTCTACCGTAGAAATCTGGCTGCGGTTATAGTCCCTGCGCCAGTTTTTCTTAAATGCCACTTCGCTGGGGAGTAACAGGATCTTGTCGTACTCAGAAAAATCAACATCCGCTTTGCTATAGACAACACTGCTTTTACTCTGCTTGACCATGACCAGGCCGTCATACGAAGTCTCCGGCGGTTTGTCTTGCTCGGCATTAACTGAAAGTGGGAGGCTGCAGGCAATAAGGACTAGCCAGGCTATGTTGCTGATTGTTTTTTTCACCATGTTCTCCATTTATCGATGTTCTCTTTACGTGTCAACTAGTCTAAGGCGTACCTTCGGTTTTGTCACGATTAGAATGTTGGATACTATAGGCAGAAAATGTTGCCGGTAGCAGTGCTTCGCGTTGAGCGGCAAGTCATTGCTGATTAGTTTACTTTGGTGCAAACAGACTTCAATCGCAATAACTTGCCGGTTCTATCCTGCAGTGTCAGTATTCGCAGATCAGGCACGATAACAAAACGACTAACGCCGAGATTTTGTGCGCTTTCAGCCTCAATCCGGCAACTCAGGAGCGCATTCCATGATAATACCATCCCGTACGTCATGCCCTTCTATTTGTAGCAGCTTCGGGCTTAGTTTAATGCTGGTGGCGGTTTTGGCGATGGGTGCAGAACGTGTTGCTAGCGAAACCAATCCGCAACCCTGGTTGAATAAAACCAGCTCCGCTGAGGTTCGCAGCCAGCAATTACTGACTGCGATGACCAACGCCCAAAAGTTTCAGCAGTTGGTGGGAGCAGCAGGGCAGGTACCGGAGCTGCCTCAGTGTTTTGGTGCTCGTCATGTGCCGGGACTACCGGAATTGGCCATTCCAACATTGCGTATTACCAATGGTCCAGTGGGTGTAGGCCAAAACGACTGTGTGCCTGCTGAATACGCTAATCCCGATAATGCCCTGTCCTTTTTAACCAGTCCGCATTCAGCGAAAGCGACGCAAATGCCATCGGCAATGGCTATTGCTGCATCGTTTGACCGCGCAGTGGCCAGTCAATTTGGCACGATCCTTGGGGTTGAGTCGAACAACTTAGCCCTGCACGTGATGGAAGGGCCAGGCATGAACTTAGCGCGAAACCCAACTTTAGGCCGCAACTTTGAGTATTTTGGCGAAGACCCCTACCTGACCGGCACCTTGGCGGTGGCTGAGATAAAAGCTATTCAAGCGGAGGGGGTTATCGCAATGGCCAAACATCTGGTCGCTAATGACCAAGAAACTAACCGCATGACCCTCAATGAAATTATTGACGACAAGGTATTGCATGAGCTGTATCTACTCCCTTTCGAGATGTCAGCAAAGCAGGGTGAAGTGGCCTCGATGATGTGTTCATACAACACCGTAAATGGTGAGGGGATGTGTTCTAACAAGCATATTCTTACGGATATCTTGCGGGGACAGTGGGGCTTTGACGGTTATGTACAATCTGATTTTTATGCGGTGCACGATGTTGCCAAGACTATGAAGTCGGGTACCGATCATGAAATGCCCGGTATGGACTTCCCTCAGTTTGGTGCCGTTACTCATTGGAAACCTGCGGCTTTACAGGCCTCGCTCGACGCCGGCGAACTGACCATGTCGGATATAAATACGGCACTGTATCGTCGTTACAAGCAAATGTTCAAATTCGGTATTTTCGATCGGCCCCTAGTGCAGGTCCCTATTGATGCAGATCGCAATGGTAATATTGCTCGCCGAATTGGTGAGCAGTCCGCTGTGCTGTTGAAAAATGATAATGGGTTATTACCTTTTTCAGCGACCGTGAAAAGTATCGTCATTATTGGTAAATCTACTTATGCTGATACTGCGGTTGCAGGCTGTTGTGGCGGTAGTTCAGATGTGATTCCGTTATACACCGTGAAGCCATTGCAAGGCATGAAAAATACCTTAAGAGCCATAGGCTCATCCGCCGAGGTAACGCTGATAGTGGTCAATGAAGACAACAGCAATCTCGAAGAGGCGGTCGTTGCCGCGCAGTCTGCCGGTGCCGTTGTGATTATGGCGGGTACCCTTGCAGAAGAAGGTAATGATCGTGCAGGGATATCGCTGGACTCTGGCGATCGGGTTGGCCATGCGTTGCAGGCAATGAGTGCTGGATCAAAACTGATTAATAAAAATCAGGTCGAAATGATTACTACCGTGACGGCCGCCAACGCCGAAAATACCGTGCTGATTCTAAAAGATAACGCGTCATCATTACTGCCGTTTATCGATCAAATACCGGCGGTATTGGAAGTATGGTTTCCCGGTCAAGAGGATGGCAACATCGTCGCGAATTTATTGATGGGCGTCGTCAACCCGTCGGGTAAGCTGCCGGTGACTTTTCCAATGCATGAGGGCGAGTGGCCCGCCAATACTCCCATGCAATACCCAGGCGTGGAGGTAGATGGCAGGCCAACGGTCACCTATTCAGAGGGGCTGAACATTGGCTATCGGTGGTATGATTCGAACAATATTGCACCGCGGTTCCCGTTTGGTCACGGTCTTTCTTACACCAGTTTTGCCCTGACGAGACTGTCGGTATCACCCAGCGTATCTAATGGCGCTATACCCATCAAGGTAAGTGTTGATGTGGAAAATACCGGTAAAGTAAGGGGGGCAGAGGTTGCGCAGGTTTATGTTTCTCTCCCGCCGATATTAAATCAACCGCCCAAGCGATTAATTAACTTTGAGAAAGTTGTTCTTGATCCCGGTGAAAAAAAGACGGTCATCATGATGATCGATCCTTTATCCGCCAGCCACCCTCTGAGCACCTGGAATGTAGCTAAACAGCAATGGGTGACGGTAGCCGGCAACTATCAATTGCTAGTGGGTAATTCTTCAGGGGCTTTAGACTTGAAAAAAACGTTGGTGATCAATAATTAGCTCCATGGACATCCGCTGCCAATATCATTGTGCTATTCGATCGTTATGCGGTGATACGAGGCGTGATCGATAGGCAGCCTGTCGTTGTGCTGTTATGATCGGACAACTAAGAATTAAAAGGAGATACTCCATGTCATTGGGCAAAAAACTGGGCTTTATAGCCGCTGTATTAGTTATCACCGCCTGCAGTGAGCAGGAACAAGCGGTTACTGAGTCAGCGATTCGACCGGTAAAAATTTTTACCGTGGAGGGTGGGAATTCATCCGCTATCAGGAGTTTCCCTGGTGTGGTGGATGCGGCTCAACGCGCTGAGCTGGCTTTTCGGGTGCCGGGTTCCGTCCAGCAGTTGTTGGTGAGAGAAGGTGACTTGGTTGAGCAGGGGCAGTTACTGGCTAAACTCGACCCGACAGATTTTGCCATTACATTGAAGGATAGAGTGGCGACTAACGATAATGCCGCCCGCAACTTCGAACGCGCTCAAGAGCTCGTCGAAGACGGTAATATCTCCAGGTTAGACTATGATCGCATGGAAGCTAAAATGAAAACGTCGGCGGCGGCGCTTGCGCAAGCAGAGCAAGATCTGGCTTACACCGAGTTGAAGGCGCCGTTTACCGGTCGTATTGCTGTTCGTCATATCGAAAACTTTGAAGAAATCATTGCTGGCCAGAATATCTTTCGTCTGCAAAGTGATGGCGACTTGGAAATTGAGATCTCTTTGCCGGAGACCTTAGTGCGTATGTTAAACCCGGCTCCTGATCAGGTCAGGCGTGATAAGGTCAAGGCGCAGGCCTCTTTTGAAGGACGTCAAGATGACAGTTTTCCACTAACGATAAAGGAAATATCAACCAAGGCAGATTCGCAGACTCAGACCTTTCAGGTGACGTTAGGTATGGCTGCGCCCAAGAATTTTGCGGTATTACCGGGTATGACCGCCACAGTTGCACTGGACCTATCGCGGTTAATGAACACCGCCGTGGTGCACTGGGTGCCTGTCCGAGCAGTCGTTGCTGAGAGCGAGCTCAAGGCGCAGGTCTGGGTGCTCGACAGTGAAACTATGACAGTAAGTAGTCGGCAGGTTGAAATCGGTCGTATGTCGGGTAGCCGGATTGAAGTCAAAAGTGGTCTGCAGGGTGATGAAGAGATAGTCAGCGTTGGTGCATCCTACTTGGCCGAGGGCATGGCGGTCACGCGTATGATGCAATCAGAGCAGGCAGTGCCGAGAGCGGATGATCCGGCCTAATAGGGCTTGATACAGACAGTTGTCATAATAATTCCCGTCTCGTAAAGGAACAAATACTATGAATATTGGCGAATATTCGGTTAATAATAAAGTGGTTTCGTGGCTGCTGATCATTATCATGGTCGGCGGGGGGCTCATGGCCTTCGATGGCATGGGTAAGCTCGAAGATCCGGCGTTTACCATCAAAATGGCTAAAGTAGTCACTCGCTATCCCGGGGCCACCGCGCGTGAAGTGCAGGAAGAGCTCACGTATCATATTGAAGATGCGATCCAGAAACTCGAGCAGGTAAAACAAATTAAAATGTCGGTGTCTCGGCCTGGTCTGTCAGATATCACCATTGAATTTAAGGACAAATACCGCCAACAGGATTTTCCCAATATTTTCGACGAGTTGCGTCGTAAAATTAAAGATGTCGCGCCCAACCTTCCCCCGGGTGCTGATGAACCGATGGTGATTGATGACTTCGGTGATGTCTTCGGCGTTTATGCCGTTATTACCGGTGATGGGTATAGCTGGAGGGATCTTTGGGATACCGCTGACCGGCTTAAAAAGGAGTTGGTTCAGGTTGATGGCGTCCGCAAAATCACCATTGATGGTGAGCAGAGAGAGGTTGTCTACGTTGATATTTCCCGGTCACGACTGGCCGAGTTGGGTATCTCCCCCCAATCTATTATGCAATTGCTCGAATCACAAAATGTGGTGGTTAATTCTGGTAACGTCACCGTTGGAGATGACTATCTGCGGATTAGTCCAACGGGTGACTTTCAGTCGGTGCAGGCAATTGGCGATGTACTGATCAGCTCCTCAAATCGGCAGTTAATTTATCTGCGCGACATCGCTGAGATAACGCGTGCTTATAACGAAATCCCCCGCAAGATGTATTACGTCAACGGTGAGCCCGGCTTAACGCTGGGGGTGTCGATGCAAGCTGGTGAAAATGTGGTCGCCGTTGGGCAGCGTATGCGCCAGCGCGCTCTCGAATTACAGACCATTGTTCCGGTCGGCATGACGTTTGATATGGTCTACGACCAGCCCACTGAGGTTGATAAATCAGTGTCGGGATTTATTGTCAGTGTAGGCCAGGCGGTAGCCATTGTTATCGTCGTGCTGTTACTGTTTATGGGCCTGAGGGTGGGAATGATCATTGGCACGGTGTTGTTGATTACCGTTGCTGGCACGCTGTTTTTCATGGACTTGTTTGAGATTGAGCTGCAGCGAATTTCACTGGGTGCTCTGGTTATTGCTTTGGGTATGTTGGTGGATAATGCCATTGTGGTGGCGGAAGGTATGTTGGTGCGCATGCAGTCGGGCATGTCCGCGGCTAAAGCTGCGGGGGAGGCGGTCGGTAAAACTATCTGGGCGCTATTAGGGGGCACTGCCATCGGTATCCTCGCGTTTTCTGCGATCGGTTTGTCGCCAGACTCTACCGGTGAATTCGCCAGTTCTTTGTTCTATGTAATTTTGATTTCCTTGTCCCTTTCTTGGTTGACTGCAATCAGTTCGACCCCCTTGCTGTGTGCGCTGATGTTGAAGAGTGGTGGCGACGGAGCTGCTGCAGATCCTTATGGTGGAAAAATGTTCCTGCTGTTTCGGGGGGCGGTTGGCCATGCAATTAATCGGCGTTGGCTCACTTTGGGTGTTGTTATCGCGCTGTTTGTCTCTGCGGTAATTGGCTTCGGTCATGTGAAAAGTGGCTTCTTTCCGGCCTCTAATACGCCGATGTTTTTTGTCGATATCTGGGAGCCAGAGGGTAGTGATATACGCAAGACTCGTGTTGATACGTTACAGATTTCAGACTATATCCGCAGTCTCCCCGGGGTAGTGCAGACGACGTCGGTGATTGGGGGGCCTCATCAACGATTTACTTTGGTCTATGACGCGAAGGAGTCTTCCCGTTCCTATGCGCAGATTATTGTGCAAACAGAAACTCTTGAACAGATCGCTGAGGTCTGGGAAAAGACCGATAGTTATATGCGTACTGAACTGCCCTGGACCGACCCCATTATTAAGCCTTTACGTATAGGTCCTGGCCGCGACAGTAAAATTGAGGCGCGTTTTCATGGCCCTGACCCCGCTGTGTTGCGCCAACTCTCTGAGCAGGCCAAAGCGATCATGCGGGCCGACAGTGAATCCAAGGAAATCCGCGATGACTGGCGACAACCCGTTAAAGTGGTGACCCCCGTCTTCAATGAACAGGTTGGACGTCAGTTGGGTGTGTCACGACAGGATTTGGGCGCAGCGCTGCGTTATGCCTTCGAGGGCATGCCGGTGGGTACCTATCGCGATGGTATTCGACTGCTGCCCATTATGCTGCGTGCATCAGAAAATGAGCGCGGCAATATCGACAGCCTGCGTGATATTCAGGTCTGGAGTCCAGCGTTGAACCGTTCCGTTCCGGTTTCACAGGTAGTATCCGGCTTCGAGACGACTTGGGAAAATGCAGTGGTGCGAGGTCGTGATCGCATTCAAACGATTATTGCCTCCTGTAATGCCACCGTTGAATCGGCGGGGCCGCTGTTTGAGCGTGTGCGAGCTGATATTGATATGTTGGATTTGCCTCCAGGTTATAGTCTGACATGGGGTGGTGAGTATGAAGATACACAGAAGGCACAAAGTGGGCTTGCTGGAGCCTTGCCCACCGGTTTTCTGTTGATGATACTGACGAGTATTTTCTTGTTTGGTAAAGTACGTCAGCCAACCATTATTTGGTTAACGGTGCCTTTGGCGATCGTCGGTATCAGTGCCGGTTTATTATTAACTGGCGGCGCATTCGATTTTATGTCCATATTGGGCGCACTGTCGTTGGTGGGGTTGTTGATCAAGAATGCTATCGTTTTAATCGACGAAATAGACCAGCAGATCGACGCTGGTAAAGACGGGTATGAAGCAATTTTGGATTCTGCTGTTAGTCGTCTGCGGCCGGTAGTATTGGCCGCGGCGACTACTATTCTTGGTTTGATACCACTGCTCGGTGATGTGTTTTTTGTCAATATGTCGATCACTATTATGGCGGGCTTAGGCTTTGCTACAGTCCTCACCTTAATCGTGGTGCCGACACTGTACGCGGTATTATTCAAAATAAAGCAACAGCCTTAAACCGCTGGCGTCATCGTGGAAAGCCCGCTAATGCGGGCTTTTTTGTAAGTCAGATAAGGATTGCCGTTGTCATCATACAACATAGGGTCTGAGTAGACCGCATAGCGCTGTTCATCGAGAAGCGATGTGTTCATACTAACCAATTGCAAATACAAAGAGGGGTAATAGGGATGCGGGTAGCGTTACTTTTTTTATTGATTGGGAGCATAGTCGCCAATGCTGATGATGTCTCATATGAGCAGTGCGTTTTGTCTGCTGTGGGTAATACGAAATCATCGGAAACTGTCAGTCAGATTAGAACACGCTGTCTTGCCCTCTCTTCGACGGCGGATCTAACCGTATCCGCACCGGTTGATACGATTGAAATTGTTGCACCCACCAGAAAGTCTGGCGCTCTATCCAATCGGATTAGAGCCGAAAGAAAACTTCAGAACAATCGATTTGCGTTAATTGCGCATAGACAAAACTATCTGCTGCCCGTGAGTCACACCTCGAAAATCAACCGCGATGCCTACGACTTTGCTGAAAAAAAATATACGGATGAATTGAGTCAGACTGAAGCTAAGTTACAAATAAGTTTGAAGGTTCCTATGAACAACGAGGACATATTTTTAGAGGGCGATGGGGTCTATTTCGGTTTTACACTTAAATCATGGTGGCAGATTTATGCCAATAATATTTCGGCACCGTTCCGGGAAACCAATTATCATCCGGAAGTATTTTATGTCGCGGGTTTGGATTGGCATCCTATGGGTGGTAATACCGGTTTTACCATCGGCATTGAACACGAGTCTAATGGTCGGTCGCAGTTGTTATCGCGGAGCTGGAATCGTGTCTATACCTCGTTTCTTTATGAAAAAGATGACTTTGCTTTTTCGTTCAGGCCCTGGTATCGCCTGCGCGAAGACAAAAAAATTGGCCCAGATGATACCGATGGCGATGACAACCCCGATATCGAGAGCTATATGGGTCACTTTGACTTCACGGCGGCTTATCGCAGCGGTAATCATGAGATGACGATGCTGTTGCGAAACAATTTACGTTCAGAGAACAAAGGCGCGGTAGAGCTAGGCTGGAGCTTCCCGCTGTATGACAATATCAAAGGTTACGTACAGTATTTCAACGGTTACGGTGAAAGCTTGATCGATTATGATATTTCTCAAGAGCGTATTGGTTTCGGTATACTACTAACCGACAGACTGTAGCGTTAGCCGTAAACTTACTACCGAGAGCGCGGTGTTCTCAGAGGCGCTTTATAGTAATCCGAGTTTTTACTATGCGCCATTTTTTATTAAACGGAGATTTTTGTGAAATTAGTTCAAGTTGTTTTCATAGTGCTGCTTTCCTTTGCAACAACTATCCATGCTGATTATAGTCGTGATCAATCGATGA
>Ga0206127_1002210_pt1 | contig 19655 bp, 19 predicted proteins | sample Helgoland_Spring_6_FD_148646 | JGI IMG/M metagenome (GOLD analysis project Ga0206127, IMG submission 148646) | Pelagic subsurface seawater microbial communities from Kabeltonne, Helgoland, North Sea - Helgoland_Spring_Bloom_20160419_1 | ecosystem: Environmental > Aquatic > Marine > Epipelagic ...
CATGGATTTGGCATCCAGATGTTCTAGAATTTTCTTGATGACCAATGGGTCTTCGATGCATGCGATAATCTTGACCGCGCCACCACAGGGATTGCAGATCGTGACAATTTTTGCTCATGCTGATTATGAACTAACTGAACAAGTGTCAACTTCACTAAGCGCTCGTTTAGATGACCACAGCGAATTTGGTACACAGTTTAGTCCTCGCATCTCAATGCTCTATCGTCCTGATGATTGGACAATTAGGGCTTCTTATGGACGCGGCTACTTTGCGCCCACACCTTTTGTCGAAGAGATTGAAGCGGCTGGACTGTCGCGCCTAGAGCCGCTAAACGAAATACGGGAAGAAACCGCTGTCACTTCATCATTGGATATTGGCTACCAATTCAATAAGCTTGAAACTAACGTGACTTTTTTTGCATCAAGTGTGGATGGCGTTACTGAATTGGAAGCTTTTTCCTCTCAAAGCGGTGGGCCGCTTGATCGTGTCCGTTTACTGAATGCTGCAGGCGAATCACGCATTTATGGCTCAGAACTAATGCTTCGATACAAGTGGCAAGACTTTAAAATTACCGCCAGTTATTTGTTCTTAGATGCAACCATGTTCGATGAAGCAAGCCAAAGTCGACAGCGCATTAAGCTGACTCCGCGCCATTCAGCGGGATTTGTCGCTATGAAGGAACAACACGGCAAATTCAGACTTGGTTTTGAAGCCTATTACACAGGTAAACAGCGCTTGGACGGTAATCCTTTTCGCGCTGAAAGCATACCCTATTGGCACTTAGGACTACTAGGCGAAATTACGATCGGTAAATTCAGCTGGTTTATAAATGCCGAAAACTTACTCAACATCCGCCAAACCAAGGAAGACCCACTTGTATTGCCCATGCGCGCGCCGGACGGACAATGGACCACCGACATCTGGTCGCGTAACGACGGTTTTATTGTCAATGCTGGTGTAAGATTTCGCTTTGGCGATTGAATCCCTCGATTTAATAACCACACTAAATCATTTAGGAACTTGATTGTATCAGCATGGCCCGCTTTTTTAAGTCGAGTCATGTTGGTATTCTGAATTGGTGGAAGACGATTTTAGCAACATTGTGCAGCACAACGAAGTATTGCTTATTGATTGATACACCTATGTATCTAATTATATAAATAACCGACAGATAGGTTTGATAACGTAACACAAAATTGAGTGCTGAGAAGATACAACGCCATTGAAGAATGGACGTTTAAAAACGCGAACTACTAAGAGATAAAAACAGATGTATATCCACCAAAAGCAGCAGGGCTTCACCTTAATTGAGTTGATCATAGTTATTGTTATTTTAGGTATATTAGCAGTAACCGTTGCGCCTAAATTTTTAAATCTCAGCACCGACGCGCGTATTGCTACGCTCGAATCGTTAGAAGGGTCCATGCGCTCAGCATCCAACTTGGTCAATCTAAAAGCGAGAATAGAAGATAAGACTGATTGCTTGACCAATCCTACGATTGAAGCCGGAGGTGAGTCAATTACCTTACGTTGCGGATATCCCTGCCCTCATCCGGGAGGCATAGCAGCGGTCGTTGAAGCCAGCGATGAATTTACTTGGCATGGTGGTAATTGTGGCGGACAATTGGGTTATATAGATGTGCAAATCAGCGACGCACCTGATCCTAACACCTGTAAGATTCGATATTCTTCCGCTCGAACGAACCGTCCTCCAGGTTTCACAGCAACAAACACCGGTTGTTAATATAGGGGAAGTGGCATGCCCTTTAATAGAGGAGGAACAAGACCAAATGCTTGTCTAAATGCTATCATCCACAATATTAGCTAGAATTTTTAACAGGCTTGCCTATGAAACCCATCGATCTGCGCAGTGACACCTTGACGAAACCCGTGGCTGCGATGAAACAAGCAATGTTTGAAGCTGACATTGGTGACGATGTCTATGGTGAAGACCCCACAGTCAATATGCTGGAAAAAAAGGCAGCTGCATTGCTTGGTAAAGAAGATGCGATCTTTTGTTCAAGTGGCACCCAAAGTAACCTGATTGCCCTTATGGCACATTGCGAGCGCGGTGATGAATACATTGTCGGTCAAGATGCGCATACCTATAAATATGAAGCGGGTGGCGCAGCTGTGCTAGGCAGTATACAACCCCAGCCGATTTTATTTGATGCCGATGGCAGAGTATAGGAAAAACAAACGCCCTATTCGTGGCCACTCTACCCTATCCGCCCGGAGTACGGCAATGCCGCAAAGCTGCTGAGGCGGCCGCCAGAGGCGGCCGCCAGCGATTATCCCGGATAAAAACCTTCGCGCTGCTTTCCAAAAAAGATCTTACGGCGTGGCTACTCACCCTGGGGCACTTACTTATGCGGCAACACTCGCCGCTTATCGAGATTGTGATGACTGGCTTGCTGAAACAGTTTCTTATCTGCGCGGCAACCGCGATTATCTACAAGCCGAAATTGCTCAAATGCCGGGGCTGTCAATGAACCATGTGGAGGCCAGTTTTCTCGCTTGGGTAAACGTAGAGGACTGCCTGGAAAGCAATCCACTACAGAATTTTTTAGACCATGGTGTCGCCTTATCAGGTGGCACTGAAATGGGGCGAGCAGATCATGTTCGATTAAATTTTGGCTGCCATCGTTCAACTCTGGAAGAAATTATTCTCAGAATGAAACGTGCCTTAGAAACATGATAGCTAAGCGGCTAATGCAACGCGAGAGGCTAAGCTGGCGCATTCGACTTGCCTTTGGTGTTGGACAACTCGCAGAGGGCATAAAGAATAGCGCCTTTGGTATATTCTTACTGTTTTACTATGTGTCGGTTATGGGTTTGTCAGGCACAATGGCGGGCCTCGCGCTTCTAATCGCCCTTTGCTTTGACGGTATAACCGATCCCCTTATGGGATCACTGTCAGACTCTTTCAAATCTCGCTGGGGGCGCCGCCACCCATTTATGTATTGTGCAGCCCTGCCCTTTGCTATTAGTTTTTATTTCCTTTTTTCTCCTCCTGACAATCTCTCGCCACTGGAACTTTTTAGCTGGCTGACTTTCTTTTCAATTCTAACCCGTGGCTTGATGACGATTCATTCCGTTCCTCACTTGGCATTGAATGCTGAATTATCAGATGACTATCTTGAAAGAACCACTTTATCTTCCATGCGAAATCTATTTTCCATGTTAGGTTATCTCTGTGTTGTTGCCGGTGGTTTCTTCTATTTTTTTAAGGCGACGGCGGAGTATGCCAATGGCCAACTGAACCCGGCAGCCTACGAGCCCTTCGCACTGACATTCTCACTATTAATGGCCATTGCCATATTGTTATCGGCGACGGGCACTCATTCCGAAATTCCGAGATTAAAGAAAGCAAAAAAGGGGATTACAGCTTTCAGTTTAAAAAGATTACTCAGTGAGATTAATCAGGTTTTTTCCCTGGATGCATCACGACGTCTTGTGGGGGCCGGGGTATTATTTTCCGCACTATCAGGAACCATGCTGGCCTTAACCATTTTTGTCCTGTCTTATTTTTGGGGCTTCGATAACGATCAAGTTGGAACAATCATGCCCCTATCCATTATAGGTTCAATGGTTGGAGCACTGTTAGCCAGAAGATTGGTTTTGTTCGTTGGTGAGAAGAATACAAGTTACATCTTCACCGTCATTTGGTTCAGCGCATTCATCTCTGTTCCTGTGTTGCTACGGCTTTTGGGGCTTATGCCCGAAAACTCCAGCAGCAGCTTGTTTCCCATCATTGCAGTCACCATGATATTAGCGAACATCGCGGTGGGCACTAGCATCACTATTATGGCTGCCATGATCGCCGACGTTACTGATGAACATGAATTGGTTTACCGGGTTCGTCAGGAAGGCATTTACTTCGGAGCGATTTCCTTTATGGGCAAAGTAGCCAGCGGACTGGGAAGCTTTTTTGCTGGCGTTATCATTGATCTTTCTGGTCTTTCAGACCTTGCAAGCGTAGCCACTCCAGCCGATGAAACACTCGTTCGTTTTGGCTTGATATGGGGGCCATTCCCCATCGTTATTGCAGTTTGTGCAACGATGGTGATGCGGCGTTATATGATTGACCGCACCAAGCATGAAAATACGTTAGAACAATTGGCGCAATTGAGAGAGAGCACTTAACAAGGAAAACCACTACCCTCACTATTCCAAAAAAAAAGCCCCTCGAAAGAGGAGCAAGTCACCGGGGACAATTCTTGGACTACAGTAATTTTGAGAAGTATTTCTTCGTGCAGCTTTTTTCTCTAGTGAACCCTTCGCCCACCAAGAATACCCATCATTGTATGCGCGGTTTCCAATCCTGAATTTTGATTTTGGCCAGTGACAAACCGCTCTTCATCGTCCACAACAACGTGCGTGGCAAACATGTCAATAACTGCTGTAAAGCTTTCATAGACGACACCCGCCTTACGCAATTCGGTTTCAGGGTGAAGCGGGGTTATATCGATACCTAATTCTTTCAGCTGTTTGTTAGTGACACCAGTCATCTTCCTTCCGGCAATTATAATGTCACCCGCTTGGTCTTTAGCATTGATTAAACCTAATACTCCATGGCATACACCCCCGATAACCGCTGCTTTGTTACCGAAATATGCCTTGGTAATTTTCTCACCAAGCACCTGAGACTGGCCTAAATCATAGGCCGCTCCCCAGCCGCCGGATAGAAATACGATATCGTATTGGTTGATATCGACATCGTCGATTTTAAAGGAGTTTTCAACCTTGGCGATAAATGCCGGGTCCGCTAAATAGCGATCATCTTCCGGGCTGCGAACGAGACGGGAAAATGATTGTGGATCAATGGGGATTTCACCGCCTTTAATACTAGCTACATCTACCTTCATACCGCCATCGGTAAACGTGTAATAGGGGTGAGTTAATTCTGACGCGAATACACCAGTTGCGTCACCTTTTATTTCATCCGGCGCATTCAATACGCCATGACTGGTAGTGATGATTAACGCTCGTTTGCCAAGCAGTTCGGTTGTTGCGCCATCATAAGACGGATGTAGTCCTGCTTTGTGCAAAATCGTCGGCAGCGCGGTTACAATGATGATGACTACTAGCGCTATTATACCCGCTGTTAGTAATCCTGCTTTTTTAATCGTAGTCATTTTTTTGGGAATTTCTCTTAAGCCAATTACATACTTTTCAGATAGGGCAAACCCTAAAAGATCATGAAATACTACAGGGAAGTCTATGGCATATGGGGCGACACAAACATCGCCGCCCCATTCGATCTTCCGCTTACTGGAATCGGTAGATGAGGTCTAACGCTACTGTGCGTGGCGGCATCCGGCCTTTAACCCATGAGCCGGTGAAAAATCCGGCGCCAAAACCTTCAGAGTAGGTTGTCTCATCGTTGAGATTTTTCCCGACCAGAGCAACTTCCCAGGTATCCGCTGCGCTGGCTAAAGCCAGGCGGGCGTTGATCTTGTAGTATGAATCCTGATAGTTGGGGTGGTCCTTTTCGTTCAGTTCATCCTCGTACAACACATCCAGAGTTCCTTTGAATATCATCGAATCGCCTACGGGAAAATTGACGTTAGTGACAAAGGTGCTGGTCCACTCTGGCGAGCGACCTGCGATTTCTCCTTTCAGGTTGGTTAAACCAAGTCCAGGGTTTACCGCTGTATAACCTATGCAGCCCGCGGCAACAGGATCCGCCGATAACAACTGGGCATTGGTGCAAGGAGCACCCGGGAAATCGTCATAGGTTGAATCGAGATAACCCAGCGAAAGGCCAAAGTCCAGATAGGACGTGGCTATCCAACGTCCTTCTGCCTCAAAGCCCTTACTGGTTGAATCTGCAGCGTTGCCAACAATAAAGCCACTATCAACGAAAGTACTGACCTGTAAATCGCTCATCTCTGTATAGAATACAGCCAGATTTAAATTGGCCGAACCATCCAGCAAGGTCATCTTGGCGCCGAGTTCGACGCTATTGACCTCTTCATCGTCGAATTCAAAGATATCTTCATCGAGCGACTTATTACTGGGATTAAAGCCACCGCTTTTATAGCCCCGCGCATAGCGTAGGTAAGCCATACCCTCATCGGAATAATCCCAGGAAAGATTGGTCGAGAACGACACATTCTCGGTGCTTCGATCATCTTCAAGTTGACCAGGGAAAATCTGTAGCAAGCCACCCGCAACACCTAGCAAGAACGGATTCGTCGTCGGCTCACTACCGCCAAAATCCGAGATGATGTTGGCCAAAGTGGCTTCTTTTTCGGTCTCTGCATATCGAAGGCCGCCGGTCAGGGCCCAGTTATGCATAAAATTCCACGTCAACTCGCCAAAGGCTGCAATTGTGTCTGACTCTTGCTCAAAAGGAGGGTTGGCTGTGAGTTCTGCAGGCGGGACGCCAAAACCCGCCAGTGGTAGCAGGCTAATATCGGTCGATTGGAGACTGTTCAATTCCTGCGTTTCCAGATAAACACCAGCAATGTAATCCAGTGTCTCACCACCCGCTGATGTAAGACGGAATTCCTGACTGACTTGCTCAAAGTCCTCCAGCATGCGCGACTCAAACAAGTGTAGATCAGATGTATCCCCGTCCATCAGGCTACTGACGTCGTACTCGCTATAGCCGGTTACTGAGGTTAAGGTGGCACCGCCGTCAAGTTCCCAGTCCACTTGAACCATCACATTCAACGTTTCGGTATCAGAAAATTCTTCATTCATCCCGTCCAAGGTGGTCTTATCATCAAAAACGCCGTCCTCCAGCGGTGTGATTACCGCAGTGTGGGGGACCAACCCGCGGAATGCACCGCCGGTGTTAGTAAACTGGGTGTTGGACCCATCCGTTTCCTGCTCAGCATAGTCCACCTTGGCATAGGCACTCACATTGTCGGCAAGGTCCCATTCCAGGCTCGCACGGATTGCCTGGTTTTCTATTTCCGGATCGTCTGAATTGCTGATCAGGTTGTCCATGTAACCGCCGAAGTCCTGGTAAGTGGCTGCTATACGCCCGCGAAGTGTATCAGTCAGTGGACCGGAGACGATGCCGGTGTATTCCTTAGAGTCGTATTCAAACTCATAACGGCCACGAATTTCAGCTTCGAAAGTATCAGTAGGTCGGGCCGAGTTGACGATCATCGCACCAGCAACCGTGTTCTTGCCAAACAACGCGCCCTGTGGTCCTTTCAAAACCTCCACCGAGCCAATGTCGAGAAACGGCACCAGAAACTGGCGGGAGCGCCCCGCATAAACACCATCGATAAACATTCCCACGGACTGTTCGAAACCGGCATTATTGCCTGAACCGATACCGCGCACAGTAATGCCAGTGGGGCTGCCGCCTCCAGGGTTCTGGATCATGTTTACGTTAGGTACATAGGTAGTCAGGCCTTCCAAACTCACAATACCGGCTTCGGCAATTTTGCTCCCGCTGATCATTGTGACGGCAATGGGCACTTCCTGCAGGCCTTGACTGCGTTTTTGCGCCGTGACGACAACTTCTTCAAGAACCAAGGATTCTGCTATCGCCTGAGAGCCACTGATGGCTAAGGCTAAAGTAGAAATCGTGAATAGGTTTTTCCGCATAATTAGGTACTCCCCACAGTTAATCGCTGGTTAAACATCAGCGATACAAATCAATGTTTTTATTCTCACATGCTTATTAGCAACATCTGCAAGTATGATTTGGCATTAATAGCGCCAATTCGTAATTAATACATTTATAAAATTAAATTTCAAGACATTATGGCGTCAATAGCGCCATTTCTTTTAAAAGTTTTATTGGCTTTCTGCTGAGCGTCAAAAAAAATACTACACGAGGAGTGCCAATTTACGTCAAGAAGGGATTATTGCTGAGGGTCGTTTAAGTAGAACAATCTTAGATTGCGCAGGGAGAATGGATCTATTTTGACTTAATAGTTAACTATCAGTGCTTTAAGCATCTTTGTGACTAAATCAATACTGCTTTCTTTACTCAACCCTTGGTTCGAGCGCAGCCGGTGCCACACTTCAAAAGAAGCTGCGGCATCAACCATTTCTCGCTGGTCAGCAGGAACGCTTTTAAGTTCGGGAAGCCAATCTTCGAGATCTTTGCGTAACACATGCTGAAGACGAGCGTAATTTTTACGTAAAACGGGGTAGCGCCAAAGCTGGGATTTAGTCGACAATATGATATGGCCCGTTGCTTCATAGCCGTCCGCATGCCGCTCTACAGCATGCTCTATGCGTTCAGATAGCGAACCAGCCCTATCCCCACCTTTAAATTTTCCCTGGTGTTGTTGTTGGGTCAGCTGGTCGGCCATAACAAATAGGCCTTCCATGTCAGAAAAGTGGCGAAAAACTGTACGAAGACCCACCCCTGCCCTTTCGGAAACTTGTTGAGCAGTCGGCACCCAATTGCCTTCATCCATTAGAGAAACTATAGCGGCCACCATCGCTTCGCGGCTGCGGTCGGTGCGGTTTCTTCGGCCATCGACGTTTTTTTTCTGCACTTTTGTTTCTTTTTCTCTCAACACTTCCACCTTAATTCAGTCTACCCACCCCAGCCAGCAGGAACGCCAAGTTCCTTTCGCCATAGTAGCACATCTCTCCAGGCCTTAAATCCTATGGCGTCTTAGCGGCTTGTAGCGGGAAGAGCCACAGGCCCCTGAAAACTGCGTATGGAACCGCCAAACCAAAAGAAGGTTCGTGTTGGTGTTGGAAGCGACACAACCCATGGGTCTGTTAGTTCGATCTGTTTGATACAGCCACCAGCAGGCAAAACACGGGTGTGGTCCTCTGACGAGTCGCCTATAAGCTCAACAAAGTCGCCCTGCGGAAGGGATAAAATACTCACCGAGCGCCCTACTTCAAAGCCGATTACATGCGCCTTATCGACCATTATTTCCGCCGGGCCTTTGGGCTCAGTGGGCGGGGTCATTTGTTGCACAGTTGCTACATTAATGAAATGGCGTCCATTGATGATTCGTTCTCGAACCGGTTTGTTAGGCGCCCCTGGTGAATACTGGAACGCTGCACGGTCCATGAGAGAACGTCCAAGGCCAACTTTAATCAGCGTCTCGTCGAGAATCGAGGCATCGTAATCGGCGGGTTGCACCGGGGTCGAACTCATCCAGACCAAGCCTGTTACTGTGTCCTTCACTTCCATATACCAGTCTCTCCCGCCCTCCACATTAAACGCACCGGTGAGCAAACGTTCTGTTATCTGTTGGTCAAGCGCTTTCGTCTTTGTGTTCATGGTTGCTCCATATGTGTTTGCTCGAGTGTTTAGCTAATCGCCGGTTGCTAGTTGGGCCAGTAGACCAACTCACTACCCGCTTCAAAGGGATGCGCCAAGGATTTATCAATCGCAACGGGCATCTCGGTGACGTAGGGGTACAAAGGCCCTCTGGATGACGATTGATGAGCATCCAATAACCCCATCAGCTCACCCAGTTTGTCTGCTCGGTGTTCAGCGAGGTTATTTTGTTCAGTGGGGTCGATTGCAAGATTGTATAACCAACTTTTCTTTGGCCGCTCCGATACCATTAACTTCCAATCACCATGGCGGACTACACGATTATAACCGCTCTGCCAAAACAAGCTTTTGCGGGCTAAACCCTGAGCCTCACCGGTTGCAAGAGGTAATACATCAACGCCATCAATGATGATATCTGCCGGGGTTATGGCCCCCGCTGCTGCTGACAGCGTTGGCATCATGTCGATATGAGCGACCGGCGTGTCCACTTGTGTTCCCGGTTTAATTTTTGCGGGCCACTTCATAAACATCGGTGCACGTATGCCGCCTTCAAACATCGTCAGTTTCCAACCGCGATAGGGCTTATTAATATCCTCCAAACCGATATATCCCGCGCCGCCGTTATCACTGGTAAACATCACGATGGTATTGTCTGCCAAACCTTCTTCTTCCAGTGTTTCTACTATGCGTCCCACACTGCGATCAAGTGCTCGAACCATTGCAGCGTATACCCGTAATCGATGAGGCTTAATATCACCGACGGCATCATAATCCTCCTGTGTTGCCTGCAGCGGTGTATGCACCCCCCAATGTGCGAGGTAAAGAAAAAACGGTCGATTTTTATTGGCTTTAATGACCTTAATCGACTCATCGGTCCAGTAATCAGTTAAATAACCATCGGGTTCAAAACGTTGATCACCGCCATTATTGAAGGATGCAGCAAAGGTCAATCTAGCCCATAGAAACCTATCAATAGGGTCAAAATCCAGTTTTGCATTGACCACACCGGCATCAGTTTCGGGAAGAAATAAACCACTGGCCATCAATAAACTATCGTCAAAACCTTGATCGTTGGGGGTAGAGCCCGCGTCGCGGCCCAGATGCCACTTGCCAATGTGTGCGGTGTAATAACCCTTGCCCTTTAACACTTCAGCGATGGTCAGTTCCGAACTTGCCAACCCTTGCTGTTCGTAAGGAATAGCAGCTTCAGCTGCTGCTTCGTTGTATAGAGCCGGCGGCAACCCGTTATTCAGGCTATTACTTATGGTGGTGATCGTCGGGCCCATGCCCGAAGGTGTGGGAGTAAACTCGAAGCCTGTGCGCGTTGGGTAGCGCCCCGTCATAATCATTGCCCGCGATGGCGCACATGTGGCATTACCGGCATAGGCTTGATTAAAAACGACTCCCTGAGCAGCTAATTGATCGATGCTTGGTGTGGTTACACGTCCTCCTGCGACGCCTCCACCGAAGGTGGAGATATCGTTCACGCCAAGGTCGTCAGCAACAATAACAATGATGTTAGGCGGTCGCTCATTGGCAGTGGCAGATGGGTTTTGCGGGCCTTGCTGCCATGGAAGTGTACGATTGGGTGCAATAACAAATTCATTTTCGGAACTATTTTTAACAAAGGCTAACATGATATCAATGCGTTTGAACCACGCCACCGTTGCGATAAAAACCACCACGATTAGCGGTATTAAAATCTTTTTAGCCATTAATTATACTCCCTTAGCACGCTCTCGATAGAGAGAAATTGTGAAATCATACCTCTAAGAAACGATAAAAAATCGTCACAATAAAACTTCAAGATTGTCTCGGCGACCAATTTTCCTATCAATACGTAAATTCAACACTTCATGCATATTGCAGGCACGTAGCATAAGTTCTACTTCGTTTTTATCTTCATCATTTAAAGCGTCGAAAAAATCATGGACCCTCTGTAATAAAAAGAACCGGTAAGGTTGCACCACAGCTGTGATGGTTGAGTCGCGTACGTTAAAACTTCTTACACCAACACCTTTACCAACGCCAACTGGTAACACAGTGTGCTCCGGTTTGCCCCGCAGCCACTCATTAACGCACTGACTCGCTGCTTCTGTTTCCGGCACAAAATCAATGGCTATCTGCTTAAGAACCTCAACCAAAGTATTTGGGATATCGTCATCGTCCAGATACGTTTCATCGTTACTTTCAAATTCCCAGGCATCTGCTTCAGCCCGGTTCATGCGCTCAACCCATCTAAAAACATGCGGGGCGCGTTGTTGCATTAGCGATAGTGGCTTGGGGTCACGACCTAAATGCGCGAACAATGGTGCAATCATGCCAAAGTCGCCTATGGAAGGTTTACCGCCGAACAAATAGGGATACGTTTTAAAATGAGCGTTAAGTTTGTCCAACAATTCCAGGTACAAGGCCTCAACAAGGTGTGCATTATCCGGCACGGCCCCAAAACTTTGACAAGCCTCACGCATTTTCTGCATTTGCGCTTCCGCCAGCGCATCGGTATCAGGACGTTTAGGCATTACTGCGGCAAAGTGCAATTGCAGGAACGCGTGATTTTCTTCCGGGAAGCCCCAACGATAATGCATAGCCGGGCGCAATAAACCCTCCGCACCAATCACGTCAAATAATAAGCTTAGCATCTTTTGTTTTGGCGCCACGGGAGAAAATTGATGCCCGCTTTTTTCTTCATAGTGATCAATAATGGCTGCGCCATCGCGAATAACCTCACCGGTTTCTGTCTCAATAGTGGGGAAAGTCAGCTTCCCACTGCACGCTGGCAAAACGTGCTCCCTAAAATGCGGCGAGCTCATTGTCCGTTCGCTATAAGACAGTCCAGCCTTAATAAAGTAACTGCGAACGCGCCCGGTATAAAGAGAAAAATCGAACCCGTACAGTGTGATATTACTCATGCGCTATTTCCCGAATTATCTTTGACTGTTGAGGAACTTAAGCAATTCTTCCCCGTACTCTTCTGGCACGTCCTCCAACAAAAAGTGGCTGCCGCCTTTAATGATTACCGGCTCTCTTTGCTTGGCGCCGGCTATGTCATCGCGCACAGATTTATGGCCGTTGGGCGCTACCTGGTCCTTATCGGAAAACAGACACAGAAAAGGCTTATCAAAGGTTTTTAACTTTTCCATGGCGTGCCAATTATCAACCAATTGCGGATTATCATTTCGCGTTGGCAGCAATTGCGTAAATTGACGGTTACCAGTGAGATATTTTTTCTCCGGGTAAGGCGCGCTAAAGCCCTCAATGGCACCGGGAGAAGGTTCTTTTTTTAATAGAGAAGCCAACATTTTCCAGTGTTTCCAACCGCGATTAAAACGCACATACAGTTGGAATACCCTCAACATCCCTGCCCCGGGCCGCGCCATTTTGGTGATTTTTGCATTGGGGTCTAAGGTGGGAAAGCCTGTATTCGAAAACGTAATACTGGCAACTTGATCCTGATGATCTGCAATGGCTCGCAGCCCAATAATGCCGCCCCAATCATGCAAAACAAAATGCGCGTTTGTTACCGCCAGTTTGGTGAACACAGCTTCAGTCACCACTGAACGTGCCGCTCAACACTGTAATCTTTCATTTTTGTCGGTTTATCAGAACGTCCCATTCCCACAAGATCAATGGCGATAGCACGGTAACCCGCTGCAGCCAACACAGGAATAATCTTGCGCCACATAAACGACCAGGTGGGATTACCATGAATCATGACTACCGGCTGGCCGTCCTTCGGGCCCTCATCAACATAATGGATATTCAGCGTGCCCCCTTCCAGATCGTCAACCTCAACAAAATTAGGGGCAAAGGGATAATCTTCCAGATTTTCAAAACAGTGATCTGGCGTTTTGTGAATTTGCATTTATTTGCCTCAACAAAAAGAACTTAGGTAGCTTGCGCTGGAAATAATTTTTATGTCATTGATAATGCCATAATATTTTGGCATCATCAATGTCGATGATTGCAGTAATCTGAGTAAAGGACAATAATGATGACTGAAAAATATCTTCAAATAAGACTGAAAAACCGTCCCGGTTCACGGTCTGACGATTTTTGGACCATGACAAATGACGCTCCCCCAACATTGGAAGATCACCAGGTTTTACTGAAGATGCATTACATTTCCCTCGACCCGGGCATGAAAGGCTGGATGTCAGACAAGAAAAGCTACATGCCACCCGTTGACTTAAACGATGTTATGCGTGCATTCGGCGTGGGCGAAGTCATTGATAGCCGATCTGATCAGTTCAAAATTGGGCAATTTGTAACAGGGTTTACCGGTGCACAAAGCCATGCGGTGGTTGATGAACGTGGTTTTCTCCGCCCTATAGATCCAGACGCCGCCCCACTTTCCCATTATATGGGAGGCCTGGGTATGACAGGGTTCACAGGATATTTTGGTATGTCGGATATCGGCCGCACCCAAAAAGGGGAAACCGTGGTCGTTTCTGCCGCAGCAGGTGCTGTGGGCAGTATCGCTAGCCAGGTGGCAAAAATCAGTGGTGCAAGAGTCGTCGGTATCGCCGGTGGAGAGAAAAAATGTCACCTTCTTACCGAGGAGCTTGGCTTAGATGCAGCCATTGATTATAAAAAAGGCCCCGTTGACGAAGCACTAAAAAAAGCTTGTCCGGATGGCATTGATGTTTATTTTGACAATGTAGGTGGTGATATTCTGGATGCCGCCTTGATGCAAATGAACCGCTTAGCCCGCATAGTATTGTGCGGTGGCGTGTCGCAATATGGTGACTGGCACAAAGCAGTCGGCCCCGCAAACTACATGCAAATAGTTACGCAAAGTCTGACAGTGAGGGGCTTTACCATGATGGACTATAGCTCACAAATCCCGGAAGGCAGCGCGCAACTAGCGCAGTGGCAGCGAGAGGGTAAAGTGAAATTTCTTGAGCATATCGTCGATGGATTAGAAAATTTTCCAGCAGCATTTGAGACGCTCTTCAACGGTGGCAATACCGGAAAAATGATCATTCGACTTTAGAATTTAGGAACAACACTATGACTCAACATGCTAAAGACCTGTGTGTAAACCTCGACGATTTTAGACAAGTTAGTATTAGAACTAGCTTCCCAGTGGACGAGACGCAATTAAACATTGGGGAAGTTATGATCGCAATCGATCGAGTTGCTTTAACTGCTAATAGTGTTTCTTACGCACTGGCGGGACGCTCGGGATTAATGCGCTTTCTCGACGTGTTTCCAGCACCGGAAGGCGAAGGGAGAATTCCATGCTGGGGATACGGCGAGGTAGTTTTCTCGAAACATCCAGAGGTGAAAGTGGGTGAGCGCGTTTACGGTTTTTTCCCAGTTTCTTCTCATATTGTAGTCAGCGCCACCGATGTAACGGCCACGCAATTCACCGATGGACAGGAATGCAGAAAGGTCATCGCACCTTTTTATAGCGAGTATCAATATACACGAGCGCAACCCGGGTATAACGCTGAACTTGATAGTTTAGTAGCGCTTTTCCAACCCTTATTTATGACCTCTTTTTTACTCGAAAACTACTTAATTGATCACAATTTTTATGGAGCTGATCAAGTTGTGGTGACTAGTTCCTCTAGTAAAACTGCTATGGGGTTCGGCTACTTGTTAAAGAAAAACCATGGCGAGAAGTGCAAAAGCGTGGGCCTAACGTCGCCCGGAAATCTAGCGTTTGTCAAAAGCTTAAACTGTTTTGATCAGGTTTTAAGCTACCAAGAAATCGATCAAATTGATGAAAGTGCATCAACCGCATTGTTTGATGTAGCGGGTAACGCAGATGTTCAAAGAAATGTTCATCAGCGCTTGGGAGAAAAAATACTTTACAGTGGTGGCGTCGGTAAAACCCATTGGGACGACCAGGCAAATCAATCGCCCGATCCAATGCTCGGCCCGAAACCTGTATTTTGGTCAGGCCCCGATCAATTGATGAAAATGCGTGGCGAACTCGGCGAAGCAGGTTTTATGAAGGCAGCTCAGCTCAGCATGCAAGATTTTTTGGCCACTGCCATGACCTGGATAAAATTGGATGTGACCACAGACGAAGAAGCCGTTAAAAATCGATTTGAGAGTTTCTTAGATGGCGGCGTCGGCGCTGACGAGGGTTGTATTTTGTCTTTTAAAAGTGAGTAGTTATAGTCATGTATAGTCTGGTCACAAGAAACAGCGCTGCCCGTATTTTGCAAAAACCGAAAAACTAGTAGGGCTGTTTGTTTTCTATCAATTTGCAACGACACAAGCGATGATAGCCTGCACTATTACTAAGCTGAACTATCTACTCCGAGGAAAAGTACAATGACCATAAGAAATGTTTTTGAACATGTCATGGAAGTCGCCCAAACAATCGACAATATTGAAATTGATGATCTTAAGCAGGAGATGGCATCAAATGGCGATCTATTGCTTTTAGACATTCGAGAAATCCAAGAGCTGGTAGATAAAGGTACTGTACCTGGGGCAACTCATGTACCCCGTGGCATGTTGGAATTTTGGGCCAGCCCAGCCAGTCCCTATGCTCGAGATTGTTTCGAAGAAGACAAGCGCACGGTTATTTTTTGCGCTGGCGGAGGCCGTTCTGTCTACGCAGTAAAATCGCTGGAGGAAATGGGTTTTACCAATGTCGCCAACCTTGTGGGTGGTTTTGGCGGATGGGAAAAAGCCGGTGAGCCACTTGAAAATTTCGCCGCTACAAGCCGATGGATTCGACGCGACTCAAATTAATTTCTTTACGCGTTATGTGTTCGGCAATGCAGAAATAGTTTTTTAATCACCATTAGTAAAGAGGTATGTTTTGTCGAACCGTCAATTTAGTTTTATACGATTAACAGTAACAGTTGTTGCAATCCTACTAGTCGCCGCGGCCTTATACGGAGGCAATTTCCTTCGCAGTGTGGCACCGTTTGCCTCCGGCTTTTCTGCGCACACCTTCTGCAGTAATTACTTTATTTCCGAACGAAGTTTTGTAGATATTAAAGCCAACGATCTGTCGCCACTGCAACAACGCTTGACGCGAAGCCGCGTCGATGGCAACAGCATAGTGACGGAGTTTGGTATTTGGCCGGTCAACTACACCAGTGTTGCCGTGTATCGGCCCGGGCTTGGATGTGGCCAGCTTGCCGGTGAAACTATGGCAAATCTTGAAGGCCCCAGCGCTATCGAGCGTGATATACCTGATGCACTGTCACCCTCTCTTACCTGGCCTGAACTTACCCTCGACGGTATTGATCAGGACCGACTCACAGCGGCCTTAGACAGCGCCTTTTCCGAAAGCGAGGACAATATTGAGAACCGGCAAAATACCCGCGCAATCGTGGTATTTCACAACGACAAGTTAATTGCCGAACGTTATGCAAATGGCTTCGAACACAACACACCACTCAATTCCTGGTCGATGACAAAGAGTGCGACCAGCGCGCTTATCGGTATTCTCGTTGGGCAAGGAAGAATTGATTTAAACGCACCGGCATCAATTGAAAGCTGGCAAGGCGATAATGACCCCCGCCGCAATGTCACCATCGGACAAATTTTGCAAATGACCAGCGGTCTCGATTTCAATGAGGGTTATGAATCCGACCCGGTATCTGACGTCAATTTTATGTTGTTTAATTCCCGTGACCTTCCCGCCTTTGCCGCCACATTCCCACTAAGCGCTGAGCCTGGTGAACGTTGGTCTTATCAAACGGCCAATCCAGTTCTACTGGGCAAGATTATCAGAGATACGATTACCGAGGATGAGGAGTACTACCATTTTGCGCAACGAGAACTCTTCAACAAGCTGGGCATGAGAAACAGTTATTTGCAGGCAGACGGATCAGGAACCTTTGTGGGTGGTGCCTTTCTTTTTGGAACCGCGAGGGACTGGGCACGATTTGGCTTACTCTATCTCAACGACGGTATAGTCAACGGTGAGCGCATTTTGCCAGAGGGCTGGGTTGATTATTCTAGGTCTCCGACTGACGCATCACTAAAAGGGCGAGCCTATGGCGCACAATTTTGGCTTAACACCGCAGGTGATTCTCAAATGATGCCCAGCATACCTGCCGATGCTTACGCAGCGCGAGGGCACTATGGTCAATCGGTCGTTATTATTCCGTCGCGTAACCTTGTTGTAGTCCGCATGGGGCAAACGTATAAATCGAGCGCCTGGGATATGGAAGCATTTGTCGCTGAAGTTCTGGCGGCTTTACCTAAAAAACAACAACAGGTTCTGCATTAGAGAGGCCAACAACAACAAAATCAACGGCACAGAAAACTTGGGATTCATAAAGAAACTGAATTGCATTTGGATGGGAAAAGAAACCGTCTTTTCAATCGCCAACATTTTAAAAACATGCATATCGGCAAACTGGGGATCTAACATCAATTCAACTAAATCACGACGACTCTTGTAACGCATCATCGCAACCACACCCCACTCAGGGTCACTATCGTATTCCCAACTGTCAATGTAGCCACCCACTTTGCTCGCTCGCAATACTGGGTGGCCTCCCCGCTTAAACAATGCTTTTACAAAAGGCCCCATGTAACCACCAATCAATTTTGCCGGTGATGTTTCTTGCCCTGTTCCAGGGTGGGAAACATTGCCTTTATGCAGACTTACAAAATTCTGCATGATGAATTCCTTGCCATCATCCTCTTTTAAAAATCGACGCAAAATATCCGCATCAGTATTTTTCGACCCACTGTTTTCAGTGAATGCTTTAACGTACTGATCAATTTCATAAGCTTTAACCGGTCCCTGCCAGTTGTAATACCAAGCGACGAAGACGAGATAAATAAAGAGTGCTATTCCCCAAACCCACATTGACACACCACACCTCAAAACTGATTAATTAAGCGCCAAACTAACGACCCTTTCTTTTGCACCTAAGGGACGAGATACTGCCTCGCCCAACACCAAGTAACCCGAGCACTTCTGACATTATATCGACACTATAAGTGCCAGTTTATATCATTCTGGCACTATCTGTGCAATATAAAAAGATGCTCGTATTCATCAAACAAGTCAACAATCATATCTCTGTGGACTTACAATTTATGCCGAGTGGCTAAGGTTTGGTCATGCGTTAATATCGAGGACATATACTTTTAAAAAATGATACTGCCAGACATTACCAATGTTGTAGAGTATAGGAAAAACAAACGCCCTATTCGTGGCCACTCTACCCTATCCGCCCGGAGTACGGCAATGCCGCAAAGCTGCTGAGGCGGCCGCCAGCATTTTTTTTCTTTGATTGTCTATGATGTCTATTGTCGGATTGAATGTTTCAATCTCTTCTTTGGCACATACACATGAGTCTTCTTCGAAATAAAAATCAATATCATCGTTACAGTTTCTTGGAGTTACATTCTTAATAAAACTGGCGAGAGGGACTTCTAGATCTTGGAAGTTACACCCTAGTACTGTAGTTGAGTAAGTAAATATAAAAAATAGTATTATTTTCATACGTTTAATTCATGTGCCCTTTTTCCATTGAATACTTTTTCTAATACTTTTTGTAATCGTAATATGTCAGATTTTACGTATTTATCAGTAAATTTCGGATCCGCAATGATTTTGTCTAGGTAATCCAGTACTGTCTCAGCTTTACCGTCAACATACTCAATCGCATTGACATCAACCGCTCTAGACTTTAATAAAAAACCAGTGAGTACTTTATTGTGTATCGAAAGAGCAATTGCTCGTTTCATAAGGTGTTCTGTTTCTCTTGTGCCTGAGTGAACTTTACCGTGGCAGATAAAGTCATTCTTATTTGCATTCCAAAAGCTGATGATTTTATCTTTATAGTCTGGCGTCTGTCTTGATATCTTCATATGGGTAAGCATTTGATCTTCCATAACTTTGACGATGTCTTTTCCAGTAGCGTCGGCGTTGACCATTAAGAAGCACAGATCTCTTCCAAATTTTTTCATAGGATCCCCAGCAACCTTACCAAGTCCTGCAACTTCATCAATTGCAGCATTACCTGGCATACCTGGAAGTGCTTTCTTACAGCCGACGCAATCGTCTGCGGCGTATAGTGAAAAACTTAGTGAAAGAAGGAGTATGCTAAATACTCTGTTCATACCTAATCCTTTGAAAATACTTATTCTTTTTAAGTTAATCGGGTATTAAAGAATGTTTCTTTAGGGCTTTAATTGTGAATTAAGGTTGAAAAGCTGTATCTGAGTGATTATGTTTAATCGGTAATGCAGTTTGGAGGTCGGGATTTATGACTTTTTCAATAAATAATATTGGAATTACACTTGCACACTCTTTAGGTATAATTTTAACATTTAATCTGATTGAACTTTCTTGTACATTATCTTCATTATAGTGACTTGTAACAAGAGTAGAATGGCTTTGTAGACCCCATTTTTCGATAAGTTCTAAACCAGATTCGAGTATAGGAAAAACAAACGCCCTATTCGTGGCCACTCTACCCTATCCGCCCG
>Ga0206127_1002218_pt1 | contig 19588 bp, 30 predicted proteins | sample Helgoland_Spring_6_FD_148646 | JGI IMG/M metagenome (GOLD analysis project Ga0206127, IMG submission 148646) | Pelagic subsurface seawater microbial communities from Kabeltonne, Helgoland, North Sea - Helgoland_Spring_Bloom_20160419_1 | ecosystem: Environmental > Aquatic > Marine > Epipelagic ...
AAAAAGATATTAAATCTGTTTTATGTATCCCAGATGTTGGTAAAAAATGGATGAGATCTTTTTTAAAAGTAGTTTTAAGTAAAGAGGATTTGGATACCAGCGAATTAATGATGAAAAATGTAAAACCAGTCGATCCAGAAGTATCTATAGATTTGTTCAATAAAATGATTAAAAAATGTAGAAAAAGAATTATTGCTGTGTCTGTTCAATTAATTGTTGAAAATAAACCAGGCACCCACGCTAATATGTTAATATTAGATACTAAAAAGAAAACTGTAGAATTATTTGAACCTCACGGCAAACGCTCAGAACAAACCACAATGGATAGTTTAGAAGGGGCATATAATATTTCAGATAAATTATTGAAAAAATATTTTCATAAATTCTTCCCTGAATATAAATATATCTCTCCACAAGATTTTCTACCCTCATATGGATTCCAAGCAAAAATTGATGCTTATAGTGGTTTATGTGTCACATGGTCAACTATGTATTTACACTACAGAGTATTAAATCCTGATTTAACTAGCAAAGAAATCACAAAACATATTAAGAAAAAAGTAAATAAAGAATTTTTACTAAAATATGCTAAATATGTAGAGGAAACAGTTAAAAATAAAAATAAATAATCAATAAACTAAAATAACTTTTAGTATTGTCGAGTTTTTTTTATTTTCTTTTTAGTATTACTTTTATTTTTATTTTTTTGTTTTTATTTTTAGTATTACTTTTGTTCTTATATTTTTTACTTTCTAGTTTAGGGCGTTTCTTTTTAGACTTTTTGCCAAAATAATTTTCTTTGAGGCGTGCAGAGATAGGACCGTCGATGTTTTCAAATATGATATTAGCAGATTGTGATTTTGTTTTTGACTTCGATCTCGAATTACTTTTTCTGGATAGATTACTTTCGGACATTTCTTTCAAGGTGTATATCTTATGGTTCTTTTGAGTGGGCACGGGATAACGACGACCAAACTCGCCTGACAATTGTTGTTTCCTAGTTAATCTCATTCTAAAACTATCAGCACCAGATGTATTAAGTTTTCTTATGATTTTCATCACATCATCACTATTATGAACAGGTTTTTCATTTATATGGGTAATTGTATCATGTTCTTTTAAACCTATGGGGATATCATTAGAGTCGTCTCTTATTTTTAGTCTTTTATCGAATTTCATATCCCATTTGCCCTTTGAATTACGGACTAATGTATATTCAATTTTCATTATAATATATATTATATAATATATATATAATAAATGAAAGAACATAGAGCAGTATTATTTTTATCTGGAATATTATTTGCACAATTAATATCAAAGATATTTAAAAGAATTATTAAACAATCAAGACCTATAAAATCAAAAACATATGGGATGCCTTCTAGTAGAGCAACTATAATAAGTTTTATTGTATTTTTCTTAATATTCACTAATAAGTTCAGCACTAAAACAAAAACAATTATGATAATTATAGGTATAATATCTTTATCCATGAAATATGTTATACATGAACATTCTTTATCACAATTATTCGTGGGGGTTGTATTAGGGTCGTCCCTCGCGTATATATTTAAATTAATAAGTATTAAATTTGATAATTAAATATATTTATATTTATAACAACTATGGACATTACTGAACAAAAACAAGATGAAGCAGTCAATAATGTCATCAAGGTATATTTGGCACAAATGAATTCAGCTGTAAAAATATCTGATATAATTTGTAATCATTCTAAAGATGAAGATGAAATTACAGGTGATCATATTATATCTGGATTAATATATAGATTGATGGTCCCTATGACAGATGATGATATGGAAGAATCATTAGAAAAAGCAGGTAAATTTATGAATGAATCTACTTCTGATGAAGAATATGATGAAGATGATATGGAAGTCGAAGAAATGGATGACCCTATATATGTACCACCCACCGCCCCTCGAAAGATTAAAATGAATGATTGTCATTGTGAAATATGTGAAAAAGTTAGAGAATGTATTTCAAAATATGATACATATGAAACATATGATCCTATGGTAACTAGATTCAAAAACTCTATCAAAGAAACCTGTGATAAACATCGTATTTATTTGTAATATATACTGGATAAAAAGGTTATATAACCATAGAACTTATATTGAATATCTAAATCTAAAGTATTAAAATAATATTCTCTGGTATATTCTGGACCAATATACCAATCAGACCCTAATAAATATACATCTGACAAATTATTAATACATTCATAATAATATTCAGATTCTATTTTATAATCTTCTTCAAAGCACCACCATAATACATACAACATAGTTTCAATTGCTTTATTATTACATTTTTTATATCCTGATTTTATAATATTATTTTCTTGTTTATCAATATTTTTTTGTAGTTTTACAATATCATTTAATTTATTTTCAAGTGAGGATAAATTAAACTTTTTCATAAACTTATTATTTATATATTTTTAAATTATATTTTATAAATTAAATGGAATATTTAATTCCCAAAGTTAATGTATTAAGTATATTATCATTTAATTATAATATTAATATGAATCGCAATTTAATATTAGAACCCTTCAATTGTATTTTAAGAATTATTTTATTAAATTATAAAAAAGAAGGAACTAAAATTTCAGTTCAAAATAATTCTATTCAATATAGTGATCCATCTTTATATCAAGGAATATTAAGAAGTATTTATGGTGACAATAGAGATGATATTCATAATCTTTATGCACCAATATTAAAAGCATACGAATGGTATAATACAATTGATTCAAAAATGAATAAATATTTTTTTGAAAAATTAATTATAGGATTAAATTGTTTGAAAAATGTTTATGATCCAAATACAATTATATATCATTCAATAACTCATTATATTACCATGATTCAAGATTTATTAGATAATAATGATATAAATAAATTCAAAAATAATGAAAAAGAAGAATCACCACTTATTGAAAATTTAAAAAATATTTGGGAAAAAGACGAAATTTATATAATATATAAAAACCTCCATTATATAAACGATACAAAAGATGAAGATCTAAAAAAAACATATATTAAAAATATTGAAGATATATTATTATACAAAGAAAAGAAGGTAGAGCTTTATATAAATAATTCTAGCACAACTTATTAAATTATTTAAGAGTGCCTCTAGATAATTTCTTACCCAAACTATGTTTCTTTCTTGATACAATTTTACCGTGTTTATTTTTAACTAAATCTTTTTTAGTTAAACCTGATGGAGTTTTACTAATTTTACCTTGCCAGACCCATCTTTTATAAGTTGATGGTTTCATTTTTTTACTGGATTTTTTCTTAAAACTTCTTTTGGCCATTTTATAATATATATTAGAAAAAAATATAATATTAATTATATTATATAATGGATCTAGAAAGAATTTTACATTTGACCAAAAATGAAGAATTAAATAATGTTAATATGATTAATGAATGTATTCAATCAAAACCCTCTATTGTATTTATGGTGGCCCCGTGGTGCGGTCATTGTCAAAGATTAGAACCAACAATTGATACATTAGAAAAAGAATTAATTCAAGATCCTCAATTCAATAAATTACATATTGTAAAAGTTCATGATGAATACTTATCAAATGTAAATTTAAATGCTAAAGGATATCCAACTATATCTTTATTTTCGGATGGTAAACATGTTGCAGACCATGCAGAAGATAGAACACCATCCAGTATCAAAGATTTTATAAGTAATAATATTAGCAAATCTACCAGATCCGGGTCCAAACCTAAAAAAAAAAAGAAAACAAAAAGAAAAAAACCAACCAAATCGTCAGGCATGATTGAAACATTTAATATAAAGGAAAAATATAACTCTAAAAAGAACTATAATGGTCCAGGTTCAAAAGATCCAAATTGGTTAAGGAAATCATTGAATATAAAACCTATAAAAAAGCAAAGAGGTTCTAAGAAAAAAATAAAAAATCAAAAGAAAAAAACTAAAAAGAAATCTAAAAGAAATAATTATTTTTTATGAAGGTCCATAACTAAATTTATAAATATTTTCATATTATTATTATTTATACTATCACAATAATCATCTATTACTTTTTCTAATGCATTTAAACATTTGTCAGTATTTTTAATTTGTGTATTTTTATCATAAATTATGAATATATTCAATATAAAATAATTTAATAATTCATTTGATAAATTTTTTTCATGTTTTTTTATTAAAATTTCCACAAGCTCAAATGTTTTTGAGTTTTTTTCAAAAAATACTTCACATATTTTTTTCATATTATAATCATTTAATATATCATCATATTCAATAAATAATTCTCCTAATCTATCTATTTGTTTATCCATTTGTAATTTATATTAAATTATTTTTATATATTACAATATATAATGCCAAGAAAAATATCACAAAGATCCAAAAAAGTGTCTAAAAAAAAATTAAGTAAACGATTGAGAACTATGAAACGTAATTCTAAAAGAATGTCGAGGAAAAGTTTAAGAGGTGGTACCGGATGTGGAATCCCCCGAAAATCTAAGCAAAATAGTAAGGGCGGTAGTCCCATGGGATATCTTGGTCAACGCATGCTATACCCTAAATAAATATATATAATAATATATATAATATATGGAAAAATATAATTTAATAAAAGATGCTATAATTAATAATAATACTGAATCAGTTGAGGAATCATTAACTGATTTTAATATAAATATTAAAGATGAAGATAATAATACTTTATTACATCATGCGTGTGAGAATGATAAACACGATTCTATTAAATTATTATTAAATAATGGCGCAAACCCTAACCTAAAAGAAAATTCTTTTGGATTAACACCATTACATTGGGCAACCGAATATGGAGATATGGATATGGTCAAATTATTAATAGATAATGGTGCTGACCCAAACATACCCGATGATAATGGTGAGAAACCTATTTCAAATGATGAAGTCAAGGAATTATATTTAGAGTATAAAACAGTTCAAGGCAAACTATTATCTAGTGAACAAAGATTAGCAATCTCTAAAAATAAAGATATCGATAATGATTTATTATCTGGAATAGGTCAATTAATAAAATCGGGTAATACTGAACAGCAACTTGAATTAATTGATAGATTTATAAAACAATCAGGTGAAAAACAACGTGAAAATATTTTAAGTATTTATAGAGATAGATTATCTAAAAAAGATTTACCAGAAAAAGAAAGAATAAAAATTAATACCCAACTTATGAAATATCTCGCCCGCACCGGATCTAAAAAATATAACAAAAAATCTAATGAAAATAATAAATCCAAATCCAATAAAAAGAATAAATCCAAATCCAATAAGAATAATAAATCCAAATCCAATAAAAAGAATAAATCCAAATCCAATAAGAATAATAAATCAAAATCCAATAAGAATAATAAATCTAAATCCAATAAGAATAATAAATCAAAATCAAAAAAAAAGAAAATAAATATAAATAAATTTGAATTTTAATATATATTTTTTTAAATATAAATAATGAGTGTTTTAATTGTTGAATCTCCTGCAAAATGCAAAAAGATTCAATCATTTCTCGACAAATCTTATATTGTTACATCATCTGTTGGTCATTTCAGATCAATAGATACTAAATGGGCAAACACCGATATTGAAATTAATGATGATTTCCAACCACCTTTTATTACTATTAAAGGTAAAGAGGAAGTCATTAAAAACTTAAAATCTCAATCTAAAAATAGAAATGTTATATTAGCAGCAGATGATGATAGAGAAGGTGAAGCGATAGCATGGCATTGTGGTGACATTCTTAAAGTAAATTTCAATGATAACAATAGGATTATCTTTAGAGAAATTACAAAATCAGCAATATTAAAAGCATTACAAAATCCTAGCAAACTTAATATGAATGAAGTAAATGCTCAGAAAGCGCGTTCTGTTATTGATTTGTTAATAGGCTATAAATTATCACCGTGTTTGTGGGCAAATATTTCTACTGAAACTAAAAAAGGACTATCTGCAGGACGCGTACAAAGTGCTCTGCTAAAACTTTTATATGATAAAGAAAAAGATATTAAGGGATTCGAGTCTGAATATACTTTTGATATTCAAGGTAAATTCAAAGATCTAAATGAAAAATCAGAATTCACGTTTAAAAAATCTTGTACAGACGAACCAGATGAAGATTATATAAAAGATTTATTTAAAAAATATTCAGATGATAGATTGTTTAAAGTTATTGCTAATAAAACATCTGAAGAAAAGAAATACCCTGATAAACCATTTATTACATCGTCATTACAACAATCGGCACAAAAATCATTTGGATTTAATGTTAAAAAAACTATGGACATTGCCCAAAAACTCTATGAAAATGGTAAAATTACATATATGAGAACTGATTCAACAATTGTATCTGAAGATTTCCAAACTTTATTAAATGGTAAAATTACTGATGATTTTGGAGAAGAATATTATAATGCTCCACAAGTTAAGAAAGTAAAAGGATCACAAGAGGCTCACGAATGTGTAAGACCTACTAGTCTTTCTGAATTAGAACCAGATAAGTTCGACCGAGAAGATATTAAATTATTCAATCTCATTTATGATAGAACTATTAAATCTCATATGAAACCTGCAATTTTCACAGTCAATTCTATTAAATTAACTAATTCTAATACAAATGATATTGGATATTTTAGCACAAAACAAAAAGAAACTAAATTTCAAGGATTTCTAGCATACAAACGCATTAAAGAAGGAGAAGAAGACAAAGAAGAAATTAATGATAAAATTGTTGAGTTTAAAAATGAATATAAATTATTAGAATGTTCATGTACTGATAAAATATCACAGCCGCCAGAACCCTATAATGAATCATCTATTGTAAAACTATTAGAAAATACAGGTATTGGACGTCCTTCTACATATGCTTCGATTATTTCAACATTATATAATAGAAATTATACTTTAACAAAAACTATTAAAACAGAAGATTATACAGAAGATATTATTCATTTGGATAGAAAAGATAATATATCAGAAAAAGTGAATAAAGTTAAAGGTAAAACTATGAAAAATAAGATTGTAGTTACAGATTTAGGTAATAAAGTATTAAATTATTTAGATGATAAATTTCACGATATTATTCATAAAGATTTTACTGCCGGTGTAGAATCAGATTTAGACAAAATCTCAAACGGAGAATTAGTTTGGACAAATATTATCAATAAAGTTTATAATTCATTCTTACCAATTGTTATTAGAGAAATTGGTAACAAAGTTAAACAATCTAATAATATATTAGGTGAATATAAAGGTAAAGAAGTTAAAACAGGCGAAGGACAATATGGACCATATATCTTATATAATAAGAAATTTTCAAATGTAACTAATTATTTAAAATCTAATAAAAAAAAGTTAGATGAAATAACAATTGAAGATTGTAAAATCATTTTGAAATATCCTATGAAAATTAATAAAGATATACAAATTATGTTGGGACCATATGGGACATATATGAAATATAATGGGAAGAATATTAAAATTAAACAAAATATTAAATATACTGAAGAATATTGCTTATCTATTATTAAATAATTAAAATCTAATATAATATATATAAAAATGGATCAACACAAAGCAAAAATAGTTGAAAAATTAGTGGAGACATTGTGTTTAGTTATTGGAACGGAGGATACGAAAGTACTAAATTTACCCAAAGATATTGTATCAAAAAAAGCAACATCAGAATTTAAAAAATTTTCTTCACCTGATTTTAGTGTACCAGGTATTACGAATAATAAAGGAATATTCGGACATCTTAAAACCGTAAAAAACAAAGACCATGATGAAGATAAAGAAGAAGATGAAGAAGATGAAGAAGATGAAGATGATAAAGATGATAAATCACCTTTCAAAATAGATAAAGATGATAAATCACCTTTCAAAATAGATAAAGATGATAAATCACCTTTCAAAATAGATAAAGATGATAAATCACCTTTCAAAATAGATAAAGATGATAAATCACCTTTCAAAAAAATAGATGGACCCTTTGCTCCTTCAAACAAGGGAGGACCTCCGCTACCACCTTCAAAACTGGGACCTCCGGGAACTCCCACGGATCCGCCTTCATCCGGACCGCCTTCATCCGGACCGCCTTCATCCGGACCGCCTTCATCCGGACCGCCTTCCAATACTCCCGCCCCTATATTGGGTGCCGCGGTAGAACCACTACCAGAACCGGATGCACCACCTGTCGGTGGCGGTCGCCGTAGAAAAACTAAACGCCGCTCTAAAAAACGGAGACCATCTAGAAAGAAATCATATAAGAAACGAAAATCATCTAGAAAGAGATTATCTAAAAAAAGATAAATTTAAACATAAATATTTTTTTTTTTATATTATTTTTTTATATATTATATATTATATATTATATATTATATATTATTATGGATAATAGATATAAAATATCAGGGGATATAGAAAATATATTAACTAGAAGGACGACATCTAAAAAATCGGTGAAAAAATCAAGTAAATTAAGGAGAAAATCTGCAACAAAATCTCGTCCGCGTCGTCAGAAATCTGTAAATAGAAGGAAAGGAGGTGTAAAATTAGGTTCTGCAGCAACTTTAAGAAGACAACAATCAGATATACCTGATATACCTGATAATGAGGCAGACCGAGAAATACAGAGGATAAACTCACAATATATGAATGAACAAGATTTACCAGAGGATGAGGAACAAGAAATGCATAGGGAAAACTTACAATATATGAATGAACAAGAATTACCAGCCGGCACTAATAAATACGACCATTTTGCAATTATTAAAAATGACGTTCAAAATTATTTAAATAAGAAAAAGTCACCCGAATTATATTCAAGAAAATTTCAAGAAATGAATGAATTTATTAAATATATGTATAGTATTAAAGATAATGAATTAAATAAAGATTTTAATTGTGATCAGTGTTGGATAGATTTTTTAAGAGGTGCATCATTTACTAGATATTTGAGAGGTGCTGGAACTAAAAGAGAGGTATTTTATATAACACCTAATCAAGATGAACAGTCTATGACAACGAAAAATGATTTACCTGATGGGGATTATTTGTCATATAATATACAAAAAGAATTTATGGCATTAATATTTAAAGATGTTGTTATGTTCGATTTTGATTTTAAAGATGGCGCTGATGAAGAAAAAGTCATGGATCAATTCAAAAAAATTGTAGAAATAGGGGACAGTGTATTTAATATGAATTTTACATTTATAGTTTTCAAATCAGATGCGGGTGTGCATGTATTTTTGTTATCACATAATATGAGACATGATGATTTACAAACTATTGATTTTATGTTGGCATTATGTAATGATATATGGTACTGTGCTTTTAGTCATATAAATGGATTTGGTATACGTTTGAATCCTAAAAAAGATAGACCAGAAGATTTTATTGCTGATCCGGGTGCTCGCGTAAAAAAAGAAAAAGGAACCAGATTACTTGATGAATTAGTATCTCCTGAAGATGATTTTATGGTGAAAAAAATGGGCGTATTAGATGAAACACCTTTGATAGAAGTTATGGGTGACGATTTGAGAGAAAGAAGATTTGAAGATATGCGTTTCATAGAAATTCAATCAGATTATTATAAAAAGAATATAAAATTAAATTATATTGATTCAGAATTTACTGATGAAAACGATTCAATTGTATTTATAGGGGATATTGCTAATGTTAATAATGATGTATATAAACGTGTAATGAAACATTTTATTTATATACAATATTTTAAACCTATTAAAGGTACCAGATCTAAAAATTTTATGTGTCATGTGGGAGATATTATACTAAATTTAGATGATAGTGATAATGAAGTTACTAGAATTAGATCTGATATGAAAAAAATAGATGATGAATTAGATAGATTATATGCTATTTAAACATTAATATCTATTAAGTATGAACCAAATATTATAAATAATAGTCCTATAATTGTTTTCAATGTTAGATTTTGTTGATATACACACACTGCAACTATTACTAATATTATTAAATAAACACTTTTTTGTAATGTCTTATATTTGAATACAGCTTCATTCTTTAATATTTGTGCACCTAAATATAATCCAATAGATGTAAGTGTTCCATTAATTATTAAATATCCTAATGTATTATTTTTTAAGTCTGGTATTAATTTTTTATTATTATATAATTGAATTAATCCATATAAAATTAATATATAAATTGATATAAATATTACTTCATGTTGAATTGATATTTTTTTTAATATTTCACTTCTATTATATGCTGTAATGGGTGATAATATTGCTAAAACCATAAGGAAAATATAAAAATTATAATACATATATATTATAATACATATAAATAAGTTAATATAATATTTCAAAACCTTTATATAATTTATTTAAACTATCCCATATTTCATGATATATTTCATTATCTCTTGTTTTACCTTCAAATTCTTGGATATAATCTTCCTTATTAAATTGTTTTAACCATACATCATATTTAATATTTATATTATTATTAGTTTTTACATATTCAACCATATTATTTTTTATGTTTTCAGTATATGCTTCCTTTGAAATTTTTTTTATTTTATTTAAATTAATTTCATCTAGTTTGTCTTGAATATTATCATCATTAATTTCTATGATACTTATTTTTGATTTATTCTTAAAAAAAAGAGATAATTTTTTCTTTTTTAACATATATTATATATTTATATTTAATTTATTATTGAGTTATATTGTACAAGGCATATTCATATTATAAGCATACCCTCTTTCTAATATTTTCTTATTCTTCTTCGACGCAATATATGCGTTTACATCTTTTATAAATGGTATCTCTATTTCAATCATATAAAAATCCATATCTAATTGTTCATTAAATATACTAACATTATTTAGTAATGGACTTAATCTTTTCATAGGATTTTTCATATTAAATCTGGGTATATTAATATTCTTTCTAAGTTGTATAATCTTAAAATATTTATATTCTTCTAAGAATGTTTTAACTAATTCTCCATAATAATTATCTTTCTGTTTGTCATTTGGATATAAAGTATTTTGAATATATAATCCATTTAATAGATATTCCTCCACATCTCTTCTTTTTATAATCCGCGACCTTAGGACTGATAATATTTCATATAATTCTTTAATAGTTAAACTTGAATATGAACAAAATTCTAACATAATTTCATCGGAACGAATTAACTTATTAAATGGCACACTATATTTATTATTATATTGTATTTTAATATCCATTAACCGTTTATATTCTTCTAATTTTATTAAATAATCTGCTTCTTCTTGTTTTAATTCATCAATTTTATTTTTTAACTTGGTAATTTGAGTGTTCTTGTTCCTAGGATTTTTTACCTTATGAATATTAATTCTTGTATGTTTTTTTAAAATATGAACAAGTTTTTCAAAATCATAATATATTGTTTCACCTATTTTAATTTCTATATCGCCTTTGTTATTGTGTAATCCTATAATATTGTCATAATAATTTATAACCTTGTTAACTAATTCTCCTTTTAATGGTTCTATTTGATATTCTTTGAGAGGGATACCTGTTACATCTCCATAATCAGAAACGCCTATTAATATTTTTGAGTGTGTAAATTCTGTTAAATTATTTAAGTAAATTTTACTAATATTGGCTAATGATAAAAGGTACCGGTCAAAATATTTTTCTATGTAATATTTAGTGCTTTCATATATTCTTTCTTGAACATATTCAGTTAAATCCCCATCAAATAATTTTTCTATTTCATGGAATGGTAATGTTTTATTAAGGTAAAATTCCTTATGTTCTTTCAATAGAGTTTCTCCACCTATATGGTCTCCTAATGTATATTCACCTTCTATAATAGAAAGGACAACCATTTTCATTGAAAAAAATAAATATATTCAAATTTATTTAAAGGGGTGATAAATATAATATATAATATATTATATAAATGAGTATGATTAAGGTATTATATTGGTTATACGGCTCGTGCGTTTTGGGTCAAATGGTGTGTCGCGATGGGGATTATTATTGTGGCGACATTGGGAGATGTCTAACGAAAGGTGTAGTATGTAAAAATGAATGTGATATGTGTTTGGATAATCTAAAATTTAAGGGTGGAGGGTCGCGAGCGTGTATTAATGATTGTAATAATGAAGTAGATCATTTAATAAATAGATGCCCTGAAGGTTATTATGATCATGATCATAACCCGGATACACCGTGTATTACAACCCCTGATTGTTTAGAATATACTAAATGCAATCAAGATTATGAAGTAGTGAAAATAGACAATGTATGTTCTTGTCAGATGAAAGAATCATGCGACCGCAAATATGTTTGTCCTCATACAAAAGAAATCAAGAGTCATATTTTGGATGGTTATACAACATATGAAGTTTCTTTAGTATTAAATGAAAAATTCCCTGATGGTAATATATATGCTATATATGGTGATAAAAATTACCCCATGGTAATACCCCCTGCATTTCAGATAGAAAATATTGGTGTGAATATAGGTGGTACTAATCCTTTGATTAATAAAAATATCCCTCAAGATAAATATGATTCATGGTTAACCATCGGTATTCATAATTCAAATATAGTTGGGAAAGTAAGTGCCATAGGAATAGATTTTTCTGATTGGAATGGTAATAATGGTATAACTGTAACCGACGGTGCTGTTTTCCTTATTGATCCCACAGTACAACTATCTAAAACAAATAAATATATAATAGGTCAATTGACTCTTAAGAATTCAGAAGATCATGTATTGAATATAAATGTTCAAGGTATGACAGATATAAGGCAAAAATATACAACAACCACTTATGTCGAACATAATATTGTATATAATTTTGAAAAAAAAGTAAATATTATAAATCAAAATGGTCATTAATTCGCGACTATATTACTACAAGTTTTGAGAATATCCATTAAACCATCATATAATCCTGCTCGAATAAATAAATGTTTACAAGTATGTGCAGTCATAAATAATGTAGCAATACATTCCGGATAACAATTATTATCTGCCATATTAATATCCGTTCCGCAATTTGTTGTAATATTTGTTACTGTATCATAAATATTACAATTATCATACAACATTTCATTCAAAAAAGAAATCATATATTTATATAAATAGATTTTAATTTTAAATAATTAATATAATATAATATATGACAGATTTCAATTTAAATTATGGATGCGATGTTGTGGATGTATTTAAAAACATTACTAATAATTGTTCAGAAGATATAAGCTTAGCAGAAGACGAATGCAAACTAGTTTGTATAATTTCAGTAATGAAAGGAATAGATATGTGTGCTAATTATTTATTCGAAGCCGGATTATTATCACAATTAAAAGAATTAGTTAAATTTTGTGTATATAAAAAATATGAAACACCTGATGGACATTAATTATTTTCACATTTGTCTGAAAAGATAATCCACTTTGAGTTATAAAAATGTTAGTATATTACTAAATTTAATAATAATAATGTGAGAATATCATTCCCAAATAAGTCCCAATCAATGAAACCCAAAAGCCAGTAATAAACCCATTGGTCCATGATGATGCGTTCTGTTTCGTTTCATATCCCCTATTAACAACGACGGTTTGCTCAGGTTTATATAGTTTGTTTCTAAGAGACTTGTTTTCTTTTTCAAGTGATTTATATTCTTCTAGTAAGTTATTGCGTTCCTCAATAACATTTGCGATTGAGATACCACGCGGCATATTGATTGATTTATAAAAAAAATATTATCTAAATTTCAAATTTATAATTTTACGTTATACGTAATTTTTCTCTTTCATATAATTCTCTTATAAAATATGGTCTTTCTATTAACCGCGTCCAGGGACCTACATATCCTAACCTTTTCTCCTTGGCTTCACCCACCTCAATCTTGTAATATATATTAGAGAAAACCATGGATAACATATTTATATTATGATAATTAATATATTCATTTTTTTGCTCCAAGTTTTTAGTGTGATATTTACGCACTTCTTCTTCTTGTGATATCTTAACTTGATCAGCGAGCATTAGTGAAACATCGTAATCAAGGAATCTTAGTGGAGAATTCTCCATATTGATTGATTTATAAAAAAAATATTATATAAATTTCAAATTTACTTAATACTGAAGTTTTGATGTGTGCGGATTATTGTCTCGGATAAAAGAAGGTCTAAATAGGGATCCATATCTAATCTCTCTTTCATGACGTTCTTGTTCAAAAATACATACTCTTTCATGAATAGGAAATTCAAACCATGTCGCCCCTCTCATACCATATGCCGCACCACGAGAAAGGTCATGTCGTTCATTCTGAATATTATAATATACTTCATTAAACACGAGCGATAGTATATTGTGATTACCATGATTTAAATTATTATATTCTTCATAGTATTCAATTTCATAAAATCGACGTGCTTCCTTTTCTTGAGAATTACGTACTTCCCCCGCAAGCATTAGTGAAACATCCAAGTCTAGGAACCTCAGTGGAGAATTCTCCATATTGATTGATTTATAAAAAAAATATTATATACATTTCAAATTTTATAATATATTTGCCGCCGCACAAAACCACACTAACGGTGTCAATACTAGAGCAGTTATTTTAAAATTGTATACATTACTATCCTTATAATAAAATTCAAGTGTAAACTTGGTTTCATTATTGATATCATTAACATTATTTCGTGAACGGTATGGTTGTGACCTTATATTTTTCAATTCTTGTTCGTAAAGAATGATACGTGACTTTACTGGTCTGGCTGGTCCGCCCGAGATCGATAATCGCTCGAGTCCAAATTCAGGCCTTCTCAATCGGTTCAAAACACGACAAATTATACCGAGGTGGTAGTGGAGATTGAGTAAATTGCTCGGTAATCCTGATGGTCGGGACTGGTAAAGATTATGGTGATATTTACGTGCTTCCTTTCCTTGAGAATTACGTACTTCGCCTGCAAGCATTAGTGAAACATCATAATCAAGGAATCTCAGTGGAGAATTCTCCATATTGATTGATTTATAAAAAAATATTATACATAATTCAAATTTAGTTAATAATTCAATGGTGTTATAGTTTAATTAGCACAAATAATGATCGTTTATACCACAGGAATGTTTCCGGGAAATATTCCGGGAATAGGAATCATAATCTATCTTGATAGTTTTCACAGCACTACCTGCATACTCAGTGAGTTCTTGGAACCCTGTATAAAAGGAGTGATCCAACAAATGACCTATTTCATCAAATACCTTTGAAATTAAATAATGGTGATTTCGATTTAAATGAACTATATCAGAATTCTCGAAATTATTTGAATGAAACCTCCTTGCTTCTTCTTCTTGTGATGCCGTAACTTGATCAGCGAGCATTAGAGAAACATCGTAATCAAGGAATCTTAGTGGAGAATTCTCCATATTGATTGATTTGTAAAAAAATATTATTAATATTTCAAATTTATTAGTTAGAAATTGAGTGTCAGCGGGTGCCGCGCCATAATATATTCCCTCTCTTGTTCATAAAGAATAATGCGTTTCTCAAGTGTGTGCTTATACTTTATGAAATACAAATTCGACTGACCAGATAATTCTTCATCCCAGGATGTCGGTAAACCACCCCAATATTTAGAAAGACGTGTTAAAACAAGGTGGAACATCGATTTTTGAGATTGCGTTATGGCTGGCACTTTATAAAGAAATATATACAAGTGAAACCTCTTTGCTTCTTCTTCTTGTGAGATCCTGACTTGATCAGCGAGCATTAGTGAAACATCGTAATCAAGGAATCTTAGTGGAGAATTCTCCATATTGATTGATTTGTAAAAAAATATTATTAATATTTCAAATTTATTAATTTATGATTGGATTTTAAGGAATATGCGTATAAAATATGATGGTGGTCATTAATTTAGATAAAAATATCTAATAGGAATTGAACCCATTAGATATTAAAGACTTCATTACATCCATTCACACGAATTTTTCAGTCACAAGAGGTAGCGAACCTCCTATGCCTATTCCATTCAGGGTAAAATTGAATATAATACACCTTACTGATATTGTCTTGTTGCTTTCCAGGAGCTACCTTTCCAACACTTCCACAAATCTTTAAGATGACATATCAGACACACTTGAGCGGGCGTTGGGCCGCGCGGCGTCTAATATGGAAGCCAGTGTTCCAACTGGGATTTGAACCCAGAACCAGGCAGCTAAAGGACCACCCGCTCTACCAATTGAGCTATCGGAACGTAATATAGACGGGATTCGAACCCGCGGAAGTTTATATCAAATGAGATATTATTGGTGAACCAATAATTTTAATATTGTTTTCCGATATAATTCAGGTTAATAGACTGAGATGATCATACTCTGAATATTGACAATCATATATATCTCCCCACATTATTCACATTCCATAGTGTTCTAAGACACTCAATAACATCTCAACCTATCGGATTTGACACCGATCCCTTTGTCCACTCGGGCACTATAGCTTTACTATACGTTTTGTGATCATCGGGTTTGTATGGGGGAATTCATGCGTTCCCCATGAGTGAAGGTTTCTTTTTCCGGGCGAGTTCGCTAGTCCTGTGCAGGATGCTCATAAAACGTTCTTGTTTATAAGTCATTGTTCTTTTAAGTAATATTTACTTTGTTATATAAATTAATTTAATAACAAAATTAAATTTATTCAAGGATATCAGGATATGGGTCCATATTAGTGTTTAAAAAAATATTATTAATATTTTAAATTATTAAAATGGAATTTACCGCGATATACTATTCCCACGTGTATGGGATCACTACAAACGCAGGGATTTTTAATTCTTGTTCGTAAAGGTTTATTCGTTGTTGAACTGGTTTGCTTGAGGTCTTGTCGACATCCCACCACTGCCCACCAGCATATTTATATCTCAATCGGTTCAAAACAAGACGAATTACATTGTGGTAGCGATATAAATATCCTGGTATAGTACTAGTATGTACAGATTCGAATGAGTACAGATTATAATGAAACCTCCTTGCTTCTTCTTCTTGTGAGATCCGGACTTGATCAGCGAGCATTAGTGAAACATCATAATCAAGGAATCTTAGTGGAGAATTCTCCATATTTGATTTATAAAAAAATATTATAAATATTTCAAATTTATTACTTAAGATGCAAATGCCTAATATAAAAAAATTATATTACTAGAATTAATAATAAAATATGAATATTACTGACAACTAAATTTAGTAGTCATCATCTTGTGGAGTCGGCCAGTGATGCCGAGTTTCGGCCTCAAAACGTTGCAACCATTCAGGCCACTCCGTTGGTTCAACAACAAGCAGTTCATCGGCGGGAGTTTCTCTACCAAAATAATCATCAATATCTCTGTCGAGATGTGCTTTTTTTTCTTTATCTGTCAAAATGAACCACCAACGTTTCTGCCAGAGGTGACCGTCGCCATCAATAATAAGTTGCGATTCATTATAATGATCGATGAGATAGGGCACTGAATTTCTTTCCAGGTGAATAATATATTCTTCAAATTCTGGACCATGTTTTGGTGGCCACGTACCGGAATAAGGCAGGGGCATTTATGTCTTTAGTAAATGTATGTTACAGTTGTATATTACAATTACCTCATCTAATTTTCAAATTTATTTAGGGATGATTCAAAACTATTCCTAATATAAAAAAACATTATGAAGATATTTAATTTTATATGATTTTCTTAATTTTATATTTTTTCTTACACACTAGTAGTCCTATGGAATTTATTAAGGGGCTTTGTGTTTTTGTCATGGCAGAATTTCTCAACTAATTGTCTTTCTTCGTGAAACCGTAGGTATAAAGCATTGTAACGCTTTCTCCATTCTTGTGCAAAGCTCTCGGCTACGTCATGACCCTCTGCAAAACCTTCTTCGCGTGCTTCTAATAATGAATCTGCTTGTGCTTCTTCTTCATGTTCTTGACCTTGTGAATATCCTTCATTAAATGCTTCTTCATATATGGCGATATCTTGATCACGGTGGACTGACTCCATAACATGTGGTTTACATATTTCATCACGACACATAGGACAATTAATATTTTTCCTGATTATGGAGGTAGAAATACAGTCCATGCAAAACACGTGTCCACAGTTCAGAGATGCGCGTCCCTTGGATGAAATCAATGAGAAACATATAGGACACTCTTCATCCTCAACTCTATTAGGTCGTGGAAATGCTTTCAAGGTAGGTTCAACACCAATGAATTCGTCCATTGATTCATATTCTTCTATGTCAGAATCGAAGATATTTAGGTTATAATCGGGGAATCGCTCGCCACGGAAGTATGGCGCAGGTAAAGGAGTTACCCAGGACCCCATAACCTCAATTACCTGTGCGTCAGCATAGGGGTCACGATTCCGGGAGGGGGGTCCAACATGTGAAAAGTTCATAATTATTCTTATTGTTGTTATAATTGAGATTTTTTTAAAATTTCAAATTTAATTAATGTCGCGGAGAGATTTAAATGTTCTCAAGAATAATAGATGAAATCCTCGAATATAAATTATACACTGTCAATTCTTTAATTACATCAGTCCTGGTCAGGTTTTTTAAAGTTACTTCTACCTTGTCTGCTATCAAAGCAGATTTAATATATGTTTCAGTTAGAGTATTATCATAATGTTCTAATAAATGGTAATATATTCTTTGACATACTATCGAATAATTTATACTATTATTTTTTAGTGAAACTAAATCATTGTATATCTTGGATTCTATGTTATTATCCATTTATATATATATATATATATACTAAATTATTTAATCAAATTTTAATATTCACAGAATAAATTTGATTTTGTTATTAAATAAATGTATATAACAAAGTAAATTGAACTCAAACTCAAACTACAAACTCAACTCAAAGAACTCAAAGAACTCAAAAGAACAATGACTTACAATGCCAAACAAGGGTGTTCCGACCGCCACAACCGCAGGACTAAGCGGAAATCCCCCGAAAAGAAATCACCCACTCGCACACGTGTGTCACCGAAGCACCCTACCAAACCTAAGAACCACAACAAGATAGCGGAGCTAAAAGCAATCCGTGGTCAACACATCAAGGACGACATAGACTATGATGCTGATATTGATGAACCTGAATATAAACACCGGGAACCCCAATACCGCGTGGTCGGTTATATACTAGAAAACGGCAATATTATTCCAAAAAATGGCAGATATGTATGGAGCATCGAGTTCACGGATGATTTCCATTCCCGGCGCGGTCCATTCTCCATATGCTCTTCCGAGTGATGTTCATACTATTTAGAATAAACAATACAAAAACAATACAAAAACAATACAAAACAATACAAAATTTAAAAAAACGAAAAAACAATATAAAATAAATAAACAAAAAACAATAACTTTTTTTCTATTCTCAGAATAAATAAAAATATTTTTTTTTATTCACAGAATAAATTTGATTTTGTTATTAAATAAATGTATATAACAAAG
>Ga0206127_1002224_pt1 | contig 19566 bp, 18 predicted proteins | sample Helgoland_Spring_6_FD_148646 | JGI IMG/M metagenome (GOLD analysis project Ga0206127, IMG submission 148646) | Pelagic subsurface seawater microbial communities from Kabeltonne, Helgoland, North Sea - Helgoland_Spring_Bloom_20160419_1 | ecosystem: Environmental > Aquatic > Marine > Epipelagic ...
GCAGGGCGTGATCACAAGATGGAAGGCACCGTGCGTATTACCGCGAGCGAAGTCATGGCGCATCACGTGCTGCCCAAGATTATCGCTGGAATGCGAGAGGCAGAGCCGAACATCCAGATCGAATTGGTCCCATCTGATGCCAGTGAAAACCTGCTGTTTCGTGAGGCTGATATCGCCGTGCGCATGTATCGCAGCACGCAGCTTGACGTGATCACCAAGCAGATTGGCACCGTAGAGATGGGAATTTACGCCGCCAAAAGCTACCTTGCGAAGCACGGCACACCCGAGCGGATTGATGACCTGCTGAACCATACGATCGTCGGCTATGACCGCGATGACCGCATTATCGTTGGCATGCGTGATCTGGGCTGGCCGGCGACGCGTGAATTCTTTGACGTGCGCTGCGATGATCAGAATACCTATTGGGAACTCGTGCGCGCAGGTTGTGGCGTCGGGTTCACGCAGCAATCCTTTGCAAGTGTTGATCCTTTGATTGCGCGCGTTTTGCCAGAAGTGGAACTGCCGACGCTTCCCATTTGGCTTGCGGCCCCTGAAGTGATGCGCAGTACGCCAAGGATCAAGCGGGTTTGGGATATGTTGGAAGAGGGGATCAGTGCGGTGTTTGGAAGAGGCGAAGCTTGACCCTAAGGCCCCTTCTAGGTAGGGCGATGCGCAACACATTAACCCATTCAGGAAGTGCGCAATGAGCAACCCATCTCTCCTTATTCTGGCCGGTGACGGCATTGGCCCCGAAGTTATGGCGCAGGTTCAGCGGATTATTGGCTGGTATGGCGACAAGCGCGGTCTGAACTTCGACGTGAGCGAAGACCTTGTGGGCGGTGCGGCTTATGACGCGCATGGCACGCCGTTGCACGATGATACTATGGCCAAAGCGCAGGCGGTGGACGCGGTTCTGCTTGGTGCTGTGGGTGGTCCGAAATACGACGATCTGGACTTTTCGGTAAAGCCAGAGCGCGGTTTGCTGCGTCTTCGTAAAGAGATGGATTTGTTCGCGAACCTGCGTCCAGCGCAGTGCTTTGACGCGCTTTCTGAGTTTTCATCGCTAAAGACGGAACTCGTGTCCGGCCTTGATATCATGATCGTGCGTGAGTTGACCTCCGGTGTTTATTTTGGCGAACCACGCGGTATCTTTGAAGAGGGCAACCAGCGGGTTGGCATCAACACGCAGCGCTATACAGAAGCCGAGATCGAGCGCGGCGCGCGTGCGGCGTTTGAACTGGCCATGAAGCGTGACAAGCGTCTTTGCTCCATGGAAAAAGCCAACGTGATGGAAAGCGGCATTCTGTGGCGCGAAGTTGTGACAGAAGTGTCCAAGGATTATCCAGAGGTCGCGCTGTCGCACATGTATGCAGATAATGGCGCGATGCAGTTGGTGCGTGCGCCAAAGCAGTTTGATGTGATCTACACAGATAACCTGTTCGGCGATATTCTGAGCGATTGCGCGGCAATGTTGACGGGTTCGCTTGGTATGTTGCCATCTGCCTCCCTTGGTGCGCCGATGGAGAATGGTCGCCCGAAAGCATTGTACGAGCCAGTACACGGTTCTGCGCCTGACATCACAGGTCAGTGCAAAGCGAACCCGTCTGCTTGTATCCTGAGCTTTGCAATGGCTTTGCGCTATAGCTTTGATCAGGGTGCTGAAGCGGATCGGTTGGAAGCAGCAGTTGAGAAAGTTCTTGCGGATGGCGTGCGCACAGCGGACCTGATGCAGGCGAACGACGGCACACCCGTTAGCACCACTGAAATGGGTGATGCGATCTTGGCTGCGCTCGACGCCTCGCTCTAAGCGGTCGTCAAAGTTATTGGCTAAGGCAGGCATAAACACTTGCCTTAGCATCCCATCATGTGATGTTTGCGGTGACGCCAACCCAATCACAGGATGGAGCTGACCAATGGGCAGCAACACAAAAGGCGCGCTGATTGTGCTGCTCGCTTTTGCGATTTTCTCGACACATGACATCATCGTAAAGTTCCTTGGCGCATCCTATTCGCCGATCCAGATCGTATTCTTTTCGGTTCTCTTTGGTTTTCCGTGGATGACGCTGATGCTGATCCGTGACACGAGCTCGGGGAATCTATTGCCGCGACATCCTTGGTGGACCGCCTTGCGCACGATTGCGACGACGCTGACGGGAATTTCTGCGTTTTATGCGTTCTCGAAACTGCCGCTCGCGCAGGTTTATGCGATCCTGTTTGCCGCTCCTTTGCTCATCACGATTCTGTCGATCCCAATATTGGGTGAGCAAGTGCGTTTGCGTCGCTGGGTTGCAGTGCTTATCGGGCTGTGTGGCGTTCTTGTGGTCTTGCGTCCGGGTGCCGAGCCTTTGACGTTGGGCCATCTCGCGGCACTTGTCGCCGCCGTTGGCGGGGCGCTTGCGTCGATCATTGTGCGCAAAATTGGCAAGGATGAGCGCAGTGTCGTACTGTTGATCTATCCGATGATGACCAATTTTATGATCATGGGGGCTGCTTTGCCGTTTGTGTATCAACCGATGCCGATGGAGCATTTGGGGGGCATCGTTGTGATGTCGATCATGGCGTTGATTGGCTCTGCATTGGTGATCGCAGCTTACAAGGCAGGTGAAGCAGTGATCGTCGCGCCGATGCAATATTCGCAGATCATCTGGGCGAGCGTCTTTGGCGCGCTCTTGTTCGGTGAAACGATGGATTTTGCAACGTTGTTGGGCGCTGTGATTATCATCGGTAGTGGCGTTTACATCGTCTTACGCGAAGGACGCGGAAATTCTTCAGAGAACACGCCGGTCCTGCGTACACGGACACGTACGGAGACGGGTACAAGCCTACGGATTGGGCCGCTGATCCGAGCGCGGCGCAAGCGTGAGACAAAAGAGTAAGCGCGCATGCTGCCCCTCGATATCCTTTTGCGTCCCCTCCTTTTACCAGTGATTTTGGTGCAAGCGATTGGTGTGCGTCGGCGCGCGCTCTCTTTGCCCGAAGCGATAGGTCCGCGCGAAGGCAACAGTGGGATAGGTCCTGAATTACGGCTGTTGATCGTTGGAGATTCATCCGCAGCGGGCGTCGGCGTACATACACAAAGTGAAGCGCTGAGTGGGCAGTTGGTCAAAGCGCTTGAGACTGAATTTAGTGTCACATGGCGCTTGATAGCGAAGACCGGAGCGACCTGTCGGTCAACGTTGGAAATGTTGATAGACGACCGCACAAAGCATACTGATACCTTCGATGTTGTCTTCATTGCGCTTGGGGTGAATGACGCTGTCAGGTTACGTTCGAAAAGAACGTTTCTACGCCGTCACCAAGCGGTCAGAGCTATCTTGCGCGCGCAATTTAGCGCTACATCAATCGTTGTTCCTGGCGTGCCCCCGCTTGGCGGGTTTCCTGCGTTGACGGGGCTGATGCGATGGGTGCTTGGTGCACATGCCAAACGGTTGGATCATGCGCTTTCGAGAGCATTGAGTAGAGAAGCACAAACCGCATATTTGTCGTTTGATCTACCGCTTACGGCGGATGCAATGGCAGAGGACGGCTACCACCCAAACGCGCAAAGCTATGTCATTTTGGGCGAACGTGGCGGGGCAGGCATTTCTACGTTGGTTCGTCAGATCTGATATGATTCTAACAAAGCGGCGTGCTTACTGAAATCGCTGCACAGGTAGCAGATGCCAGTTTTTTGACCTGTAGAACTTTGTTTTGCAGTGAAATAAACGGATTTTTCGGAAAACTTCGAAACAGGGGGTCAAACTGGTTGCTTTGATGGTCCCCGCGCGTTTTACTCTGCGAAGCGAAATGCAGGGCCAACCTGCTGCATGTATCAAGGGAGCCTCTTTTGGCCGATAGTGACCAAGGCGGCGCGTTCGTCGAATTCGACCGCGTACAGAAAAGCTACGATGGGGAAAATCTCGTCGTCAAAGATCTTAACCTATCATTGCCCAAGGGCGAGTTTCTGACAATGCTTGGGCCATCGGGTTCTGGCAAGACGACCTGCCTGATGATGCTCGCAGGTTTTGAGACGGCAACCAACGGCGATATTCGCCTTGATGGGCAGCCGATCAACAATATTCCACCGCATAAGCGTGGCATCGGCATGGTGTTCCAAAACTACGCCCTTTTCCCGCATATGACGGTTGCCGAAAACCTGAGCTTCCCTCTTGAAGTCCGAAAGATGGGCAAATCCGAGCGTGAAGCAAAAGTTAAGCATGTGCTTGAATTGGTCCAGATGGGTGAGTTCGGCGGGCGTCGTCCGTCACAGCTATCAGGTGGTCAGCAACAGCGTATCGCGCTTGCGCGTGCTTTGGTGTTTGAGGCTGAATTGGTCTTGATGGATGAGCCGCTTGGCGCGCTCGACAAGCAGTTGCGCGAAACCATGCAGTTCGAGATCAAGCGCATTGCAGATGATCTAGGCATCACAGTGGTATACGTCACGCACGACCAGACAGAAGCACTGACCATGTCAGATCGCGTTGCTGTGTTCGAAGATGGCCGCATCCAGCAGCTTGCGCCGCCGGACGAGCTTTATGAAAGCCCGCAGAACAGTTTCGTTGCGCAATTTATTGGCGAGAACAACACGCTTGAGGGCACTGTCAAAGAGATCAAGAACGGCATCGCTTTGGTGCAGCTTGATGGCGGCGGTCTGATTGATTGCAAGCCTGTGAATGTGACCAAAGCGGGTGAGCGTACGCGTGTGTCTATCCGCCCTGAGCGCGTTGAGTTTGACAAAACTCGCCTGCATGCTGACGCGCACACGCTGAAAGCCGAAGTGCTTGAGTTCATCTATATGGGCGATATTTTCCGCACACGCCTACGCGTCGCTGGACAGGATGATTTTATCATCAAGTCACGAAATGCGCCGGATCAGGTTCGCCTTGAGCCCGGCAGCGAGATTGAAATCGGTTGGTTGGCAGAAGACTGCCGCGCGCTCGACGCGTAAGCGATTTCATCGAATATCGAGCCGCACACTCACCGGCTCGATACCTAAAGAGGTTTCCACTTTGGCCCCGTACCGGAAACCTCAAAAGTCTAACACGGGTAACTAGGGAGAATGTTATAATGACATTTACACGTACACTACTTGCTACATCCGCGCTTGTCGCAGTTGGCGGCACAGCATTTGCAGACGGCCACATGGCGTCTGACATGACACTCGTTAGCTGGGGTGGTGCATACCAAAACAGCCAGCAAAAAGCATATGTAGAGCCCTACATTGCAATGAACGAAGGCGTGACAGCCGTTTGGGACGAAAGCTCTGCTGAAGCGGTTGCGAAACTGCGCGCGATGAACGAAGCGGGCAACATCACTTGGGATCTCGTTGACGTCGTTGCGGCTGATGCGATCCGTTTGTGCGACGAAGGTCTCGCGATGGAAATCAATCCTGACGAAGATCTCGCAGATGCGCCAGACGGCACAAAAGCATCCGTCGACTTTGGCGATCTGATCGTATCCGACTGCTTTATCCCACAGATCGTGTATTCCACGACAATGGGTTACCGCACGGACCTCGTTGGTGACACAGCGCCTACAAGCGTTTGCGCAGTCTTTGATACAGAAGCGTATCCTGGCAAGCGTTCGCTTGAGAAGCGTCCAATCAACAACATGGAATGGGCTTTGATCTGTGACGGCGTTGCAAAAGACGACGTTTACTCCGTTCTGGAGACAGCCGAAGGTCAAGAGCGCGCACTTGCGAAGCTCGATACGATCAAAGACGATGTGATCTGGTGGTCTGCTGGTGCCGACACTCCACAGCTTTTGGCTGATGGCGAAGTTGTCATGGGTTCCACATACAACGGTCGTTTCTTCAGCTTGATCGAAGAGCAGAAGCAGCCAGTTGCGATGCTTTGGGACGCTCAGGTGTTTGACCTTGACGGTTGGATCATCCCAGCGGGTCTTCCTGCGGATCGTTTGGCGCGCGTTAAGGACTTCGTAAAGTTCGCAACAGACACACAGCGTCTTGCAGACCAGTCCAAGTATATCTCTTATGGCCCTGCACGTCTGTCTTCCGCACCATTGGTTGGCAAGCACGCAGACTTGGGTATCGACATGGCACCACACATGCCAACAGATCCTGCGAACGCAACGAACACGTTCCTCTACAACTACGAGTTCTGGGCTGATTACCGCGACGACATCGACGCGAAATTCCAGGCATGGTTGGCTAAGTAAGCCTTTCCTAACTTGAAGAGGCGGGCCTAGTTGGCCCGTCTCAACCCCCCTCTCATTCCCCTGAGGATAATGATGACAAGCGTTCCCGACACAGATGCCGCCGGCAGAGTCCTTTCCGCCGATGGCACCCCCCTCAAGCAATCTCTGAACCGCGCGCTGCGCCGTCAAAAGTTACGCGCCCTCGCGTTGATTGCTCCGCTTTTGATCTTTGTTCTCGTGTCTTTTGTGGCACCGATCCTCGATATGTTGTTCCGCTCTGTCGAAAACCAACTGATTTCTGACAACCTTCCTCAAACGGTTGTGATCCTAGAAGACTGGGACCCCAACAGTGGTGAATTGCCGAGCGAGGCGGTTTTTGAAGCCTTCGCGGGTGATCTGCAAATCGCCATCAGCAAAAAGGTACACACGCGCATTGGGTCTCGTTTGAACTACGAAAAACCCGGTATTTCTTCGCTGTTCCGCAAAGCAGGACGGCAGGTCAAGAAGTGGGACATCCCGAATGATGGTCCATACAAAGAAAAGTTCGCGGACCTGAACAAAGGGTTTGCCGACATTGAAGTGTGGCGCACGATCAAGACTTATAGTGGTGCCTATACCAACGGCTATTTCCTGAATTCTATCGACATGCAAAAGGGCGCTGATGGTGCCGAAGCGCGACCTGAAAACGAACAGATTTACATCACTTTGTTCATTCGCACGCTGATCATGTCGCTGGCGATTACCTCGCTTTGTATTTTACTCGGCTACCCGGTGGCTTGGATCTTGGCGAACCTGCCGTCGCGCACGGCAAACTTGTTGATGATCCTCGTGCTCTTGCCATTCTGGACATCGCTTTTGGTGCGCACATCCGCGTGGAAAGTGATGTTACAGGATCAAGGGGTGGTGAACGAAGTACTGGTCTGGATTGGTCTTGTTGCCGACGATTCACGACTGGCCTTAATTAACAACCAAACGGGCACGATCATTGCGATGACGCATATTCTGCTGCCCTTCATGATTTTGCCGCTCTACTCGGTGATGCAGACAATCTCGCCGACATACCTTCGCGCGGCGAAGTCATTGGGCGCGACGGATTGGACAGCGTTCTGGCGCGTGTACTTCCCGCAGTCTATTCCGGGTATTGGCGCGGGGTCGATCCTCGTGTTCATTCTATCGATCGGTTATTACATCACGCCTGAACTGGTGGGTGGCACGAAGGGTGTGTTCATCTCGAACCGGATTGCCTTCCATATTTTATCATCGCTGAATTGGGGTCTTGCCGCTGCGCTGGGCACTATTTTGCTGGTGGTCGTGATGGCCCTCTATTGGGCCTATGACAAGATTGTCGGCATCGACAACGTAAAGCTGGGATAAGAACATGGTCGCACTCACACCGATTTCGCGCAAACCCATGTCCTTTGTGGTTCCAACAGTTGCGGCGGCTGGCGCTGTCGCGGGCATCTTTGTTGGCGCTGCGCAAGGCTCGTCACTCTTGGGACTGCTTGTTGGCGCAGCTTTGCTGGCTGTAATCGCAGTCATCGTGATGCAAGACATTCTGCCTGAGCGCATGATGAAGTGGATCGTCACTGCGGGCTTTGCAATTGCGGGCTTTATCCTCGCGGGTTTGCCTGCGCTTATCATTGGCGCGCTGTTTGGGTGGTTCTTTGGTTGGTTCGCCTATTGGCTTTTTGAAGGTCGCTATCGCGGGAAAGTCGCGCCTTATCTGACCTCTGGGCAAGTGCTATGGCATTTCACGTTTCGTGTGATTTGTGGCGCGATCTTTGTGTTTTTGATCACGCCAATTCTTGTTGTGATGCCGCTCAGCTTCAACGCGCAGGACTTCTTTACCTTCACGCAAGAGATGCTGCGGTTTGATCCGGCTGGCTACTCGCTCAAGCACTATCGTGATTTCCTGACCAACCCTGAATGGACGAATGCCGTTGCCAATTCGCTGCGCATTGCGCCTGTGGCGACCTTGCTGTCGGTTTCACTGGGTACGCTCGCGGCAATTGGTTTGAGCCAAAGCCACGTCCCGGGACGTCGTGCGATTATGGCGATCCTGATTTCGCCAATGATTGTTCCACTGATCATCTCGGCTACTGGAATGTATTTCTTCTACGCCAAAATCGGTATTATTGGCACCTATTGGGGTGTGGTCCTCGCCCACACGGTACTGGGCATTCCCTTTGTGATTATCACCGTTACCGCGACGCTGGTTGGGTTTGACAACTCTTTGACGCGCGCAGCGGCGAATATGGGCGCGGGTCCTGTGAAGACTTTCTTCAAGATCCAAATGCCGCTCATCCTGCCAGGTGTTATTTCCGGCGGTTTGTTCGCGTTCATCACGTCCTTTGATGAAGTGGTTGTAGTGATCTTTATTGGTTCTGCGAAACTGCAAACGCTGCCTTGGCAGATGTTCACTGGATTGCGTGAACAGATCAGCCCAACGATTTTGGCGGCTGCGACGATCCTTGTGGGGATTTCTATCATCCTACTCACCATCGTTGAAATGTTGCGCCGCCGGTCCGAGCGCTTACGCGGGATGAGCCCAGCTTAATCCGGCCTCATAGAGCAATAAAAAAAGCCGGCTTCCCAGAGGAGCCGGCTTTTTTTATTGATATTTTCAGACGATCTATTCGCGAACAAGTTTCTCATACGCTTCAGAAATCTCTCGCGTGAGCGCGCCGACCTCAAAGTTGTAATCGCCGATCTGGCCAACGGGCGTTACCTCTGCCGCAGAACCGGTAAGCCAGCACTGCTCGAAGCCCTCTAGCTCTTCTGGCATGATGTGGCGCTCGTGCACCTTGATCTGGCGATCTTTCAAAACACCAATGATAGTCTGGCGCGTCAGGCCATTAAGGATCGAATCCGCGAGGGGAGTGTGCACTTCGCCGTCTTTCACGAAGAAGATATTCGCGCCCGTCGCCTCAGCAACGTAGCCGCGATAATCGAGGAACATCGCATCCGAGCAACCTTTTGCCTCTGCGGCATGTTTCGACATCGTGCAAATCATGTAAAGACCAGCAGCCTTGGCCGCGACAGGGATCGTCTCAGGCGAAGGGCGCTTCCATTTTGCGATGTCGAGCTTGGCACCCTTCATTTTGGCGTCGCCATAATAGTTGCCCCATTCCCATGCGGTCACAGCCATCCGAACCGGATTGCGCGAGGCCGCGACACCCATGTCAGGGCCAGCCCCGCGAAAGGCAACGACGCGCAGGTAGGCGTTTGTCAGACCATTTGCATCAAGGGTCGCGCGTTTGGCGGCCTCGATTTCGTCAACGCTGTAGGGAATATTCATGTCCATCAATTCGCCCGAAATCAAAAGACGTTTTGAATGCTCGCGACTTTTGAAAACTTTGCCATCATAGCACCGCTCGCCTTCAAACACGGAAGAAGCATAGTGCAGAGCATGGGTCAAAATATGCACATTGGCATCCCGCCATTCGACGAGTTTGCCGTCCATCCAGATTTTACCGTCGCGATCTGCATAAGATCCAGACATTGTGCTCTCCTTTCAATTTTTCCATTTGTTGCGCAATTTATGACCGAAGTGGACATAATCTTGCGCTGAAACTATGAATCGCTACCAGTCTGTTGTTGGAAAGTCAACAAAGCTGACTTATAATTTGCGAAAGGCTAAGGAAGGCGCATCATGTCAGATCGAAGTGCAGCGCAGCATAGCGATATGCTGTTGTTCCTCACAGACGAACAGTTACGCCAAGGGATCGAGGCGATGTTCTTTGCCTATCAGGGCTTTACCGCTGATCCTGATCGCATCCTATCCGAGATGGCTTATGGGCGCGCGCATCACCGTGCAGTGCATTTCATCAATCGCGCGCCGGGGACAACCGTGAACAATCTGCTCGGTATTCTTGGTGTGACAAAGCAGTCGTTGAACCGTGTGCTCAGGACTTTGATCGAGGACGGTTTGGTGCAAAGCAAAGTGGGTCGTGTGGACAAGCGCGAGCGGCATTTGTTCCTCACGGAGGCAGGTGCTGAGCTGGAGCGTAAACTCTCTGACGCACAAAGGGCGCGCATGCGAGCGGCGTATCGAGAAGCCGGTCCTGAGGCTGTGACTGGATTTCGCGCCGTACTTGAGGCAATGATGGACAAAGACATGCGCCGCAAATCGCGCGCGCTAAAGGAAGGCAGCACATGAGTGATCCCGACGCCCATCTTTTGATTGTAGACGACGACGAACGCATTCGCGGGTTGTTGCAAAAGTTCCTGATGCGTCACGGATTTCTGGTGACCGCTGCGCGCGATGCGGCCCATGCGCGACGCATTCTTGCGGGTCTCGATTTCGATTTGATCGTGCTGGATGTGATGATGCCGGGCGAAGACGGCGTGAGCCTGACGCGCGATCTGCGCAAGACCTCGCAAACGCCGATCATGTTGCTGACCGCTAAAGGTGAAACAGAAAACCGGATCGAAGGGCTAGAAGCAGGCGCGGATGACTACCTCGCCAAGCCGTTTGAACCTAAAGAGCTGCTGCTGCGCATCAACGCGATCTTGCGCCGTATGCCTGAAATTGAGGCGGCGGATACTGCACCCAAAGTCCTGCATCTTGGCCCAGTGCGTTATGATATAGAACGCGGCGAGATGTGGCACGGCGATGATCTCGTGCGTTTGACGGCGACTGAATCCCAACTGATGCGCATCTTCTCGAAACACGTGGGCGAACCTGTAAGCCGTGTGCAGTTGGTTGAGGACTTGGGCCGTGATCGCGGCCAAGCCCAAGAGCGCGCGGTCGATGTTCAGATCACTCGTTTACGCCGCAAGATCGAGATGGATCCGAAGCAACCTCGCTACATGCAGACCGTGCGCGGTGCTGGGTATATGCTGGCGCCTGATTGAAATTTCCACAGTAGGAGCGCGCTATGAACACAGCCCTCATCACCCATCCCGCTTGCCTTGAGCATGTCACACCCAGTGGCCACCCCGAACAGGTCGCGCGGCTCGAATACATTCTAAGCGCGCTCAAGGATAAAGACCTCAAGCGGGTCAAAGCGCCGATGGGCAGCGAAGACGATATCATGCGCTGTCACCCTGCGAGCCATATCACTGATCTGCGTTCTGCTCTGCCAAATGTGGGGAATCGTCAACTTGATGCGGATACGCATATGTCACCTGGTTCGCTCGACGCGGCGTTTCGTGCAGTGGGGGCAGTAACGAAAGCCGTAGATATGGTGATGGCGGGTGAAGCGGGAAATGCGTTCGCTGCGATCCGACCACCGGGGCACCATTGCGAAACAAGCACGCCCATGGGTTTCTGCCTGTTTGGCAATGTCGCGATCGGTGCGAAATATGCGCTTGAACATCACGGTCTGAGCCGAGTCGCTGTCGTGGATTTCGATGTGCATCACGGCAATGGCACGCAGGACCTCCTGTGGAATGAGGCGCGTGCACTTACGATCACATCCCAGCAAATGCCGCTTTGGCCCGGTTCTGGCGAACGCTCTGACAAGGGCGGCTTCGATAATGTTGTGAACCTACCGATTGAGCCCGAAAGCAGCGGGGATCAAATGCGCGCGCTTTACACGGCGGAAGTCTTCCCACGTTTGCGGGCGTTCAAGCCCGAGATGATCTTCATCTCTGCTGGCTTTGATGCGCACCAAGACGACCCGCTTGCAAACCTCAATTGGTCCACAGGGGATTTCAAATGGCTCACGAAAGAACTCTGCAAAATTGCGGGTGAAATATGCGACGGGCGTGTGGTCTCTGCGCTCGAAGGCGGTTATGATTTGGATGCGTTGGCCGAAGCGGTGGCTGCGCATGTAGATGCTTTGATGGAGGCCAGCGCATGAGCGATGCAAAAGTAGAAGAGATGAGCTTTGAGCAAGCCATGGGCGAGTTAGAGCAAGTGGTCAGCCAACTTGAGCGTGGGGATGTCCCTTTGGAGCAATCCATCACGCTATACGAGCATGGTGCAAAGCTGAAAAAGCACTGCGAAGCTAAGCTGAAAGAGGCCGAAGAAAAGGTCGCAGCGATCACATTTGATGGTGACGGCGCCCCTAAAGGAACCACACCTGTCGAGGGTCTGTGACACTTCAATCTGAAATGACCGGTTGGTCGGCTGAGGTGGATCAACATTTTACGCGCGTCTTGAGTGGCTTCGCGGATGTCCCGATTGTGCAAGCCATGCGCTACGCAACGACGGGTGGTAAACGCCTACGTGCGTTTTTTGTGCGCGAAAGTGCGCGTGTCTGCGGCGCTGACATTTCGCGTTCGATTGCGCCTGCTTGTGCCATAGAGGCGCTTCATGCCTACTCATTGGTGCACGATGATCTGCCCTGCATGGACGACGATGATCTGCGTCGCGGTCAGCCGACGGTTCATGTGAAATGGGACGATGCGACGGCGGTTTTATGTGGCGATGCTTTGCAAACGTTGGCGTTTGAGCTGGTAAGCGATCCTGCGTGTCACGATGACCCGTTTGTTCGTTCAACTCTGGCTTTGACGCTAGCCCGCGCGAGCGGTGCGGCGGGCATGGTTTACGGTCAAGCGCTCGATATTGCGGCGGAAAGTGCCGCAACACCTCTTACGCTGGAGCAAATCACAGAGCTGCAAAATGGCAAGACAGGCGCGCTGATTACATGGTCCGCTACTGCCGGTGCGATCCTTGCCAAGGCCGATACGGATGCGCTCAAAACTTACGGCGACGCACTCGGCCTCGCCTTTCAAATTGCCGACGACATTCTTGATGTAACCAGTGACGCCGAAACCCTCGGCAAAGCTGCACAAAAGGATGCGGATGCGGGCAAAGCGACATTCGTTTCGCTGCTAGGTCTAGACGGGGCAAAGAGCCGCGCCGAAACACTGGTGGAATCGGCCTGCGATGCATTATCTATCTATGGAAGCGACGCTGACCACCTGCGCGACGTCGCGCGTTTTGTGATCGAGCGTCGCTCGTAAGTTCTTTCTGAAAGGGCATGTGATATGTCTGACCGCCCGATAACCCCGCTATTGGACCGCGTGAACCGGCCCAGTGATCTCAAGCAATTCTCCGATGCTGAGCTGACGCGCGTCGCACAGGAACTGCGCAGTGAAACGATCTCGGCGGTGTCTGAGACAGGTGGTCACTTGGGTGCTGGTTTGGGCGTTGTAGAGCTGACAGTTGCTTTGCATTCCGTGTTTAACACACCGAAGGACAAGATCATTTGGGATGTGGGTCATCAGTGCTACCCCCATAAAATCCTGACAGAGCGTCGTGAACGCATTCGTACTTTGCGCATGAAAGATGGCCTGAGCGGTTTCACCAAACGCTCAGAGAGCGTCTATGATCCCTTCGGCGCTGCGCATTCCTCTACCTCTATTTCTGCTGCTTTGGGTTTCGCCGTTGCGCGTGATCTGGGCGGAGAATGTGCTGGCGGTTTGGGCGATGCGATTGCAGTGATTGGCGATGGCTCCATCAGTGCAGGCATGGCGTTTGAGGCGATGAACAATGCGGGTCACCTCAAGAAACGCATGTTCGTGATCCTGAATGACAACGAGATGAGTATCGCGCCGCCTGTGGGTGCGCTGTCGTCCTACCTCAGTCGTCTTTACGCGGAAGAGCCGTTTCAGGACCTGAAAACCGCCGCAAAAGGCGCGGTAAGTTTGCTGCCCGAACCCTTCCGTGAGGGTGCAAAGCGCGCCAAAGACATGCTCAAAGGGATGGCCGTTGGCGGCACTCTGTTTGAACAGCTTGGTTTCTCTTATCTTGGCCCAATCGACGGGCATGATATGGACCAACTCCTGCCTGTTCTGCGCACTGTTCAGGTGCGTGCGACGGGCCCTGTGTTGATCCATGTGATCACCAAAAAGGGCAAGGGCTACGCCCCTGCTGAGCAAGCGCGCGACAAAGGCCATGCGACTGCCAAGTTTGACGTGCTTACGGGTAAACAGCAAAAATCCGTTTCGAATGCACCCAGCTACACCAAGGTTTTCGCCGAAAGCCTGCTGAAAGAAGCGGCCGCTGACGACAAGATTTGCGCGGTTACGGCTGCGATGCCTGATGGCACAGGGTTGACGCAATTCGCGGAACGCTACCCGAGCCGTTGTTTCGATGTGGCGATTGCCGAGCAACACGGCGTGACCTTTTCCGCAGCACTTGCCGCTGGTGGGATGAAGCCGTTCTGCACGATGTATTCCACCTTCCTGCAACGCGGTTACGACCAAGTCGTTCACGATGTAGCAATCCAACGCTTGCCTGTGCGTTTCGCCATTGATCGTGCGGGACTTGTTGGTGCAGATGGCGCGACCCACGCAGGTGCTTTTGACGTTGCCTACCTCGCCAATCTGCCCGGTTTCACAGTGATGGCAGCTGCGGATGAAGCGGAACTCGTTCATATGGTTGCAACTGCGGTTGCCCATGATGAAGGGCCGATTGCGTTCCGTTTCCCGCGTGGTGAAGGGGTTGGCGTGGAAATGCCTGAGAAGGGTATTCCTTTGGAAATCGGCAAAGGCCGGATGATCCGTGAGGGCAAAGGTGTGGCGATCTTGTCCTTTGGCACACGTCTGAAAGAGGTGGAGGACGCTTGCGAAGCGCTCGCAGCCAAAGGGATCACACCTACAATTGCAGATGCACGTTTCGCGAAACCATTGGACCGCGATTTGATTTTACAGCTTGCAAATGACCACGAAGCCCTCATCACCATCGAAGAAGGCGCGATTGGTGGCTTTGGTTCTCACGTTGCGCAACTGCTCGCGGAAGCTGGCGTGTTTGATACGGGCCTGAAGTACCGCTCCATGGTTTTGCCGGATATTTTCATCGACCAGTCCAGCCCGCGTGATATGTACGCAGTGGCAAAACTGAACGCAGAAGACATCGAAGCCAAGGTTCTCAACACGTTGGGCGTCGCGCAAATCGCAAGCAAAAAGGCATGAGCCTGACGCTCACCAATCTGCCAAGCGGCTTTCACGACGACCCATATCCACATTACGCGTGTCTGCGCGAAGATGACCCCGTTTGCGCACAGCCGGACGGGTCTTTCATCATTTCGCGCCACGCTGACCTGGATATGATTTACCGCGATACAGCGCGTTTTATTTCTGACAAGAAGAAGGTGTTCGCCCCGAAATACGGTACGGCTGCGCCGCTCTATGAGCATCACACAACCTCGCTTGTGTTCAACGATCCACCGCTGCACACGCGCGTGCGCAAGATCATGGTAGGCGCGATGAACCCGCGCGCGCTCGCGTCTATGGAGCCGGGGTTGATCACTTTGGTGGACGGTCTGCTGGATGAGTTAGAGGGACAAACACAGGTCGATTTGATCGAGACTTTTGCAGGCGCTATTCCAATCGAAGTTATAGGTAATCTTTTCAATATCCCACGCGCGCGACGCGCACCGTTGCGCGATTGGTCTTTGGCGATTCTCGGTGCTTTGGAACCTGAGCTCACACCTGAGCAAGAAGCGCTTGGCAACCAAGCCGTTCTCGATTTCGTCGACTTCCTGCGAGAGATTGTAGATGAGCGACGGATCAATCCCGGCGATCCTGAAACTGATGTTCTGACGCGACTGATTCAGTCCGAGGAAGGGCGTCTAAGCCCTGAGGAGTTGTATCAGAACTGTATTTTCATTTTGAACGCAGGACATGAAACGACGACGAACCTGATTGGCAATGCTCTGATGTTGCTCGACAAGGATCGCTCAGCACGTGCGCGTTTGAGTGCGGAGCCGGATCTGATCACGACTGCTGTTGATGAGTTCCTGCGCATGGAAAGCCCTAATCAATTCGGTAATCGCCTGACCACCGAGGCGCTCACGCTGCATGGCACCCATATCCCCGAAGGAACGGATCTGTACCTTGGCATCGGAGCTGCCAATCGTGATGCTGCGCAATTCAACGACCCTGATACGCTGCAACTGGATCGACGCCCCAACAAGCATCTCGCGTTCGCGGGCGGTGCGCATACATGCGTCGGTCTCACGCTTGCTCGGATGGAGGGGCGCTTTGCGGTGAGTAAGTTCTTAAAGCGCTTTCCCGATTATGAAATTGCGCAAGACACCGCGCGCTCTGCCCGTATCCGGTTTCGTGGGTTCACACGCTTACCTGCACGTTTAAAATAAAGGATCGCCCCATGTTGTGTCGTATCGGAGATGTCGAAGTCTGGCGCATTCTGGAATCCAACGATCCCTTCAAAACCCCCGAAGAGCTTTTCCCGGAAGCGGGCCCTGATGTACGCGACATCATCCAAGCGCATGTGCCGGGCGCGTGCTGTGCGCAATCAGGCAAGCTGATCTTGCCTGTCCAAGGCTTCTTGTTGAAAACACCGGATCATCTGATCCTTGTGGATGCGTGCGTGGGAAATGATAAAACTGTGCCGAGCATGCCCGAGTGGCATCAACGCAAAGGCACGCGTTTTATGAGTTCCCTTGCCGCGGCTGGAGCGACGGTAGACGATGTGAATTACGTTTTGTGCACGCATTTGCACACGGATCACATTGGCTGGAACACGCAATTGATTGATGGTCGTTGGGTGCCAACGTTTCCGAATGCGACATACATGCTGCCTGAGGCGGATGACGAGTTTTTTAGCAAACATGCGGGCACGGCCTATGAAGAAAGCGTTCTGCCTGTGGTCGAGGCTGGTCAATCAGAGCGGGTCAGCACGGGGCATATGCTTGGGGACTACGTTTCGCTCATTGCGACGCCGGGTCACACGCCGGGGTATGTGTCAGTGTTGATCAAAAGCAGCGGGGCAGAGGCGGTGATTACGGGGGATGCTTTGCATACGACGGCGCAACTTGCGCATCCTGAGTGGCACTTCAAATACGATATGGATGGGGCCCAAGCCGTGGCATCGCGTCGGACCCTTCTTGGTGAAGCGTCCGAGCGCAACCAGCGCGTGCTTGGTAGTCATTTCCAGCTACCCTCCATCGGGCGTGTGCGCGCCAAGGGTGATGCCTTTGAGTGGGACGCAGACTAATTACGAAATAATTTCCAAGGATTGACCTCTGCGCCCCGTCCTAAGACCATAATGCGCATGAACACAGGTGATACAGAGCTGGCAATGGCCGCAGCAGGCGGGGATGCAAAGGCGTTCGCGATACTGCTCGAGCGCTCTTATGATCGGCTTTTCGGCCTGTGTTTCCGCCTCATGGGATCGCGCGCGGAGGCGGAAGATCTGTGTCAGGATATTTGCGCCGCACTCCCTACAAAGCTTGCGCGTTTTGAGGGCGGCTCGCAATTTTCCACATGGCTTTATCGCGTCGCAGTTAATGCAGCCCATGATCGTCGGCGCCGCGCGGTTACGCGCGCCAAAGCGAGCCAAGGTTGGGGCGATTGGGAAGTCAACCGAACCGAAGTCAACAAAGAACAGGCAGACGCGCAGGACTGGTTAATGCAAGCGATTGGCACCTTGCCAGATGATCTGCGCGACACGGTGGCCTTGGTCATGGATGAAATGAACCACCGTGAGGCGGGCGCAGTTCTAGGCGTGTCCGAGGGGACAGTAAGCTGGCGCATGAGCGAAGTGAAAAAGCACCTAAAAGCGATAAAGGAGAGCGAGCAATGAGCGACGAATTCGACGATCTGAAGCGCGCTTTTGATAGCGCAATGCCCGCGCCGGACGCAGCGAAGCGTGCAGCTAATTTGGCTTTAGCTCAAGAAAATTTTGCGGCGCTCCAAGGATCGCCCTCTGCGCCACGTCCTATATCTGACGCCCCGAAGATGGGTGGGTTTGGTAAAGGACTACGTACAATGTTTGATGCACTCTCATCGAAAGCCGGCTTGACGGCAACGACAGCTTTGGCCGCATTTGGCTTGGTCATGGTTTTGCCTGTCTTGCAGTATGGCCCGCCTGATGTGTTCACTCAAGAGCCAGCGGTTATGATTGAAGCGCCGATTATGGAACAGGCGGAAGATTTCGCCGTCGGCGCTATTGCGCAAGACGCTGTACCAGCCCCCGCACCACGCATGATGAGCAAACAAGCAAACCGTACGCGTGTTGCGCCTACGGCTGGCTTGGTCGCGGATGCGCCGATGATAATGCCAGAGGCGAATACAGAAGCCTTCGCAAGCGCGCCTGAAAACAGCTTGAAAGTCACGAGTGAAACGCCTGTTTCGACCTTTTCAGTTGATGTGGACACAGCGAGTTATGCGATTGTGCGCGCGTCCTTGATGAACGGACAATTCCCGCAGAAAGCGGCCGTGCGGATCGAGGAAATGGTGAACTATTTCCCCTATGATTACGCCGCGCCAGAGAGCGGTGCCTTTGCGACGTCACTCGCAATGATGCAAACACCGTGGAACGAAAACACCCAGCTTTTACGCATCGCGTTACAAGGCGAAATGCCAGAGATCGAGGCACGCCCGCCGCTGAACCTCGTGTTCTTGATCGATACGTCGGGTTCGATGAACCAGCCTAACAAACTGCCGCTCTTGAAGCAGTCCTTGCGTCTTATGCTTGGTCAGTTACGTGCACAGGATCAGGTGGCCATTGTCGCTTATGCAGGCAGTGCGGGGCAGGTTTTAGAGCCTACTGCGGCAAGCGAGCGTGATGTGATCCTTGGTGCTTTGGATCGTCTTGCAGCGGGCGGCGGTACAAACGGACAAGCGGGTTTGCGGCAGGCGTATGCGCTGGCAGACCAAATGCAGGAAGAGGGCGACGTCAGCCGCGTTTTGTTGGCGACGGATGGGGATTTCAATGTGGGGCTCAGCAATCCTGATACTTTGAAAGACTACATCGCGGAGAAGCGAGACAGCGGAACTTTCCTGTCAGTGCTCGGGTTTGGGCGCGGCAATCTGGACGATGCGACGATGCAAGCGTTGGCACAGAACGGAAATGGTCAGGCGAGTTATATTGATAGCTTGCCAGAGGCGCAAAAGGTGCTGGTGGATCAACTCACGGGCGTTTTGTTCCCGATTGCTTCGGATGTGAAAGTGCAGGTCGAGTTCAATCCCGCGACCGTCGCGGAATACCGTTTGATCGGCTATGAAACGCGTGCGCTGGCCCGAGAAGATTTCAACAACGACAAGGTCGATGCAGGAGATATTGGGGCGGGTCATCAAGTGACGGCGCTTTATGAGATCACGCCTGTTGGCAACGAAACCCAAGTAGATGCTTTGCGTTACAGTGCAGAGACGAGCGACGGCCCAAACGATGAGCTTGGCTTCTTTAAGCTGCGTTACAAAGCGCCGGGCCAAGCGGAAAGCCAACTCATTGAGAAAGCGATCTCGACGACTCTAGCGCCTGATCGTGAACTTGAATTCGCTGCGGCGATTTCAGGTTTTGGCGAGCTGCTGCGCGGCAGTGAGCGTCTTGGTGTTTGGAACTACAGTGACGCTGTTTCGATAGCAACTGCCTCTCGCGGAGAAGACACATTCGGGTATCGCGCTGAGGCGATCCGCTTGATGCGCCTTGCTGCTTCTTTAAGCGAGTAGACATGAAAAAAGGCCCGAGTGGGAGAACCTCGGGCCTTAATCCATCCTAGTTAACTAGGA
>Ga0206127_1002226_pt1 | contig 19562 bp, 18 predicted proteins | sample Helgoland_Spring_6_FD_148646 | JGI IMG/M metagenome (GOLD analysis project Ga0206127, IMG submission 148646) | Pelagic subsurface seawater microbial communities from Kabeltonne, Helgoland, North Sea - Helgoland_Spring_Bloom_20160419_1 | ecosystem: Environmental > Aquatic > Marine > Epipelagic ...
GCAGGAGCTGTATCTCACCATAAACTAGGTCATGTTGATTGGCAAATTGTTAGGAATTTACTCCTTGGCAGTTTACCCTCATCTTTCTTAGTAACCCATCTCCTTAAGGATATTGACCTTTACTCACTGCAAAATGTTGAAATGATAAACATAACACTTGGAATAGCGCTTATTTTAACTTCAATTGCTGTTTTATTTCAGCCAATAATTATTAAAAAATCCGTAAAGCAGAAATTAAAAACAAGCCTAAATATAAATGTCCTTACCATACTGTTGGGAATTTTCTTGGGAGTCGTTGTTACATTGACTTCAGTGGGCGCCGGTGCAATTGGAGTCACTGCTTTGCTTTTACTCTATCCAAAAATACAACTTAGGAAAATTATTGGAACTGATATCGCCCATGCTGTACCATTGACCCTCTTTGCAGGTATCGGCCATTATAATTTAGGTACAGTAGATATTAATTTATTAATAGCCCTTTTAATTGGGTCTGTTCCCGGCGTACTATTCGGCAGTAAACTGAGTGTAAGAATAGATGAAAAATTCTTAAGGTTCATATTGGTTATAATTCTATTTATTGTAGGTGTGCAATTAATGTTTAAGGCAAATTATGTATAAGTACGATTCATTAGATCAAACACTTGTAAATGAGAGAGTAACTCAATACGAGGGACAACTCGCACGCTTTTTAAATAAAGAATTAAGCGAGGAGGAGTTTAGGCCGCTTAGGCTTCAAAATGGTCTTTATATCCAAAGGCACGCCCCCATGCTTAGAGTGGCGATACCATATGGGTTATTATCTTCAGCTCAACTAACAAAGCTTGCTGATATCGCAGATAAGTATGACCGCGGTTATGGTCATTTTAGTACTCGACAAAATATTCAATTTAATTGGCCGAAGCTAGAAGACACGCCTAAAATTTTAAAAGAACTTGCCACCGTTGAAATGCATGCAATTCAAACTTCTGGAAACTGCATCAGGAACATTACCACTGATCAATTTGCTGGGGTTACACCCGATGAAATCATTGATCCCCGTTACTTAGCAGAAATTATAAGACAATGGAGCACCTTTCATCCTGAGTTTGCTCTTCTACCAAGAAAATTTAAAATTGCGGTCACAGGTTCGTCAAAAGATCGTGCGATCGTTCAGGCACACGATATTGGACTTGAAGTTTTCACTGACAAAAATAATGAAATGGCGATCAAGGTATGGGTTGGTGGTGGTCTAGGCCGCACGCCTATTTTAGGATCCGTTATTAGAGAAAATTTATCTTGGAAACATATACTCACTTATTGTGAGGCAATTCTTCGTGTCTATAATCTTTATGGACGAAGAGATAACATGTACAAAGCAAGAATTAAAATCTTGGTTAAAGCTCTTGGTATTGAAAAATTTAAACAATTAGTTGATAAAGAATGGACCACAATTAAAAATGGCCCAAATACAATAGATAGTAAAGAGATTAATCGAATTAAGGCCTTCTTCTCTGAGCCAATCTATAAGACTGATAAAAAAGATGATCTTAAAAAACACACTACAAATAAATCTTTTACTCAGTGGTTATTGAGGTGTACGCATAGCCACAAAAAAGAAGGTTATAGATCGGTGACTTTATCACTCAAAAGCAATGAGCAGGCTCCTGGAGATGCGACATCAGACCAAATGAGAGCGGTTGCTTCACTGGCAGACCAATATAGCTTTGGTGAGATTCGTGTCTCTCATGAACAAAATCTCATTTTGTCGGATGTTTCGGAAGATAATCTTTTTGAGCTTTGGGAAAAAGCAAAAGTTAAGAAATTAGCAACCCCTAATATTGGTTTACTCACAGATATTATTTGTTGCCCTGGTGGTGACTTTTGTTCACTCGCAAATGCTAAAAGTATTCCAATAGCAAAATCTATTCAAGATATCTTCGATGATATGGATTACCTTCACGATATCGGTGAAATAAATTTAAATATTTCAGGGTGCATGAATGCTTGTGGCCATCACCATGTAGGACATATAGGTATTTTAGGAGTTGATAAGGATGGGAGTGAATGGTACCAGTTGACCTTAGGAGGAAATCAAGGAAATTTTGCAAGTATTGGTAAAGTGATAGGACCCTCTTTCTCAGAAGAAGAAATGCCAAAGGTCATAAAAAAAATTATTAATACCTATGTTAAAAATCGTCATCCGGATGAAGTCTTCATTGATTGCGTTTCACGAATAGGACTTGAGCCATTTAAAGAAGAGGTTTACGGGAAGAAGGAAAAGACTGTATGAGCTCCCAATTAATTAAAGATTACAGCATCGTAGATGATGATTGGCAGCAAATTATGCCACCAGAGGCTGAGATAGAGATTAAAAAACAGGCAGGCAAGGTTGTGATTTTCAAACTCACTGGGGAAGACTCATTAACAAGTGAGCAAATTGAAAAAACGACAATTCCTAAAGAAGGAAAACTATTACTCCCAGTTAAGGTATTTTTGCATCATCAAGATAATTTAAAGAGCAGAATATCAAACCAGGAAATCGGAATCTGGATCGAAACACATGAAGAAATTGATAGCTTTATAAATCAAATTGAAGATATGAATAACTTACCTTGCATTGCTGTAAGCACAAAAAAATTTGCAGACGGTAGAATTTTTTCATTAGGCAATCTGTTGAGGATGAAATATAAATATAAAAATGAACTAAGGGCTATTGGAGATGTATTAAGGGACCAGCTATTCTTCCTTAAGAGATCAGGTTTTAATAGCTTTCTAATTAGAAAAGATAAGGATGCCAAAGACGCATTATTAGGCCTGAGTGATTTCAGCACACCTTATCAGGGAGCCGTTGATCAAACAGAACCGGCATGGAAAATAATTAACAGAAATTAAATTTTACGATGGATAACTTAGCTCAAATTAATAAAGAATTTGATAAAAAAACACCTGAGGAGGTTGTGGAATGGGCATTTGCAGAAACAAAAAACCCTATCCTAACAACAAACTTTAGACCTTACGAGGTTGCGATTCTCCATCTTTGCACAAAGCTCATGCCAAAATTAAAGATAGTTTGGTGTGACTCCGGCTATAACACCAAGGCTACCTATCTATATGCAGAAAAAATTATTGCTGAACTAAGTTTAAACATAAAACTATTCACTCCACTGCATACCTCAGCATTTAGAGAGGCTGTGATGGGTGAAATGCCTGAAATAGATGATCCTCGCCATGAAGTATTTACAGAGCAAGTAAAACTTGAACCATTCAGGAGAGCGATGGCAGAAATTCAACCTGATTTATGGATTACAAACTTAAGAAAAGGGCAAACAGCATTTCGTGACGGATTAGATATTATTAATAAAACTGAATCTGGTTTATTAAAAATAAGTCCCTTCTACAACTGGACAGATGAAGACCTAGATACTTATATGGAAAAATATAAATTAGCGAATGAATATGACTACTTTGACCCAACAAAGGTGGATGAAAAACGTGAATGTGGCCTCCATAACAAAGAGGGTAAATGATGAAAAATAAATTAAGTCACCTTGACTGGCTAGAATCGGAAGCAATCCACATAATGAGAGAGGTGGCGGGCCAATGCTCAAACCCTGTTTTACTTTTCTCCGGCGGCAAGGATTCCTTATGCCTTCTCAGAATTGCTGAGAAAGCTTTTAGGCCTGGTCGCTTCCCATTCCCACTTATGCATATTGATACAGGCCATAACTATCCTGAAGTAATTAACTTCCGTGATAAAAAAACTAAAGAGCTTGAAGAGAGATTAATAGTGGCATCATTAGAAGATTCTATGGAGAAAGGTACGATCGTCTTAAAGTCACCCGATGAACCAAGGAATAAGTATCAATCAATTACCTTGTTAGAAGCTATTGAGGAAAATGAATTTGACTGCTGCATTGGTGGGGCCAGGAGGGACGAAGAAAAAGCGAGAGCAAAAGAAAGAATTATGAGTTTTCGTGATGAATTTGGTCAGTGGGATCCAAAAAATCAACGCCCAGAATTATGGAATTTATATAATGCGAAGGTGCACAAAGGTGAAAATATTAGAGCTTTCCCGATTTCTAATTGGACCGAAATGGATGTCTGGCAGTACATAGAAAGGGAAAATTTAGAGCTTCCGAGTATCTACTTTGCTCACAAGAGAGATATTGTAAAAAGAAATGGGGCAATTGTCCCTATCACTGATGTTACTCCCCCTACCCCTGATGAAAAAATAGAGAATATGATGGTTCGATTTAGAACTGTTGGTGATATTACTTGTACAGCACCGGTCGCAAGCTCTGCAGATTCAATCGAAAAAATAATTATGGAAACCGCTTCAACAGTGATCACAGAGAGGGGTGAAACTCGCTTAGATGATCAAGTATCAGAGGCCTCTATGGAGCAAAGAAAAAAAGAAGGTTATTTTTAATGAATGATATGAATAAAAACAATACGGTTTTAAGGTTCATGACGTGTGGGAGCGTTGATGATGGAAAAAGCACCCTGATAGGTAGACTTCTATATGATACGAAAACTATCCTAACCGATACTTTGAGCCAAATTGAGAAGACCTCAAAGAAAAAAGGTATGACAGCATTAGACTTATCCTTAATCACAGATGGACTTCAAGCCGAAAGAGAGCAAGGAATAACTATTGATGTGGCCTATAGATATTTTAGTACCGGATCAAGAAAATATATCATTGCTGATGCACCTGGTCATGAGCAATACACAAGAAATATGGTTACTGCCGCCTCAACTTCCCAGCTTGCCATTATACTCATTGATGCCAGAAAAGGGATGTTGACACAAACAAGACGCCATTCTTACCTAACAAAGCTTGTTGGGATTAAACATATCATCGTTGCGGTCAATAAGATGGATTTAGTTAATTATGATGAGAATGAATATCAAACTATATGCGATGAGTACAATTCCTTTGCATCTGCTATTAAATTAGATCAGCCAGAGGTGACCATAAGCTTTATACCCATGTCAGCTTTAAATGGGGATATGATTGTTGATAGAGGTGATTCCTTGGATTGGTATAAAGGGGCAACGCTCCTAGAAACACTTGAAAATATTGACACCACAGAAGAAACAAAAAATTCGCAGTTAAGATTCCCTATTCAGCTTGTTTGCCGACCCAGAGATTCGGCTAATGAAGAACTGCATGACTTTAGAGCCTTTATGGGAAAAATCGAGTCAGGCTCATTAAAAGTAAACGACAAAATAAAAGTACTCCCATCAAGCCATGAATCAACCATCAAAGAGATTCGTATTGGAGAGGAACTTATTTCTGAAGCAAACTATGAACAGTCTATAACCGTATCACTTAATGATGAAATTGATATTTCCAGGGGGGATATGATCGTTCAAAAAAATGATAGCCTAACAAGTACTAAAAATTTTACAGCGAACGTTTGTTGGTTATCTGAATCAAATTTGAATATTAATAGAACCTACTTGATTATGCATACAACAAGATTATCGAAAGCAAAAATTTCAAGCATTAATAACAAAATTAATATAAATACTTTGGATGCTGAACAAGCTACTGAGCTTAAAACAAATGATATTGCTAATATCAATTTCAAGTTAGCCCAACCCTTAATTGTTGATCAGTATGCACAAAATAGAAGTACCGGTGCATTCATCATCATCGATGAGACTACCTACCATACGGTTGGTGCTGGCATGATTGAAACCGTAGAATAATTTTATAAAATAATTTAAAATTCACTTTTTAAAGGATATGAAAAATGACGTATGTAGTAACACAAAGTTGTATTAAGTGTAAATATACAGACTGTGTCGATGTCTGCCCCGTAGACTGTTTTGTTGAAGGGCCTAATTTCTTGGCTATTGACCCTGAAGAGTGCATCGATTGCACATTATGCGTGGCTGAGTGCCCTGTTGAGGCAATCTATGCCGATGATGATGTGCCTGAGGACCAACAAGAATTTATTGAAATCAATGAACGATTATCTAAGGTATGGCCAATCATTACTTCAAGAAAAGATCCATTACCTGAAGCTGAGGAATTTTCTACAAGAACTGACAAGCGTCCACTATTAATAGAGAGTGCGGAGTAAGAAAATTTGCTATTAATTAAAAAAAATAATTTTAGTATTATTTTTTTTGTTCTTGATTTCTTGTGGTGGTGCAAAATTTGTACAGGAGTCACCTGGTTCCGAGGATGTTAATTTAGTCACAAGTATTGATCAAAATCAATGCGAGTACAAAGGTTAAGTAAAAGACAAGGTAAAAGGATATTCAGATGACTTTCTCGGCAATTCGGAAGAAAGCTTAATTCAGCTAGGTAAAAATGCGGCGGTTGAAAAAAACGGTAACACCATTATAATATCCGAATACAGGCAATATAATGGGACACAGTCAGCTTTGTTCAAGATCTATGCTTGTAGGTAAAATTTTAAATTTGGAGGATTCTATGTTGGGAAATAAAATTATTATTGCTGCTATGACCATACCTTTTCTAATCGCCTGCGGTAAATCATTCGTAAAAGAAGAGCCAGGTTCAGAAAACGTGACTATAGCCGAATCAATTGACCAAAACAGCTGCACACTAAAAGCTCAAGTTAAAGTAAGAATGACAGGTTATGCTGAACGAAGAGATGACTATACTGAGCTAGATGACATACGACTTGCTAAAAATGCGGCTGTTGAACAAGGTGGGAATACGATATATAGGATTGACCATCCTGAAGATGGTAAGGGAACACAATCGGCTGTTTATCAAATCTACAACTGTAGTTAAGAATACTTAGAGCTTATTTTTATAAGCCCAAAGTTTTGTTCGGGTTATGCAAAATAACCCGAATATCAATATAAGAAATAATCCTAACGATAAGCCAAATGTTGAATACCAACAAATTGGTACGATTACGCCTGCCACTGCAGACGAAAAAAACATTTGCATAAAAGCTTGGCCTGATGCCGCAGTTCCTCTGGCTTTCGGAAAACAATCAAGCGCAGCAATTGAGATAATTGGCATAATTGCAGCCATACCAATATTGTAAAGAGCTATGAAGCCTATATTAAATATCGGGTTATTATCAATAAAATAACAATATATTAAATTTGATAGCGCCATTAAAAGCATCCAAAAATAACCAAACCTGATCACTCTCGATGGATTGATCACGCCTGCTGTTTTTTTGGCAATTAATGAACCCATGATCATGCCGCAGACTGTGGGAACGAACAAGTATGCAAACTGTTTTTCAGTAAAACCCAACAAATCAATCAAGAATATTGGACTTGCCAGCACATACAAAAAAAAGGCTGAAAAATTTGCTGAAAGAGAAAGTATTAAAAATAAAAATTCCTTATCTTTAAATATTCTACGATAGCGAGATGCGATTGATTTTAAGTCAAATGGAAGCCTATCTTTTAAAAGCATCGTCTCAGGTAATACCCTTGAACTAAAGAAGATAGCAGTTGCTGCGTAGAGAGCCAGGAAGATAAATATACTTTGCCATCCATAATCAAGTAAAAAACCACCAAAAATAGGTGCTACCGCTGGGGCAATGCCAAATATTATCTGAATAGTTGCCATTACCCTTTGCGCTTGAGCTCCTTCATAGAGATCACGAACCATCGCACGGGCAACGACATTCCCTGCACCCCCTCCAATTCCCTGAAGGGCCCTAAAAAACCATAATTGTTCTACCGAAGTAGCGAGAGCACAGCCAATAGAAGCAAAAAAGAATAAAGCCAGACCCCATTTGATGGTCATAATCCGACCAATTGAGTCAGATATTGCACCATGAAATAGAGTCATGATGGTGTAGGGGATGAGATAAAAGGTCAAGCTTTGTTGAATATAAGCAGGTGTTGATGATAAATCAGTTGCGATTATATGAAAGCCTGGAAGGTATGTATCAATTGCAAACGGAGCGAGGCTTGCTAATACAGCAAGTGCAATGACCTTAGGGTTTAGAAAGAGATTCATGCCTTTAATTATAGATTAATTAAGGTAGAGCATGGAATTTTGCTAGTCTCTCTTTTTCCTCTCCTTCAGAAATTTTCTTAGAATTCTTATTTGACCTAAACATTATCGGTTTGGCTTCAAGACCAGGATTTTCAGTATCCTTTATTGCCTGATCTATTAAATGACGATTTGGTGACTTTGAACAAACTGGATCAGCACTCTCGGCGTCGCCAGCTAAGAGCATTGCTTGGCACCTACAACCGCCTAAGTCATTTTCTTTTTCAGAGCATGATCTACACGGCTCCTTCATCCAATCGGTTCCCCTAAATTTATTGAAAGCAGGTGAGTCATACCAAATCTGTTTTACATCTGTATTCCTTACGTTAGGAAATTCTAAATTAGGGATTACCCTCGCTGAATGACATGGCAATACATCCCCATTGGCAGTAACAATCATGAATACCTCTCCCCAACCATTCATACATTTTTTTGGTCGATCCTCATAATAGTCTGGCACCACAAAAAATATTTTCATTTTATTGCCGATACGCTCTCTGAATTCATTTGTCACTTTTTCTGCATGCAAAACTTGTTCTTTTTTTGGCATTAGCTGATCTCTATTTACCAATGACCAACCATAATATTGAGTGTTTGCTAGCTCAATATAATCAGCTCCTAAACCCTCTGCCATTTCTAAAATCTCTTTAATATGATCAATGTTATATCTATGCAAAACGACGTTAAGGACCATCGGGTAACCTCTATCTTTAATCATCGCTGCTATTTTTTGTTTTAATTTAAAAGTTTTCGTATTGGTTATAAAATTATTTATCTCTTCGGTGATGTCATGCATTGATAATTGAATATGATCAAGGCCTCCATCCTTCAAAGCATCGATTCTTTTCTCATTCATTCCAGCGCCAGAGGTTATTAAGTTACTGTAGTAACCAAGAGAATTCGCTTCGGTTACAATTTCTTCAATATCTTTTCTTAGTAGAGGTTCACCTCCCGAAATTCCAAGTTGTGCTGCGCCCAAATCTCTTGCTTGCCTTAAAACCTTAATCCAAGATTCCGTGTCTAGCTCATTTTGAGTATGCTTATCAAAATCTGTAGGGTTATAACAAAAAGCACATTGGAGTGGACATTGATAAGTTATCTCTGCTAATAACCAGAGAGGTTGGGTTGCGGTAGTGTTGCTTGAAACGCCATTATTTTTTTCAGCCATTTTTTACCTCTTAGTTAGTCTTTTCTATCCAAGCTTTCTCAAGGGCCATTTCAATCATACCAACAATGTCCTTATCAATGCCATCAGCATCTGGAAATTTTTTAATTAGCTCTTCTGTAATTTTTTTAACAGAAAGGTTATCATTAACTAAATTTAAAACCTCACCCGCACCACCATTTAGTTTGACCATACCCTCTGGGAATAAAATAACATAGCAGTCTTGTGCCTTTTCCCATTGGAACCTATGGTGTGGTGCAATTGTATAAATATCTTCAGGTTTAATTGTCATTTTATTTTGGTTGCCTCATATAATCCCGATCGTCAACTTTGATATTTGAAGATGCTAACATAATTGAATCTGCAATAACCCATAGAACATTGATTTTGAATTGAAGTATGTCTAATGCTTTTTCTTGCATTTCCCTTGAGGTACTAAAATAGTCCAAAGTAACTCCAAGCCCATGCTCGACATCTCTTCGAGCCTCAGTTAATCTTTTTTTAAAGTAACTTAAGCCCGATTCATCAATCCATGGGTACATTTCAGGCCACGAACTAATCCTTTGTTGATGTATGTGTGGAGCAAATAATTCGGTCAATGATGAACAAACAGATTCTTGCCATGTTCTTTGTTTTGCAAAGTTGATATATGCATCAACGGCAAACCGAACTCCAGGACTTACTCCTTCAAGCGATGTTACTTGCTCTCTTTTCAATCCAACAGCTCGTCCTAAGTTAATCCATGCCTCAATACCCCCCTCTGAGTCACCCTCACCATCGTGATCCAAAATCCTAACTATCCATTCCTTTCTTATTTCTTGAACAGGGCAATTAGATAAAATAGCTGCATCTTTTAAAGGAATGCTGATTTGGTAATAAAAACGGTTTAATACCCAACTTTGCAACTGTTCTTTTGATAATTTACCCTCATACATCATCACATGAAATGGATGATAAATATGATAGCCCTTTCCTTTCTGTCTTAACTTATCTTCAAACTCTTTTCTTGTCCAAGGTGCTGACATTTATATACCCTTTATAAAATTATATCCATCCCATCATAAGAAACTTCGATTCCATTTTCCTCTAAAAGTTTACGCTCATCAGAATCTTCTCTTAAGATTGGATTAGTATTGTTAATATGGATTAAAATTTTTCTAGGCTTTTTCAGAGAGTTAAGTGTCTCCATTATTCCGCCCTTACTCGATTGATCGAGATGACCCATTTCACTGGCTTTTTTATTATTAATTCCATGCTTTGACATTTCATCGTCCGTCCAGACTGTCCCATCAATAAGCACAACGTCTGCATTTTTCATGTAATCCAATACATGGTCTTCAATGACACCGAGACCTGGAGCATAAAAAAGGTTTTTACCTTTTCGCGTATCTTCTATTTTATATCCAACATTATCGCCTGGTACCGTATTGTGCCTATGTGGTGAATATGGCGGCGCTTCACTCTTTAATGGAACTGCAGTGAAAATAAGATTATCTGCCTTAGGAATTGTGTAGCTACTTTGGTCGGTTTGGACCTCATGCCAGTTAATACCCCTGAAATGCTCCAGGATATTAAAGATAGGAAAGCCTGTTGTCATATCCTCATACACCTCCTTGGTGCAATAGATATCCCAAGGTTTATCATGCTCTCTTAGAATTAATAGCCCTGTTGTATGATCAATTTGACCATCAGTAATAACAATTGATGTAATTCCTGTATCTCTAATTTTTCTTGCTGGCTGAAGTGGTGGGAATGATTCTATTTGAGCTCTTATATCTGGTGAGGCATTAAATAAAATCCAATCTTCATTATTAGAACTTACTGTTATAGAAGATTGATTTCTTGCCTTTAGGCAAGGATTATTTTTTCTCAGTCCAGCGCAGTTTTCGCAATTACAGTTCCATTGTGGGAACCCACCACCTGCACCTGAGCCTAAAACACGGATATGCATTCTTTTCCAATCATTAAAATTTATTAAGATGAATCATGGATGAGAAATTAATCCATAGACAGGGGAAAATATCTAAAAAAAACTCATGGATATCATGAGTTAATTAGATATATCTCTCCCTAAAATATTGGCGATAGCACTAAGTTCTTTCATTAGTTTTTGTAATTCTATTGGCGTAATTGCTTGATCAGCATCGCACCATGCCTCACTTGGTGTCGGATGCATTTCAACAAGTAACCCATCTGCCCCAGCAGCAATTCCTGCCCTTGATAAAGCTGCAACCATCCAGGCCTTACCGCCAGCATGTGAGGGATCTATAATCACAGGAAGGTGAGTTTCTTTCTTGAGCACAGGAATGGCAGTCACATCTAAAACATTTCTATAGTACGTTTCAAAAGTCCTGATACCCCTCTCACAAAATATAATATTATGGTTTCCGCCAGAGGCAATATATTCTGCAGCCATTAGCCATTCAGATATTGTGGCAGACATACCTCTTTTTAATATAACAGGCACTTTTAATCTTCCGACTTCTCTTAATAATTCGAAGTTTTGCATGCTCCGTGTTCCAATCTGGATCACGTCAACCTTTTGTTCTAAAAATTTATCTAGGTGCCTAACATCTAAAAGTTCTGTAACTATAGGCAAACCTGCATTATCTGCAGCTTCTCGAAACATCTCTAAACCTTCAAACCCAGTCCCCTGAAAACTATAAGGACTTGTTCTTGGTTTGAATGCCCCGCCTCTCATAATCTTAACCCCCGCCGCTTTTACACCTTCAGCTGCATTTTTCATTTGATCAGGAGTCTCTACGGAACAAGGGCCCGAAATAACTTGTATATTTTTTCCACCAATTGGGTGCCCATTAATATCAATAACAGTATCTTCAGGATGCCATTCTCTTGCCACTATCTTGTATGGCTTAACTATTCTAAGGGCCTGCTCTACACCGGGAAGGTTATCTAAGAGCTTTGGGTCTAAGAGTCTCTCATCACCAACAGCACCAATGACCGTTTTTTCTGTACCTTTAGAGATGCTTGCATCTAAGCCCTTCTCTTTTATCCTTGAGACAACAAAATTTATTTCTTCGTCCGTTGCCGAGTTGTTCATTACAATAATCATAATTATCCTATTACGTAAAACTCTTTAAATATTTAATAAAAGTATTATTTTCATCTTTTAGACCTATGCTCACCCTCAACCATGAGGGCATCTCATAGTTTTGAATAAGTCTCACAATAACGCCATTTTTCAACAAATGCTGATAATACATCATTGCTTTTGTTTCGTCTCCTAAATTAAAACTAATAAAATTTCCATACGAGGGTATATATTCAATTTTAAGCTCATTAAATACCTCTTCTAGCTGCAATCTTCCTTGGTCATTAATAAGTCTACTTTTGATAATAAAGTCATCATCATCAAGAGAGGCTGTTGCAGCAGTTTGAGCAATACTATTCACATTGAAGGGCTGCCTAACCCTATTCATTAAATTAATAACTTCTTTACTCCCGACACCATAACCAATTCTTAACCCTGCCAAGCCATGCGCTTTAGAAAAACTTCGGGAAACTAATAGGTTTTTATATTCTGCAAGCCAGCTGAAAGCAATTGATTTATCTTCATCTCTTAAGTATTCATCATAGGCTTCATCAAGGACAATCAAAATATGCTTTGGTACTTTAGATAAAAAGGCTGATATTTTTGATTTTTCAATCAGACTCCCCGTAGGATTATTTGGGTTAGCAATAAAAATTAGTTTCGTCTTCTCTGAAATGAGCTTTAGAAATTCATCTAAGTTATGACCAAAATCCTCCTGTGGCTTTGCCTTGAGGCCAATACCACCAATAGCTTTTGTTACTATCTCATAGACAGCAAACGCATGTTTTGAGTATATGACTTCGTCTCCTGTTGAGATAAAAGTTCTTGCTGCAAGCTCAAGGACATCATTTGATCCGTTGCCCAATATAATTTGGTCGGAATTAAGTGAAAATTTATTGCATAGGGCTAGTTTCAAATAATATCCATTTCCATCAGGATAACTATGCGTTTCATTCATACCCTCATCAATTGCATGCTTAGCTTTTGGGCTTAACCCGAGAGGGTTTTCATTTGAAGCGAGCTTTACAATTTTATGTGGAGGTATTCCAAGTTCCCTTGAAACTTCCTTAATTGGTCTCCCGCCTTCATAGGGCTCCAATTCAGCAATATATTTTGGAGTAGTTATAGCCATAGGTAATTAAGATTTAATTTTTTGGATATGATCCTAAAAATTTCATGAACGAAGATTTTTTTTCAATATCCTTGAGGCATAATTTAATTTTAGAATCATCCCTATGCCCCTCAATATCGATAAAAAAAACATATTCCCACATACCAATCCTTGAGGGTCTAGATTCTAACTTAGTTAAACTAACTTTTCTTGTGGCGAATGGTTGAATTAAATCAACAATAGCACCCGGTTTATTTTTTGTAGCAACCACTAATGATGTCTTGTCATTGCCTGAAGGAGAAATCTCTTGGTCAGATAGGATTAAAAACCTTGTGGTATTGTTTGGTTCATCTTCAATATGAGTTTGTAATATATTAAGTTTGAATATACTGGCTGCTCTAGCACTCGCAATAGCAGCAGAATGCTTCTCTTTTGATGCAATTTTTGCACCCTCAGCATTACTTAAAACTGTAATTTTCTCAGCATTAGGAAGATTGTTGGCTATCCAGTCATGACATTGAGCTAGAGATTGACCATGGGCATATATGCTTGTTATTTTTTTTAAGTCCTTAGATTTTGATATCAAGCAGTGATGAACAGGTAATGTTATCTCTCCACAAATTTTCAAGTCTTTCATCAATAATAGATCAAGAGTTCGGCTAATGCCGCCCTCCGTCGAATTCTCTATCGGGACAACACCATATTGTACTTTTTCTGACTGAACATTATTAAACACCTCATCAATACTACTGGTGGGTATTGATTTTACATTCTCACCAAAATGTTTAATCGTTGCTTCTTCACTGAACGTGCCTGATGGACCTAGAAATGAAATAGCTAATTTTTTTTCTAATGCTCTGCAATTTGAAATAATTGCTTTATAAATATTTGTGACGCTATCATTTGAAAGTGGCCCCTTATTTTCCTTAATAAGCTTTGTTATAACCTGAGCTTCCCTTTCTGGTTTATAAATTACACCATCATCTTTTAGGAGTCCTATTTCTTTTGCTAACAGCCCCCTATTAGATATAAGCTCTAATAGCTTTTTATCTATATCGTCAATGTTTTTTCTTAATTTATCTAATTTTTTTGTCATGTATTGTATTTCTTAAAATCTTTCATAAATTTAACTAAACATTCTACCCCATCAAATGGCATAGCATTGTATAAAGAAGCTCTTAAGCCACCGACCAACCTATGCCCTTTTAGTGCATAAAGGCCCTCTTGCTCTGCTTTCTCAACAAAAATTTTCGTTAAATCATCATTAGCTAACTTAAATGGTATGTTCATTCTAGATCTGTTTTTAATCTCAATATCATTAGTATAAAAATCATCTTCATCGATGTAATCATAAAGATACTTAGATTTTTTTTTATTTAACTTTTCCATTTCCCCTAAACCACCTAATTTTAAAATCCATTCAAAAACCAAGCCTGCCATATAAATGCTAAATGTAGAGGGCGTATTTATCATTGAGTTATTCTCCGATTGAATTTTCCAATTAAACGTCGAAGGAGTTTTTTTATCTGCATGTGCCAGCAAATCTTCTCTCACAATGACAATGGTTAAACCAGATGGTCCAATATTTTTTTGAGCTCCTGCATATATCACTCCATAATCATTTACGTTGATTGGTCTCGATAAAATCGTTGAAGACATATCACATACCAATGGTACTTTTGGTAATTTAATTGAATCAAAATACTCGACGCCATGAATTGTTTCATTTTGACAAAAGTGCACATAAGCATCATCTTTATCAAAACTCCAAGAATCAACATTTGGTATTTTTTTAAAATTACTTGACTCTGATGAAGCAGCCAACTTTATCGCTCCAAAGGGTTGGGCGTCCTTATAAGAGCGGTTTGACCAATATCCTGATACTACATAGCTTGCAGACAGATTATTTAGCAAGTTCATCGGGACCATGAAGTTTTGTGTAATGGCTCCACCCTGTAAGAAAAGTACTTTATAGTTGTTCGGTATGTTGAGTATTGTTCTTAAACTTGTCTCTGCTTTATCAACAATAGGAAGGTATTCTTTACTTCTGTGTGACATTTCCATCACGGAAATCCCAGTACTATTTAAATTTAAAAATTCATGTTGAGCTTTTAGCATTACCTCTTTTGGAAGCATCGCTGGACCAGCAGAAAAGTTATATTGGTAGCTCATCTTGATTCATTTCTATTTGTTCAGGCTCAACTATCTTGGCAAGCCCCGAAAGCTTCTCATCTTTTGTTAAGTTTATTAAAGTTACACCTTGTGTCGCCCTTCCTAGTTCTCTAATTTCTGAGACACGGGTTCTAATTAATACCCCTCCAGTGGTAATTAACATGATTTCATCAGAATCACCAACTAACCTTGCTGCAACTACGATGCCATTTCGATCACTTACCTGAATTGCTTTAACACCTTGTGTACCTCTCCCTGACTTTCTAAAGTCAGATAAGACTGTTCTCTTACCATAGCCATTTTCTGTTGCAACTAATACAGATTCATCTTCCGAAGATGCTATGAGAAGTGAAAGAGCTTGATTTTCATCTGGAATCTTCATGCCTCTTACACCTCTTGCATTTCTTCCCATACTTCTAACACCATTTTCATCAAACCATACTGCCTTACCACCATTGGAGACAAGGACGATATCATTTTCCCCATTAGTAATTTCAGCGCCAATTAAATAATCTCCATTATCAAGTTTGATTGCGATGATCCCGTTCTTTCTAGGATTCGAAAAATCAGAGAGAGGTGTTTTCTTGACAGTGCCCTTAGAAGTTGCCATAAAAATAAACTTATCATCAACAAAGTCTTTGACTACCAATGTTGCATTTATTTTTTCTCCAGGCATTAAGGGGAACAAGTTTACAATTGGCTTACCTTTACTTACCCTGCTTCCCTGAGGCACTTCATATACTTTTAACCAATAAACCTGACCTCTGCTTGAGAAGCATAAAATATTGTCGTGGGTATTAGCAACAAACATCTGCTCAATGAAGTCATCTTCTTTTGCAGTCATTGCCTGCTTTCCTCGCCCACCTCTTCGCTGAGCTCGATATTCGTCAAGCACTTGGGCTTTTATATACCCTGTATTAGATATAGTAACAACTAGGTCTTGAGGTGTAATTAGGTCTTCGATTGATAAATCAAATGCATCCTCAATAATCTCACTCCTTCTATCATCACCATATTGAGCTTTAATTTCATCAAGTTCTGTTTCAATTATCTTTGTAACTCTCTCAGCATTTCCTAATATATCTAATAGGTCACTAATTACCTCTAGAATATTTTTATATTCACTAACAATTTTTTCTTGCTCAAGCCCTGTTAGCCTTTGTAATCTTAACTGGAGTATTTCTTGAGCTTGGTTATCAGAGAGTTTGTAACCTTTTTCTGTAAGGCCAAATTTATCAGATAAACCATCAGGCTTTGAGAGGCCTGTTGAAGTTTTTTGAAGCATGCCCTCAACTACAGTTGATTTCCATGTTTGCTTCATTAATTCAATTTTTGCCTCTGGAGGCGTCTTTGCGGATTTAATAATTTTAATCATTTCATCGACATTTTCTAACGCCACTGCCAGACCTTCCAAAACATGCCCTCTATCTCTAGCCTTTTTTAGGTCATAAACAGTTCTTCGTGTAATAACCTCTCTTCTGTGCCTAAGAAAGGCATCTAGAATTTCTTTTAGATTTAGAAGTTTTGGTTGTCCATCTATTAGGGCAACCATATTCATACCAAAGCTATCCTGAAGTTGAGTTTGTTTGTACAAGTTATTAAGCACAACATCTGGAATTTCACCACGTTTTAACTCAATCACAACCCTCATCCCTGATTTATCAGACTCATCTCTTAGGTCCGAGATTCCATCAATTTTTTTACCATTTACAAGTTCGGCAATTTTTTCAATAAAATTTTTCTTATTTACCTGGTACGGGAGCTCATCGACAATAATGGCCTCTCTTTTTCCTCTATCAAGCTCTTCGGTATGGGTTCTTCCTCTCATCACAACCCTGCCACGTCCTGTTCTATAACCATCCCTTACACCAGATATTCCATGAATTATTCCTGCTGTTGGAAAATCTGGAGCTGGTATTTTCTCGATAAGTGCGTCTATAGTAATTTCAGGTTTCTCTAAAAGCTCCTTCAATCCATCAATAACCTCTGTCAGGTTATGCGGTGGTATGTTTGTTGCCATACCTACGGCAATTCCAGAGCTTCCGTTAATAAGAAGGTTAGGAAGCTTTGTTGGCATGATAAGCGGCTCATGCTCTGAACCATCATAATTAGGACCAAAATCAACTGTCTCTTTTTCGATATCAGATAATAGTTCATGGGATATTTTGGACATTCTAATTTCGGTATAACGCATTGCCGCGGCATTATCTCCATCAACCGAACCAAAATTTCCTTGACCGTCAATTAACATATATCTGAGACTGAAATCTTGTGCCATCCTAACAATGGTGTCATAAACTGCCGTGTCTCCATGTGGATGATATTTACCAATTACATCACCTACAATTCTGGCAGATTTTTTATAGGGACGATTAAAGCTATTGCTTAGTTCGTGCATGGCATATAAAACGCGTCGATGTACAGGCTTTAATCCATCTCTGACATCAGGTAAGGCTCGTCCAACGATTACGCTCATCGCGTAATCCAGGTACGATTTTTTCATCTCTCCGTCAAGGCTTACTGGGATTGTTTCTTTTGCGAATTGATCATCCATAATTTATAAATTCTTTGGTTTACTTTAAAAAATATTTTACCATGTATAGCATGGCCACTAAGTGCAAATGTTCACTTAATATTTAGTTAATATCTGCTTTTATATCATCAATATCCTCTAGGCCAACTGCAATTCTTATGAGGTTGTCAGTAATTCCTGCGAGATCTCTTTGGTCTTGATTTAATCTTGAATGCGTTGTTGTTGCCGGGTGAGTTATCGTAGATCTGGTATCACCTAAATTTGCTGTTATTGATAATAATTTGGTATTATTAATTAAACTCCATGCCTCTGATTTTCCACCCTTGACCTTGAATGAGACGATACCGCCACCAGTAGTTTGTTGCTTTTTTACTAATTCAAACTGAGGATGTGAATCCAAACCAGGATAGTAAACATGTTCAACCTTTTTATTTTGTTCTAACCAAACCGCTAATTTATTTGCATTACTTGAATGGGCATCCATTCTTATCTTAAGCGTTTCAAGACCTTTTAAAAAAACCCATGCATTAAAAGGGCTCATTGATGTACCACCCGACCTTAAAAAACCCCTTACTTTTTTCATAAGATAACTATCGCCTAAAACAGCGCCTCCCAGGCATCTGCCTTGTCCATCAAGATACTTGGTTGCTGAATGGATTATTATATCTGCTCCGAATCTAGTGGGAATTTGATGAGCCGGGGTGCAAAAACAATTATCTACAACCAATAAACTTTTATTTTCATGGGCTAGGTCTGCTAAAAATTGGATATCACATACTTCCATAAGAGGATTCGAAGGGGTTTCAACGAAGAAAAGTTTTGTATTTTTCTTTAATGAATTCTGCCACTCATCTTTACTTGAAAGAGAAACGTAACTAACCTCTAGTCCCCATTCAGATAAAATATTATCGAATAACTTAACCGTGGTACCGAATACACTTCTAGAGACAATTACATGGTCTCCTAGTTTACATAAGCTCATGATGCATGACAAAATTGCTGACATCCCCGTTGAGGTAGCAACACATTCCTCAGCTTCCTCAAGGACAGCCAGCCTATCTTCAAACATCTTAACTGAGGGATTGGTAAATCTAGAATAAACATTACCTGTTTCTTGATTCAAAAATCTTTCAGCGGCCTCTTCAGCACTTTCGAAAATAAAACTTGAGGTTAAATAAAGAGATTCAGAATGTTCGCCCTGACTTGAACGTATTGTCCCAGCTCTGACGGCATTTGTTTCAAATTTACTACTTCGTGATTTTTTTTTATTCATTAGTTTCCTTTTTAGCTTCTTTTTTTAGTATCGGGTGGAGCAAGTTGGACTAAATTCACCCAAAATAACTTAAATTAACTTAAAATTATTTACTTATCTATATAAATTATACAGCCTTACAAAACACAATAGCAAGGTCTTCTTATGCAGGCTCTTCCTCTTCAGGTGTTGGATCAAGAATTAAATCAAGTTGAGATGTACTTTTTGATGGCTCATTCAAATTTTTATCTGACCTGAGCATTTCAATTCTATTAAGTTAGGCATCA
>Ga0206127_1002229_pt1 | contig 19541 bp, 36 predicted proteins | sample Helgoland_Spring_6_FD_148646 | JGI IMG/M metagenome (GOLD analysis project Ga0206127, IMG submission 148646) | Pelagic subsurface seawater microbial communities from Kabeltonne, Helgoland, North Sea - Helgoland_Spring_Bloom_20160419_1 | ecosystem: Environmental > Aquatic > Marine > Epipelagic ...
TCGCGCGTCTCTGGATCAAAGTAACCCGGCAAACTATCGCTGGACGTGCGGCTCATCATCTCATCGCCGCGCTTGCCCTCCGGGGCAGCACCGCGTGTGCCTAAAAGTGAACGCATACCGCCAAGGCCTAGCTCATCTTTTTTACTAGCCTTTGACAAATCAGAAAGAAAATCCAAAACACCCATAGCAAATATTTACTTCCCGTATTTTTTCGCAAGGCATTTGCCAGCACGTTTACACGCTGCGGGGGTGGGGCAACCTTTACATGGTTTCATGTCATTATCCTCTAGCTTTTTTGCACATTAGCACAGTTTAATTAATAATACCACGCAGGCTGCATATCACACATCCTCAATATCCGCTAGAACCTTCTCCATACGCGCATTTAGCTTCCAATGCCCAGCGCGCCACCTTGCTGCGTGCTGAGCATCCTCCAAACTTAAACCTCGACCAATGTACGACTTAATCCACTGGTTCATGCGGATGTTTTTCATCTTAGGTGACAGCTTGTGGAACGGAACTGGCTTCATGCAATACCCTTCAAATTGCGCTTAATAGATTGCTTCCAACTCGACATCGCGCCAGATAACGCAGTCGCAGCGTCGCTGGCCATTGTCAGGCAGAGCGCATCCGCAAGGTCAGGCGACCTTAACCCACGCTTGCGCATTTCATCTTTACTCTCAGCCTTCATCTTGCCTGACGATGTAAAGCTGTATCTAATCGCAGTCAGCTCCGCGAGAAGCTGGTCGTCCTTCGGCAGCTTGCACGACCGATCCTCAAGCCAACCCTTTGTCTTAAACCAAAGCTCGCTGCGCAGGTTCATGTGCGTCTTGCCCATGGCAGGAGCCTCTCCAACATTAATACCCCTGACTGGAGCGCCAAGCTCGCGCAACCTATCAACCACACCGCCGCCAACGCCAATGCTGTCAACCAATATCTCGCTGGGCCGCATAGAAGGCGATAAGCCTTCGTATTCGGCCATAACGCGCCCAACAGTCTGCATTAAATCTAAACCCTGCCAAGACGTAATCTCAGTCACAACATTGCCATACCGCTTGCACAGGGCAGTCTTGTCCGAACCAAAGCGAGCAACGTCCAAACCCCAAATAGGCTTAACGTCAGGCGTCACCTCAACGTCACGATGTATTGCGCTCTCAACTAAGTGAAACGGAATGATCGTGTCGTCATCCGCCATAGGAAACTCGCCAAGCACACGAATGCGAAACGCATTGCTCTCCTCGCCATACCTTGCGCGCATCTCGTCAACAAACTCGTCAGACACAAGCGGGCTATCTATGCACGACCAACGCCGCGTCCACCAGCTGTCTGCCATCCGCGTTTGACTCTCATAAAACGTGCCAGACGAACGTGTCGGGTTGCTCAGCAAAATCGTAGTCGCCGCGTGGCCAGACATAGAACCAGCAGCAGCCTCAAACACCTTCTCAGGCACACCAGAAGCCTCGTCCACAACCAACAGCACATTTTCCGAGTGAACCCCAGCTAACGCTTCCGGCGTCTCCGCACGGCTCGTCCTAGCCGAAATGAAAGCCTCGCTCGGAGCCGCGTTCAACTCAACCCGGTCAGACTTAACCGTAAGCAAAACCTTCAACTGAGGCGGCAGCTCATTAATCCAACGCTTCAGCTCGGCAAACAAAGCATCAAACAGCTGGCCGGATGTGGGGGCCGTTACAACAACCTTATTCGGAAAACGCAGCAAAACAAACCACAGCATAATCCAACTAGCCGACGTGGACTTACCCGTGCCGTGGCCACTGCGAATGCTAACCTTGCGCTCACCGTCTGCAACAGCCCGCAGAAACTCAGCCTGATAATCGTGCGGAGTCGCGCCCAGCACCTCCTGCACAAACAACGCAGGGTCATCGCGGTAACGCAGCACAAACTCCTCAAGCGGATTATCATTGCTCATCGGTGACATCCTCGTAATCCGCATCAATAGCCATCGCCTCACGCTGGCGGTCCTCAGCATCAATCTGCGCTAAATCAGCATTAACCTTGCGCAGCGCGTCCAAGTGCATGTCGCTCACGCTAATCGTAACATTGGTCTGAGGCCGATTGCCGTAACGCTCCTGATTATACGAGCCAGCCATAAACTTGCGCCACTGCACCTTCTCACGCGTAGCAGCAATCTCCTGCGTTGAGCTGCCGCCGTCTAACGCGTCAACCATCTCCAAGCCCTGCTCAACCAACGCGTCAGCAGCCTCCTGCCGAGCCTTGTTTATCACGGCAGTATATTCTGGCACCTTATGCAATGCCGTGCTGACGTAACCCCTGCTGCACTCGTAGTGGGTCGCAAGTTGCGCCATTGTGCCACCAGAAGAAAAATATTCAAACAAATACTCTGCGCCGCCTTGCTTGGTGACATCGGACAGTATTCGCTTTTGTAACGCCTTGCCTGCCATTTGATAAACTCCCATTTTTTATAATTTTACGCTGGGTGGCATGTGATTGGCAAGGGGGTACGGGGGGTGGCACCCGTGTGTGTGAATTGTATAATAATAACACTACCCCGCAAATGCTTGACCGGGGGGGCATTTAACATTCACCATCCCGAATATAAGCGAACACTTGTTTAACATGTTAAGCATTGTGGTACATAGATACCCCAAGCTGCGCGCATTGCATTGCGCCTAACCTGCGCCGCACTTGTGCCACACTTCTGCCACATTCCAGATATTGCAATTGAACGCTTGTTCAATTACGCGGGCGCGCCTCTGCGCTGCGGTGTTAAGGTGTGTTGCGTTTAGGTAAATCAATTTGTGACGTTACGTCACAAGGCGAATCATGTGTTGCAGGTATCTTTTGGATATGCACATATGAGGTACAAGCACAAACAAACAGAAAGTGAGAACAAGCCATGAACGTAGCAACACAGAAGCAAATGCAGCGCCTAAATGACAGCGGTGACGGATTCCTTATCCTGCCTTGCCTCAATGCAGCGGATGCAATCAACGACATAATGAATGTGTGGGGAAGTCAGTCCAGCGCAACAGGCAACGAGATTGCCGACAGGCTACGCCAATTAGCCGATATAATTGACGGGCAAGACACGCAGTCTCACAAGTTTGCTAAGTTTACACATCACCGTTGACCGCATCTGTTAGCCGCGCTTAACGGCGCGGCCCTCACATGCAGCCGCATGACACAACACAAACAAGGAGAAAGACAAATGGCCTATAACAAACTCAGCACATATAAAACGGCATGGACAGAAGACGGACACGGCGTTGGCTCTGTAATATACACCAACACAATAATCGTTTCATGGGACAATGACACAATCACACTTCGCTCCGGCGGGTGGGAAACGGTCACGACAAAGCGCAAGATGAACCAAGCAAGCCACCAATTTGGCTTAGGCTTTGGAGTATATCAGCGCGACTACGTTTGGTGTGTTGACATGCCGAATGGTGACACTGTGCTATTCAAAGACGGCATGACATTTTCACGCAATGCAAAAAGTGAGGCAGCATGATGGACAAAGAGGATTGGACCATCGCCGCAATGTTCACTGTGGTTTTAACCGTCACGCTGATTGCGATTTACCTTAACCCATGAAACACAAAGCCCGGCCACCGCGCCGGGCTTTTTTAATGCACGGTTTGACCCGTGTTGATTAAATCGCTTTCATTAAGCTCTAACAGAACCTCGCCAAGCGCTTGCATTAATCGCGCCGGGCTTGTCTCATTCAACCGCTCTTCGCAATAGTCCACCAAAAGCCCGGTCTCGATTTCTGCCGCTTCATCGTCCACGCAGGTGAGCAAAACGCGAAAGTCTATCTGATACGACATAGGCCCGGCCCTTTAAATATGCCCGGCGCTTGGATTGGGACAAGCGCCGGGCCAGTTTAGGCGCGGCCTTGGGAGGAACGACGCGCCATGCGCATTTATAGCCACACACAAGCCCGGAGCGCAAGTTTATGCGTCTTTGCCCGATCTATCATCTTCCCCCGTCCCACGCTCCTCATATGCGATGAGAAACATAAGGCAGCAAGCGGCGTGCCATAGGTGTGACACTTGCGTCTCGCTATCCAGCTCATCAAACGCAAAATTGCGCGTTGCAGTCTTTCCACCCCACCAAGCCCAGAGATGACGCATAAGCGCGCCAAACACGCGGCCCCAGCGCATCCCCTTCTCCCAATTGCGCGCAGCGTATTTGTCCGCTCCAAAGCCCAGCACTCGCGCCGTGCCAAATATAAACTCCGGCGCAACCAATTCGATTGGCTCTTTGCCTGCGTCATTTTTTCTTGCGTCGTTCATACCCACCATTCTCCATCTCAAACTTGCGCCGCAGGATTGCATCACGCTCACTTGCGTTCCATCGCGGCAATGTCGGATCAAACCTGCGCCGATTGGCGAAGCCCTCAAGCTCTGCCAAATCCCGGCAAGCGTCAAGCCTCGATCTAAACCCCTGCAACCGCTCGACCCCTTTATGATAGCCTACAGGGCGAACAATAGCCTCACCCTTCTCAATCTTTTGCTTAACCCACTTAGCCCAATCATATCCCATATATTAAACCTCACGTTCCACGGTGTATGAATGTATTATTAATGTGTCTTTCAGACACATTCATACATTCATACAAAATACGCCCATTGTATGAATTACTGTATTAATTTGTATTAATTGTACTAAACACACCACAAAACCCCTTGTTTATATAGCCCAACAATTAATACACATTTAATACAGCCACCCCAAACCGCTCAAACCATATTTTCTGCCGCGTATAAGCAAAGCAAGGCCGCTTCTGCCCTTCCATCGTCTTTCGCCCTGCCGAAGTCGCTGGCGTTATCCGGGAAGCGCTGCATTGCGAGACCGCGCGACACACCTTTATCCCGGCTCAATCCGAAGAAGCCTTTCCACTTTGCTGGAGTTACGAATTGCACGGGCAGCTTGTTTGCAGCGCATCCCATCTGAAGCATTCCATAGCCCTCGCCAAAGCGAAACATGCTGGACACGCCTTGACCGCGCATCGCAGCCACTTGCTCGATGACGGCAAGGCAACGCTCCCCGCTTTCGTTCTGTAAAACGTCCAGTAGCGCCGGGCAGTTTATGACCGTTTTACCTTTGGTGTTTTTGACCGTTGGCATGTCGTGGATTTCCAGCTTGCCTGTATCGGGCCAATATAGCGCCACGGCCCCGGTAAAGCCCGGATCACATCCATATATGAGCATCAATCTGCCCTCGGTTGCTCAACATGCTCCACGATTGTTGCGGCTTTTTCTAATGCTGCGCTCCGGCAAAACGCGCTGAAAGATAGCCCTGACCTTCGCGCGGCTTCTGTAATTATGCGGTCATATTCTTCTGCGAAGTTGATTAAGCGCTTCTTATCCGACATAGTTTTAACTCCTCTTGTGTCTGTTTTCTTTATATATGTTTAAAATATCGGGAGCCAGTGAAAAATATACTTGCAGATATGTTTTTTCCGTGCTTATACTGGCGGCACAACACAAATAAGGGAATTGAACAAATGACAAACGATACCAAACCATCCGAAAAAGACATTGCCCGCTGGGAGCGTATCAAGCAAGAAATGCTTGACCGCGCAGACATTGTTGCTGAATTTGCAGATGATGAGCGTGAGGCGCTAAACGAATTGCGCTGGACCAGCATATCCATATCCGAAGACGTCGACTATTTGATGGACTTTTACTATAGCGACGTGATTGAATTCTGCCGAGCAGCTAACTTCTTATGCGAAGAATACAGCTGGAACACATCTGAGAACGAAGACAAGCGCGACATCGGCAAGAAATCGCTTGCGCTTGCCGACGCTCTGCGCGGTGATGCTGGCGGTGTCCCACGCCTCTCTTTCGGGCAAGCTAAAGACTTTGGTGGCATATATCCGCGCATCACTGGCCTTATGAACACCAAGCCCAACAAGTATCAAATGGAGCGCTTTGCCGAGCATGGCATCATATGGGAGGGCGAAGTCGATGAGCATTAAGGTTGGATTGCCCGACGTGACGTTCAACGCTTTGTGCAAGCTCACAGAGATTGACCGCGAGTTTATTGGCTCGCCGGATTATATGGGTGTGGCTCAGTTTTGGAGCTGGTCACACCCTCAGAAAACACGATTGAGCCGCGCATCTGTTTCTGCCCGGCGCAAAATACATCATGCGCTTGTAAAGGATGGGCTTGATCTGGATGGCGACACAGGCATTCACCGCTCAATCATTAGCATTGTGCTGGAGAAAGAGGAGCAAGGGCTATGAATGAGCGCCAGAAACAAATCTCCAAATGCACCAAGGATTTCTTGGTTGCCCTTCCTAACAATATGGAGGGCATCGACTTAGGCGCTGTTGTCTGCACGATATTCGAGGCATTCGATCTTGACTATGAAGAGCGCGCTCAAATTTGCGAGGGCGTCTTAAATGTCATGCTTGAGGTTGAAATGCGCCGCGATGAGCGCGCATCTCAAGCCGCTGACGATGTAATTGCGCGAGCTGCCGCGAAGGCTCGCAAGTGATTTGGTCTGAGCATCTGCCGACGTTTTTGATGCAAATGTTCGGCCCCGTTGTAGCGTTGCGGGATGCTCAAACCAATAGTGTGCCGGAACCTTTCGGGGGTTGGGTTCCGGCACACCCGGATCAAGAACCGCCATTTTAGATAGGACACGCCATGCTTGTAAGCCTAACGCAAAAAGAGGTTGCGCAATGCAATCAGGCCGCAGCAATGCGTTGGCAATTGGCCCGAGCATCTGGCGTTGTTAATCAGCGCCGTGACAAGGGCAGGTCTGACGCTGACTTGGATTTGCTGGGCGTAAAGGCTGAGCTTGCCGTGTCGAAGGTGTTTGATCTCGACCACATCCACGCCGTTGGCGTAGATGATGGCCGAGACGTGTGGCTGGATAATATTTCTGTAGACGTGAAGGCCACGTTCTACACCACCGGGCGGCTACTGTTTAAGAAGCGCGAGGCATTCAAGGCTGATTGCTCTATTCTGGTGTGCCAGCAAGCGCCTGACCGTATGCACGTTGTGGGCTACATACCCCGCACGCATTTTTTAGATCAGGCTTATGAGATTGACCTTGGCCACGGCAAAGGCTGGGCAATGGATCAGGAAAACCTATTGCCGCTTGAGAAACTATGGGCGACTGCCCGCAGCATTAAATTGAAGGAAGCAAAATGAATAAGATCATCATAACAAACGCGCACGCACATGGCTTTGCATTTGCCTGCGATACCGAAACACAGGGGCAGGTTTTTATCCCGGTTCACATCGCTGACGGCTTTGACCTTGCGCCGGGCGATGAAATAAACGCTGTGCTTGTGCCTAACTATCAAGACAAGTCAGACAAAGGCACGCCGTGGCAGGCCGTGAAGTTGCAGCGTGATGGAGAAGTTTGCGAAAAAGCAATCATAGATAATTCGCAAACATTAAATAATGAAGCATTAGACGCAGAAATGCTGCGCTTTATTCTTGCCGCTGGCGGGTATCACACCACCGCAGAGCTGGCGGATTATTTTGAGCTTGACCACAAAACAGCAGGCAACGCAGCCCAGCGCCTCTTTAACTCCGGCAAGATTGCCAAGGCAGACGTGTTTAATCGCGTGGGCCAGAAGCGTCCAACAATGATATTATGGGCCGCAGCGGCTAAAACATTTATTGAGGTGGTGTGATGAGTATATTTCTTGACCCCAAGCGTATCGGAATTGGGCCGGGCAACTGCGAACATGAAACTATTAGTGTAAACGGAACACACTCAAGCCAAGGTGTTAAGTTCTATGATGATGCAAGAAATTTCTCATACAACAGTCAAGTAACGATCTATCGAGGCGAGTCTCCGATTATCTGGCTAAAGGGTATGGTGGTAAGGAATTTGATTGTATCAATAGTTGAGGAATCATCTGACATACACTTAAAGGCCTTGCGTGACCTTGTTGAGGAGGAGACTGGGATAAGAGCTGAACAGAAAAGGACAAAGTCCGGACATGTCCAGCCTGTCCGTTAAGGGGGTAATGACTTCGTGAAGTTGTTACCCCCTTAACAATAGAACTTCTAAAAAATAAAAGAAGTTCCCCCCCTGAATTAGGTATTGCATATGCAAAACATATATGCGAACAATGAGAAAATGGAGGAAAACATGACAATTATTAAATCGGAAGACATGTCGAACGAGGAATATCACGCGCATCATGCGTTTGGTTCGACTGCAATCAAGACAGCAGCAAACAAAAGCATTGCGCATTTGTTCGGCGCTGAGCGTAAGGATAGCCCGGCATTTGCATTGGGCAGCGCAGTTCACGCCTACCTGTTGGAGCCAGAGAAGAGCCTTGTTGTGCGCGGCCCCGAGACACGGCGCGGCAAGGCATGGTCTGACCTGAAAGATGAATGCGATTCCGCTGGCAAGATATTGCTCACCGAGGCTGATTATGATTTGGCAAACAGAATGGCAGATGCCTGCCTGAAGAACCGCATGGCAAATCATTTGCTCACAAATCCTGACATGCTGGCCGAGGCTTCATTCTTCGCCACTGAGCCAGACATTGACATTGACCTAAAGACGCGCCCAGATGGCCTCCTGCGCAACGCAGGCATTGTACTGGACATCAAAACGACCCAAGACGCATCACCCAGAGGTTTTGAGCGTTCTGTGCGTCAGTTCGGCTACGATTTGCAGGCTGCATTTTACATGCACGTCTTGAAGCTGAACGGCATTCGTGTGGAGAACTTTATCTTCATCTGCATCGAGAAGGACGCGCCGCACGTCACTGCGTGCCATGAGCTTTCGGAAATGTATTTGCGCCACGCTCACAACCGTATGCTTGCTGCATTGGTTGACATAAAGCAGGCGATTGAGACTGAGGAATATGTCACGAATTGGCCTGACTTGAATACGATCCACTTGCCAGCATGGATGGACAGTGAAGAAGCGTTTTAACCTATCCCAGTGCAGGGGTGCTGCACAACATTGAGAGGAGTTGCAAAATGCAACACATGATTACAGAAGTCGTCGCACGTTACCCGCGTCTAAATTCCACTTACAAGTTCGATACTTACGAGAACAAGTCGGTGAAATGCGATGCGTTTGATGACGGCGCAGCATACGAAATGAGCTTCGTAATGTCCGATGAGAAGGCAAAGGAGCTTCATCGTATCTGTATGGAGGCATACTCTAACGCTGCGGCGTTGGACACAAAGCGCAAGTGGCCAGAGAAGCCAACAATGCTTCCATACAAACGCAATGACGATGGCGAAGTCGTCGGCAAGTGCAAGCTGAAAGGTGCTTACGGCGGTGACAAGACACAGCCACCAAAGCAAGTTGATGCTCAGCGCAATAAGTTGCCGGATGATTTCATGCTGACCAGCGGAAGCAAGGTCAACGTGGCCGTAGTTGTTGTGCCATACAATACAGGCAGCCTGAATGGCGTGTCGCTTAGGCTGCGTGCTGTGCAGGTCTTGGAGCTTGCAGAGATGCAAGGCTCAGATGATCCGTTCACTTCGGTCTCTGGTGGCTTTACGTCCAGCGTGATTAAAATGCCAGTTGCAGCTGCGGATGATCCATTTGCAATGCCTGCTGCCGCACCAGCGTCCGGCACTTCATTTGTTGAGGACGAGATACCTTTTTAGGCTTGATACCGTATCATTTCTAATGTATCTGCATGGGCAGGAGGACTTTGTTCATGCAGATACGACCAATAAATCAAGTACCCGGCGCATTGGCCAACGATTTAGGCGAGGTTAAATGGCCAGAAAGTAGGAAGCAAATGCCCAATGGCGGATTTAGAACATACACTACAAGGTGGGTTAGAGGCATTGAAACTAAGGCGTCTTCTTCAGCCTCCCACAAATATTATGGCATTGTTTACAGGGGCAAAAATTACAAAGTGCATAGGTTAATATGCGAGGCATTCCACGGCCCACCGCCAGCAGACAAGCCAATTGTCATCCACATCAATGAAAACGCCCTAGACAATAGGCCGGGCAACTTGAGGTGGGGGACGCAAAAAGAGAACCTTAATATGCCAAGGTTTATTGAATATTGTAAGTCGCGGACGGGTGAGAATAACCCTCATGTAAAAGGCTTGGCGAAGAAAACAACCAAGTTAGCCAATAAGAAATGAGGCCAATTATGAATATAGTCTCAGAAAGCAAGTTTCCAGCCGCTCGCTGGTCGGAGTTTGGCAACACAATCATTCGCAGTCTTGAGTTGAAAAAGACTGCTCAGGGCGAGTATCATGGACCATGCCCATCCTGCGCTGGCACGGATCGGTTTTGGATTAAAGAGTTTCAGGGCGAGGTCATGGTTCATTGCCGCAAGTGCAATGACTATAAGGCCATCAAGGACAGGCTGCGCGATATGTCTCTCTGGCCCCAGCCGGGTCACACGCCGACAGTGGAGGTAAAGAGAGTTGATATTGAATGGCCGGAGCGTGACCCCATGAGCAGTCACCCATACCTTGAGAAGAAAAAGATTAAACTGCATAACGCCAAGATTGACGGCGATACGCTAACCATCCCAATCATTGACGTTAAGGGCAGGCGCGTTGGCGCGCAGTTTATTGATGCTGACGGCAAGAAAAAGTTTTCCTACCAGCTGCCCGTGATTGGCAACTTTAGCGTGATTGGCGGCCCCATTCGTGAGTTTGCATATGTTGCGGAGGGCTGGGCAACAGCCGCGACTGTGCATGAGGCCACGGGCAAGCCATGCGTGTTTGCTTTAAATGCAGGGAACATTTTGGCTGTGATAGACAACCTGCAACAAGCCAAGCCGGATGCAGAGCTTGTTATTGCTGGCGACAATGACGATGCCGGACGCAAAGAGTGCGAGCGCGCATTCTCTGAGCTGGGCGTTGAGTACATCTTGCCAGAGATTGATGGGTGGGATTACTCGGACGTTTGGGTAAACCAAGGTCCGGCAGCGGCGAAGAAAGCATTGACCGTGCAGAGCGTCATGGATCAAATCTTTATGCCGGACGAGGCTATCCCTCAGCTGAGCCGCAACTATCTTGTGAAGGGCTGGCTTGGAGAGGGCCAGATGTCTGTGATCTATGGCCCGTCAAATGTTGGCAAATCATTCTTCGCTCTTGATCTTGCATGGCACATTGCCTGCGGTGAGGAGTGGAATGGCCACAAGGTTATTGGTGGCTCTGTTTTATACCTCGCAACCGAGGGGGGCATGGCGTTCCACAATCGCGTTGTTGCGCTAAAGAAAAAATACCCAGAGCATAAGAATGTGAAGCTGGCTGTGCGCCCGGCCCCGGTCAACTTGCTTGACGGAGAAGTTGACATGGCCGTGCTTGAGAAGCTGTGCCGTGAGGTGTCGAGGAAGCACGGTCAGGTGAAGTGCATATTTGTTGACACGCTCAGCCGCTCAATGGCTGGCGGTAACGAAAACTCGCCAGAGGATATGACAAAGTTTATTGGAAACTGCGATAAGCTGCGCGAGATTACAAGCGCACACTTGGACGTTGTTCACCACTCCGGCAAGGACAAAGCTGCTGGCGCGCGTGGCCACTCAAGTCTGCGCGCCGCGACCGACACAGAGATTGAGCTTGATTACGATGAAAACACTGGCCTGCGCACGGCAAAGGCCACGAAACAGCGTGACATGGAAACAGGCGTTATATTCCAGTTCAAGTTAAATGTCATTGAGCTTGGCGTTGATGAGGATGGTGACAGCGTTACGACTTGTACCGTTGTGCAGGCTACTGAAAGCGAGATCGAAGAGGCCAACAAGCCACGCATCAAGGGAAAGAACCAAGTCCTAATCCGCAAGGTGTTTACGCAGCTGCGCGGTGAGGGCGTCGGGCAACCAAACCCCGGAGGGGTTGGGTGGCCAGAGCCGAGAACATATTGGGTTATCTCTGAAGAGACGCTGAAAGACCACTTCATAGGCAAGGTGTCCTCAGCCGCAAATCCGCGCTCAACATATAAGCAAGCTGTAGACGCGCTTATTGGCGCTGGCCACATGGTTATAAACGATGGCCATGTGTGGTTCACTGACAACGAAGGCAAATGCAAAAATTTATAAGGAGGAAGGTTATGGAAGATTGGATAAACTGCCCAGAATGCGATGGCGAAGGCGAGGTTGAGCGCGATGTTTGGGTTCGTCAAAGCTCAACTTGGCACGGCGATTTTGGAAGCCACATGGAAGAATGCGAAGTCTGCAACGGCATGGGCCAGATAGACCCCTTGGAGGACTACCAATGAAATACGACCCAGAGGCGCTTACACGCCACGTTCTTGACTGCGCTCAGCAAGGCATGTCACAGATTGAGACGGCTGAATTACTGCGCGTATCACCGTCAACAATATATCGCATTTGTTCGGCTGCAAACATAAAACTTGAAAGGAAAAAACGTGAGTACGGACCAAACTCAGATTATTATAAAAAGGCTAGAGCGCAACAACAGCATAATGCTGACGGAGCAGAAGACGGCGATGAGGCCCAATCTGAAGCAACGTCTGGAGGAGCAGTCGGCCCTTCTCGACGTACTCAAGCGCGAGATGCAAAGGATGCAGCAGAGCGATTGAGGGCCAAGCTGAATGGCGTTACCAATAAGCATGAGCGTTATGAGATTACATACGGCCATTGCTTGTGGGAATTTGAAATGCTCATGTACCGCCAGCGCAAACGTGAAGCTCTGCCATCCGGCCCACGCAGGCCGACAACTGTGGCCCCATCTATGCAGCGCGCAGCCGATGCCAGCAAACAGCACAGCATTGACCAAGGCAATCGCCTGTTTTCTTTGATCCCGTATGACCAGCGTGTGACGGCAGCAGAGGCGGCTGAGCTGCTGGGTGATAGCATTCCTCGCACGTCAAGCTATCTCAAGAAAATGTGGCAAGCGAACAAGGTTTATCGTGTGCGTGATTTCGTTGAGGTGCCGGGTTACACCAAGCGGCAGTGGCGATGGGTGTTTAGTAAGCAACCTATTCAGCCGTTGAACAACTGTTTTGAGGAGGGTGAGTGATGACTGACGAAGAGGTGGAGCGCAAATTGCACATTGCCGGACTTGTCGGAGCCATCTTTGGCTTTGCAAGCGGCGCTGGCTTAATGGCGCTGGTCGGGATTATATTTTGATGTCGTGTGGGTGGCCGTTGAGATTAAAAAGGTGGCGCTTTTTTGGTAGCAACGTCACACTAGGCTAAACAACCACCACTCCCGTGGCAAGTCGATTTTATCTTGTGATGAAAGCCACCCACTCGAACTTTGTAATCAAACCAGAACACAGTCACAAGAGATTATTTGAAGCTGTCGAATGTTTTTTGCATTGACTGCTCTTCATCCATAAATGCCTCTGGCGAAATGTATGTTGTAACGGAGGTCAGCTCGTCTCCCCGGCGGAAGACCACAGCGCCTAATTCAATAGATACAAACGCAAACACGTCTGACACATCGATATTTTTTTTGGGTGTGTGGAATGCGTAACTTCTGCTAGTTTTATGCGTCTTGCTTGCGGTTTTAACCTGCAAGGTCAACGTCTGTGTATCCGTCTGTATATACGCATCGTGATCTTTGATCTGGCAGAGCGTGCAGATGTAGCCAGCAAGCGATAAGTAGGCGAGGGCTAAATGCTCTCCGGCCCTACCTACCGCCGCGCTGGCTCTTTGATCTTGCTTCGCCACTTAGCTAACTTAGCTAAACTAGGCCATGAGCCAAGTGTGGATTTTTTTGCTCTGGTTGCTTCGATCATCCAGACCATGATAACCGCCGTTCACCTTGCGCGTGATGCGCTTGATGGCGTCATCCGTCACACCCTCGTCGGCAATGGCAAACAATCCATTCTTGTCGAAGAACCACAGCGCAGTCTCAAAGGCATACTCATCGGCCACCAAGTCTGGGTCAGTCATAACATTCGGCACACCCATGTCAGACGCAAACGCCCGATAATTATTACGCCCGGTGAGCTGCAAGAAGCCTCGCCCAATGTACAGGCTGGCCTGCGCTTCATTTTCATTCCCCATGCGGCCAGCGTAAACCTTGCCAGCAAGCCCGGTTGGGTTTTTGGCGTACGGCTCTGCATCGGCAACAGTTGGAAAGCGAGATGGCCAGACAGCTTGGATGCGTTCTGGCGTACTGTAATACAGGCTTTCACGGGTGCGCTTGAAGCCACCACTCTCATGAGATGCCTGCCCCATCAAGTGAGCGCCACGCGCCGGGGATAGGCTGAAGTGTTTTGCGATTGCTCGCGCTGTATTTGGACCAAACTCGCCATCGGCTGTTGCGCCGATTTTAGCTTGGAGCGTTGCCATTGCCTTGCTCATGCTGTTGTCTTTTTCGCTGTTGTCTTTTTCTTGGGCTTTTGGCCCTTGGCCACGGCAAGGTTGCTCCAAGCGTTTGGATACTTAACGCCCCTTTTAGCAGACATTGCTTTGGCCTTAGCCTTTTGCGCAGGTGTGAGCTTTGCCATTTCATTAAGTCCTCTTCGATTTAGTGCCGGAGCATTTCCAGCGCTTGCGTGAAAGATTTAGCGGGCTGTTTGGATCAGCCGCAGCCTTGGGAAACTTTTTCTTCTGCGCGGCAGAGCGCGCGCAATACGCATCGCCCTTGGATGTGCCGGGCTTGACCCGTGGGCCGCCGTCTTTCGCTTTGCCCGCCTGACCGTAGCTGACTTTACGCCCGCTTGATGTAACCTTGACGCGGGCTTTGCCTTTTGCTGGTGTCGCCATTACTTTTTCAACCCCTTCACTGTGCGGATGCCAAAGCTCGCCGCAATGCTTGCGTACATCGCCCACTGAAACCACTGCGGCGCAGCGTCCAGATTAGCGAAACCCTGCGCCATGTAAGGTTGTATTCCCGGTATGAAGCTGCCCAGCACGATGGCTATAAACGCCACCGTCCACGCTTCATCTTTCCACGAATTATTGCTGGCCTCGATAGCAGCCTGCTCCCAGCTGATCTCGCCAGTAGCAATTTTCATCTTGGTCTCGGCTTCCGCTTTCTTCACGGCAGTCTTGCCGTCAATGTAGCTGGCAGCAAGCCCGCCGAGTGATCCGATTATCTGACCGATCATTTTGCCTGCTCCTTACCCATCCAGATGCCAAAGCACCCCGTAAGAGCGCCCATGCAGACGCTCACAAGCCCACTCTGTGCAACGCTGGGGTCAGGTAGCCCCATAAACCAATGCACCGCCTGATACGTCAGCACAGTGACCGCCAGCATCATCAAGCGTGGCAGAACTTTCCAGTTATCAAGTATTGTGTGTGCCATTACCATTTTCCTTGTTTTTTGCCGAGATAATAAATGCCCACGCCGAGAATACCAATGCCTGATACCACCACCAAAATGCCCAGAGTCCACTCGATAATCGCCTGCTTAATCTCCGCCTTACGATATAAAGTTTTCTGACGATCCTTGCGCACTTGGGCTTCGATGCGCAGGAGTTCTTGCCAAGCCGACTGGCCGTAGCCGAACTGAATATATTGCTTAATATCCGCACGCAGAGCCTCCGCCTGTTTCTTTTTGGCAAATATGTCCATCGCACTGGGTCCACTGCCGCCAAACAGTACGGCATACCACGGCTGGTTTTCCGCCGACTTATGCGCAAACTCTAAGTCTGAAAACGCGCCAGCAAATTTGGCCAGATCATTGGATATGCCGCCGATGTCCTTGCCGAGCTGGATACCCTTTTTAATAGCGGATACAGCGGTCTGCGCTGCTGCGAATGCTGTGAATGGATCAATCATGCTTCAGCAAACCTCACCGGGCAAACATAATGCGGCGGCACGCTATACTTGCGGTCATACCACTGCGCCTTTGTTATCTTTTCACTGCCGCAGTTATAGTAGCACGACTTCACCAGCACATTGCCTACGCCCTGCACCCATGCGTGTCCGAAGCTCACAAAGACCAGCGCGCAGAGCATCTATCTTTCCATCAATCTGTCAATTTTCTCTTCAAGCCGATCAAACTTACTCATAATCTGCAAGAGAACTTGATTGCTGTCCATCTTGGTCACATACTCTTTCGCCATTTCCTCACGACTGCGGTTGAGTAAAATGCGGAGGCGATCCAACTCTTCCCGCTGCGTCTTCAGCCACCAGCCGAGGCCGCCGATGACAACCGCAAAAAGTATATTCAAGATCGCGTCCATTTCCATTTTAGTAACTGCCTTCCCAGACCCGAAGGGCGCTAAATTCGTTGCTTGCTAACTTACGTTTTAACACATCTTTGACCGCTTGGGTATCAGTCCATGATACGCCTGCCTCTTTAAGCCATATGGCCAGCAAACCCATGTCTACGTTGCCCACATGCTTGTAATCCGAGCCAAAGCTGTTCTGTGTTACCTCACGCGCTTGTGCCGCGTCCTTGAGCATATGGGATGCGTCAAAGGTTTTCTTGATAATGATTTTATCATCATCAACAGTAAACTTTTCCGAGACCTTAGTTGAGTGATTTGCTTTTAACATTGATCGACCTTTTAGTTGGCTTTTTGGCAACCTTTGCGCCATTGGTTTTTGCGGGTTTAGCTGGCGCCGCGGCCACTGGCTTTACGTCTTCCAGCACAGTTAAAATGGCTGGGCGAATTTTGGTGATTTTCTCAATTTCTTCGTCGGAGAGAATAACTGTTTCGCCCTTCTCAATCCGGCCTTTGCTGCACTTCATTTTCAGCGCATTTACAATAACTTTTTTCATTTAAGCCTCCAGATGGTGAAAGGGGGCGACACAGGCCGCCCCCAATTTACACAATTAAGAAGTTGTGTTGTCGAAGATGCCGCCGTTGGCAGCTTCATTTTTGGCGCAAAGTGTAAGCTCTGTCACAACTTGGCGAGTAGTGTTGTCGCCAGTTTTTGCCAAAGCTACGTTCTTTGTGCCGCGCAGGGATGCGATTTCCCACATATCATCTTGCATGATGAAGATGTCACGGGAACGGTTCTCACGGCTTGGCATAAATTCTACGCTTCCCCAAGGGGTTACATATACCGCCAAGGATTTGATAACGCGCTCATCGCCAGCTTGAACTGCTGAACGCTGGTTGTTGTTACCTGTGAAGCCCAGAGCTACATTCATTTGGAAAGCAGACAAGTAAACTGTGTCTGGCTTGCCGCCTTCTTCCCAGATGGACTGCATAACGCCGTCGAAACGAGCCTGCGAGAACGCAACCAAAGTTGTGGTCTCATCTGTACGAGCGTCTGTACCGTCGCCAGTTGGGTCAGCACCTTCGTTAGCACCGAAGTCGGTGTTGGTGGTGATCCATGCAGGAGCGCCAGCAAGTTCACGAGCTGTGGTGGAATTACCAGCAGCGCGAGCATTGTTGTCGAAAAGTGCTTTTTCGATGTCCAATTTTTGCTCTTTGGCGATTTTCAAAGTTTGGTATGCAACTTCTTTTGCACGACCAGCTTTGTCCAAACCTTCGTCTGTGTCTGGAACGACAACAGCGTTTTTAAAGATTTGTGTGTAGTTGCCGAGACGTGTTGTAGCAGAGCGAGCTTCGCCTGCTGTTGCGTCACCCTCAATGTGAGCGTTTGCAGCAGAAGCGCGAAGGCTATCTGTCTGCCACTCTACCAAAGTGTTTTTGGCAGATTTTTTAGCAGACTTGCTGTAAAATGGAGTTTCCTCTGGTGAAATGTTATGGATAACATTGCTGAGGTCTTCACGGATGCCGACAGAATCATAGCTGTCGAATGTGTTTGCTGGCTGTGCCATTAGTGTGTCCTTTCAAAGACTTACTGATTTAAGATCAAGCTCAATGCGTCGTCGATTGAGCCAGTTTTCTGCAAGCGAGTTTTCGCTTTGTTACGAGTTGCAGCGTTGCCATCATTTCGCTTTTTCGCTCCAGCTTTAACCACTGGCCGGGCTTTCTCGCCTTTGGCCTGTACTGACTTGCGCTTCGCAACCAGCTCGCGATACTTGCGCGCATCATTCAATGCCCGCACATAACGTGAGTCTGTAACCGCCGTCATTTCTTGCTCCGTAAAGCCGTACTGAACGCCAGTTTGGACTAAACTATTCTTGAGCTTGTCTCCCTTTTCGGGGTCGGCAAATTCAGGAATGTGCCGTTGCAGAAGTTCCGCTTGCTCTTGAAGGTAGGCTTGACGTGCCTGTTCTTGAGCCTGCGTCCGTTGCTGCTGCACTTGGTTTAGTTGCTGCATGTTTTGGGCGTACTGTGCATGAGCCTCGTCATACTTGAGCTTTTCTTCCATGTACCCGATTGGGTCACTTTCAAATAGCTCGCGTGTTGGCGGGGTTGGAGCTTGCAGTCCACCGTTTTGCGCTTGCTGGTGCAGCTGAACAATTTGCTGTTGCTGCTGTTGCAATGCGGCTGCCTGTTGCTGAATTTGCTTACGCGCCTCAGCAACTTCTTGAAACCGCTTATTAATTGCCGCTTGTCCCGCAGCAGATTGCTTTAACTGATCCAGTGTCCACTGTTCTTCCTTGCCGTCAACTTTGACGGAGAAAACAGTGGTGTCTTCAGTAGCCTCTACAGGGTCTTCGTCGTCAACCTCGACATCATCAAGATCATACTCATCCTGATCCTCGCTGGATGCCTCAACGTCATCTTGCTCTTCACCGCCAGCTTCGACTTCCTCAACCTGACCGTCATCGGGTTCAGTAATCTCATTGACGGCTGCGTCAAGATTATCTTCTCCTGCGGATACTTCCTCGGAGGTTGCCAGCAGGCTCTCTGCGGCTTGTTCTAGGGTAGTCGATTCCATCGGTGCTACTTCCTCTGTTTGCGATCCAAAAGTGTCTCTGCCGCAAGCGCGGCGTCAAGGTTCACTTCGATCTGGTTAAGCGCGCGCAGTATCGCGTGCGCCTCCTCACGGACAGCTACGTCAGCCGCCCCACTGCTTGCGAAAATCTGCATTTGATTTTCGCGCACACTCTGCATAAACTGCTTAAATGCAGTGTCGTTTTTCAAGCGACGTGCCTCATCGGCCTCTATGCGTATATCTGTTGTCATTGCTGCGGCACTCCCTGAGCCATGCCGCCAATCATGCGCATTTTATCCTGCTCAGCCTGCACGCGGGCAACGTCAACCGCTGTGCCGTATTCGCCATAGATTTTGGCGGCATCAACCAGCAAGTCCTGCGCCATCTGATCCCGTTTGAGATCATCATTTGCGGCAGCCTTCTGCATTTCAAGTTGCAACTTCGCCATGTCTGTCTGCGCCTTTGTCTGAGCCTTCATTTGCTCAGCCTGCAAGAACGCGGCGTTTGGATCAGCGGCCTGACCCTGCTGGGCCTGTGCCTGTTGCTGCATCTGCAACATCTGCATTTCAATCTCTGGCGTGATTGGTGCAAAGTAACGGTCTGCGTTGCGTATGCCTGCAACAGCAAGCTGATCTGCCAGCGTGTTGCGAATGTTGGTCAGGCTCACCAGACCATTCATCGGGCCGTATGTTTGATAAACCATTGTTTGCATCTGGAGGGCTTGGCTGAGAGCCATTGCCTTCTCTTCCTCACGGCCAGTGCCGAGGCCCACGTTGATGCTCACGTCCATCGACTGATCCCAAACGCGCGGGTCAACTGGCACAAACGAGCCATTCATCCGCATCATTTGCTCTTCGTCAACATTCTTGCTCATCAAGCGCAGCATGATGCCAAATAGATCACGCATACCATCGGCA
>Ga0206127_1002230_pt1 | contig 19538 bp, 25 predicted proteins | sample Helgoland_Spring_6_FD_148646 | JGI IMG/M metagenome (GOLD analysis project Ga0206127, IMG submission 148646) | Pelagic subsurface seawater microbial communities from Kabeltonne, Helgoland, North Sea - Helgoland_Spring_Bloom_20160419_1 | ecosystem: Environmental > Aquatic > Marine > Epipelagic ...
TTGGAAGCTCCTCTTCGAGCATTTTCAACGACGTCGCAATATCACTACGATAGCTTGGCGAATTAACGTTGATGCTTTGCTTACGGCCTAAACCAAGGTCGTAGTGAACAGGCGTCGTCGCCAAAGCAAATTCGCCTGACCCAGGCATCAACGCCACCGCTTTGATGTCTTGTGTCATATCGCTGGCGCGACCATCCTGAACCGTTTCACCGCCACGAATAACCTCGAAAGTGAACTGCGGAACCCGGTTTCCAAAATCAGCCAGTTGCAGGTTCTCGAACACAACATAAGCCGTCCCGCGATACGCAGGTGTCTTGCCACTGCCCTCAACCGCCTCGATCTTGGGATCCGGTAGTTGTGTCTTCGAACCCGTATAAACGCGCATATTCAAATCGACTGCGCTGACTTCGACACCATCAGCCCAAACCCGTCCTATTGACGTAATCTCGCCTTCACACAGCGCGACAGCGATTGAAATTGTATAGGCATAGCTCTGCGTTAACGTAGTATCGCGCGTTGTCGTTGTGATGGAACCAACTTCTGCGCGCGCGCCGCCTTTTCCGCCCGATTGCTGCGCCGCTTGAGTTTGCGTGCTCACTTGCGTCCCCGTAGATGTGTACACGCGCTCTTCAAACTCACTCGACCAAATCACTTGTCCGGCCACGCGCATGCGGCCAAAGATCTGCCCGATCGGTCGTCCCTCTCCTGCACCGGTCAGTCTGAAACGGTTCATTTGACCCGTTTGCACCGTCTCGGATCCACCACCAATAATATGCTGATCCGTGCGCACTGTACGACGATCAATCGCACTACCCACCATCGCACCCGCAAACCGCCCAACCGCGGACATCGACAGCCCTAGGATTGAACCACCAATAGAAGACCCCAGCGACGCACCAGCCGCAGACAAAAGGATTGTAGCCATGGTTAAACTCCCAATGGAAATGCAAAATGAGCCGCGATGCGACGTTGCCAAGGTTGGCTAAGCGGGCTTTCTGTGACCGAATGACCACTATAAGCGTGAATAAAAGTTGGCTCAGAACCCGCGTCTGCGCAGATTCCAATATGTTTCGCGATGGAGCCTTCGCGCATGCGAAACAACAATACATCTCCTGCTACCAAGCCCTCTTGGCGCGGCAACAAATACCGCAAAGCTGCACGCAAGAGCACTTCGTCGCCTTGCGGCTCAGCCCAATCTTGCGAATAGGCAGGCACCATCTCAGGCTCCGCTCCGTAAAGCGCACGCCAAACACCTCGCAATAGCCCTAAACAATCGGTCCCACATGCTGCAAAGACGCTTGATGACGATAGGGCGTTCCGATCCAGGCACGCGTGGCATCGAGCACTGTAGATGCGGGCATTATCTCGCTACTCATCGACGGCTTCCACCATCGCGCGCAGGTGCCTTGCTTGGATGCACCATCATCCATTCCTCTTCGGGAATGTCTGGGAAACCTTGATAATTCAGCACATTCGAAAACTTGCTGCCACAGGTTTCAAACCGCTTATCGCAGCCGGCGATCAATCGAATACTGTCACCTTCGCGAACATCCGCGCGCAAGGGTTCCCACAAAGTCACCTCGCGAAACGACCCAAAGAACCGATCCACTTTGATCGCCCCGCCGAGCCCCTTTGCATCCCCACTCAGAATGTCCAAACGTCCGCGCTCAAACCAGCTCTCACCAAAGCCACTCATGCCGCTAAAACGAAAGACACGCTCGTTCTCGACCTCAGCCACCGCGCGTTCAACATGGTAGTCTTCACTTGCCAGATTAACGCCGCAAGCTGCGTCGCCTAACACCGCACCACAAGGTTTCTGATAAACGCGCCCCACAGGACGGTTCAACAGATCGGTCAACCCCCGCAACTCAGCTTGAAACGCCCCGCCTGCGCGACGAATTTCACCAATGTTACCGCGAAATTGGATAATCCGTTGTTCAGGTGCGCTCCAGTTGATCAACCAAGAGGTCACTTCGGCTCCATCAAACCGTCCTGCATCAATATCGCTAGCTTTGATTGCAGCATCACTTAACGCGCCAATGGCTTCTGTGTTGTCCACAGACAAGCCTGTACTCTGTTGCAAGGCCATCGCCGATAGCCCCGTGTCCGGCTTGAACACAACTCCATCAAACGTCAGCGCTAAATCATGATCCGTAAATCCGAACGCCACGCCGTCGCGACGCTCAATCAGCCAAGCACGACACAACGTTGTAACACCCGTGTCCAAATGCGCCTGTAGCTCTGTAGGAAGCACGCTCATAAACGCACCTCAACCACTGGAATGCTCGGCACTTCACCTGCTTGAAAACTCGCCGCCGAAGTGTGAATGCGATCCGCATCAAAGCGCACGGGTACGTCATACTCGAACCCGGCGGTAATATCACGGCCCTCGTCCGGTGCGCGGTCAAAGATCAAAACACCCCGCGCCAGATCCACTTCGAAATGCACACCTTCGCTTTGCGGATCCCCCGCGAGGCTTACCAATACAGTTCCACTCACAGGCTTCGCAATGTTACGTGTGTAACTCTCGTCGCCAGAACGATAAGTTTTGGTCAGCTGAAATTCAGTCGTGACGCCGTCGCCATACCCAATCGTCTGATCTCCATGTGCGACGGTCTCTGAGGGTTTGCACGACTTGAAATCCGACCAATCCTTCCAACGAAACGCAAACATCTGCCCACGCCGCGCCTCAAAGAACTTGAGCACCTCATCCACATCATCCATCGCACGCAGGCCAACGCCTGCGTCATACCGGCGACGCGAATGCGCCCACGGCGTGTTGCGCTCTTCATATCCGTTGCTCAACGTCACAATATCCGTGCGCCGCTCAGGTCCACCCATTGAGCCAAAACTCAACGCTGCCGGAAATCTAATCTCATGAAACTGCATCTCTTTTCCCTCTTACAATCGTCTAGCGCGTACGCTGAGAGCGCCCCAAAGCGCGGCTCATCTGGGCTGCAATCTGGCTTTGCGAGCGACGAAACCCCTCAACATCCGGTGTCGAAATATTCACAACAATCGGCGCAGATCGCCCGCCGCCGCCGCTCGCTTGAACCCCCAGCTTGCCGTCAGCACCGCGTGTGAGCGGCATAATCGCTTCAGGACCTGCCTCGCCCATCAAGCCTGTGCCACCACGCATCGGAAAGGTTGTCGGCCCATTTACAATTCCGCCATTGGCAAACGCCGTGACCCGCCCTTGCGTAAAACTGCCGCCTTTTTCGAACGGCATTAACCCTTTCATCAGCGTGTCCACACCACCTGCAATCAAGCTTGAGAAATGATTAGTGACCGGCTTCACAGCGGACGTAAGCGCTGCACTCGCCATCGAACGCCCCACGTCTTTCAGCGCATCACTCAGCTTTTCACCGTCAAACACCACGCCTTCCAACGCCCCGCGCAACGAACGCGAGAGCGACGCATCAAGGCTCTGAACACCTCTACCCGTCGTCTCGAACGTCCCTTGAATCCGCTTCATTTCCGCATCAAACGTTGAGGCCATACCCGCTGCGTTCGCAAAGCTTTCATCAAGCGCTTCAAGCTGTGTCTCCACAGAACTGAAGCTATCAAAATCACTCATTCTGAGCCTTCATTTCTCTCGTTGCGCCGCGCGCATCATCTGGATAGAGCCGCAACAAATCGGCCAAACGTGCGCGCCCCATCGGGGCGTCACCGCTGCCATGTCCAAGCATCACCATCAGTTCCGATGGCGTCAGCGCCCAAAACTCGTCAGATGTCATCCCGGCACGCATCAGATCAGGCCAATTTACAGCACTCATGCACGGCGCTCTTCGGGCAGCAAAAACGCGCGTGCGAGGAGTTGCGCCGCCACCTTCGCGGCCCCCATCGGCCCACCTGCAATATCTGACGACAACAACTCGCCGCGCGTCACCATCCAGCCGCCACCGCGCAAACCAGCAACGATCAAACTCAACACATCACCGCTGGAAAACGCACCTGTCTCAAAGCGCTCGACCAAAGCCACCAACGTGTCATCGCCCAAAGTGACTTCGAGTTCCGCCAAAGCCCCAAGGGTCAGCGCCATCGGGCGCTCTACCTCGTCCACAACCAGTGACACACGTCCGCTCCATGGATTGTCCATTAGCTATCCGCCGTGAAGACCAGCTCACCAGCGGAAGCCATTGAAATTTCGTAGGTTGCCTCGCCATTATGAGCACCCGAATATTCAATCGCGCTGATCTGGAACGGGCCTTGCACAATTCCAAAATCCGGAATGATCACTTGAAAATTCGGGATCTCTCCATCAAAGAAAATCTGACGCGCGCGTTCATCTGTCGCCTCATCGCGAAACACGCCGGACCCCGACAACGCAGCAGTCTTTACGCCCGCACCCGACAGCAACTCGCGCCAGCCACCCGCACTGCTCAGGTTCGTCACATCCACCGTTTCCGCATTAAAACTCACCCGCGTGGCCCGTAAGCCCGCCATGGTTTCAAACATACCCGTTCCATTCACATCCACTTTTATCAGTAGATCTTTACCGTTTTGTGCACCCATGATGCTCACTCCATTTGTTCAATAAATTCAGGACCGCTGCGGTCAAACTTCCAAGCGCGCGCGAAATTTCAGATCAATCTTGCGTTGCCCGGCACTACTGCGTTTGGCCTGACTTGCGCGAAACCACAGACCGACGATACGCCCCCTGGACGGCATCAACGACGCGGAATCCAGCGCCGACCAAATCGCCGCTGCCGCTTGCTTGAGCACCAGAAAACTGTTCGCTGTGCTCATCACCGAAATTGACAGATCATGCACAGCCCCAGCCCCGCTTTGATCTGACGCGTCTTTGACGCTTTCCTCTCCGATCAAAACGTACAAGTCAGGCACAGGACCAGCAGGCATCGCGTCATAGACATGCACGCCCACAATCGCCCTAAGATCTGCATCACCAGACAGTCGATCATAAACCGCCGTCTGCAATACATCGGACAAAAGATCACTCATACCGCTCTCTCCTCAACCGCGTAGCATACCAGATACCGCCCCATCGGCTCCGCCTCAGCGACAGCCGTAATGCGATAAATGCGTTCTCCTTCGCGAAATCTTTGCTCTGGACGTGGCCGCATGTCAGATCCATGCGGCATCGCGCGAACTCTGATTTTCATAGCCAGCTTTGATTTGGCAACGCCAAGCCCGCCACTCTCACGTCCCGAAAAGCTGCGCACCTCAGTCCACAATGTGCCAAGCGCGCTCCAGTCAGAATGTGCGCCACCGGCACCATCGGCACTTTGGACTTGTTTTTCCAAAACCAAGGCGCGGTTTAGACAGGGCGCACTCATGCGCGCGCACCTGCAAACAAACGCATCGGGCGATAACGCTCGATCAAAGTCTGCACACCAAAAGGCATGCACCCGCGGGTCAACGAAGTCTCATCGCGATACTCGTAGTAATGAGCCGCAAGCAAAAACACCGCCTGCGCCAAATCATCCGGCAAATCGCTCCACTGCGGCCCAAAACCCGCTTGAAAACGAATGCTTGCTTTACCCCCAAAAGGGATCGAGCCAAAGCCACCACCGCGTGCGATGATTTTCGGGCGCTGAGAGTCGATTTCCAACGCGTAACAATCGGGCGACATAATCAAATCAGCCCCGTCTGCATCACATATTTCCAACGCCTCAATCACGCGTACAGGCGCAATCGGCAGACTCTCGGCGCTGGGATCACGCCAGCGCGTGACGGACCATGAAAACGCACGCGAGATCAGCGCTTTTCCAGTGCGTGCTTCAACCGCAGCAAGCGCTGCTTTTAGAAAACTCTTTAGAACAGGGTCTTGCACATCGTCTTGCGCAAATCCTGTCCCGAGACGCAAATGCGCTTTAAAGGCAACGAGAGGCAAAACCTCATCTGGCACCGAGGCCTCTTCGATCAACATCATCGATATCTCCAAATTAGTCATACCTCCCCCTGACAAAGGTGGGCGCGCACAGCCTGAGTTGCTCGGACGGAGGGGAGCAGCTAGACAACTCAGGTTCTCTCTGCACACGCCCAGAGGGCGAAAGACCGAGCGAGAACCCAGCCTTTCGCATTCGCAACTCAGCTTGTTTTAGCTGGCTGCGAATTTCAAAAGCTTGATGGCGTGAAAATCAGTCACATCGCCGCCAACGCGTTTAGTTGCATAGAACAACACGTTCGGTTTAGCTGAGAACGGATCGCGCAAAACACGCAGGTCAGGGCGTTCGGCAATCGTGTAGCCCGCTGCAAAATCGCCAAAAGCTATCGCAGGTGACCAACTCGCAATGTCCGGCATATCCTCACAAATGACGACCTTGTAACCCATCAAAAGCGACGGCTCGCCCGCAGCATAACCGTCAGACCACAAGAAACGCCCGTCGCCGTCTTTCAGTTTACGCACTGCACCAGCAGTTTTCGAGTTCATCACAAACGTTGCATTCGCACGGTACCGCGCAGGCAATGCATAAACCAAATCGACAATCGCATCAGCAGGCGCGGCAGTGTTGAAATCACCGTCCGCCTCGCTCAACACATGCCCAATTTCGCCCCACGCTTCAGAACCATTCGCAGCCGTTGCATAGGTTAAGAAACCTTTCGGCTTATCAACACCGTCACCGCTGATAAACGCAGCACTCTCAGCGCGTGCAAATTTGTCCGCAATTTTGCCAGCGAGCCAGCTTTCAATGTCAAACGCACTGTCATCAAGCAAGCGTTGCGACACTTTCGGCAAAGCACTGAGTTCATGCAAAGGAATGGAAATGCGATCCACCTGCGGCGAACCTGTCTCAGACGCATCCGCTGTTTCGCTTGCCCAACCAGCACCTGCATCTGTGTGATCAACCAAAACGTCATACGATGTGGCCTCCACATTCACGATGCTCGCGACAGCACGCAAGGACGCTGCCCCCTTAAGCACGCTTTGCACTGTTTCAGATGTTTGCGGGTCTACAAGGTAACCTCCGTCTGCCGCGACGGCTGTGGACATCGCTTTGCCCTCCATCTCAATGCCGCGCAGCTGATCTTCGTCGCCGCTACGCACATAAGCGCCAAACGCCTTCTCATGAGGTGCCGTTTCTTTCGCAGCCGAAGACAAGGCCGGACGCGCCGCACGCGCTAGTGACTTACGTTCATACATAGTTAATCGCTCTTCTTGCTGTTGAAATCGTTGATCAGTTGCAGCTGTGTGGCTTTGAAAGCCAGCTACGAAATCCGTTAAGGCGGACTTCAGTTCCTGGGCAGGAGACAGATCTTCCCCGGCCCGAGAATTCATCTCAGGATCGCTCATCGCTTGGTCCTCTTTCAGTGTTAGAAATTAATGTCCGTTGCTGCTCATCTTTTGCATCTGCGGCAGCATCCCGCGCAGAACACTTGCAATATCGCGCAAACCCTCTCGGTCATCCTTACGCGGATCATCCGACTTAGACCCTACACGCGCACTTGCCAGCATTGGGAATGTCACCAACGACACCTCCCAAAGTTCCAACTCTTCCAGCTGACGCAAACCGCCAGCATCACGTCGCGCTTTCTTTGTGCGGTAGCCGATTGACAGACCATCAAGCGCGCCTGCGCTGATCAGCGTTGCCGCCTCTCGCCCACGGGCAACACCTTCCAAAAGACGACCCTTTACATAAAGGCCCTTGTCGTCTTCATGCACAGCGTCCCACACGCCAATTGGCTCGCTCGCATCATGCTGCCAAAGCATTTTCACATGCTGGCCTTGCTCTTTGAGCGCCTTCAAGGACTTAACATATGCGCCTTTCATGACGACATCGCCACCTTGATCAGATTGTCCAAACAAAGACGCATAGCCTTCAATCTCGACCCCATCCGTCACTTTCAACGTTTCGCCAAACCGACTGAATTTACGCTCCAGATCACTCTCAATTTGCATCTTTGATCCTCTCAAATATTTATTAAAAGCGGCTGAACGGCTTCCGCCAAAATAACCGCGACAACGCCGTAAACTGTCAGCCAGAGCCGCTTTTCGAGCCGTTCAATCAACGCTTCGATCCGGTCTAACCGCTTGCTAATGCCTTCAAATTGCAAGGTCGCGACACGCTCATGTGCCTCTAACCTCAACGCTGGTGCGCAATCAAACGCTTCAAACCCATAGCGTTCGCTCATGCGCTTTCCTCCCCGTTCAGAGGTGGCAAGCCAAGCAATGCGCGCTTCTCATCGACGGTTAGAAAATCCGCGGTCGAAACCCGCGCCCACTGCGCATCGCGCTCCACGGCCAATGCTGCGACTTGATCCAAATCAGGCTTCAACTCAACCGCTTCTCCAGTGTGTTGCGCCAACCAATCGCCAATCTTGCCCGCCACCTTGCTCGCCAAAGGCACAACTACCTGACGATAGAACGCGCGGTTCGCTTCTTGATAATTTGCATACGTTGCATCCCCCGGAATCCCGAGCAGCATCGGCGGCACACCAAACGCAATCGCAATCTCGCGCGCGGCAGACTCCTTGGTCTTTTGAAACTCCATGTCGCTCGGTGAAAAGCCCATTGGCTTCCAGTCCAAACCACCCTCTAACAACATCGGGCGCCCCGCATTCTTCGCACCTTGATGATAGGCTTCCATCTCATCCTGAAGGCGCTGAAACTGCTCCGGCCCAAGCGTGCCATTGCCGTCTTTGCCATGCACAACAATCGCTCCCGATGGCCGCGCTGCATTATCAAGCAACGCTTTTGACCAACGCGACGCACTATTGTGCACATCCAAGGCAGTTGCTGCTGCTTGCATAGGCGAAAGGCCGTAATGATCATCTTGCGGATGAAAACTCTTGATGTGACAAACCGATGGTTCGTCTCCACTCACATCAAAACGATGCTTGCGCGCGCCGACTGCATACTCATACGCCACAGGCCAGCCATCCGCGCCGGGCACCACCTTCATGCGATCCGAGCGCAACACATGCATCTCGAACGGCGCACCACTTTCGCTCGTCACAGCTTCTACATAAGCATCACCCGACAACAAAAGCTGGCCAAACAACGCCTCGAAAAACTCCGCCCTCCCTTGCGCGCCATTGGGTGCCGCAACAAGTTGCAAAAACTCATGTGTTTCAAAGCGTTGTTGGTTGTCTTGCAGCACCAATGGCACCGCCGCCGCCGCCTCTGCAATCAGTTTCACCGCGCGAAAACCCACGGGATTGCCTGCGAAACCAGACCGCGTCAGCGACACTGTATCGCGCGCAGACCATGCCACACGCCCTGCCCCATGATACGCAATCACTGGTCCCGCTGCACTTGCTTTGCTCTCAATCGCGCCAGCCTCTTCGCTGCGCCGCTTGAAAAAATCGAATGCCATTTTTCTCTCCTCTTCGCACAGCTACCTTGATCGTGGCCCAATCGTTTCGGGCCACGTCAGTCATGCTTCATGTTCTGTAACTTCAGGCGCCCTAGAGCGACCGTATCTGGGGCCTACGCCAAGTTTGCGTCGGCTTAATCATCAATTCGAACAAGGCCCAAACCAGCGCGTCCACGCGATCTGGCGATCCTTTTCCGTCGTATCCTTGCGCCGTCATCAGGCACATCTGATCTTCCAATGCGCCAAGCCCGCGCATGTGTGTCACACGCCCTTGTTCGTACAAAGCCGCGACTGGCTCTGCCCGCGCCACCTTGCCTTTAGAGGCATGAACCGCAGTGATCGGCATAATCGGATCAACCTGACGGATCACCGAACTCACCATGTCCCCCCCTTGGTTCACTTCGACCACGAGCCGTTCTGCTTCCCAACGCTGCATCGCATCACTCGCCGCTTGAGCCCAAGCATTTGGCGACGCGCCTTGCACACTGGCATCTTCCAGAACCACCGCTTTCCACTCTTGTGGTGGGCCTTTGCATATCACCCCCGCCACGATAATTCCGCACTCGTCAGCCCCTGACTTCGACCCGGCTGGCGGATCAACCGCAAAAACGATGCGATCAAGCTGTGGAGATATGTTTACCCTATTGGCCTCTAACAAAGCGCTACTCCACAGTGCGCCCTCCGCGTCTTCAAGCAACAGACCTTCTAATTCCTGCCGCCCGAGCCGCGTGCCCGCATAGCGGCGTTCGACTTCTTCCAAGAAGCCACTCGCCAAATTCGCACTATTCGCTTCTGTCGCCGCGTGCGTTACGACCGAGCTTGGCGCTGCGATCAGATCTTTCAAGAAGCCAACCGTGCGCGGTGTGGTCGTCACACAAACTCTGGGGTCATCCCCCAATCGCAACGCGAATTGCAACATGTCCCAAGCGTCTTGCCCCCGCTTCCACTTGGCCAACTCATCGACCCACGCTCCGTCAAACTGCGGTCCACGCAAACTTTCGGGATCATGCGCCGAGAAAACCTGCGCCACTGCTCCATTAGGCCACAACAGACGCTTTCGGCTCGCTTGCCATTCCGGTCTGCGATCCGGTGGTGAGCACGCTAAAATCCCGCTCTCGCCAAAAATCATCACGTCTCGCGTCTGATCAATCGTCTCTCCAATTAGCGCAATGCGCGAGCAACGACCTTTGTCGCGCGCACCGGCACCCTCTACCTGCGCACGCACCCATTCGGCGCCCGCACGTGTTTTTCCAGCGCCACGACCGCCCATAACGATCCAAGAGCGCCAATCTCCTTCAGGCGGCAGCTGATGCTCCATCGCCCAAAACTCGAATAAAAAAGGGAGAGCCAACAGCTCCCCCTCTTCTAACTCATTTAGGAAGGCATCTCGGACAGCCTTGTCTGCGGAGGCGATCCAGTCGGCCCCCGATTGTAGTGCGGGCTTCGGCCAAATCGAGAGCGCTCCCATTTGCGCATTCTCTGCCACCTCTTTCTTGTTCGTACTTTTCAAGACGCAACTCCATCTCATGAGCGATTTTCAACCAGTCCCGAATGTCCCCAAGTACCTTGGTCGCTTCAGATTTTGGTCCCACTGTCCCTGCATCAACCTTCACAGTCATCCGGTTAAGCGCCGCAATGGCGCGCACCAGCTGTGCTTTAGCTGATATTTCTAGCTCAGAAAGATCCTGAACTGACACGCGTGGAGGTGTGTGTGTCATACATATTTACTCCTCATGCGAGTTTCCTCCGCACGAGAAAAAATGAAAAACGGCCCTGAGTTATTCACTCAAGGCCGCTTCGCCACTTCTCCTAGCATGTCACAACTTATAGGCGAGACCGTTCGCAAAGTCAAGCAAAACCAATTTGCGTCTTTACCTTAACCGTCCGGTATCATTAACAAAAATTTAACATTCGCCTTCGGTGGTCCCTCTAGTTGTTCGCCCGCTCCGCTTCGATCTGACGCCACCTTGCAACGTTTGCGTTATGCTCTGCAAGAGTGACTGCAAACGCGTGACCACCTGTGCCGTCCGCCACAAAGAAGATATAGGGCGTCTCATCAGGATCCACCGCCGCGCGCAAACTCGCCAATCCAGGGTTCGCAATTGGTGTGGGCGGCAATCCGTCAATCACATAAGTATTCCACGGTGTCTCACGGCGTAATTCACTACGACGCAAACCACGTCCAAGCACACCCTCGCCGCGCGTCACCCCGTAAATAACCGTTGGGTCTGTTTGCAGCTTCATCCCTTGGTTCAAACGATTGGTAAACACCGATGCCACCTGACGTCGCTCCTCCGCGACACCTGTTTCTTTCTCGATGATCGACGCCAGCGTGAGCATCTCTTCAGGGCTCTTGAGCGGAATATCATCGCGTCGCTGCGCCCAAACCTCGGCAATGCGTCGCTGTTGTGCGTCCATCATCCGCTGGATCAATTGCGCGCGCGTATCATTCGCCGTGATCTCGTAGCTATCGGGTGCCAACATGCCCTCAGGCGGCACCTCAGACACATCGCCAATTAGCAAATCAACCGACTTCAACTCTTCGACGACTTGCCAGCTTGTCACACCTTCGGCCAAGGCCACACGGTAGCGCGTATCAGACTCGCCGCGCACGCGGGTGTACTCGGCAGGTGCCTCTTCCTCTTCCGGGTTAAAGCTCGCTTTCTCGACAAACCGGTTCGTGCTTGGATCAAGCTGACGCACTTGCACCGTCGCACGCGTCACACCGATGCGATACACAATTTCGGTCCCACAAGAACTTGCCCCACCACGGGTAACAATGCTGACGATCTCTTCCATCGACGCATTCTCGGGTACAAGAAAACTACCCGCTTTCAATTGGTTGGTCTTGTCTTCGTAGTCCGCACCAATGCGAAACACAGATGGGCTGGAAATCGCACCCTGCTTGGCCAAATCATCGCTGACACGGCTCATAGTCGAGCCACGATCCACCTTTAAGCAGATCGCCTGCGCCAAAGGGCCCTCGCCGCGATATTGCCCTTGTCCCCAAAGAATAGCGCCTCCCAACAGGAAGAGCGCCACGATGAGAAATGTCACCGCGTTAGACGCAATGTGCCGCCACATATTAGTCGACCTTTCCGAACAACACGCTCGCGTTCGTGCCACCAAATCCGAATGAATTGCTCAAAGCGACGTTGATCTCACGTTTCACAGGCGCATTCGGAGCCAAATCGACAGCCGTTTCGACTGCTGGATTATCAAGGTTAATCGTCGGCGGTGCCACCTGATCACGGATCGCGAGGATCGAGAAGATCGCCTCAATCGCGCCAGCTGCGCCCAGCAAATGCCCCGTCATCGACTTCGTCGAGGACATAGTGACAGAGCCGGCATGCTCACCCATCATCCGCTCAACTGCGCCCAACTCGATGGTATCCGCCATCGTCGATGTGCCGTGTGCGTTGATGTAGTCGATATCTTTCGGCTCAAGGCCGGCTTTACCCAAAGCCGCGCGCATTGAGCGTTCGCCGCCCTCTCCGCTCTCGCTTGGCGCCGTGATGTGATACGCATCGCCGGACAGGCCATAACCGATCACTTCGGCGTAAATCTTCGCGCCGCGTGCTTTTGCGTGCTCATACTCTTCTAGCACGACAACGCCAGCACCTTCCCCCATCACAAAACCATCTCGGTCATTGTCATAAGGACGGCTCGCTTTGCTCGGATCATCTTCACGCTTTGTAGACAACGCCTTACACGCATTGAAACCAGCAATGCCAATCTCGGAAATAGACGCTTCCGCACCACCCGCAATCATCACATCCGCATCGCTTGTCATAATCAAACGTGCCGCGTCGCCAATGGCATGTGCACCTGTGGAACACGCCGTCACCACCGCATGGTTCGGCCCTTTAAAGCCGTAACGAATGCCCACTTGGCCAGAAATCAAGTTGATCAAAGCACCGGGAATAAAGAAAGGTGATACACGGCTTGGGCCGCGCTCATGGATCAAGATCGCTGTCTCGGCAATTGAATTCAATCCGCCAATGCCCGAGCCAATCATTACGCCTGTGCGCAACTTGTCTTCTTCATCTTCCGGCGTCCAACCTGCGTCTTCAACCGCCTGCGCAGCGGCCGCAATGCCATAAAGGATAAAGTCGTCCACCTTGCGACGCTCTTTGGGCAGCATCCAATCGTCCGCATTGAACGTACCGTCCGTGCCATCGCCAAGTGGAACTTCACAAGCGTATTTGGTTTTCACACGAGATGCATCAAAACGCGTGATCGGACCAGCACCGGACTTACCGGCCAAAATACGGCTCCACGTTTCCTCAACACCGCACGCTAATGGCGTGACCAATCCTAGACCTGTGACAACTACTCGGCGCATAAGACTGCCCTCTTCATGATATGTTCTTTTGACCTGCATACCAATGGATGAGGTACGGGGGCAAGAGTGGGCTTTGCGCACAATCGCGCAAATGACGCAAGTTCTCGCCGCTTTCTAGCCGTTTGCTACCACATTAGGTGCCTTTACCCTTGATATGTGCGAACGCTTTGGCATTTCGCGATGCAATATGTTTCCCCACACTTATCGGCGCATGTTTGCAATCAGATTGCGCTACACCCAAATCCGCAGGATCCAACATTGTTTGGCTCGCAGGATCAAAGAACACAGAGATCGAATAACGCGCATTTTGTGTACGGTTGATCACGCGGTGTACAGTCGACAAAAACCGATCATTACTCCAACGCTGCAATAAATCGCCATTATTGCAAACTAAAGTACCCTCAATGGGTGGCGCTTCGATCCAATCGCCGCTGCGCGTGCGCACTTGCAAGCCACCGCTGCTATCTTGCGAAAGCAAGGTCAGAACTCTGAAATCCGTATGCGGTGCGACGCCAAAACGTTCTTGTGCATGATCAATCGCTTGTGCTGGCGGGTAAAACACCGGCGCTAGAATTGTGTTCACCGCTCATTTGAAGTCTTCTCTAATAGCAACACCACAAAACAAAAATGCTGCTCAGACAATACGTCTGAACAGCATCTACTTTTAGACAACGCTTCGTATATCTAAGCGCCTCGCTTCAATTTTCGCTATACGCTGGCTGATGATGTGAGCTCAAATCAAGTCCCTGCTCTTCTTCCTCTTTGGTGACCCGCATACCGACCAAACCTTTGCAGAAGAAAATGATGAATATTGTAACAACTAAAGTGTAACCACCCACAATTGCCATACCACCCAGTTGGCTCGTCCAAGTCGCAGCACCCAGAGGTGCCAACATCATCGAACCAAACATCCCGGCGACGCCGTGAACCGCAAACACATCCAATGCGTCGTCGATCCGCAGCTTGGACTTGATCAAGCCAACCGCTTCTTGAGCGATAATTGCGGCAACTGCACCAATCATGACAGCATAAAGCGGCCCGACATACCCCGACGCAGGTGTGATAGCTGCAAGACCCGCGATAGAGCCCGTTACCATACCAATGACAGTGAAACGCCCAGTCTTTAGGATTTCCCAGCCGATCCAAGTCAGCGTCGCGGTTGCTGCTGCAATATGGGTTAAAAACACTGCCATGGCCGCGTTCGCGTCCGCTTGCAATTGCGATCCGCCATTAAAGCCGTACCAACCGACCCAAAGCAAACCCGCACCTGCCAACGTCATAACAGGACTATGCCCGCCATGATGCGTCACCAAACGCGGACCAATCACGATCGCAAGGATCAAACCGGTAATACCTGCCGTCTGGTGGACAACAATACCACCAGCGAAGTCTTTGGTCCCAAGCGCACCAAAAATGCCTCCATCCGATAGAAAGCCTCCACCCCAGACCCAATGCGCGACAGGCGCATAAACCATCAACATCCAGAGCCCTGAGAAGACAATAACAAAGCCGAATTTAACCCGCTCCGCAAAAGCCCCGATGATTATCACCGGTGTCACAATTGCAAAAGTCATCTGGAAGACGAAAAAGAGTATCTCAGGCAATTCACCCACAACCGACTCGCGGGTGACGTCCAAAAGAAAAACCTTACTTAATCCGCCCCAATATGGGTTCGCACCACCGTAAGCGATGGAATAGCCAACGACATACCACAACACACTCATCAAACAGGCCACGACATAACATTGCACAAAAATGCTCAGAACATTTTTAGCCTGCACCATGCCTGCGTAAAAAAGAATTAGTGCTGGCAAGGTCATTAGCAAAACCAATGCTGATGCCACCAACATCCACGCGATATTTCCAGATTCCATTGCAATACCCCCCAGTATTTTGTGTTTGGGGGTATTGGCAGCCACTAAATGCAGTTGAAGAAAGCGATTCTCTTGCGCAACACGCAACTATATGGGGAAAAATCTGTCGGTTGGCGATCCGAAAGCAAAAGCCATTTGGTGCAAACGCAAAACGCCCCCAGTTTTTCAACAGGAGGCGCTTCAAAACTTTAGTCTCAGAAAGCTTAAGCAGCTTCAGAGATGAACTTTACCGCGTCGCCAAAGGACTGGATGTTCTCAGCCGCGTCATCAGGGATCTCGATGCCGAACTCTTCTTCGAACGCCATAACCAACTCAACTGTGTCGAGGCTGTCTGCGCCAAATCATCGATGAAGGATGCACCCTCAACAACTTTATCTTCTTCTACACCAAGGTGCTCAACTACGATCTTTTTAACACGATCTGCAACGTCGCTCATCTCGAAATCCTTATATCTTGGGCCAGCGGCCCGTTGGTGCCTGTCCCCATCGGGGCACTTGATATTGCCCGATTGGGCAGCTTTTGTTCCATGCGGAACACCTTAGGGAAGTGTTCCCAAGGCCAACGATGCGCCGCCTATAACACACGCAACACATAAGGCAAACGGAATCGCCTGACTTTAGGTAACGCCCTAAAGCATCGCCATTCCACCATTTACATGCAGGGTTGCGCCAGTGACATATGACGCTTCAGCGCTAGAAAGATAGACAACCGCCGCCGCAATCTCGTTCGGTGTGCCCATGCGGCCCGCGGGCACCTGACCCAAAATCCCCGCCTTTTGATCGTCACTCAGCTTATCGGTCATCGCCGTTTCGATAAATCCGGGGGCAATCGCGTTTATTGTGATTCCACGTGACGCCACTTCATAGGCCAGCGATTTGCCCATCGCGATCATTCCAGCCTTTGACGCTGCATAATTCGCCTGACCTGGATTACCTGTCGCGCCAACGATAGAGGATATATTCACAATCCGTCCCCAACGCGCCTTCATCATCCCGCGCATCACGCCCTTGCACAGCTTCATCGTCGCTGTCAGGTTCACGTCCAACACAGACTGCCACTCGTCATCAGACATGCGCATGAAAAGATTGTCGCGCGTGATACCCGCGTTGTTTACCAAAATATCGACGCTGCCCATTGCCTCTATTGCCTGCTTTGGCAAAGCCGCGACGGCTTCCATATCCGATAGGTTACAAGGCAACACATGGGCGCGCTCACCGAGCTCTGCCGCCAACGCCTCTAACGGCTCAACGCGTGTGCCAGACAAACCAACAGTCGCGCCAGCGCCGTGCAAAGCACGCGCAATATCCGCGCCAATCCCACCAGATGCACCAGTGACCAGCGCGCACTTTCCCGTCAAATCGAACATGTAAGGTAACCCTTCCCTTCGCTTTCCTTCAAGCAAAGGAAAGCACGTTAATTCTCAGCTAAGACGTTGCCGACATTAGCACTCACGATTCCCATAGCGCCAATTTCCGCGATTGTCATCGCCCGAGGACGGCGGCGGCGCCCAAATTGCTCTGCAAAGCGCGCATAACCATCACCACCGACCATTTCAGTGGCAAATGCCTTGTGCGCTTCAACGTCTTGACCAGTTCTAACGGCAATCACGGCTCCGTCTTCCATCGTGCGCTGCGTGCCACCGATGAACGCATCCACTGCCCCGCCACTAATCACACTGTCATTACGCAAATGCGTGCTAAAACCAGCTTCACGCACGGCTCGACCAAACGCGAGTGTCTCAGGGCTGCCCGCAACGCCGTCCGCTTCTAGCATGACCAAGCGGCGCGCATCGGGGTTTGCCTCGCGTACGGATGCGAAACCTGTCGCAGTATCCTCATTGATAGAGCCGGACATGAAGATGGTTTCGCCCTCAGGCAAAAACGCCGTCATGTTGTTTTGCGGTACCGGTGCTTCACGCACAATAAACCCTTCGCGCGCCACAGGAACCGGCTCTACGCGGCGAAACATTCCACACCCAGACAGACCAACTGCCGACAATCCTAATAAAAACGCTCGTTTGTTCATTGTAACCACCCCTTTAAATTGCCTCACGCGCAGCGTGGCCGCGCTTTGGTTAATTCTCAACGTCAAAATTGGCGACACTGTGTTTCCAATGTGTAGCATTGATGATGCTCGGGTTCTTTCGGTCATTCCCTGCCGATCTTAGGCATTTTTCGGCAAAACCTCGCCGAGAGTACAGGCTCTTAACTATGCCCAGCTTTTCCTCATCGTCGCCCAGCTTTCGGCAAAATTCAATTATAGCGTGTTCTCATTACTTCTGACGCGCATTTATTCCAATGATTGAGGCCTGCAATGATTCAGCAACAGATCGAAAGCTTCACACGCTCCCTCACACATCTTGCGAGCGAATATTCGGATCCCTCAATCGTGCTTCAACATATCCCTGTGTTGAAGAACAACCTTATGTTTCAGCAAAACCCTGAATACATCTTTTATGGAACAGGTGGTATTGTCGCGATTTTATTCGCGCTCAAAAAACTGAACAAGCGCCGAAAAGCCAAGATCAAAGACATCGCTCTGGTTATGCCAACACCCTACGTTGGCGATGCCGATCACGCACACACAGATGAAACCGCGCCAGCGAGCTTTGAGAAAGACGACCTTCTTGATCGCGTCAACGAAATGAGCGCGATGATCCCCGATCCAATCCGCAAGACCGAAGCCCCTGCACAACTCGCAACTCGCACGCCAGCAGAACAGCTCGAAGACGTATCTGCCATTTCGTTCAGCGCGCGCCCTGCCCTGACACCTGATGAAGCACGCACGCGTGTGCTCGTTCAATCCGTGCTCAATGAATTTGGCGCAGGCTATATGATCATGGCGCGCACCGCGCTCAGCGCACTTTTGCAGCCAAGCGCAGAGGTCGTCGGTGCGCAGCGCGCGAAGGGTTTGCGCGCAATCCAAGACAAGTATGTGGATTTCGGCGTGTTTGATCGCACGGGCCGCTGCCTTGTCGCTTTGGATGTTTCAAACGACAAGCAGTCAAAAGAAATTAAAAAGATCGTGCAGCAAGCCATCGCCAAAGCCAATATCCCACTGGCGATGCTTAGCACCTCAGACACGCCCGCAGACATTCGTGCCAAGATCGCGCCCCATCTTTCAGCCACCGCGCGCGTCCCCCAGAACGCAACGCCCAAAAAGAAAAGAGCGCCCCAAGCGGAGCGCCCTCAACGACCAGTACGAACAATCAGACCAGCACATGCAGCGGCCATCGCTGCCGAGTAACAGCCAACTAGAGCGATTAACGCTCTAGTTTCGCAATATCGTCCGGCGTTCCCACAGGGCTACACGCGATGAACGCTCGATCCGGCGGATCATACCTGCTAGCGCTTTACCAGCGCCCACTTCCCAAACCGTGTCCACACCCTGCGCGGCCATGTAACCAACGCTTTCGCGCCAGCGCACAGAACCAGTCATCTGCTCAACCAACAAATTGCGGATCAAATCAGGATCGCTCACCGCCTCAGCGCGCACATTTGCAACAACAGGCACGGCGGGGACATTAATCTTCACTTCGTTCAATGCTTCTGCCATCACACGCGCGGCAGGTTCCATCAATGCACAATGGAACGGTGCACTTACAGGCAACATCACCGCGCGTTTGGCGCCCTTTTCCTTGGCAATCACCAAAGCGCGTTCAACCGCGCCCAAATGGCCAGAGACCACAACCTGGCTTGGATCATTGTCATTCGCTGCTTGGCAGACTTCGCCCTGCGCTGCTTCTTCGGCGACCGCTTGTGCTGCTTCAAAGTCCAGACCGAGTAAAGCCGCCATCGCGCCAACACCCACAGGCACCGCCTCTTGCATAGCGCGGCCACGCGTGCGCAGCAATCGCGCCGTATCCGCCACACTAATCGCACCGACCGCAGCCAATGCGGAATATTCCCCAAGCGAATGACCCGCCACAAAGGACGCATCGGTGATTAACACACCTTCCGCCTCTAGCGCGCGCATCGCGGCCAAAGACGTCGCCATAAGTGCTGGCTGTGCGTTTTGTGTCAGCGTCAGCGCGTCTTGCTC
>Ga0206127_1002237_pt1 | contig 19503 bp, 14 predicted proteins | sample Helgoland_Spring_6_FD_148646 | JGI IMG/M metagenome (GOLD analysis project Ga0206127, IMG submission 148646) | Pelagic subsurface seawater microbial communities from Kabeltonne, Helgoland, North Sea - Helgoland_Spring_Bloom_20160419_1 | ecosystem: Environmental > Aquatic > Marine > Epipelagic ...
GATCTGTTCTAATATATGATAGCTGATTATCTGTTCCAGATTTGTGTGCCAATATTGTTTCACAAACTTCATGAGGTGCGTCAGTACAATCTGCAAGCCAAGTCCGCAGGCTTGATCTAAAACCATGGGGGCGTTCAATCATACCTCGCCGCTCCATTTTTCGTGACATTGTAGCGTCACTAATTACACCTTTTTGAATACCAGGGAAAAGATAGCCATCTCGAGAAAAGGGCATGGCTAGCTCAATAACATTTTTTGCTTCTTGTGATAATGGAACTCTAAAGTCAGAAACTTTATCCTTACGTCCCTTCATATTTGCGGAGGGTACAACCCATAAATTATCCTGTATTTCCTCAAGACGAAAATGTCGTAATGGTTTTGACCTGACACCTGTTAAAATCAAAAGTCGCATGGCGAGATTAACTGGTGTAATTTCTGCTAACGTTTCATAAAAAACTGGAATATCTCCCCAATGCAAGGCTGGTATTTTTACTGGCTTGTGGCGTGATTTGCCAAGCAAAATCTTAGCTTTTGCAATTGCATTAATATCTACGTCTAAATCCATAGCGACTGCATATTTAAATATTAGATTTAAACGGTTCAATGCTTTGCGAGCTGTATCAGCTTTAGCATGCCAAATTGGATCTAATGCATTCTTGATATTGTGCTGATTGATTTCCTCAATTCGTATGTTACCAATTTTCGGGAGGACATGTAATTTTATTGGTGTAAACCACCGTCCAGCTTTACCATCTTCCTTTAATTCAGCTTTACGTGCTTCAAATGCCTCATAAGAAATTTTCTCTAGTGTATTATTAGAGTTTAGTAACTCTCGCTTTTGTTGATCCCTGTGCTGTATTGGGTCGATACCATTGTGAGCAGCAGAACGAAATGTTTCAGCATCTTCCCTAGCTTGCTTGATTGAGATTTCTGGATAACCACCTAATCCCATTTCGCGACGCTTGCCTCCAATGGATATCCTTAAGAACCACTGAGAGCCTCCATCATCACGCTTATGTAACCATAATCCTGCGCCATCACTGTATTTACCAGCAGAGGCACTCCTAATAAATGCAAAGCTAAGTTTATGTTTACTGGCCATTCTGTATCCACCCTTTTATCCACCCTTTTATATTGGATACAACAAGACAGATAAAGGTAAAAAAGGACATTTATCTCAATAATATGTATAAAAATTGGTATATTAAGTTATAAGCGAACAGTTATGGGTAAGAGTTCAATGCCGTGTGGGGGCACCATTTAATCCTAATATATAGCTGATTTAACTGCCTAATTTAACTTAGGGAGTTCAAATATGGGATACATTTCGGATACACCATCAATACCTCACACGATTCTTCGTGGTAGTACCTATTATTTTCAATTGAGAGTACCAAAACAACATCAGCAAATATATGGGCAGGTAGTAAGGGCTAGGCTTTCAGAGTGTGGGGAAGAGGCAGCTAATCTAGCTTCTCATCTTTCACATTTGCTTAAAGAAACATGGCAATCAAACAGTAAAGTTAAAGTTTCTATCAACCAGGTTCTTCAATCTCTTCAACCCGTAAATGCAACTTTTAGCATTGTAGCTAATGAATACATCATAATTAAAAGAATTGACCCAAAGTCATGTACTATTGCCGTGAAGGGATTACTGACTGTTGCTGGTGATCGTGATGTTCAGTCTTACACAAGAGATGATGCTCGGGCATTGTTAGCCTTCTTTAAATTTAAAGGTAATAAAACGGCTACAATTAGAAGGCGTTTCAATACCATTTGTGCAATTTTTAACTACGCCTACCAGGAACTTGAAGTTGAGAAACGTAACCCATTTTCTAAAATGATTATTGTAGGTGAGGGCAGTGATGCAGTTAAACGAGGGACCTTTACAACAGAGCAATTGATTGACGGGTATCAAGAGGCTTTTGCTTCGAACTCAAACGTACGATTACTTTTTCCTTTATTAGGAGAAACTGGCTGTCGTTTAGCTGAGATTGTTGGACTAAGGGTAGAGGATATAGATCTGGATAGACGTATCTTACATATCCGTCCTAATGATAAACGAAGACTAAAGACGACTGGGTCAGAACGATCACTACCTCTGACTGAGACTGCTTATTTGGCCCTGACAAAGGCTTTGGAGTATACAAATGAAGAGTGGTTGTTTCCAAGGTACATCAAAGAAGATGGGTGTTATGCGGTACATGCAAGTAATGCATTAGCTAAGTGGACAAAGAGGCGTTGGGGAATGACAGCACATAGTCTCAGGCACACGTTTAGAGATCGTTTGAGAGCTGCAGAGGTACCATTAGAAGCCATCGATCAGTTGGGTGGGTGGTCATCTGTGTCCACCATAGGATCAAGGTATGGACAGGGATATTTAATAGAACACATGAGGGCCTATATAGAATTATTAGAAATTGATTCAGTTCATTTCAAGCAGGCACCATTAAATGTGAACTAAGCATTGTTCTAACCCAGTAGATTAAAAATCTCTGCAGATTCATATAAAGTTATAATGTGATACTAACGTAGTCATGGATATTAAATATGGGTGCAATTTAATTTATGGTACAAGATGCAGAAGTAGTAGGAAGCCATAAAGAGTGCATGTTGGTGTAACATTGATAAAATATTGATTGTATTTCAACTTGATACATTGAAGTATTGTTTTTGATTTATTCATGATAATTAAATGATGAGTTTGGGTATAAATAATGAACGATGAATTAGATTTTAGGGAATTTCTTGGTCTCTACAATTTAATGGATATTAAGAAAAAATTATTTGAGTTCACTTTATATAATCCTGATTCTGATCTGGAGTTTGATTTTATTTCTGTCGAAGGAAAAGAAGTTTCTTATGTTGATAAAGATCAAAATAAAATCACTCAGCAAATTTATGATTTACAAGAATGGAAAGTTATATGCCCTGAAAATTCAAGGATCTTAACGTCAAAAATTAAATTTGATGATTACAAAAATTTTAAATTTTCCGTTTCACACTCTGGAGAATTGCCGTCTTTAAAGTATTCAGACTTCAAATTAAAAAAATATTTTGAGGTTGAGGTTACAATTGATATTGAGACTTCTCTAACTGAACTAAAAGAAATCGTTGACGATTTTATTCTTAGTGAAAAAGACTTAATGTTTTCCATGTCCTCAAAAAAAGAAAATTATCTTGGGTTTGAAATCTTTCACTTTGAGCACATCATATCTGATAAATTAATTGCTAGGAGAGTAGAATCCTTATCTGAACATATATTGATTGAAAATATATCAGAGACGGGAACTACCAGTTTATTTAATAAAATTGATAGTGAAGTGTTATCATCAATAAATCATTTTAAGTTATGCTCTCAAAAAATTGAAGATTTTTTAAATTGTCAATCAATGTACATCAAGACAATTGATGGTCATCATTTTAAATCTTTTTTACAAAATAAAATTATTGTTGAAACATCAGGAAATAAAGATTTTGAAAGCAGTAAGTCATTACATTTTAAAAAAGTTGAAGATTATTGTGTCAAAAGAGCATTTGAAGATGATAGATTTTTAAATCTTATTTCAGAAGAAAAATCCTATGGTGGAGTTTTAATTGCACAATTTTTCAATTTTAATGACAAACATTTCATTAGAATAAATCTAGAAGACTTAGAAGTATTTTCAGAGATTGGAGATGGAAATGCAGAGCAAAAGATACGATTACATATTGATAAAATTAAAGAAAAATATGCATCTAAAATTAAAGAAATATTTGAAAGAAACCATAAGAAGTTCAAACTTGCGACACTTGGACCTCAGGCATCAAGTTCTATTTCTTATAAAGCACAACCACATAATCGTTTCACACATTGTTGGAAATGTAAGAATTATATAGATAGTTTAAATTTTTATACTTGTAACGAATGTTCAGGAATTGTTTGTTTTTGTGGGGCATGTTTTTGCTCAAATACGGGCTACTGACAAAAGGAAAGATTACAGTAGCTTGATATTCCAACTTAATTTTTCCCTTAACATAATTCCTGCACATTTGAACACAAACCTTTCATATATTCTTAAAAATGACTGCAAAGTTTAGTGCCAAATAGATACTCAGTAAGTTCAGAATGAGCTTATGGCCTCACTGAGTGTAACTGTCTCCCCATCATCACTCAGGACTTTTCCCCCAGTGGATGTACTAAGCCACTGGGGCTTTTTAAAGGAATAGCTGATGACCATTTTCCCCATACTCATTGCTCTAAGTTTGGTTGCTTATAAGACAATTAAATGTATTAAATTTTACAACCATAAGTTTGTTTTGAAGCAAATTACGTCACCGTTAGTCTCTTCATTAATTGTTTTAAAGAATGGATTGGGTGGACTGACTTTGATTACTTTGTTTGTGTTGTCTCTATCTAGCCCATTGAGTGCAGAGTATTCGCCAAAACAACCATCAATAAATTTAGATGATGTTGAAAGTGGGCAGCTTCTGATGCGTTCAGGTAATTTTTTAAGCTCAGCAATACTACTCTCTACAGATATAAATGTAGCTGTTGCTGGTTCATCTAGTAGAACCATTATTAGTCAGAGGTTTATTAATACTGGAGAGACATGGGCAGAAGGTGTTTATGTATTTCCAATTGGAAAGAATGCTGCCGTTGATACTCTAAAGCTAAGGATTGGTGACAGGTTTATTGAAGGTCAGATTAAAGAAAAGCTAGAAGCAAAAGTTATTTATGAAGAAGCCAAAGCTGAAGGGAAAAAAGCTTCACTGATTGAACAACAAAAGCCAAATCTTTTTACCAATAAGATAGCTAATATTGGCCCTGGAGAGGTTGTAGTTGTTCAGATTGAATTCCAGTCCAAACTACTACCCAAAGACGGCTTATGGGAGCTTAGAGTCCCACTCGTAAGTGCCCCAAGGTTTGACCTTGATGCAATAGAAGAGAAGATTGAATTTGGTAACTCAGGGTTTTCTAGTAAGTCAATCAACACAGGCTTTAATGAGAATATTGATGTTAAAATATTAGATAAAAAAGAAATATTTAACCCTGTAGAAATATCAATTGATTTAAACACTGGCTTCGAACTTAGTTTTCTCAAGAGTGCATTCCATGAAGTAGACATAGATAAGAAATCAAACAGTCATCACAGGATTAGCTTACCTGGACCTATATCAAGTGACAGGGATTTTGTGTTGAGATGGGAAGCTGAAGATAAAGACACACAGACATCATTGTTTAAGGAAAAGCAGGGAGGATATGATCACCTTCTTCTGACTTTGAATCCCCCACTAACAAATAAAAATACATACACTCCTGAAAGAGAGATTATCTTTATTCAAGATACATCAGGATCAATGGGAGGTGAATCTATCAGGCAATCTAAACTTGGATTGGAGATGGCAATCAAACGATTAAAGCCAACCGATAGATTTAATATAGTCTTATTCAACAGTGATTATTCAAAATATAAACCAAGTCCAGTATTAGCTACAAATAAAGAACTAAGGAGAGCTATAAAGTTTGTTCGAAACATAGAAGCTGGTGGTGGAACAAATATGTATCCTGCATTAGCATTTTCTCTAGATAACTTTAGGTCCAAAAAATCAGTACTTAAACAATTAATATTTTTAACTGATGGCTCTGTGTCTCAAGAAACTAAATTGTTTTCTCTCATAAACAGAAAATTAAGAACATCTAGATTATTTACGATTGGTATAGGGTCAGCCCCAAATAGTTTCTTCATGACTAGGGCTGCAGAAATAGGAAGAGGATCACATATCCATATAGGTGATATAAATGAAATATCAGACAGAATGGAAGAGCTGTTTAGTAAAATTGAAAACCCAGCAATTACAGATTTAGAACTTATACTTCCAAAGGGATTTGAGGCGGAGATTTATCCAAATCCGTTACCAGATTTATATGTAGGTGACCCATTATCAATTGCCATTAGAGGCAAGAATGCATCTGGCATGGCACAAGTTACAGGTAAGATAGGCAATCAGAAATGGGTAGCTAAAGTTCCATTGGATCAAGGTGCAGAACAAATAGGTATTGCAAAGCTTTGGGCGAGAGAAAAGATATCTAACTTGGAACGTAATAGGGTTTCTTTAAGTCCAAATGAAAACCAATTAGCTCACATGGACACAGAGTTACTTCAAACAGCACTGAGTTATGGTTTGGTTTCTCGTTTATCCTCCATGGTTGCTGTAGATATTACACCGTCACGACCTGTTGGTGTTGAGTTAGGCACAACAAAGTTAAAAGCTGCCATACCAAGTGGCTGGGATACAAAACAATTTGAATATGAATATAAGCAAATTGTGCCACCTAAATTACAAAAGGTGTCTAATAAGAATGACTGGTTTAAGTCTGCCAATTTTATTGAAAAAACTGAAGAGTACTCTCTTCCTCAAACAGCATTAAATTGGAAGGCTTCTATTCTACTTGCTCTGCTTATGTGTATCCTAGGTGTAGCCATGCTTATGATCGTAGGGCGTAAATCAAATGTATAAAAATATCTTTGTAGTACTTGGTTGCTGTTTAATTATTCTTGGCCTTGTTGGAATAACAAAGGCAAGCCTAATGCCAATCAAAGCCATTATAGGTCAGCACTATTTGGAGGTGGCGTGGAAAGAGTCTCTTAAAAATAATAAGCTTTCAAAACCCTGGAAGAGTGCTGACTTCTATATGATAGGGGAGCTAAAAGTTCCAAAGCTTAAAGTTTCCAGAGTAATTCTAAACAGTGTATCTGGTGAAGCTATGGCATGGAGTATAGGACGAGTTACTAATCTTAATCATGCACTAGATAAGCAACCTATTATACTTGCAGGTCATCGAGATAGTCACATGCAGTTTATGTCTGAATTAAATATTGGTGATAAAATTGAACTAACGATGTCAGATGGAGTTCTGACAACTTATATTATTTCTGGAACTGAGGTTTCAGATAAACCTGAAGTTGCATTATCATCAGTATCCTTAGGTAGTGAAAGTTTAATCCTGACAACCTGCTGGCCTTTTAATGCAATGAAGTCAGGTGATCAGAGGTACTTAATATTTGCTGACAAGGTCAACGTAAGTGCATCTATAGATAACGCCTGAGTCTGCATTGCTGCTCTTTGGTTGGGTGCATAAAACATATGCTCAACTGGACTTTAGCCATGCTTATTTTGAGTCTGAGAAATTATTTTAATAGCCCGAAAATATCAACCCAATCAAATTAATATTTTTATCAGTAAAATTTGAGGTGCCTTGTACATACAAGAAAGCAACCCCTTGCCCCCTCGTGGGGGGGGTAAATTATCAATCTAATAATTTTAGATAATATTCATGATATACATTTCGAACTTGCTTTTCATATCACCATGATATTTGAATAAGGGTACAAGTGTAGCAAGGAAGTGAGTATAGAATGCAAGGAACTGTTCTTAAGTTTGATAAACAAACTAGCATTGGGCTTATCAGTGCAAGTGATGGAAATAGATATGAATTTAAAGGAGAAAATATTCAATCTAATTTTGATGCGTTAAAAACAGGATCATCAGTTGATTTTCAAATAGATGATAATAATGCAGTGCAAATATATTTACTTAATGCAAGTAAAGGTAATGATGAAAAGAGTAAAATTGTAGCTGGATTATTAGCAATATTTTTAGGGGGATTAGGGATTCATAAATTCTATTTAGGTTATACTAAAACTGGGATTATATTTCTTCTTATCGGTGTTTTTGGCTTCATACTATTACTAATACCGACTATCATAATTTCAATTATAGCATTAATTGAAGGCATTATATACCTTACAAAATCTGATGAAAGTTTTGATAATACTTATGTACAAAATGAGAAGAAATGGTTCTAATTACATAGTATAAATATCAAGTTCTGGTGACAGTTGTTTTGATTTCTTTGAGTCTTTAGACCCTTTGATAATAAAAGAAGACATCCTTTAACCCCTACTTGTGGAGAAAAAATGTGTCTTGGAAGTACGCCTTCAAGGGTATGAATCCCAAGACAGGAACCATAATTATTAATTTAGGGTTATATCATACTTTCGATTAATGAATGCCTTAGCCCTTTTTGTAATACATTTTGGTATACATTATCTCATTACCTCAACTGATCTTAGTAATGTGTTGAGAGTGTAACGAGACATAGTGAATAAAAGTATAATCAGTTAAAGTTATTTTTTTAATTCTCATATCCACATATCTTGTATTTACTAACTAAACATTTCTTAGCCATAGCTTTTGCATTGGAGATTTCTTCAGATGTTATAAAACTTCTTATATTATCTCTAGCTTTTCTAGCTATATCTGACCCATTTGCTGAAGCTATATCATACCACATATGTGCCAGGGGAAAATCTTGGATTATGCCCCAACCAGCCTCGTATAAAGTTCCAACCATATTCTGAGATCCTGCGTCACCGCCTTTAGCCCCTAACATGTAATAATGAAAAGATTTCTTGTAATCTAATTTGAATCCAAGTCCTGTAAAATACATCATACCCAATGCACTGTTAGCAAAAGAGTAACCTGCTTCTGATGATTTTATAATCCATCTGACACCAGTAGTGTTATCCTGAATTACACCCTCACCTTTTATATAAGCAACACCCAGTTTGTATTGTCCGGCTGGGTTGCCTTGTTCTGCAGATAATTTAAACCATTTCAGTGAATTGGAGTAGTTTTTTTGAACACCAAGGCCTTGTTGGTACATATGTCCAATGAAGTACTGCGCATCAGAATGGCCTTTTTCAGCAAGTGGTATAAGTTCTTTTAGTGAAGAAGAATAATCACCAATTTCAAATGCTAACATACCTTTGTCATAGTCTTGAGCATATGAAGTAGTGCTAAATAATAGTAGAAAAGATATAAATAATAATTTTCGCATTTTCCTAATACCTATTTTAAAATACTTATTTAACAAAAACCTACTGTATCATAGTAATACTTGCAAAGAGTTTAACTAATTGATCAATGATACCTCAGGTATTTAGATTTATTTATCATTTCAACTGGTCTTAGTAATGGTTAGAGGGTGTACCTGGAGATATATAATATGGGTATAACCAGACAGAGTTATTTCTTTCTATACAATATATTAGTTACTAAAAGATTTACCTAAAGATTTAAGCATCTGACCTTTTGACCAGTAACTATCGTATATTAACCCGTCTGACCTTTTTGTCCTCATTAATCCAATAGGTTTTAAATCTTTAAACTCACCACTCCAAACAAAACCATGTTCATCTATCATAGTTGCATTCTTGACATTCATATCACTTCTCCAGTTACCTGAAATGGATTTACCAGAACTTAACTTAAGTGTTCCAGAGCCTATCCTTTGATAGTTAACAACTTCACCAATATACTCTGACCCATCATTGTAATTAATTTTTCCATTTCCTTTATTGTAATATTGATCAGTGCTGCCAGTAAAAGAAAACTTAGGATCTATTAATTTAAATTCTCCAACTAATTCATTATACTTCCAGTATCCTTTAAAGCATCTTTGGGTATGGCTTTGGAATAGTTCTCCAGTACCACTTCTTAATCCATCTAAGACATGACCATCATAAACATCACCGTTCTTATATTTTATGAAAGCCTTTCCTGTTTGTTTTCCACTTAGCCATTCCCCATCGTACTCGTAACAACTTGATGAGATATAATGTCCTTGTCCATGTTTGAGACCTCGATGAAATCCTCCAGTGTAGATTGATCCATTCGAATATTTAAAGATACCATTCCCATGGATAGTTCCTCTATGCCAAGCACCTTTATATTTGTGACCATCATAAAAGGTTATCCAAAAGAAACGCCCTAATATAAACAAAAAGCTAGATCTGAATTTAGGAAAAATGAAACTAAACTTTTTATAATAGTTCAATCTAATGCACTCCAATAAATTCCTTATTTAGTGTCATAGTAATTTGCAGATGATATGCAGTGTTAATGAAAAATTGTGCATTGAATATTATAACCATAAAAATTTTGATTTTCTCATGTACTATGAGAGTAAGATAGTTCAGAAAGTAATTTAACATATTGAATTTTGGTTAATGACTGCAGAGGCATCTGATGAGTAAAAAAATAAACTATCATACTATAGGCGAATTATTTTGTGGCCCAGGTGGTGGTGGTTTAGGTGCTTCATTAGCTAAAATTGAAGTATCAGGTGAGACACATTGTTTTGAACATAGTTGGGCTTCTGATTTAGATTTAGATACATGTAAGACATATAGTAAAAGTGTTCTTTTGAGTAATGAAGAGTTATCAGAAAAGGTTATATGTGGAGACGCCAGAGAATTAGATTTAGAAGATCCAAATACGTTTCCAGCTGTAGAAGGATTCCTATTTGGTTTCCCGTGCAATGACTTTAGTATTGTTGGTGAGACCAAGGGGATGGGTGGTAAATTCGGTCCATTATATAAACAAGGTATCAGAGTTCTATCTAGGTCAGACTCTCCTGACTGGTTTCTTGCTGAAAATGTTGGAGGTCTCACGAGTGCAAATGAAGGAAAAGCCTTCACTACAATAACAAAAGAGATGAGTGATGCTGGATACGATTTAGTTGCCCATAAATACAAATTTGAGGAATATGGTGTTCCACAAAAACGCCATCGGATTATTATAATTGGTATAAAGAAAGAATTAGGTTTGAAGTTTAAAGTGCCTAAGCCCTTTGATTATCAAGTTTCAGCAAAAGCAGTATTAAATGACATACCTTCACATGCTACTCATAATGAAAGAACAAATCAAAGTGCTACTGTTGTTGAGAGATTAAAGCATCTAAAAGCAGGACAGAATGCATGGCATCCAGATTTACCAGAACATCTACAGTTAAATGTAAAAGGTGCAAGGTTAAGCAATATCTATAAAAGATTACTACCAGATCAACCAGCTTACACAGTTACAGGCAGTGGTGGGGGCGGGACTCATATGTACCATTGGGAAGAACCAAGAGCATTAACAAATAGAGAAAGGGCAAGACTGCAAACATTCCCTGACAACTTCCAATTTGTTGGCTCTAGAGAAAGTATAAGAAAACAGGTTGGTATGGCCATACCTCCATTAGGAGCAAAAGTTATACTTGAAGCAATATTGAAAACACTAGCTGGTGTTGACTATGATTTTATTGAACCTAACTTGAAGGTTAACTAAATAATTTGGTTGTTTTTATTTACACTAATATCAAACTCGAATGTTTCATCATCTAACTTAGTTAATGTGAAATCAGTTCTTCCATATCTGGTTAAATCAGAAGCCTTAAGGAATTTCCCACTTGGAACACCAAGTCGTTTTCTAATATATGCACCTAAAATAGGATTACCGTCAGTCGTTTGAACACTTTTTCTTCCACCTTGAGCAACAACGCAATCCATCACAAAGCCATCATCGGCATTCATCGTGAATGTGAAGCCTTTATCAGGTAGAAAACCTTCTTTGGTTGCATCTGTTTTGATACTTAAATATGCATCATTCCGATCTCTCGGCTGAGATGGTTTATTTTTGTTTTTAGATGCTGTGCTATGTCCCCAGTTTAACCCAGAGGCTGAAGGAATTTCTCCATCTTTAGCCAGAAAACTTATACGTACTGAAGTATCAGGAATAAGCCATTGGATTTTACCTGGTTGAACACTACCTCTTGGTTGCGGAATTATTGGAACAATCTTCTGCGGTATTGGTTTGTAAGTCGTAATTGACTCAGTTCTTGGCATTAATGAGTCATAGAATTTTTTGATAGTATGCGGATCTGTGTTTCCAAGCTGATTGACTTGAGATCCAATAAAAGCTTGCTGGCTGTAATTAGCACTACCACTAAATCCTTGAGGGTTTTCACCTAACCATGCATAGGCCTTAGCATGTACTTCTGGATACGATTTGATGTAATATACGTTTAGAAGGCTATTGTATTTTTTTTTTAGATCTAGATATGCTTGATGATCACTTCTATTACCACTCATTCCAATAATCAAATTTACGTCAATGTTTTTATCAATAGAACTGAGATCTTTAAGGTGTCGCTTGGTGAACGTTGCTGATGAATAACCTGATACAATATATAAGCTACTATTCCCTTTTGCAGGATTGCATAGAGCTGTTTTATAGAGGTCATTAGTAAACATTATATTCCTCTTAAATTATACCTTTACATTATAAAGGATTATTTTGATACTAAAGTATATAAAAAATATTTAGTTTGGACAATACACATAAACAGATGGAGTTTTAATGATAGGGTGGAGCTTCCCCTCAAATAACGGTGGAACGATTGATGGTTTTAATAACGGTGCAATTGATACTTTTGCGGGAAAAAAACTTTCTTCAGTTGTAAGAGAAATTATACAAAACTCTTTAGATGTACAAAAAGATGAAAGTGAACCTGTTCGATTATCTTTTAATTTAGCCGAAATTAATAAGAGTGATTTTAAAGGTTTTCAAGAAATTGAACCACATCTAAAAAATTCTTACGAAATGGCAAAATCACAATTACAAAGCCATATAACAGATTACTTTAAAACGGCTTTAGAGGCTATTCAAAGTAATTCAAAAGTTCAAATTCTATGTGTTCATGATTATAATACTACTGGAATAACTGGAGAAATAGACAAAGATTATGGCCCATACGCCGCATTGATTAAGGGCACAGGCATGTCTCAAAAAACTTCGGCAGGTTCTTTAGGTTCGTTCGGACATGGATCAAAAGCACCTTTTTCTTATAGTAAGATAAGATCAGTTTTTTATTATACAAAAATAATAAATAAAAAGAATAAGATTGAAGAAAGATTTCAGGGCAAAAGCATATTGCAATCGCATAAATGCCCTTACGAACAAGATGTTACTACTCAAGGTACAGGATTTTATGGTTTTAAAGATAAGCTAAGGCCATTAATTGATGCAGATATTCCTTCTTGGCCAAAAAAATTACGTGAAGATATAACTCATGATACTGGAACTTCGATTTATATACCTTTCACACAGTACTCCACTGATTTGTATCCAGAAACACGAATTACTGTAATTGCAAATTTCTTCTTCGCCATTCGCACAGGTGCATTAGAAGTTACTATTAATGATAAGCTCATTAATAAAGAAAATGTTGAGGAGTGGTATTATGAATGCAAGTCGTTGATTGCTACTGAGCAAGATGAAATAGACGTCACTCATATCCATAATTGTTTTAAATCTATAGAAACAGTTATTGTTCCAGATTTTTCTGGTACTGTGGGCATAAGAGGATTTGGGGAAATTCAATGGTTTTTAAGAATTGATGATGAACTGGAAAAAAAAGTTGGAATAGCTAGAAGTAGTGGAATGCTTATCACAAGAAAAGCTCCAAGACTTGAAGTATTTAGGAATGTAAAACCATTCGATATGTTTGTTTGTGTGACAGACGAAGATGGATCAAAAACATTAAAACGTTTAGAAAACCCTACCCATGATAATTTTGAATTTGATCGAATTACAAGTGTAATTGAACTTAAAGAAATTGAAAAAAAGTATAATAGATTTCAAAGAGAAATACGTGATTTAATAAATTCTCATGCTGCCATTGAAACGGACATGGAAGAGAATGTTTCTAGTCTTTCAGGTTTATTTGGTGATGTTTCTGATGAAGAAAAAAGCTCCACAGAGCATTTTGAGAGAGGTAGTAAATTGCTGGTTCTTGATGGTGCTTTTAGAAAAAAAATTAAGCATGGACCAGATAATAAGAATCAAGGGGGCGAACAATTTGGGTCAGGCTTTCAGGGTGGAAACAAAAAAAAGAGAAAACGTGGTGGTGCTAATCCTGATATTGAAGGTACTAAAGTTATTAGTGGTTCAGATGCGGGAAATAAAATTGCAATGGGTGCTAAATTCAAAGCTAGGAACCTAAGAATTCGGCATAATTCAGCACAAGAAAATAATGCTATTTTATATTTTGATAGTCCAGTTTCTGGAAATTGTCATATTTCAGTATCTATGGTCGGTGAAAATAGTAGCCTCCCTGTTAAATTTATTTTTGAAAATAAAACACTCAGCAAAATGTTGGTAAATTTGACAAAAGGGCAAAGAAGCAAACTAGATGTAACTTTTAGTGAGGCTGCAGATTATCTAGCATTAGAAGCAGACATTACAACGGTGGAGGCAGAAGAATGAAACTTAGCTCACAAGCTTTTCCATATCCTGTTTTATCCCCAAATGAAGACAATGACACTGACTACAAAGCCTCAAGTTTTCAATGTAAATTAAACTTCGCAAGTGAAATTTCAGATAATGGCGAATTCGCCGTAGAATATTCTTGTTTGATTATAAACACTGAGATTGAAAAACTTATAAATGATGGGTCAGCAAGTTTTGCAATTGACTTAAATTGTTCTGACACATTGAGACGAGAAATAATTTTTTTAGATAGGGAAGGTCAGGTACAACTAGACGCATTTAATCTATATGGAAAAGTTGAGTTCACACCATTAATTGTAACTAAAAAAATTATACAAAATTTTACAAGCCATGACTTAAATGAAGAATTCGGTGGAAATAAATTTACTCTTCAGATTGGGGATATAATTGCGTTTGATGAAACTTGGGTAAAATATTTTGAATTTAACAATCAGTCTTTTGATTCACTTGTAAAGGTAAGAATGGTCAAAGAAGTAGAAAAATTGAGTTATTCGATTGAGACGACACAAACCTTTATTTATATTAATATGGGCTCTGAGATGTATAAGCTATATCAAGAATTGCAATCGCCAAAACATAAAGGGATTTTAGGAATATCTATATTTAAAGATGTATTATACTTAGCAATTTCAGATTTAATAACAAACGATGAAACGGAAAATCAGCAATGGGCTCGTTCATTTCGTAATAAAATTGAAGAACTCGGTTTTAGCATACCTGATGATCCCGACTTTAATAGTATCAATTTAATGGCACAAAGCTTTGTGCATGAGATTGGTGTAAATAAATTATTAAAAGAGTTTAAATTAGGGGGGAACTGATGGAAATTTTATCTACAGAAAGTTTAGAAAAATTAAGATCTGAGTGCAAAAATAATCCCCATCTAATTACACAAAGCCTAGATGAAATTGTTCATGAATTTAACCTTTCACTTATCCCTTTTAAAAATAAAGATTTCCAATTAATTTCTCTTGAAACGCCAGTTGGGTATAAACAAGAAACTAATAAAGACCTAGAAAACTGTAAAATTATTTTGGAAAGTTTAAATGATCTAACTCCAGCAGAAGCCACTGATGAACGTTTATGGACGACACTTTGTTTTGGTGAATATTCTGAATATTCTAAGTCTCGTTGGCCTTTAGAGAATGCGAAGAGTGATGCAAATCATGTGCAAACACATTGGTTTGCAAAATCAAATAGAAACAGAATGAGAGATAATGCAATTGCACGTTTATGGTGGATGGGTCACATAGCACGTAAAGTATCAGGATCTGACTATGAGACAATTCTAAAAATTCTGTTTTTTAATAGTGACTATCGGTCAAGTCTCTTGGAACGTAATTCATCTGCAAATTCTATAAAAGTTGTAGTTTGCATTTTAGAAATTTCACAAGAAGCTTTTAAAAGGAAGATAGAGTTTAATAGACTAAAGTTTCGAAATTTTATGAAATTGGTTGATTTGATTGGAAAGAGAACTGCGTTACCAAGCTTAACACAAATAGAATTGAAGGAAATTCTTACACCTCTTTATTATAAAGCATACCAAAAAGATCTCTTATGAAGATAAAACCTTATCAACATTCAGAGAATAATTGGCGGTTTAAAATTACTACCAATTAGAGTTTATCTTTTATGGAATATTGGCTTTGGTGATTTAGAAATTCTTTGATTTGATAATAAGTCAAATAGAAAATCAAATTCAGTTTCTGAACTTCTTAAATAATCTATTGGTAATCCATAATTGTGAGCAGCCTTTTGTTTCATTTTCAAGAAATGCCTACTTGGGTCAACATTTCCTTTTATCATTTTATAACTTTTTATAAGATCATGCTTTTTAAGAATATTGATTTCACCAATACTTCTTAATGCATTATTAATTATTTGCTTTGCAAAATATCCAGTTAGTGGTGAGTGACCTTCTTTATAATGAAACCATGGTGTATTTTCTGAGTCAAAAAAATCATCCTTGAATGCATATCCTACAATTTCAGACTCAATTTTATTTTGATCAAACAAGTTAAGATTTTTTTCTACACCTTGAGGTAATGTCAATTTCACAAAGACATAAAGATCAGAGTAAATAAGTTTTTCATTAATCTTATGTTGTTCAACTAACAACCACTGGGCAATATGCTTTGCTCCTTTGATGTCACATTTTATATTATTTTTTTTACCCTGAAAGCTTACGATATCTTGTCCATTATCTATGTTTAATCGGCCTTCATATACATCAAAATCAATATCAATTTCAAACCCTCTAAGTTTACAAAACTTACTAAAGGCAACTTCAGTAAGTTTGCCTGTCATGGTGTCAGCTGTTTTATCAACAAGATCTCTGGACATATGAGTTATTGATCCAAAATCCAGGCCACTCTTTTCAGCTTTTGCAGAAGCAAATTTTTCAGCAAAAGATTTGCATTTCTGAATTTCATTATGACTTAGAACGATATGACGATTGTAAAGTTTGTTATTTATCATCTTAAAGGATGTTCAATGCTTTGAGCTGATCAATTTGACCAAGTATTAATTTCTTCAATATAATGCTCATCTAATTTCCCCTGATCTCTTCTTAATTTAAAGCATAAATATTATTTGAGTCCAATGTTTGAGCTTTATGATTTGAAATTCTTTAATGAAAAAATAATAATAATATTAGACTAGGCAATTCAGAGAAATGATTTCCAGCAGCTACGGATGGCTCTCATAGTCACTAAAGATAATTAGAATGCTTGTGCTAGATAGGACTGAGGGGTTTGGGTTGAAGTAGTAATTCAGTCATAAATTACTTACACTCATGATAAACAACTACTAACGAAAGCTTCACTTTGCATTTTGATCAGCCGATTGACAGATATCATTCAAGTTCGTTTGACTACTCCGTTCACACGGAGTCAAAAGCTTTGTTAGACACCATCAAATCTATTTGGCTTAGTTTGCCCTCTGATACTCGTTCAACAATTGATCCCGTAGGCAGAAACGCCAAGAAGGCAGGACTACCAACTCTTGAGGTAGTCTTACTTCAGCTGTTTAAACTTTGGATTACTGAACCTGAACGATGTTTAGCTACTCCTCGTGGCAACAATCTTAAAGTTAAAAGCATCTATAACCCAAAGGGGATTAACCCTGAAAAGTTGCGTATGGTTTTGGATGCAGTAGAGGCAAATGGCTTTACTGAGTCAGTTGCACACAGTCACAGTGATAATCCTGCACATACTAATACCACTAGCCGTATCAGGGGATCAAAGAAGTTGTTTAGGCTTTTTGAAGAAATTGAAGCAACTGAGTTTGACATCACAGAAGATTTAAACACACCTTTAGTGAAATTAAATAAATTCGATATAGACCATACAACTGGTGAGCCTGTTAGTAACAAGTCTGGTAAGGTCAAACACGCAGTTCAATACGATCAAACACTACCACACGTAGTAGCAATGACTAAAGTCCTGAGAGCATACAACGATCTCCTACATAGGACACACATTCATCTAGCCAACATTGATAAACCTTACATCACACGTATGGATAAGGATGGTAAGAATGTTCAAATCCAGATCACACATGCGAGCAAAAAAGTTAGACGTGTGTTCAGCCGTAATAGTTGGAAATGTTATGGCAGATTTACAGGTGGGTTCTGGCAACGGGTAGGTGACAAAGATACTGATGAAATCCCCTACAGAAGACATATTAGGATCAATAATGAACCTACGGTTGAGCTAGACTACTCATCTCTTCATCCAAACATTCTAGCAGTGGAAGCAGGTCTAGACCCAATAGATGACATATACACACTAGGTTACCAAGTAAACGATCAGTTTAATCAATCACAACAAAGACTGATCCTCAAAGGGCTCATACTGAACCTACTTAATGCGGAAAGTTACAAAGCTGCGTATGGAGCTTTTAGGTACGATCAACCTACAGGACACCCCTTTAAAACCTTAAAAAGAAAGCAGTTTGATAACTACGTAAAAGCAATAGTCAACAAACACCCATATCTGGAAAATAGTCTAGGTGATGACCAAGGTGTAAGGCTAATGTATCTAGACAGCCAGATCGTTGAACAAATCATTATCTTAGCAACTACAAACAATATACCAATTCTTACAGTACACGACTCTGTAATTTGCAGAGAACGAGATGAAGAATCTCTGAGAAGCTTTATGAAAATTGCAACGTACAAAATATTAAGCACACAACTGAACTTTGACATAAACAGAGTATCAATGATGAAAGCAGTACAATCTACAAAACAAGAAGATAAAGAACTGTTTAAAGATCTGTACAATAAAGCACTCAAACAGGATGTTGGACCAAGTACTAATTACCACAAACAACATTGGGAAAGGTTTCATAGACTAATCTTACTACAATAAGGATTTCAGTTTGACTTGTTATATTTACAGGCCACCCTTAAATTCATTGTTTCTTGTGTAATTAACTATTCCTATTGTTTAGATAAATAAAGGGATAAGAGATAAGATGTATCTGGTAGTACTAACAGTAGTACTTACATTTTTATCTACCCATTTAACTAGTCAGGTTTCCTTATACTATTACTAGGGGGTTTTAGAATGACCTTCAGCTGTCTGCAATTTCTATCAGTAAATTTCTGAGTGTGTTGTATATACAAGAAGTTACCCCCATCCCCCCTTATGGGGGGGTAAACTAATCCATAAAATCTTTTCATGCTGCATGAATCCTGTAGCAGGAACCAAACAAGTATAGGAATATCCATACAGGGTTGAGCCAAACAGATATTGACCAAAGAGATTAGTATACATCCTGTAATACAAACGGGAAAACTCTTCACTAAATCCAGAATGTGAACTTACTCGAAACGGGTGCCGATTTAGGGCTTATGACTACGTTACATGCTCAGTTCATTCGTGTTTTGCTTAGCAACATGGTTGCGGTGTTAAACAGCTGGGATACATCCCCCAGAGATAAATACCTGTAATCAAATAAATATTTCACTCACAAACTGAAAACAATGGCTATTCTGTAATCCTCTGTATGCAGACTGTTGGATACATCTTGTGATACATATCAGTATTTGTGGTGTTTGGCTCTAAACATACTGTTGACAGGCCGAAGATAATCCAGCAAATTAAATGGGCAGTAATTTGGCTATGTTATTGAGTAGTATTGATAATTGTCACTGATAGTTGTCATTTGGTAAGCTCACGGCGGTTCGAGAAATGCTTTAGCATTTTGAGTTTAGTCCGTGTGGGGGCACCACTTTTCAAGCTAAAGCATTGTAATACCTTACTAAATTATGAATATTAGTGAGCCGTAGACCATGCTAACAACCAAATCTAATAGCTACACCTTTCAGAAGAGTGG